>JFJP01037113.1_pt1 | contig 45076 bp, 13 predicted proteins | sample 431651 | NCBI WGS metagenome assembly JFJP01 (sample SAMN02602958, study PRJNA72255) | Microbial mat metagenome, whole genome shotgun sequencing project. | biome: fresh water; feature: sink hole; material: water; isolation source: purple microbial (photo- and chemosynthetic) mats found in...
CGACAAGGCGGGTCCAGAGGCCCGCGCCGATCGTCGGCTCGTTGCCCCCCAGCGTGGCCGCCGTGCCGCAGACAACCTGGTCAGCGCCCGCGGTGGCTACCGTGGGCTCGTCATTGGTGACGACGACGTCGTCGGAGACGACGCAGCCGTTGCGCGTCACGGTCCAGCGGAAAGAGTTCGTGCCGCTGGTCAGGCCCGTCAGCGTCGGGTTGGCGACCGTCGTGGATGAGAACGTCGCGTTGCCGGCGACTGTCGTCCACGAGCCCGTGCCCCCAACGCCGACGGCGGAGCCGTTCAGCGCGGCCGAGCTCGTGCAGAGCGCCTGGTCGGCGCCAGCGTTGACCGCGAACGAGTTGTTCGTCACCGTCACCGTCGAGCTGCTGCTGCACGAGCTGTTCGCGATGGTCCACTGGAACGTGTTCGCGCCGACGCTCAGGCCGCTCACGGCGGTCGTGGCGGAGCTGGCGCTCGCGATCGTGCCAAGGCCAGTCACCCGAGTCCAGAGGCCAGAGCCGATTGACGGGGCGTTGCCCGTCAGCGTGGCGGCGTTGGAGCAGACCGAGAAGCTCGTGCCGGCGTCGGAGACCGTCGGCAGGCTGTTCACCAGCAGGACGTCGTCGAACGACGTGCAGCCGTTCTGCGACACCGTCCAGCGAAGGACGTTGTTCCCGCTGGAAAGGCCCGTGGCGGCCGTGTTGCGAAGCGTCGCGTCCGCGAAGCTGGCTGAGCCGACGCTCACGCTCCACGCGCCCGTGCCGCCGGAGGCGGGGGCCGTCGCGGAAAGCGTCGTGGAAGTAGAACACAGCGACTGGTCAACGCCGGCGTTCGCCGCAAAGGAGTTGTTCGTCACCGCCACCGTCGAGCTGCTGCTGCACGAGTTCTTCGTAACGGTCCACTGGAACGTGTTCGTGCCGCTGCTCAGGCCGCTCACCGTCGAGTTGAAGAGGGTCGGCGCACTGACCGTGCCCGCCCCGGAGACCGTGCTCCAGAGGCCGGTGCCCACCGACGGGTTGTTGGCCGAAAGCGTCGCCGTCGCGCCGCACACCGACTGCGCCGTCCCGGCGTTCGCAACCGTCGGGGAGTCGTTCGTCACCTTCACGTCGTCGAACGCCACGCAGCCGTCGCGCTGGACCGTCCAGCGGAAGATGTTGTCGCCCTGCGAAAGGCCGGACACAGTCGTGCCGAATGAAGTCGTGTTTGCGATTGTTGCAACGCCCAAGGCCACAGACCAAGTTCCAATTCCACCAGAACCAGGACTTTCCCCACTCAAGGTGGCGGTGCTAGAACATAGCGTTTGGTCTGTACCAGATGAGATTGTGAACGAGTTGTTGAGGATGTTTACCTCCTCTTCAGAAGAACAGGCGTTGTGCGTGATGGTCCACTTGAAGGTGTTAGTGCCAGAGGTCAGGCCCGTCACGCCGCTGTTGAAGGTCGTGGATGAGGTGATACTGCCCAGGCCGCTCACGCGGGTCCAGACGCCCGTGCCGACCGTCGGGATGTTGCCCGCCAGCGTGGCCGTCGTGCCGCAAACACCTTGGTCCGCGCCTGCGGAGGCGGTCGTCGGGAGGTCGTTCGTGACGTTCACCTCGTCGCTGGCGGCGCAGCCGTTCTGCGTCACCGTCCAGCGCAGCGTGTTCAGGCCCGGGTTGATGGAGCCCAGCGTGCTGTTGAAGGCCGAAGGCGCCACGATCGTGGCAGAGCCGACAACAACGGTCCAAAGGCCGCTGCCGCCAATGGCAGGCGCAGTTCCGGCCAAAGTGGTGGTCGTGCTGCATACCGTCTGATCGGTACCAGCGGTTACGGTGAAGGCGCTATTGGTGATGGAAACCTCGTCAAAATAGCTGCAAGAATTGTTCGTGATGGTCCAGCGGAACGTGTTCGTTCCGGAGCTTAGGCCAGTGACAGGCGAGTTATAGGCCAAGGGAGAACCTACGACACCAGAACCAACCAAGCGAGTCCAAAGACCTGCCCCAATGGAAGGATTGTTTCCGTTGAGGGTGGCAGAAGATCCGCAAACATTCTGATCGAGACCAGCATCAGCAACTGTAGGCTCATCATTGACAACAAGAACATCATCAGAAACCGTGCAACCGTTTCGGGTTACCGTCCAACGGAAAGAGTTGGTTCCACTCGTCAAATCCGTAAGGACAGGATTTGGAATGGTAGTTTGTGAGAAGGTTGCCAAGCCAGCCACGACAGTCCAGTTTCCTGCCCCCCCTACGCCAGCCGCAGAGCCATTCAAGCTCGTCGTGTTGGTGCAAAGAGATTGGTCAGAGCCAGCGTTGACAGTGAAAGCGTTGTTGGTGACGATGACATCGTCAGATGAACTGCAAGCGCTGTTGGTGATGGTCCAGCGGAAGGTATTCGATCCTGCGCTAAGACCAGTGACAGGAGAGCTCGGAGAGGTAGGCGTGGTAATCGCGCCGAGGCCTGTCACGCGGGACCAAAGACCAGAGCCGATGGTCGGCGCATTGCCGGACAAGGTGGCCGAATTGCTGCAGACAGCAATATCAAGCCCAGCGGAGGCAACCGTCACGAGGTCGTTGAAAATGGAGACATCGTCAAATGAAGTGCAACCATTTTGGCTCACTGTCCAACGCAAAACGTTTACGCCACTCGACAAGCCAGAGACGGTGGAACTGTGAAGGGAGTGGTTGGCAATGACGGCAGCACCGATGCTAACCGTCCAGGTTCCTGTTCCGCCAGGGGCAGGAGCCGTCGCGGCCAGGGTCGCGCTCGATGCGCAAAGGGTCTGATCAGCACCAGCGCTGGCCACGAACGAATTGTTCGTTATCGTGACGGTGCTTGTGCTCGTGCAGGCATTGTTGGTGATGGTCCATTGGAACGTATTGGCTCCAGAGCTCAGGCCACTGACCGTTGAGTTGAAAAGTGCAGGAGAGTTGACTGTGCCCGCGCCGGAAACAGTGCTCCAAACACCCGTTCCGACCGAGGGGTTGTTGGCCGAAAGCGTCGCGGTAGATGCGCAGACTGCTTGGTTCCCGCCAGCAATGGATGTCGTAGGCAAGTTGTTGACAATCAAGACCTCATCGAAAGCAGAGCAACCATCGCGATTGACAGTCCAGCGGTAGATGTTATTTCCACGCGTCAAGTTCGTGACGGTCGAGCTGAACAAGCTAGATTGGGTAATGGCGTTGGAACCCAAGACAGACGTCCATGCTCCCACACCAGTGCCAGGATCTTCACCGGCAAGCACGGCCGTATTGGCGCAAAGCGTCTGGTCGGTGCCAGCAGAGATGCTGAAAGAGTTGTTGGTGATGACCACATCACTTTGCGAAGAGCAACCATTGTGCGTGATGGTCCATTTGAAGGTGTTCGCACCTACGGTCAAACCACTAACAGCCGAGTTGAAGCTCGTCGGATTCAATACTGTACCCAAGCCGCTCACCACAGTCCAAACTCCACTGCCGATGACCGGGATGCTTCCTGACAAGGTGGTGTTCGCAGCGCAAACAGACTGGTTCGTGCCCGCGTTGGAAGTGGTGGGAAGGTTGTTGATTATGGTAACCTCATCCGAGGCCGTGCAACCATTCTCGGACAAAGTCCAGCGGAAGATATTTGAGCCAGGGTTGATGCTTGTTATGGTCGAATTGAAAGCGGAGGGCGTCGTGATGGTAGCGGAACCAACAACGGAAGTCCACAAACCGGTGCCCGTCGAAGGCGGTGTTCCAGAAAGAGTCGCACCGTTGGCGCACAAAGTCTGGTCGGCACCGGCCGTCACCGTGAAGGCGTTGTTGCGGACAGTAACCTCATCAAAGCTGCTGCAACCATTGTTAGTGACCGTCCAACGGAAAGTGTTCATGCCGCTGGTCAGAGCAGAAACAGCGCTGTTGTATAGAGCAGGTGATGCGACCGAACCCAAGCCTGTAACCACGGTCCAGGCGCCCGTGCCAATGGCGGGCACGTTAGCGGACAAGCTCGCGGTGGTACCGCAAACATTCTGATCAGCGCCTGCGTTGGCCACTGTGGGCTGGTTGTTGGTGATGTTCACGTCGTCAGACGCAGTGCAGCCGTTCTCATTGATGGTCCAGCGGAAAGTGTTGAAACCTGGGTTGATGTTTGAAACCAACGTGTTGTAAAGGGTGGGCTGGGCAAAGGTGGCGGAACCAACCACTGAGGTCCAGAGGCCGGTGCCAGTGGCAGGTTGAGTTCCATTGAGGGTCATGGTGTTCACGCAAAGCGTCTGGTCAGTTCCAGCGTTTACCGTGAAAGAATTGTTGGTGATGGTCACATCATCCTCCAAAACGCAAGCATTGTTGGTGATGGTCCACTTGAAGGTGTTGTGGCCTTGGCTGAGATTGGCTACACCCGAGTTGAACAGCGAACTAACCGAAATGGATCCCAAGCCTACGACCCGAGTCCATTGGCCTTGGCCAATGGTTGGCTCATTGCCATTCAGGGTGTACGTGGAGCCGCAAATTGGGGCGTCAGCACCAGCATCCGCAACCGAAGGCTGATCATTGACGATGGTAACATCGTCAGAGTTGCTGCAACCATTGCGCTGGACAGTCCAACGGAATATGTTAGTTCCGGAAGTGATGCCGGTTATAGAAGGAGCAGCCAAGCTTGTTGAGGAGAAAGTCGCGGACCCAACGACAATCGTCCACTCACCAACTCCGGTCAACGGATCAGACCCAGCGAGAGTCGTGTTGCCCACGCAAAGATTCTGATTGCTTCCAGCATTGACAGTGAAAGAGTTGTTGGTGATGGTCACTTGGTCTTCAGAGCTGCAGGCATTTTTGGTGATGGTCCATTTGAAGGAGTTGGCACCTACGCTCAGGCCCGAAACAGAAGTGTTGCCACTGTTGACGTTGGCGATGGTGCCAAGACCCGTAACTCGGGTCCAGACGCCCGTCCCAATGACAGGAGTGTTACCCGAAAGCGATGCTGTGTTCACGCAAATGCTCTGGTCTAGGCCAGCGTTGGCCGGCGTGGGCAAATCGTTGGTGATGTTGACATCATCAAAGGCGGTGCACCCGTTGAAATCGACAGTCCAGCGGAACGTGTTCAAACCTGCCCCAAGATTGGATATGGAGGAGGTGGGGACGAATGGACTAGCGATTGTTCCTGATCCAACCAGCAATGACCACTGGCCAGTTCCACCAGGAAGAGAGGCAGCCATGTTCGCCGAACTGGCGCACAGAACCTGGTCAACACCAGCGTTCACGGTGAAGGCATTGTTGGTGATGATTACATCATCAGAAGATGAGCAGGCATTGTTGGTAATGGTCCAGCGGAAAGTGTTTCCACCAGAAGTCAATCCCGCAACCTGGGAATCGGCAGCGGTGGGGATGGAAATCGCGCCCGATCCACCGACATTCGACCAAAGCCCCGCTCCGATGGTCGGAGTGTTGGCCGAAAGGGTCACCGTGTTCGCACATACGGTCTGGTCTGCGCCCGCTGAAGCCACGGTGGGCGAATCGTTGATGATTCGGACGTCATCCGAAGCGGTGCATCCATCCTTGGATACCGTCCAGCGGAAAATGTTAGAGCCCGTTCCCAAAGCTGTTACCGTCGCGCTAAAGGCGTTGACAGGAGATACCGTACCAGTGCCGACGACCAGGGACCAGAGGCCAGAACCTGGAGCGGGATTGGAGGCAGAGAGGATGGCCGTGCTGGCGCAAAGGGTCTGGTCGGAACCTGCCGTTATCGTGAACGCATTGTTCGTTACCACGACATCGTCGGTCGAGCTGCATCCGTTGTTGGTAATCGTCCACCGGAAGGTGTTGTTGCCAGAGCTGAGGTTGGTGGCAGACACCGTCGTGGCCGCGGTCCCGGAAAGAGAGCCCAAGCCAGTGATGATGCTCCATGCCCCAGTTCCCACCAGTGGAGCGTTGGCAGAGAGCGTGTAGCTGTTCGTGCAGATGGATTGGTCAAGCCCAGCATTGGCGACTGTTGGAGAGTTGTTGGTGACAACCAAATCGTCATAATCGACGCAGCCGTTCTTGGTGACCGTCCAGCGGTAGGTGTTAGAGCCTTGGCCGACACCTGCAACAGCCGTGTTGTTTTGGGTATCGTTCGCGAAAGTTCCGAAGCCCACGGCGACAGTCCACACGCCGGTCCCAGGAGTCGGGTCAGGGGCGGCAAGCAAGGTGTTGTCGGCACAGATGTTCTGGTCGATGCCCGCGTCAGCGATGAACGAGTTGTTGGTGATCACCACCGCGGCGGCCGAAGAACAAGCATTGTTCGTGATGGTCCAGCGGAAGGTGTTGACACCGGAGTTCAAGCCAGACGCAGTCGTGCTGAACGCAGAAGGAGTAGCAATTGCGCCAGCACTGGAAACCACTGACCACAAGCCAAATCCAACAGAAGGAACATTCGAGGTCAAGGTAGCCGTGTTCTCGCAGACCACTTGCGGCAAACCAGCGTTGGCCGTAGTCGGAGAATCGTTCACAATGGTAACGTCATCGAAGGCAGAGCAGCCATTCTTGGTGACCGTCCAGCGATAGGTGTTGATGCCCGAATTCAGACTAGTGACAGCCGTGGCAGCGGTGGTAGAAGAAGTAATCGCGTTTGAGCCCACGACAGTCGTCCAGGCCCCAGTCCCCGGAGCCGGATCCGAACCGCTGAGAGAAGCGGTGGTGACACACACGGTCTGGTCAACTCCCGAGTTGACCGTGAACGAATTGTTGGTGATGACCACATCATCGCTGGCCGTGCACACTACACCAGTGACTGTCCAGCGGAAAGTGCTCTGTGAGGGACCAAGGGCCGTTACGGTGGTATTGTAGGCAGTAGGAGTTGTGATGGCAGCGGACCCACTTTCGAGCGACCAAGCTCCCACGCCCGATGTTGGCTCGGTGGCTGAAAGCGTCGCGGTTATAGCGCAAACCGTCTGGTCAGAACCAGCGGCGGCCACAACGGTGTTGTTCGTGATGGTTACCTCGTCGAAAGAAGTGCAGCCGTTGGCGGTGACCGTCCAACGCAACTTGTTAGCGCCAGCCCCCAGGGCCGTTACCGGGGTGTTGAAGGCTGAAGGGGACACGATAGCAGATGTGCCGCTCTCAACGGTCCACACCCCTGAACCCGTGCTCGGATTGTTGCCAGCCAAAGTCGCGGAGTTCAGGCATACGGCCTGATCCGGTCCAGCGTTGACGAACACTTTGTTGTTGACAATCAAGACCTCATCGAATGAACTGCAACCATTGGCAGAAACGGTCCAACGGAAAGTGTTAAGGCCAGCTCCAAGGCCCGTCACGGCAGGGTTGGAGATGAGGGCGCTCGAAAGAACACCCGAACCGCTCTCAACCGTCCAAACACCTGAACCAGCGCCAGGGTTGCTTCCGGAAAGAGAAGTGAAATCAACACAAAGCGTCTGATCGGCACCCGCGGAAACAGTCACGCGGTTGTTGGCGATGACAACGTCATCGAAGGCGGAGCAGCCGCCCTTGGTCACGGTCCAGCGGAACGTGTTGTTGCCCGAACCGAGCGCGGAAACACCGCTAAGCTCAGAAGTCGGGTTCGCGAGCGTGCCAACGCCACTGACCAAGGTCCAGAGCCCCGTGGAACCGACAGGAAGATTCGCGTTCATCGTGTAGGTGTCCACGCAGAGGTTCTGGTTGATGCCAGCGTCCGAAACGACCGAGTTGTTGGTAATGACCAAGTTGTCCGATGCCACGCAACCATTCTGGTTGATGGTCCAAGTCAAGGTGTTTGTCCCCGTTCCAAGGTTGTTGACAACTGTCGTGGCCAGGCTCTGGTTAGCGAAGGTGGCGGAGCCAGTGGTGGTCCAAGTGCCGACCCCACCAAGCCCAGGGGCGACAGCCGAAAGAGTCGTGGTGCTCGAGCAAATGCTGACATTGGAACCGGCGTTGGCCAAGAGCGAGTTGTTTGAAATGATGACCTCATCAAAGCCAACGCAGGCGTTCTCGGTGACCGTCCACCGGAGAGTATTTTGTCCTGAACCAAGGCCCGTCACGCTAGTGTTGAAAACGGAAGCATCCGCGAAGGTGCCGAAACCACTCTCGACCGTCCAGAGGCCCGTGCCAGTGGTAGGCTCGCTGCCAGAAAGAATCGTGCTTGCGGCGCAAATCTGTTGGTCGGGGCCAGCAGACACGGTGACCTGGTTGTTCGTGATGGTGACGTCATCGGAGTTGGAGCACCCGTTGGACGTTACCGTCCAGCGGAACTTGTTCACTCCAGAGCCCAGGTTGTTGACGTTGGAGTTGAACAAGGAAGCGGTAACAATGTCACCCGACCCGCTTGTCCTGACCCAAGTTCCCGTGCCCACGTTGTTGCCCGAGAGGGTGACGCTGCTGGCGCAGATGCCCTGGTCGGGACCCGCGTTGGCCGAAATCTGGTTGTTGTTGATAACCACTTCATCAAATGCGGTGCAGCCCAGTTTCGTCACCGTCCAACGGAAGGTGTTGGCGCCACCGGACAAGTTGGAAACCGCGCTGTTGAACTGCGTTGGGTTGGCAATTACGGAAGAACCCGAACTGGTCCAGGTACCCAAGGCTCCAGCGCCAGGGACGTTGCCAGCCAAGACAGTGCTGGACACGCATAGGTTCTGGTCCGGGCCAGAAGAGGCACTCACGCTGTTGTTCTGAACCAACACATCGTCAAAAGAAGTGCAACCGTTGCGAATGACCGTCCAGCGCAGCGTGTTCGAACCGACGCCCAGGCCCGTTACAGCAGTGCTGCTCAAGGCGATGCTGGTGAAAACGGCAGAACCGGTCTCAACTGACCAAGTCCCGGTTCCGGTCCCAGCCGAATTGGCATCCATGATTGCGTTGGTCGAACAGACAATCTGGTCGATGCCAGCGTTGGTGGTGAAAGAGTTGTTGGAGACAATAACATCATCGAAAGCCGTGCAGGCATTCTCTGTTATGGTCCAGCGGAACCTGTTCGCGCCAGAGCCGAGGCCCGTGACCCCGCTGTTGAAAATGCTGGGAGTGGTTACTGAACCAACACCGCTTTGGAGAGTCCAGGTTCCAGAGCCCGTGCCAGGGTTGTTTCCTGCCAAAGTAGCGACAGGCAAGCAAACCACTTGGTCCGCTCCAGCGTTGACGGAGACAGAGTTGTTCACTATGACCACTTCGTCATAGGCGGAACAACCGTTCTCGTTCACCGTCCAGCGGAAGGTGTTGGATCCGGCGCCCAAGGCGCTAACCCCCGAAGAGAAGCTCGTCTCGTTGGCGATAGTTCCCGAACCGCTCTCAAGCGTCCAAAGGCCAGTCCCGACGCCAGGATTGTTTCCTGCCAGTGAAGTGTTGTGGGTGCAAAGGATCTGGTCAACACCAGCATCCGCGGAAGCCTGGTTGTTGGTGACGATGACATCATCGAAGGCACTGCACCCTGAGCGAGTAACCGTCCACCGGAAAGTGTTCGGGCCATTGCCGAGGGAGCTTACAGTCGAGTTGTAAAGTGCCGGAGTGGTGATGCTGCCTGTACCACTTTCGCGCGTCCAGGTGCCGGTTCCAGCACCAGGATTGGTGCCGCTCAAAGTGGCGATCCCGTTGCAGGTGGCGATGTCCAATCCAGCGTTGATGGTCAATGAGTTGTTCGTGATGATCACGTTGTCGGAGCTTACGCATCCGTTGCTGCTGAGCGTCCAACGGAAGGTGTTCACTCCATTGCCAAGGCCCGTTACAGAAGTGCTGTTCGAAGTCGAACTGCTGATGCTGGCGGTCCCGCTTTGCAAGGTCCAGACACCTGAGCTTGCCACTCCGGCCAAGTTTCCGGTGAGAACTGCGTCGCCCGCGCAAACCGACTGGTCAAGGCCGGCGTCAGCCAAGACGGAGTTGTTGGTGATGATTACATCGTCCGAAGCAGCGCAGGAGCTGGCTGTGTTCGTAACCGTCCACTCGAAGGTGTTCGCGCCAGGGCCAAGGTTGGTCACGCTCGTGGTGAAGTTCGTCGGGGTCACCACTGTACCCAGGCCAGCGGTGTTCGTCCAAAGGCCAGTAGCACCAGCAGAAGGAGCCACTGCTGTCAAGGTAACGGTGCTGACGCAAACAGCCAAGTCGGTGCCCGCGTTTGCCGTAACCGAGTTGTTGGTGATGATGACGTTGTCGCTCGATACGCAGCCAAGGTTGACGATGGTCCAACGCAAAGTGTTGGCACCCGCTCCAAGGCTGGAGACAACGGTGTTGTACTGGTTGATGTTCCCGAAACTGCCCGAGCCGCTGACCAGGGTCCATGTGCCGGTTCCAGTGGTCGGGATGCTACCCGACAGCGTGGCCGAACTCACACAAACGCCCTGATCGACGCCAGCGTCAGCAGGAGTCGGTGAGTTGTTGAGGATTTGGACATCACCCGACGCCGAGCAACCGTTCCGCGTTACCGTCCAACGGAAGGTGTTGTTGACACTGAGGTTGGACACCGTGGTGTTGAACAGCGTCGGCGTGTTGACCGTGGCGGATCCGACGACGACCGTCCACGCGCCTGTTCCCCCTACGGGAACCTGGCCAGAAAGGGTATGCGTGTTCGAACAGACAGATTCATTCGGTCCTGCGAAAGTTGTGAACGAGTTGTTGGTGATTTGAACATCGTCGTTGGCGCTGCAAAGGCCCCGGACGACCGTCCAACGGTACGTGTTCGCGCCAAGGTCAGCCATGCTCACGACAGAAGAGTTGAGCGTAGTATTCGCGAAGGCACCCGTACCAGTCTGCACAGACCAGGATCCAACCGCGCCCGTGGTGGGCAAGGCGGCAGAAAGCGTAGTCGATGGGCCGCAGATGCTTTGGTCATTGCCAGCGTTAGCCGTGACGGAATTGTTCGTCACGACAACTTCATCGAAATCAACGCAGCCATTGCCAGAAACCGTCCACCGGAATTTGTTGGCACCCGCGCCCAAGCCAGTGACGGCACTGTTGTAAGCAGACGCCTGGGCAATCGTTCCCAGGCCATTCTCCAAAGTCCATGCCCCTGAAACAGGAGCAGGATCGTTGCCCGCGAGGCTGGCCGAAGTCGAGCAGACGGTCTGGTCAACTCCAGCCTCGGCGGAAACAGAGTTGTTGGTGATGATGACATCGTCAGAGACGCTGCATCCGTTGTCAGTGACCCTCCAGCGCAAGGTGTTGGGACCAGAAGCCAAGGCGCTCACTTGGGTGTTGTAAACCGTCGCGTTGGCCAGCACGCCAGAACCGCTCTCGATGGTCCAGATGCCAGTTCCCGTGCCAGTTCCGCTGGTAGCAGGGTTCTTGCCTGAAAGAGTGGTGAAGTCTTGGCAAAGAATCTGGTCGGCGCCAGCGTTGTTCACGAAGGAGTTGTTGACTACGACGACATCATCGAAGGCCGTGCAGCCAGTGGCGGTCACGGTCCAACGGAAGGTGTTCGCAGCAGGGCCGATGGCAGAGACAACGGTCGTGTTCGAAGTCAAGCTGGCAAAAGTGCCCAAGCCGGTTTCAACGGACCACGTTCCAGAAAGAGGACTAACGTCGTCCGCCGAAAGCGTGGTCGAGTTGGTGCAAATGGTCTGGGCAGCGCCAGCTTCAACCACGAACGAGTTGTTGTTGACGATGACGTCATCAAAAGCGGTACATCCATTCTTGCTCACGGTCCAACGGAAGCGGTTGGCACCGGTTCCCAAACCGGTTACGGCCGTAACGTAGTTGGTGTTGTCGGCTATCGAGCCAACGCCACTTTCCTGGGTCCAGACACCCGTTCCGCCAACGACGTTGTTGCCAGAGAGCGTGACACTGGCACCGCAAACATTCTGGTTGCTCCCCGCATACGAGGTTACTTGGTTGTTCGAGACCACCACGTCGTCCACTGCCGAGCAAGAACCATCCGAGACAGTCCAACGGAAGGTGTTCGTTCCTACGTTGAGCCCCGTTACCTGCGTGTTGTAAAGCGTCGCGCTGACCAGCGTTCCAGAACTGCTCACCACGGACCATGCGCCCGATCCTTGGATAGGCTCAGCAGCCGCCAAACTAGTGGTGGCGGCGCAAATTGAAACATCCGAGCCCGCTGTCGCCGTCACCGCGTTGTTGGTAACGATGACGTTTGCACTCGCGGAGCAGCCCGCCCGGGTGATTGTCCAGGTGAAGGTGTTTGCGCCAACGGCCATGGACGTCACGGTCGAGTTGTAAAGGCTCGGCAGGGTGACGGTTGCCGTGTTTCCAACAGAAGTCCAGAGGCCTGTTTCCCCTACCTGGGGAGCAGACCCAGCCAGAGTCGTATTGTTGACGCAGATGTTCTGGTTAGAACCTGCGTTGACAGCAACAGCGTTGTTGGTTACTTCTACAATGTCATCGTCCGAGCAAGAGCCTCGGGTTACAGTCCAAGTAAAACTGGCAACACCTTGGCCCAAGCCAGAGACAGACATGTTCGTGGCGGTTGTCGCACCAAGCACAGCGGTGCCACCTGTCAAGCTCCAAACGCCAGTCGCACCTGTCGGGAGCGAAGAACCAAGCGTGGCCGTGCCATTGCATGTGGTTTGGTCGAGACCCGCGTCGGCCGTAAGCGAATTGTTCGTGATGATTACGTCATTTCTGTCAGTACAGCCACTCAGGGTGATGCTCCATCGGAAGGTGTTGCTGCCTTGTGCCAGACCAGTAACGACTGTCGTATAATTGCTAGGAGTAGCCAAAGCGCCTGCTCCACCGAGCCTTGTCCATACGCCAAAGCCAGGGGCCGGGTCATTGCCCGTCAGAGTAACCGTGCTAGAGCAAGTTGTCTGGGCAGCGCCAGCATTGGCAACCACCGAGTTGTTCGTAACGATTACGTCGTCCGAAGTGGAGCACGCCCCTTGGCTAACGGACCAACGCAAGGTGTTCGAACCAGAAGACAAGCCAGAAATGGGCGAATTGAACTGGCTGGTCGTCGCGACAACGCCCGTGCCAGCGACAGTCGTCCAGTTTCCGATTCCCACGACGGGGTTAACAGCGTTCAAATTGCCGCTACCCGAACAAACCGTGAAGTCAGGACCAGCGTTCGCCGTTACAGAGTTGTTCGTGATGGTGTAAAGGTCAGAGAGCGTGCAACCATTGTTGGAAACCGTCCAACGGAAGCGGTTGGCGCCAGATGCCAGGCCCGTCACTCCCGAGTTGAACAAGGTCGTGTTCGCGATTGTGCCTGCGCCGCTTTCCAGACTCCACGCGCCGTTGCCAATCAGCGGAGCGCTGGCCGACAAGGTCGTGTTCGGCGAGCAGACCGTCTTGTCCGCGCCAACAACCGCAGGTGAAGGAGTGTTGTTGTTGATGACCACCTCATCCGTGGCCGTGCAACCATTTTCGTTGACCGTCCAGCGGAAGCGGTTCTCACCCTGGACCAAGGCCGTAACCGCAGAATTGAACAAAGTCGGGGCGGTAACAATGGCCGTGCCTACAATGGTTGTCCAGACGCCAGAAGCACCAGCGCCCAGACCGATGGCCTCCAAGTTGCCCGTGCTCGAGCAAAGGTCTTGGTCGATGCCCGCGTTGGAAGAAACCTGCAGACGAACCACCGAAACATCTGAATTAGAAGAGCAGGAAGCATTCGTAACCGTCCAGCGGAAGGTGTTGACCCCTACTTGCAGGTTCGATACAGTAGAGTTGTAAAGTGTGGCGTTCGTCAAGCTCGCTGGCCCGTTCTGAACGGTCCAGACACCCGAGAAGGCGCCCGGGTCGTTGCCAGCCAGGATCGTCGTGCTCGTGCAAACGTTGGGCTGGTTAAGGCCAGCGTCAGCCACCACGGAGTTGTTCAAAATAGTAACATCATCGAACGCAGTGCATCCGCTTTGCGATACCGTCCAACGGAAAGTGTTCGAGCCAGCGTCGAGGTTAGTGACGCCCGTGTTCCGGTTCGTAACTTGGACAATGATGGCATTGCCGCCCAATTTTGTCCAAGTTCCCGTACCGATTGAAGGAGCGAGGGCGGCCAGCGTCGCGCTGGTCGCGCAAACCGTCTGGTCTGGGCCAGCGTTAGAGGTAACGTTGCTGTTCGTGATGACAACCTCGTCCGAAGAGGTACAAGCGTTGTTCGTGATTGTCCAGCGGAAAGAGTTGGCACCCGTTCCAAGTCCGGTGATGGTCGTGTTGTTCAAGGTCGGGCTGGCCAGGGTGCCTGCGCCGCTAACGAAGCCCCAAACTCCCGCTCCAATCGACGGTACGTTGGCCGCCAGCGTGGCTGTGCCAGAACAGACCGTCTGGTCTGGGCCGGCGTTCGCAGCAGTAGGAGAGTCGTTGTAAATGGCTACCTCGTCAAAGGCGTTGCAGCCTGTGGCAGTTACCGTCCAACGGAAGACCGTTACGGCGCCAAGGTTGGATACCGAGGAATTGAAAGCGCTTGAGGTCGCGATGCCCACCCCCGAGCTGGCCGTGGTCCAGACGCCAGCGGCCGGAGTAGGATCGACCGCTGAGAGGGCCGTAGTAGTCGAGCAGATGGTCTGGTCGCCACCTGCGTTGGCCGTTACCGAGTTGTTCGTGATGAGAACGTCGTCCGATGATACGCAACCCTGGTTGGTAATCGTCCAAGTCAAAGTGTTCGGTCCATTCACCAGGTTGGAGACCGTGGTGTTGAAGAGGGTCGGGGTCGTGATGGAGACACCACCCGTGACAGACCACATGCCCGTGGCCGTGCCCGTGGCCGGATTGCCCGCCAACACCGCCGAAGAGGTGCAAACCTGCTGGTCAACACCTGCGCTGGCGACGAAAAGGTTGTTGGTATAGGTTACCTGGTCGTTGGCAGTACAACCGTTGAAGCTGACCGTCCAGCGGAAGCTGTTCGCGCCGGTGGTCATGTTGCTGACCATAGAGTTGTAGAGTCCGGGAGTTCCAACCGTGGCCCCGCCGCCCACGACCGTCCATGTTCCGGTGCCTTGGGCAGGATTCACAGCCGCCAGCACGTCCGTGCTCGTGCAGATGGCCTTGTCAGGACCGGCGTTCGAGACCACTTTGTTGTTGGTGATGCGCAAGGTATCGACCGATTCGCATGAACCGTTCGTGATGGTCCACACCAGCTTGTTCACGCCAAGCGCGAGGCCGTCGATGGTCGTTGAGCTGGCCGTCGTGTTGGCGATGGTGCCAGCGCCCTCGAAGAGCGTCCACTCGCCACTGCCAATGGCCGGAACGTTGGCCGAGATAACAACGCCCAAATCCGTACAAGTCGGGAAGTCGGCAGCGGTGATGGCCGTCGTGGGCGAGTTGTTCACGATGATGACATCGTCAAATCCGCTGCAGACACCACTCGAAACCGTCCAACGGAATTCGTTCAGACCAAGGCCCAAGCCCGTGATTTCGGCATCGAAGGCTGAAGGTACGGTAGCAGCACCAGAGCCGACCAGGCGGGTCCAGTTGCCGATAGCAGGGGCGGGATCAACGGCCGCCATGTTCGTGACATTGCCGCAAATCGTCTGGTCAGGACCAGCGTTCGGTGTAACAGTGTTGTTGAAAATGACAACGTCGTCAAAGGCGGAACAACCATTCAAGTTCACCGTCCAACGGAAAGTGTTCGGGCCAGCGTCGAGCCCAGTCACCGTCGTGTTGTAAAGCGTCGGGGTGGTAATCAGGCCGCCACCGCCCGCGATGGTCCAGACTCCAGTACCGCCAACGTGCTGCTGGCCGTCGAGCGTTACGTTCGGCGTACAAACCGTCTGGTCAGGACCCGCGTAAGTGGTGAAGGTGTTGTTGCTGATCACCGTCGTGGCCTGCGCGGCGCAGATGCCCTCGGTAACCCTCCAAAGAAAGGTGTTCCCACCCGTCCCAAGGCTGCTGACACCCGTGTTGTAAACCGCCGGGCCATCCACGAAGGTGGCCGAACCGATTGGAATGGTCCAAACGCCAGTACCTACCGCCGGGTCGTTGGCCGCGAGGTAGGCGATGGTCGTGTTGTCGCATATCACCGTCGGCGAGGCGCTCGCCGTGGCTACGACAGTATTGTTCATGATGTCCAGCGTGTCCGTAGATAGGCAGCCGTTGTTGTCAACCGTCCAGATGAAGCGGTTCAACTTGGGCCCAAGGTTCGTCACTAGCGTTGAAGTCGCCGTGTTGTCCGCAATCAGAGGAGAGCCCGAGGTGAAGTAGGTGGACCAGGAACCGGTTCCGAAAGTCGGAGCAACCGAGTTCAACTGCACCTGCGGCACGCAGACCTCCGCATTCGCGACGCTGGCGACAGCCAAGGAAGGAGCGTTGTTCGTGATGGAAACCAAATCGGAGTTCGTACATCCGTTCTTGCTCACCGTCCAACGGAAAGTGTTGACCCCTTGGCCAAGACCCGTTACCGCCGAGTTGTGTGCCGTAGGGGTAACAATCGTACCCGAACCGACTACGACCGACCACGAGCCAACGCCGCCGGGGACAACGACCGCCAAGAATGAAGTATCTGCCTTGCAGACAGAAATATCCGTACCAGCGTTGACCGTGAAGAAGTTGTTCGTAACGACGACGTCATCCGAGACCGCGCAGGTCTTGGTGATGTTCGGTGTGGAAGCCGTGAATGTCTCGGTGTTCGTAACGGTCCAGCGGAAAGTGTTGGCCCCCACGCCCAGACCAGTAACCCCAGAGTCGAAGGCCGTGTTGTCGGCGATTGCGCCCGCGCCGGCCACCAAAGTCCACAAGCCGATGCCCTTGGTCGGCTCGGCGGCGCTCAAGTTCACGGAAGTTCCGCAAACGGCATCGTCAGCCCCAGCATTCACCAGGGGCTGCGGAGCCGCGTTGTAAATCTGCACGGAAGCCTGGTCGCTGCAATTGCCTTTCTGGAAGGTCCACTCAAAGGTGTTCAATCCGGGGCTCATGCCTGTAACGGGCGAATTGTAGAGCGTCGGGGTCGTCGGGATGCCCGAGCCGCCGAGGTTCGTCCAAGTTCCGTATTCGTTCAGGCCGGGCGCGACCGCGTTCAGCAGGGTGTCGGGGCTACAAACCGCGAAGTCAACCCCCACACTGGCCACGACCGTGTTGTTGGTGATCTTGACAGAGTCGCGCAACATGCAGTTCGGAGTGGAAATCGTCCAGAAGAAGGTGCTCAGACCCGGGCCAAGGTTGGTTACCGTGGTGTTGAAGGCCGATGGTGTGGTGATGATGGCGGACCCTCCCGTTTTGCTCCAAACACCAATGCCACGCGTTGCGGGAGTGGCCACCAGGAAGCCTTGATTTTGGCAGACCTCATAATCAGGGTTGGCCACCGGGTTCGACGGCGCGTCGTTCAAGACCTCGACGTCCGCAGTCGAAATACACTGGTTGGCAGTGCCTAAGCCGGTTGTCGGAAGGTTCCAAAACAGCGTCCAACGATAAACGTTCGTGCCATAGCCAACAGCCGTTACACCTGTCGTGTTCAAGGAGGGTGCAGCGAAGGTTCCCTGACCCGCGATAACCGTCCAAAGGCCGCCGTCAACCCAAGTGCTGTAGAATGATGCCGGCGCGGGAACACGTCCGGAAAGGGCCGTGACCGAGTTGTCGCAGATAATGGTGTCAACACCCGCGTTGCTGGCCAGCTCATCAAGACCCAAGGCCTTGATATCGACAGTGTCCCGAGATGTACAGGTCAAAGGACCAGACATGTAAGGACGAGTTATGGTATTGCGAGTTACCCACTGGAACTGGTTCAACGCACCAATGGTATCCGGATTGCCAGTGTTAGTCCCCAAGAAAGGATCCCAACCGCCGTAGTTCAATTGCGATACAGCGGTGTTGAACTGCGCAGGGTTCCAGATGCTCGGAGTCGGCTCTACAGGTGCACCCACGTGCTCCCATGTTCCCCATCCGATGCCTATCGGCTCAGCTTCCAGGTTGGCGGTCGATCCGCAGACGTCCTGGTCCTGCCATTCCTGTAAGGCGATAGCCGAATCCGGGTCCGCGTTGTAAATTTCCACCTCGTCCCATGATGAACATCCCAAATAAGAAATCGTCCAACGCAATGTTGTCGGCCCGAATCTATTGGTCCGATACCTAGTATTGTAAAGAGTTGGATTGTCAAAGGTGGCGCCGCCACCTTGGGCTGTCCAAAGCCCAACCCCCCTGCCAGGTTTGGGCTGGCTACCAGCAAGCTGGAAGTAGGGGCCCGAGGCATCGACCAAGGGAATGTCGGAGTTGGCGTTGGAGTTGAAGCAGATTGCGGTATCCAGACCCGCGTTCACGTTGGTATCCGGTGTGTTGTTGGTGATCAGTACCTCATCCCAATCGCTGCACTTGCCATCGAAAAGGGTCCAACGGAAGGTATTGTTCCCATAATCGAGGTTGTTGACCCGAGTGCTGAACAATGTGGGATTCACAATCGTGGCCGCGCCGCCACTCTCGAGGGTCCAGGCACCCGATTCGCCTAGGGCGACTTTAGGCTGGTTGCCATCCAGGAGCGTGGTAAAGTCGCAGACCGCCTGGTCCGTTCCGGCATCAGCGTCCACACTGCGGTTGTAAACGATGACCTCATCGAACTCTGCGCAGGCGCCATAGTTGATGGTCCAGCGCAGCCGGTTCTGGCCCTTGACCAGACCGCTCACGGTGGCGTTGTAAAGCGTGGCGTTGGAGAACGCACCCGTGCCGAGTTGGACGGACCAGGTGCCGATTCCCCGGCTGGGGAGATTGCCATCGAGGACATAGGTATCGGAGCAGATGATGCTGTCGATGCCGGCAACAGGGTTGGTCGGGTCTTGGTTGAATATGGTCACCGCGTCAACTGACGAGCAGGCCCCGTTGGTAATGGTCCAAGTCAGCACGTTGGCATCCGCTTTCAAGTTGGAAACGGTTGTGTTGTAAACCGTAGGATTCCCAAAAGCGATGGTTGGGTCGGAAGAAGTCCAAGCGCCCGTTCCGATTACCGGATTGTTGCCTTGCAGAACAGCGCTGCTTGTGCAAACATTCTGGTCTGCGCCAGCGTTCGCAACGGTAGGACCCTCGTTGGTGATCAACACTTCATCAGTGCCGGTGCAAGTGCCGACAGATACAGTCCAACGATAGCGGTTGACGCCCTGGCCCACACCAGAGACAGCAGTGTTGTGCGAGTTGGGATTGGCGAAAGTGCCGCTACCCGTGATAACCTGCCAGGCACCAGTCGCTGGCGCCGGATCGGATGCGTTCAAGGTCGTGGATGTTCCGCAGAAAGACTGGTCCGTGCCCGCGTTGATGGTTGGCACGGCGTAATTGATTGAAACGTTGTCAGAAGAAGAACAGGCACCGTTCGTTACCGTCCATGTGAAAACGTTGGACCCGGAAGTAAGCGCTGAAACGGTGGTGTTGTTCAGGCTAGAATTGGCAAAAACACCATTTCCGGCAGAGATAGTCCACAGACCCGTTCCCACGCTCGGGGCAGAAGCTCCCAAGGTGGCGTTGGCCACACAGATGGTCTGGTCAGAGCCAGCGTTGGCAGAAATGGGACTGTCGTTGCGAATGATGACATCATCAAAAGCCACGCAAGCCCCAGATGTAATTGTCCAGCGGAATGTGTTGTTGCCCATGCCCAGGCCCGTTACACCCGAATTGAATTGGGCGGGAGTCGTAACAGATCCTGAACCGCTGACCAAAGTCCAGGCTCCTGTCGCAGGAGCAGGATTATTTCCACTCAAGGTGGCCGTCGTCGCGCAGACGACCTGGTCAACTCCAGCGTTGACCGATGGGGCAGTACTGGTTACGTTCACATCATCGGAAATGGAACAGGCCCCGCGGGTCAAGGTCCAGCGAAAAACGTTGCCCCCTGCACCCAATCCACTCACCCCAGAGTTGAACAAGTTGGGAGTTGTTATTGACCCAGAGCCAGAAACAAGGCTCCAAGTTCCAGTAATACCGGCACCAGGCGAGTTACCAGAGAGATTGGTTGATGTTGTACAAACCGTTTGGTCCGCGCCAGCATTGACGGTCGGGGGCAAGTTGTTGGTGACGATGACATTGTCAGTTGCGAAACAACCTGCGGAGTTGACAGTCCACCTAAACTCGTTCACGCCTGACGAAAGCCCCGCCACGGCAGTATTGAAAAGAGTAGAGGTGGCAAAAACTCCCGCACCTGACACGATGGTCCAGGTGCCTTGCAATGGTGCCGGGTCTGACGCCGCCAGCGTGGCAGTGGTGGCACACACCGTCTGGTCAGGCCCTGCGTTGGATATACCATCTAACCTGTTGACTACAACATCATCGGTCAGGACGCACGTCGGGTTTGTCCCATTCGTGATGGTCCATCTGAAGATGTTTGCCCCAGAACTGAGACCTGTAACGGTTGCCGTGGGTGAGGCAGTATTCGAGAAGGTTCCTGCTCCGCTGATCACAGTCCAAACTGGTGTTCCGACGGATGGAGCGTTCGCTGCCAAGGTCGCGGAGCTGTTGCAGACGGACTGGTCAGGTCCCGCGGCAGGTTCAGTAGGAAGGTTGTTGCGAACAGACACGTTGTCGTTTGTCGAGCAAGTACCAATCCTGATTGTCCACCTATAGTTGTTGATGCCTGGGCCAATTCCTGTCACCATCGTATTGTACAAGGTAGGATTGACAAAGGTTCCCGTACCTGACGAAATTGACCAGATACCAACTCCTTTGGTTGATTCAGTGGCGTTGAGCTGCGCAAAAGTAGCACATACCGCTATATCAGTACCAGCATTGGCAGTAGCAACACTGTTGCTTGTGATAACCACATCATCGCTAAGCGAGCAAGAAGCATTGGTAACTGTCCACCTGAAAGTATTGTCACCCGACCCAAGGTTAGTCAAACCAGAGTTCCTCAAGTTGACATTGGTTATGGTCGCGCTCCCACTCAACAATGACCATACACCAGTTCCCAATGTGGGCGCATTTGCGGCCAAGGTTGCAGTAGTGTTGCAAGTTACTTGATCAGGACCAGCCGATGGAGACGATGGCCTTTCATTCGTGATGACAACATCATCGCTTGCCAAACAGCCGCCAATGTTGACCGTCCAACGAAAAGTGTTCGCTCCCGAATTGAGTCCGTTTACTACTGTTGTATTAAGGATTGAAGAGACAAAAATTCCCGATCCCGATACTACTGTCCAATTACCAGTACCTCCTACAGGATTTACAGCAGCCAGAGTCGCATTTGCATCGCATACAGCTTGATCTGGTCCTGCCGAACTGCTCGCTGGAGTGCTTGCTATGGTAACATCATCCGTCAATGAGCAAGTCCCATTCGTTACTGTCCATCGGAAAATGTTGCTACCAGCGCCCATTGCTGAAATATTGCTATTGTTGGCGTTGGCATTCGAGAATGTCCCACTGCCACTGACCACACTCCAGGAACCTGTCCCAACAACAGGAACAGTAGCCGCAAGAGTTGCTGTGGTCAAACATACCGATTGATCAGGCCCAGCATTCGGAGTAGAGGGCATCCCATTCGTTATGACAACATCGTCTGTGGAAGGACATCCAGAATTGTTTACTGTCCAACGCAGCGTATTGGCACCAACACCTAAGCCAGTTACTGCCGAAGTATTAAGGGCCGAGTTGGCGAAAGTTGCTGCTCCACTGACTACACTCCAAGTTCCCGTACCTGAACTTGGACTTCCCGCATTCATGGAAGCAGATGTACTGCATACCGTTTGATCGGGACCTGCGACGCTTACGACAAGGTTGTTGGTTATGACAACATCATCATGAAGCGAACAAGCCAAATTGGTAACAGTCCATCGCAGTGTATTGCTCCCGAAGCCAAGGGCTGTAACATTGCTATTGTTGGCGTTCGCATTCGCAAAAGTTGCACTACCGCTCACGACAGTCCAAGTACCAGAACCAATTGCAGGCGCTGTTGCCGAAAGAGTTGCAGTGGTAGCACATACAACTTGGTCAATTCCAGCATTTGGGGTAGAAGGCGTCCCATTCGTAACAAGAGCATCATCCGTGGAGATGCATCCCAGGGAGTTGATTGTCCAACGAAGAGTATTTGCTCCACTGCCTAGACCTGTTACTGCAGATGTATTCGAAGCAGCGACAGCGAAACTAGCAGAACCACTAACCACGCTCCATGTTCCCACTCCAGCACCAGGGCTTCCCGCATTCATGGAAGTTGAACTACTGCATACCGTTTGGTCCGGGCCGGCAGTGCTAACCACAAGATTGTTGGTTATGACAACCTCATCAGATAAAGAGCAAGCGACATTGGTCACTGTCCACCGCAGCGTATTGCCGCCAAAGTTCAAATTGGATACTGCCGTGTTGTTTAAGTTGGCATTCGTGAAATTGGCTCCCCCTGTTACAACAGTCCATGAACCAGATCCAATCGTGGGCGCGGTGGCAGCCAAGGTGCCAGACGTGTTGCACAAAACTTGATCAGGACCGGCATTTGATGTCGATGGAGTATTATTGGTAACAACGACGTCATCCGATGAAACGCAACCAGAGAGAGTTACCGTCCAGCGCAAGGTGTTCGCCCCAACTTGCAAGGACGACACGTTGGTCGAGTTGGCATTGGCGACAGCAAAAGTGCCAGTGCCAGAGACGACTGACCATGCGCCCGTGCCACCGACTGGCAATACAGCACTAAGAGATGCCGAATTGGAACAAACCGTCTGGTCAGCTCCCGCCGAGTAGGTATCGACTTGGCGAATGATGTCCACCTGGTCGAAGCTGCTGCAAGAACCCTTGGTCATCGTCCACCGGAAAGTGTTCGTTCCATTGCTCAAGCCGCTAACAGACGTATTGTAGAGGGCACTGTTCGCGAAGGTGCCCGTCCCGGCCACAACTGTCCAGAGACCTGTCCCGGGTGCGGGGTTGGAACCGGATAGGCTTGCCGTGGCCAAACAGACCGTCTGGTCTGAGCCAGCGTTCGAAATGAAGGAATTGTCGTAGGTAACGACCACGTCATCTGAAAGTGAACATGCGCCGTTGGTAACGGTCCACCTGAAAGTGCTGGCACCAGGTTGCAGGGAAGCTATTGCCGAGGTGCGGGACGCAGGGGTTGTTATTGTGGCGGCGACTCCAGCGACCTGGGACCAAGCGCCGGATCCGGAAACCACGGCAGTGGCGTTCAAGCTTGTCGAGTTGGCACAGACGGTCTGGTCTGTCCCGGCATTGACGGGAAACGGCGCGCTCGAAGTGATGGAGACCTCGTCAGAACGCGAGCAAGTGCCGCGGGTGATGGTCCAGCGCAAGACGTTGGTGGCAGAAGTGCTCAAACCCGTGACTTGCGTGTTCTGCAAGTTCGGGTTCACGATGGTTCCTGCTCCTGCTTGAAGCGTCCAAGTTCCTATCCCAGGTGAAGGGTCGTTGCCTGCAAGCGTCGCGGTGGTCGTGCAAAGGCCGGTTTGGTCAGGACCGGCGCTGGCGGGGGGAGTCGAGTAACTGAATATCACGACTTTGTCCAAGGAAGAGCAAGCCCCGGAAACCGAGGTCCAGGTGAACTCGTTGCCTCCGTCAACAAGGTTGATGACGCCCGAGTTGTAAAGGTTGACGTTCGAAACAGTGGCCGAACCGGTGCTGGACCAGGTGCCTGTGCCATAAGTTACAGGGTTGGCGGCCAAGGTGGCCGTGGTTCCCGTGCAAATTTGCTGGTCAGGGCCTGCGTTGGCGGTGGTTGGCAGGTCGTTGGTAATCGTAACCGTCGCCGAGGTCTGGCCTCCTGGCTGCGCTGCATCGAAAACCGTCCACCGGAACTCGTTCGCGCCCTTGTCCAGCCCCGTGACGTTGGTCACAGGCGAGTTTGGGCTCGAAAAAGTGCCGGAGCCGCTGACGACAGTCCACTGCCCTGAGTTGCCCAGGGTGGGGGTGTTGCCTGTCAGACCGGTGAAAGAGTCAGCACAAAGGGTTTGGTTTGTCGTCGTGATCGTCGCTACCTGGGCGAGGCCAAAACTGACCGCGGCGACCAAGGTCGCCACCGTCAAGACAAACTGTTTGACAAGAAGGTTACTGTTTCTCATGACCAAGTGAGTTTGCATGAACGCTTATCGGAGCTTCGCTTGCAGGCGAAAGGATTTCAAGTGACTGATTTTCAGGATAAAAGCGCAGTTGGTATCGAAATATCAACCACAAAAATACGAATTTTCGGCAACCCAGGAGAAGGGTTTCTTTCTGGGATTGAGTTCAACTCGATATTACTCAAAAAAAATGCCATCATGTGAAAAAAATTAACGTTACAAAATCGTCAAAACGAAAATGTCTGGTTTTCAATACTTTACACATTGAGCTTTTCTTTAGGATTTTGCATCAAGTAAGGTCAAGACCCAATAGCCGTAACAAATGTTGCATAAGTTCTTCGGAAAACCTTCACGAATTTTCACAAAAATTGTTAAGTTTTTTTTAACGAAAATGCAGCAGGGTTATGTCCCCAATCTTCTCGAAGCCGAGTCCGTTGTCGAACTTGGCCACAACATGCCAGATGTAAACGCCCTGGGGCATGAGCTGGCCTTGGAAGTATCCATCCCAGCCCTCGTTGACGTCGCTGGTCTGGAACACGAGCTGCCCGGCGCGGTTGAATATCCGCATCTCGTACTCGCGGACCCCCGAATGGATCGGGTGGAAGACGCGGTTGGTGGGGTTGTCCTGGGAGTAGGCCCCCCCCCTTGGGCCCGTCAGCGAGGGCGTGAAGGCGTTCGGGAACTCGAGCCGGCCCCGTTGGCGCAGGCCCAGAACATCGACCAGGTGGGCCGTGTCGGTGCAGCCGAAGTCGTTGCCGACCACTAGCCGCGCGTCGAAGAAGTCCTGGCGGGCGTACTGGTGCATCGGCTCGCGCTCGTGCGATGCCGCGCCGTCGCCGAACGACCATTCCCAGCGGGTGGCTCCGCTGGAGTAGTCGCGGAAGAAGACAGGATGCTCGGACAAGGCCTGTCCATTGGCATCGACAACAGCCTGGGCATGAGGCCTTTCGTGAATCTGGAAGTCGATGCGCTCCACCTTGGTCTGCCCACCGCGGGTGATGCTGAGCAGGACCTGCTGGTCCCCCGGCCCGGTGAGCGTCCTGCGGCACTCGGGGCCGGTGATGCTGCTGCCATCCGAGAAGCTCCAGACGACAAGGTCGCCGCGTTCGGCATGGCACAGCGCATCCATATACAAAGGCGTGCAGCCTTCTGTGGTGCTCGCCACCCAGCGGACCCGCCAATCGGGATGGGCTGCTTCTTGGATTTCGGCCTGGCCGCCCAGGCTTTCGGTCTGGGCCGCGACAAGAGGAGCCGCGCCTTGGGGCATCTCCGGGCGCGCAGGTTCCACCCACGGACTAGCAGGCGGTGCCGCGACAGGAGCCGACGGTGCGGCCACGGACGGCTGGGCCGCGAGAGAGTGTTGCGCCGGGAAGCCGGAAGCCGCCAGCTCCGCGGAGGCCTGGTGGCCAGGCGAGCCGGAATCCTGCATGACGGCCACGACAGCCAAGGGAGGGTTGGGCTCGGGCCAGTTGCCCAGTCCCCATGCCGCCGCCCCCGCGACACCAGCGGCGACAACTGCGATGATGGCCCGCCGCCCCCAGGGCAAGCCGGGCTTCACCACGGGCCCCCCGATGCGGGACTCCACGCGGGCCCACAAGTCCTCGGACGGCTCGAGCTCAAAGCGCTCGAAAGACGAGGCAAAGATTTGTTCCAAGGGATCATTCTCTTTCATCATGCGGTGGTCATTGGGGTGAAGGAACATGTCCGATAGCTTCCAACTTCTTGCGAATCAAGCCTTTGGCCCTGGAATACTGCGATTTTGAAGTATTGACGTCAATCTTGAGCATCTGCGCGATTTCCTTGTGCTTGTAGCCCTCGATGGCGTACAGGTTGAAGACCATGCGATAGCCCAACGGCAAGGCGGTGATGATGGACATCAGCTCGGCCTGGGTGAAGTCGGCAGTCTGAAGTTCATTTCCAAGAGCTTGGCTATCAGGAATTTCATCTATTTCTTTGTGGTGTCGCAGCTTGTACTGCTGGTGGTAGTAGTTGATGGCCGTGTTGACCACGACGCGCTTCATCCAGCCTTCGAAGGAACCTTTTCCCTCAAAATCATCGATTTTGAAGAAAATCTTGACGAAGGCCTCCTGAAGGATGTCCTCGGCTTCGTTCCTGTCGCGGGCATAGCGGGCGCAAATACCCAAGAACAAGGAAGCGTAACGCGAATAGAGCTCCTTTTGGGCCTTGCGTTCTTTCCTCTTGCAGCCTTCGATCAGTTCGTCCTCCATCAAAAGAATTGATTCATTCTTAATTTCTTGACTCTAAGACAAGAAAAAAGGTTGCACCTTGAGCCAGATATTTTTACCTTTATGTGTTAGTCCACAAGCGATTGAACCGGCCGCGGCGCCCACCCGCTGCCCCAAATCCCTACTGCAAGTGAAGCACAAGAGCCTCATATCGAGAATGGCCGACCATATCGGGGCCTGGATCCAGAGCCAGCGCCGCCGCCTGACCATCAAGTTCAGGCTTTACCTGACCGCGGCCGGAATCCTTGCCATCCTGCTCGTCATCGGGCTGGTGACCCAGGGCATGGTGCGCAAAGCCTTCGAATACGAAGACGCGCTCCACCAGATCAGCAGCATCCGGCACAACCAGTTGCAACTTTCCAACACCGAAAAGAACTTCCAGCTCTTCGACACGAAGACCCCCGAGTTCTTCCAGTCCGGCTCAAGCCCACATCTCATCGCCTTCGAGGAGAAGCTCAGCCAGACCCTTGGCATGGTCGATGAGCTTCAGACGCAAGGCTTCATCGGAGAAATCGGCATCTCCAGCGACATCGCCAGCCTCAAGGAAGCCATCCTCGACTACCGCGACACCTTCCGCGAGCTCAACGAGGTCACCCTCAAAAAAGGATTCAAGGAGTTTGGACTCATTGGCCAGATGAGGGAGATCATCCGGGGCTCTGAGAGCCGGATCGACGAAAGCCAGAACTTCGAACTCATGGTCGGCATCCTCACCTTGCGCCGGAACGAGAAGGACTACCTCCTGCGCAAAGATATTCGATACTCCGACGAGTTCAACTTCAACACGGAGGAACTGATCCGCAAAATACAATCCTTCTCCGATTCCATTCACTTCCCGCAAATCTACAAGCAAAAGGCTTTTTTCATCAGCGACCTGCGCGCCTATCAAGACCTATTCGCCCAGATAGTGGAAAGGGACGAGCTGATTGGCTACAACGAGAACCAAGGCCTCACCAAGATCCTTTCGCGCCAGAACAGCCGGGTGGAGAACCTGCTCACCAAGATGAGCGACAGCATCCGTCTCCAGACCGAGATGGCCGTCAACCGCATCATCCGAAACATACTCCTCATTGGCATCATCCTCTCGATTGGGATAATATTCCTGCTCGTCAGCATCACCCAGCACATCGTCGATTCCCTCACCTATCTCAAGGGCTACATCACACGTCTTGGAAAAGGTGAGTTGCCCGAAGAAATTCTCGCCACCAAGGAAGATGAAATCGGGGAAATGATCGGTTCCATCAACAATCTCACCCAAAACCTCAAAAACACACGTGAGTTCGCCATTGAGGTTGGAAAAGGGAACCTGGACACCAATGTCAACGTCTTTGGAAACAAAGGAGACCTGGGTGGAAGCTTGGTAGAGATGAGGAACCAGTTGGCAAAACTCAACGAAGAACAAAAAAGAAATGAAGACGAGCGTCAAAAACGAAGCTGGGCAACAGAAGGCATAGCCATCTTTAGCGAAATCATGCGGGACACTGATACAGACATGGACAAGTTCTCATTTGAACTGCTCAAGAAACTCGTCGAATACCTTCACGCCCTACAAGGGGGCATTTACATCCTCAACGACGACGACCTGGAAAGCGAATACTTCGAGCTTAAATCAGCCATCGCATTTGGCAAGAAGAAATTGATGAAATCTAAAGTGGTTCCGGGCGCGGACCTGGTTGGCAAATGCGCCCAGGAAAAAAGCACAATCCATCTGCGGGACCTGCCCTCGCAGTACGCCTTCATCCAGTCGAGCCTTGGTGAGATGCCTACCCGGCACATCGTCATCTTCCCGCTGCTGCTCCACGACAAGCTCATGGGAATCGTGGAGCTTGGCTCTTCCTACCCTTTTGAAAATCAAGAGATTGACTTCCTCGAAAAACTTGGAAAGAACATCGCCACCACCATAGCCTCCATCAAGAACAGCGGTCGGACCATGCTGCTGCTCAAGCAGACCCAAGAACAAGCCGCACGGATGAAGGAGCAGGAAGAGGAACTTCGGCAAAGCGTCGAGGAAATGGAAGCCACCCAAGAGGAAGCCACCCGGCGAGAAGCCGAGCTTCGAAGCATCGTCGGAGCCTTGCAACAGATCTTCCTGGTCGTCGAGTTCGACATGGATGGGACGGTTTTGGAAGCCAACGACAAATTCCTCGAGTTCTTTGGCCTCTCGCACAAAGACTACATCGGCAAGAGCCACAGCGAATTCACTGTCCGCAACGAACCTGTCGAGAACTACAAGGAGTTCTGGGCCAAGCTCCGCAGGGGCGAAACCCTCATGGACATCCAATACGTCGAGCTGCCCAATGGCAAAGAGTTCTGGCTTTCAGAGATTTACACACCAATCCTGGATGCCAGGGGCACTCCGGTACGCGTCCTCAACATCGCCTTCGACCTGACAGATTCCAAGCTCCAGGAAAGACAGATCCGCAAGCAAGCCGAAGAGCTGCGCGCCCAAGAAGTCAGCATGAACCAGAACATGGAGGAAATGCTCAAGCAACTCGATACGATACAGGCCGAAAAAGAGAGCGCCGACAAGAAACTTGAAATGGCCATGCGCAAAGTCGCCGAGCTGAACAAGCAGATCCGCCAGCTCGAAGGCAAGCTAAAACTATGACCAACAGCAACATGGCCCTTAGCAAGACCCATAGCCTGGCCACCAAGGCCGCGATGATTGCCTTGCCATTCGTGGCGGTAGCATTCTCTTTGCTTCTCATTGGGTCTAACCAACGACTAAACACAAAACACACATTTTATACAGCCGAAGTAGCTTTGAACATCAAGACTAATTCAACACAACTGGGAGCAAGTCTAAACCTTTTTGTCCAAACTGGACAGAAAAATCACCTGATAGACATCATTAAAAATGCTCAAATTGTGGAGTATTCCGTACATGCGCTAAAAAATGGCGGCATCGCGAAGGTTGGCAAAAATGATGAACCAGTTGAACCCGCTGGAAGTTGGATTGATAATTTTTATCACTCTTTCATCAAGTCTTGGACTTTTATCCGTAAAAATATCGACATGATGGAAACCGCCGATTTCTATCTGTCCGATAGCACAATAAACCCTTTGATAATAAACAGCCAAAACCTTATCTCCATTGAAATTGAAAATTCAATTCGAATCCTTGATGATTTGATTGAACAAGCGAACTTTCAAAATAGAAATCATGAAATATTAGCAAAATGGATCAATATTTCCCACTTCGTCAACATCTTGACATTCTTTCTCATACTTTACTTGAAATTCATCACATCAACCCAATTCCACATCTTAGAACTTGCGAAGAAGACGGAGCATCACAAGGAAAACAATCACGACTGGAGCTTGACCATCCCGATCAAGGAACTTGAAAGACTGAAGAACGGAATTGTTTCAATGCTCGACAATCTGAGCCATTCGAGTGAACGAATTCTCGCGACTGTTGGCCAGAAGCAAGGAAAGAAAGTGGACATCTCGCATGCGCTCAACTTGTTGGAGCATGAAATTGGCAAACAGAACCAGAAGAACCTTGAGCAGCTTGAAAAAGAACGGGTTGAAAAATGGCAGACGGACGGTTTGGCCCATTTCGACGCCTTGCAACGCAAGCACGGAACCGAGCTGTCAAGCTACGCGCGCACGCTCCTCAAAGAAATGACCCGCTTCTTCCATGCTTTGCAGGGAGGAATCTTCCTCCTGGAAAACAACCAGTTGAGACAAATCGCATTCTTCGCCTATGACCGGGAACGAATGGCCCAGCTTGTATTGCCCGCGACCGAGGGCTTGCTGGCCAGGGCTTTGCAAGAGGGGCAGCACGTCCACCTGAGCGAATTGCCCGAAGGCTACCTAAAGGTCAGCTCCGGCCTGGGCGAACGCATGCCCAGCCAACTCCTGATCATCCCGATGATTGAAGAGAAGGTCGCGGTCGGGGTCGTCGAGCTGGCATCCTTCGAAGCCTTCACCCCCGACGAAATCGCCTTCGCGCAGGTGCTTTCCAACAACGCCGCTACCGTCCTCCAGAACCTGCGGACCGCCTCGCTCAAGCAGGCCCTGCTCGAAACCGCCCAAGCCAACCAAGAACGTCTCCAAAACCAGGAAGAAGAGCTACGCCAAAACCTCGAAGAGCTGCAAGCCACGCAAGAAACCCTGTCACTCAAGGACTTGCAGCAACAAGAGACCATCGAGCAGCTCAACGAGGAAAACGAGCGGCGCCTGGCGGATGCCATGCGCGCCAAACAGCAGGCCGAGCAAAGCCGGGCGGAAATGCAGGGCATCATCAACGCCCTCGAAACCAACACCTGGGTGGCGCAATACAAGCCCGACGGAACGGCCATCAACCTCAACAAGCTCGCCATCAACAAATTAGGACTTGAGTCCGGACAGGTACACGGCCTCTCCCACTCCAGCCTATTTCCGCGCTTCCCTGCCGGGCCCGAGTTCTGGCACCCGATACGGCTTGGCGAAAGCCAGCGCCTCATCCACGAGACCCTTGTCGATGGAAAGAGCATCTGGCTCTCCGAGAGTTTCACTCCCGTCTGGGGAAATTCTGGACATGTGGAAAAGGTCTTGGCCCTGGGACAGGAAATCACGGAGCTGAAGGCCCTGGAGCAGTTCCTCGAAAAATCAAAATCCGAGCTGGAGCACGCCCAAGCCGACCTTGCCCAGAAGGAGACCATGCTCGAAGAGGCTTTGCAGGAAATCGAACTTTCGCAAGAGGAAATGCAAGAGCAACAAAACGCCTTGCTGGCCAGCCAAAAGAAAAGCAGGATCCAGATCAAGGAGCTGCGCGAAAAGGTCAAAGCCCTCGAAAGCGAGCTCGCCAAGTGCAAGGGTGAGGACTGATACCAAGCCGCTTCACGTGATGGATTGACTGGGTACGTCTTGATCCCCTACGGGATTCTGGTACGAGCTGGTTTTTTGCTCCCCTGATTTCATCCGGGGCTATCAACATTCAATCCCTTCGCGATTGGCGGAACAGCCTGGTTTTGCGGGCGCTTGTACTTGGGATGTTCCACCAATGAACGCAACTTGCGTATAAACAAAATGAAAATCGCCTGTCTCCCAAGGGAGGCAGGCGATTTTCCGATGGCTGCGCGGGGAATCAGTTGCGGGTGTAGCGGTCGATGGGCGCGACGAAGGCGTCGCGATAGCCCAGGCGAATGACGCTCGAAAGGGCAGACTCGGCCTCCGACAGGCTGGCGTACTCTCCCGTCACATAGCGATGGAGACCGTCCGAGCCTTTGAAAACCTGGACGTTGGGCAGGTTGTTGAAGTAGCTGAGCTGGACCGGGATTTTCAGGGCCTTGACCTGGACCGTGTAAGCCTCCATCGCGAGCGACATGGGCTGGAACATCGTCGCCTCGCTCGAGGTGGTCGATTTGGGGACGCGGATGAAAGCGTCGTGATAGCCCAGCGAGCTCACCATCTGCCAAGCTTCCATGGCTTGCTGGTAGGTGCTGAACTGCCCATAGGTGTACTTGTAAAGCCCATTCTCCTGGAACTCATTGACTTCCAAATCCTTGAAGGCCGAACGGTTCGGAGAGCTGAGGGCCATAACCTGCACGGAGTAGAAGGCCCCCGCGTTGACGTAGTCGAAACTGCCCGACGGGTTCTGGCCGCTGCCCGGACCACTTGGCTGGCTGGGCGCGGCGTTCTGGGCCAACTGCTGGTTGATGTGCGTGGCATCCAATTCGTAGGAGTGCATGATTTCGGCGCCCTCAAAGCCGTAAGACTTCGCACGTTCATAGACCGAGCGGGCATCCTCAAGGGTCTGGAATCTCCCTACATGATAATACACTCCCCCATCGGTTTCAGTTGAACGGATGTTGTTCAACCCTCTGTAACCAGCGAAGTAGTCCTTATCGACTTGTTCCGACCGCTTTTCGAGAAAAACAGTATAGCGCAGGTCAACACTACTAGGCAATTCAACTTCGCTGTTGGCGACCTTCATCACCCCTTCGGCGAAAATTTGGACATCGACCCTCCGGTTGTAAGTCCTTCCTTCCGAACTAGAATTCAATGCGATGGGCAACGATTCGCCTTTGGCATCGATTGTGATTCTATCTTGTGATACGCCACGACTTATCAAATACTTTTTTACAAATTCTGCCCTTCTTTTCGACAAATCGACATTGTATCCAGAACTTCCCACTGAATCGGCGTGCGCGGTCAGCACGATGGTATTCCCAGGATTTCCCAACAGCATTTCAGCAATGCGAGAAAAGCGTTCATCATTGGCGTTGGTCGTTGATTGGTCAAACTCGAAGTAGATGCTTTCCAGGGCCAGGACTTCAAAATTCATCAAGTCTTCCCAGTTGTTGACGATGCTAAGAGTTGCGCCTTGTCGTCCTTGACTATCTGCAGTTGTTGGTAAGGTGCTGATTCTGTAGAACTCAATTCCATTGGCTACGAGGTAGTCCACAATCATGGAAGTCTGCGCCTTGGTTATGTCATTCGAGTTGGCTTCGGTGATTTCGATCTTGAGTTGTGTCTCGCGCTTGACCAGATCGATGAATTGCCTTAGCTCTTCTTTTGACCGGGCAGACAATCCTGTCCCGTCTTCGTTGAAATCAACCTTGTACGTCTTTTCTTTTGTTTCCAAGAAAACTGCGTCCATGATAGACACCAGCAAATCATCTCGGTTGTCGTTGCGCAAGCTCTCGCGCAGTCGGCTTGCGCTGATGTTGCCCAATTCGGCGACGATAGCCTGGTAGCGGCGGACGCTCAACTCGTTTTTGGAGTGGCTGATTTCAATGACCAGCTCCTCATGAGCATTGAGGGCTTCGACAATTTTCTCGACATCAAGTTGCCCTGAAGCATCGAGCATAGAAGTTCCCGGCTTGAATCCTATTTCCTGCATCTGCATGGTTTGTCCCAGGCGTACAGGTTCCAGTTCGATGGAATAGTTGATGGTGGATCCTGCCTGGTCGGGGTGGATGTAGAAGTAGTCGGAAAAGTAGAGGAATCCGTCGTGTTCGAACAGGAGGTAGTAGTTCTTCTCGGGTTTGAGGACGAACATGAACTGCCCAGTCTGCTGGTTGGTCTCGCCGATGCCAACGACGCTCATGGCGTCCATGTCAATGACGGTAACTTGCGTTCCTTCAAGGATTTGGCCGTCTTCGGACTCGACGAATCCGCTGAGCAGGGTGATGGGCACGGCTCGGACGTCGGGGAACTCGATGAGGTAGATGTCGAGCTGGCCTTCGGCGCCGGGCTTGGCGGAGGCGTAGTAGGCGCGCTTGCCATCGAGGGTGGGGACGTAGAATACGTCGTCCTCCGGGGTGTTGATGGGGTAGCCGATGTTGGTGGGCTCTCGCCAGGTGCCGTCCTCGAGGAGCTCGGTCTTGAGAATGTCGAGGCCGCCGAGGCCGCCATGCCCGGACGAGCTGAAGTAGAGGGTGAAGCCGTCGGGATGGAGGTAGGGGCTGTGCTCGTCGGCGGGGGTGTTGATGGTCGGGCCGAGGTTGCTGGCTGGGCCCCAGTCGCCATTGTCTTCTTTTTCAGAGAGATAGATGTCAAGGCCTCCGATTCCGTCCTTTCGGTCGCTGGTGAAGTAGAGGCGGTTTCCGTCGGCGGAAAGGCTGGCGTGGTTCTCGCGGTACTTGGTGTTGATGTTGGCGTTGAGGCGCTCGGGGTTGGTCCACGAGTCGCCGCTGCGCCGTGCCTCGAAGATGTCGCCGTTGCCGTCGGCGTCGCGGTAGATGAACAGGCTCTGCCCGTCGATGGAAAGGCCGATGGAGGCTTCGTGGCCGGGGGTGTTGATGCCTCCGCCGAGGGGTTGCGGCTCCTGCCAGATGTCGTCCACCTTGTATGAGACGAAGATGTCCTCGTAGTAGAGGCCGTTTCGGTCGCGCTGCCCGCCGGTGGTTCCCTCGCGCTGGGAGGTGAAGACGAGCATGCTCTCGTCGGCGGTAACGACGGGGCTGTGCTCGTTGAAGCGGCTGTTGACGCCGTCGCCGAGGTTGAGCTCGATGATGTTGACGGGGTCGGTTATCAGCTCGGCTCCGTTCTTGCACTCGAAGATGCGCAGGTCAATCTCGGCCAGGACCTCGGCGTCGCTGACACGTCCGCGGTAGCGGGAATACTGCGCGATGGCCTCTTCGAATCGGTAGTTGATCTGGTAGGCGCGACCCAGCATGAAGTAGGCCAGCTCGGGGGCCTTGCGCTCGTCGAAACGGTCGCGGTAGTCGGCAGAGGCGGCAGTGGCGGCCCGCTCGAGGTGGGTCAATGCCGGCTCTTTTTTGCCCAGGTGCAGGCAGACCATGCCGTAGAGGTAATGGAACTGGGCGTTGGTCGAGTCGGCTTGGGCCAGCCGCTGCGCGTAGGGATAGGCCTCGCCGTACTGGTCCGCGCGGAGGTGGCGCTGGGCCATGTCGTAGGACGATTTGATGTCCTCCTGGGCCAACACGCTGATTGACAGCAGGAAGAAAGACAATGAAAGCATCAGGTATCGCATGGTGTTCGGGGTTTTGTCGGGTTTGGGCAGTAAGGTCAGGGCTGCTCTGGGCGGAGCGGCTCCTAGGGAGATAACGTTGGTCGGGGCGTTCCGCGTCTGCCTTTCAAAGTTTAAAGGTACGGGAAACGCGGCTCTCGGCCAGCGGGACAATTGCAAAGCAGGTGTTAATGGCAATCAAAAGGCCTTGATGCCGTTATTTTTCGTATTTTTGCCAGTTGTCTTGTGCATTGAAAACCATCAACCCAACATTCCCAAATGGAAAAACGAAGAAACAAAACCTCCCTCCCGCTGAAGGCCCGGATCGCGCTATTCCTGGTGGCGCTGGCGGCTGGGATGGGCGTCGCGCAGGCCCAGATGATGGACCCCGTCAAATGGACGGCCCAGGTGAACGAGCTGGGCGGCGGCCAGGCCGAGCTGGTCTTCAAGGCCGCCGTGGATCCGGGCTGGCACCTCTACGGGATGTATTTCGACGAGGGCGGGCCGCTGCCCACGACCCTGGCGGTCGAGCCGGGTTCCGGCTTCGAGCTGGTGGGCGCGCCCATAGAGCGGCCCCAGCCGAAGAAGGAGCTGGACCCCATCTTCGGCGTCAACGTCGCCTACTTCGTGGCCGCCGGAACCTTCGTCCAGAAGATCAAGATCACTTCCGCGAGCGACATCACCATCAAGGCCCGGGTGGACGGCCAGGCCTGCCAAGACGACGGCATGTGCGTGCTCGTGGGCGACGACCTGAGCTTCCGCGTCAAAGGGCTCGGACAGGCCGGCACCGAAACGCCCGGGCAAACCCCTGGCGCACAAGGGGAAACGCCCGCGGTATCCACCGACAGCCTGCCCGCGACCGACAGCAGCCAGACCGGACAGGCCGGCCCCGCCCCGCCCGTGCCGCCGCTCGACCAGGCGCCCGCCTCCGAAGGCTCGGTCATGGACGGCGGCGTCATGGACCTGAGCAAGGCCAGCCTCTGGCAGTTGTTCTTCTGGTCGTTCGTGGCCGGGCTGCTGGCCATTTTCACGCCCTGCGTCTTCCCCATGCTGCCCATGACCGTCAGCTATTTCATGAACAACAGCCAGAACGCCGCCAAGGCCAAGTTCGAGGCCGGGGTCTATGGCCTTTCCATCATCGGCATCTACACCATCATCGGCACGCTGGTCGCGGTGCTCTTCGGTGCCGCCTTCGCCAACTGGCTCTCGACACACTGGCTGCCCAACGTGCTGTTCTTCCTGATCTTCGTGGTCTTCGCGGCCTCCTTCTTCGGCATGTTCGAGATAACGCTTCCCTCCTGGATGATCAACAAGTCCGACGCCCAGGCCGACAAGGGCGGCGTAACGGGCGCCTTCTTCATGGCCTTCACCCTGGTGCTGGTCTCCTTTTCCTGCACCGGGCCCATCGTCGGGGCCATCCTGGTCGATTCGGCGGGCGGGCAGGTGCTCGAGCCCATCGTGGGCATGTTCGGCTTCTCGCTGGCCTTCGCCTTCCCCTTCACCTTCTTCGCCTTCTTCCCCAAGATGCTCTCCAGCCTGCCCAAGTCCGGCGGCTGGCTCAACTCCGTCAAGGTCATCCTCGGCTTCATCGAGCTGGCCCTGGGCCTCAAGTTCCTCAGCGTGGCCGACCAGACCTACCACTGGGGCATCCTCGACCGCGAGGTTTACATCGCCCTCTGGATCGTCATCTTCGCCCTCATGGGCCTCTACCTGCTGGGCAAGCTCCGCTTCTCGCACGACGAGCCCGTCGAGCACCTCAAGGTCCCCCGCTTCATGCTCGCCATCCTGACCTTCAGCTTCGTGGTCTATCTGCTGCCCGGCATGTTCGGCGCGCCCCTCAAGCTCCTGGCCGGATACCTGCCCCCCAGCAGCACCCACGACTTCGACATCAACCAGATCGTCCGAGACAACGCCAACATCGGATCGCACGGGGCCAACGCCGCCCAAGAGCTCTGCGAGGCCCCGCTCCACGCCGACCAGTTGCACCTGCCCCACGGCCTCAAGGGTTACTTCGAATACGAACAGGCCCTGGCCTGCGCCCGCGCGCAAGGCAAGCCCATCTTCATCGACTTCACCGGCCACGGATGCGTCAACTGCCGCAAGATGGAGGAGAACGTCTGGATCGACCCCGAAGTCCTGGCCAGGCTGCGCGAGAACTTCGTCATCGTGGCCCTCTACGTTGATGAGAAGAGAATCAAACTACCTGAAGATGAGGCCTATACCTCGGTCGTGGACGGCCGCCGGAAAACGACCCTGGGCGACAAGTACGCCGACTTCCAAATCGAGCGCTTCGAGGTCAACGCCCAGCCCTACTACGTCCTGCTCGACACCGACGAGACCCTCCTGGCCCAGCCCCGCGCCTTCGACCTCAACGTCGAAGCCTTCAAGGACTTCCTCGACCGCGGCCTCGACGAGTTCAACCGCCGCCACGCCCAGCCATGAGCCCGCCAAACATCCGCCAGCCGCGCCCGGACACGCTCCGGGCGCGGCTTTGCGTTTCACAAAACTCCGCGGCAGTCGCGCCCACGAATCGAAGCGCGCTATGTCCGTTTTCGGACATAGCGTTCCATCACCGTGCGCTTGGGTGGGCCATAAATCCTACACAAACCTACTGATTGACAATCAGTTAAATAGTTTGGCATCACAATTGACAAATAGATATTGGGTTAATGTCAAGCGAACCATTAGGTTTAGGTTTGTTCAGGCCGGCTCCAAGGCGTTGGAGCCGGCCTTTTTTTGGGGCGAAGGCAGGGCAGAGGCGGGCTTTCCTAGCATTTCCATTTGGATTTTCAAAATAGAGTCGTTAGATTTGACAGAATGGGAAACGGTATCCGAGAACCCGAAAAGCATCTGTTCAACATGTTGACCCGCTATCAGATAGAATCCGAGTTGAGCCTGGCCTATTTGCAGGCAGTCGCGGCCAAAGCCGCTTGCGCCGTTGACAGCCCACGCATCGACAACGACAGTGTGGATGCCGTGATTTCTGCCAAAGGAAGGATTTCACCCGATGGGAAAATTTCTCCCCGCATCGAAGTCCAGCTCAAAGCCACGACCAACTGGCAGGTCAACCGTGAAGGAAAAATCGCTTTTCCCCTGCCGATTAAAAACTACGACGAGCTCCGGGCCGACACCCTGCTCCCAAGGCTCCTTGTCGTCCTCTGCCTTCCCAAAGATGAAAACGACTGGCTGGTCCATAGCCCGGAGGCACTTGTCTTGCGCGAATGCGCCTACTACCTCAACCTCAAAGGCTTGCCCGAAAGGACGAACGTTGACAAGCCAACCGTCCACCTCCCGACAGCAAACCTGCTCTCCCCCACCGCCCTCAAAGAACTGATGGGGAGAGCCTCAAAATTGGAAAAGTTATGAAAAGCGACCTTCAAGCATTGGGCCTCCTGCAATTCTCCACCCTCCAGGCATATCTTGAAAATGCAGGCTGGGATCGGGTCGATATCGACAAGGAGGACATTTCGCTTTTCCGCAAGTCCACTGCCACGGACGAGCACGAAGTCCTCCTGCCCCATTCCAGGGATTTTGCCGACTACCTGCCCCGGGTTTTCGATGTCGTCTCCACGATAGCGCAAGTGGAAGGGAGGCCCACGGAGCAAGTGGTATCCGACCTCCTGCTCGAACCGTCGGACGTGCTCCGCTTCCGCCTCGACAACAAAGCAACCCGAGACGGGAGCTTCCCCCTGGACAGCGTGTTTTCCTTTTTGGAAAACGCCAAGAAGGCGATATACGCGTCAGCCTGCGACTTGTTGCAACCGGAGAAATACCACAAGCGGCTGGGCTTGAAAGGCGCGACGCAATTCATCGAGCAATGCAGGCTGGGCCAGACAGAGCGGGGCAGTTTCGTGGCTCCCATCATCTGCCCCTTCCTCGATACGTGTGCCGCCGACAGGCCCACGCCCCTGACCATCTACCAGCGCGACCTGTTCGCCAAGTCCTTCACCCGCGCGGTAACCACCCGCCTGATGTGGTCCGTGAGCGAGATCAAAAAGTCAATCGACAAGAACGAACTCAACCGCATTGTCGAGCTCGAAGGCAAGAACACCATCAGCGGCAATCTGCTGGAGGCCGTCCATGAGCTCACCACCTTGTCATCCGACTCAAAGCTGGAAATCGCGGCGTCCTGGTCGCCCTTCGCGCCGCGCCCCAAGCTCAGCCCGCTGGTGAAGATGAGCCAAGACTACCTCCCCGGCCTCGAAACCCTGCTGAGCAAGATAAAGCCAGCCGACCAAAACCCCGAAAGCGAGTTTGTCGGGAAAATATCATCAACAAAAGCAGACCCGGACGCAGAAAACCGTGCCGAAGGTGAAATCGTCCTCAATTATATCCTCGGCGATGAAGAAAAGGCATCCAAGGCGAAAGTAACCCTATCCAAACCAGAATACGACCAAGCCTGCGAAGCCCACAGGACGGGTAAAACCGTGAAGATAACCGGGAGACTCGCCAACAACGGGCGAACCAAGGCCATCGAAAACGCCCGGTTGACCGTGATTTGAAGACGGCGCCGCCCCGCCCGCCCGCCGGAGGCCGACGTTCCTAGCCCAGCTTTTCTAAATTCGCGCATCGGGCCGAGCTACCAACAGGGAGGCCCGCACAAACCCCGCGGCGCATGTTCGAAAACTTCACCTTCCTGGACGTCTTCCTGGCCTCGCCGGTGCTGGCCGGGCTTTGGCGGGGCCTCTACCGGGGCCTCAACATCGAGTTCTTCTCGCTGCTGCTGCACCTGATGGCCCTGTACCTCAACCACTTGTTCATCAACGCCGTGTCGGCCAACCTGGCCTTCAACTTCGGCTGGGACGTGTTCAACGTGCAGGCCTTCTTCTTCATGCAGGTCAACTTCCTGTTCATCTTCCTGCTCCACGTGGCCTGCCGCTACCTCTTCGAGCGGGTGCGCTTCTTCGGGTCCGAGCACGGCGGCAACCTCAAGGACATGAAGCACCTGCTCGGCTCAATCGTCGGGATGCTGCGCTACGGGCTCATCTTCAGCGCGTTCTTCAGTTGCTACGTCCACCTCAACAAAGGCACGGCCGACGAGTTCTCGCCCCAGACCCTCGAGAAGTCCTACCTCTACACGCCCATGACCTCCATCGCCCCCTTCCTCTACCCCGTCCTCGAGTTCAAGCCCTTCCGCGTGGTCCCGTGAGCCCCGCGCGTTCCGGACAGCCCAAAAAAAAACTCCACGCCCACCCAAGGCCCTCTCGCTTCGAAAAACGCCCGGCTCTTGCATTTTCAACGGATCCTGCGTACTTTGGGTTTTCAGAATCCCCCCGGGGTGAAATGGCATCCCGACCAGAGCGGAAATGTTCAAGGCCGAATCCTCCCAGGGCAGGCGGTTTTCTTGGACGATGGGGCTGGGCTGGGAAATAGCCTTGCGAATCTTCACTAACGTTAAAACTTCAAAACTGAAACACAATGAGAATCAAGCAGATAGCTATAAACGGACTTTTTGGAATGTTCAACCATATTGTCCCACTAAACTTAACAGAGCATATCACGATTGTGTATGGAATAAATGGCATTGGAAAAACCATGTTATTCAAAATACTCGATAGCTTTTTCAATTCAAATTTCTCAAAACTTGTGAGTTTTCCCTTTGACAGATTGATGATTGAATTTGAAAACAATGACACTATCTCGTTTTTCAATTCCGAAAAGGATTTTTTTATTGAATACCAATCCAAAGGAAACAAATCTATTTTTGATTTAGGCCAATTAAAATCAGCAGAACACATCAAGGATGAAAAAGTCATAAGACAATTGCGTCGTCTTCTCCCCATGCCCGTTTCTCAATATTCTGATAACGAGTTAATATTCCATCAGACTGATGAAATATTGACAGTTGAAGAAATCATTGATCGATATTCAGAAATGTTACCCTCCGAATTAAAACAAGAAGATTCAATTAAGAACAAAACAGAGTTAGACAGAATAATCAAGAGTACAAATCTTTATTTTATTCAGACACAAAGATTGATTGCATTTAACTACTTGAAACGGAAACAACAATATGGAATGGAAAGAGATTACAATCTGAACAAAGTTGAAACCGTAAAAAAATATTCCGAAGAATTATCGGAGATAATCCAAGAAAGACACAGAGAATATGCCAAGCGTTCGGAAGAGTACGAACTTTCATTGGGCAAACGGCTTAGAAGCAAGGAAGTAAAGACATACTCAGACCTTGAAGAATTAAAAAAAGAAAATAAAGTCTTAGAGGCCAAAAGAAACGAACTAAAGAGCGTAGGTCTTTTTGAAGAAATAAAGGAAGACTACTCAAACATCCCTGACACGATTGATGAAATCGAAAGAGCAGTTTTGTCTGTGAATATTCAGGACATGAAGAATAAGCTAAAAATATTTGACGAATTGTACGAAAGATTAAAAAAATTCTTAGATATTTTAAATCATAAGCGCTTTTCTTACAAAAAAATATCCATCCATCCCAAAAAAGGATTTGTATTTGAAAACGACTATGGCAAGCCCTTACAGGTTACAGAACTTTCCTCTGGAGAACAACACGAAATTGTTTTGTTCTACGAATTATTGTTTAAAGTAACCGAAAATTCATTGGTCCTGATAGACGAACCAGAAATATCACTTCATGTTGTCTGGCAAAAAGAATTTTTAACAGATCTGGAAGATATTGTAAAAATTAGGCATTTTGATATATTATTGGCCACGCACTCGCCTTCCATAATCAATGGCAATTGGGATTTGACCGTCGAACTTAACAAAGATAAGAACGATGAGAAATGAAATTGACAGCAAGTTTTACGCAGGTGAAATCCGAATGTGGAAAAGCGCAAGAAAAGAAAAATCAGTCGCTGTAATCGTCGAAGCTAAATCTGATGAACTATTTTTTCAGAAATTTTTCAACTCCTCAACAACTTTTTTTCCTGTTGATGGTTTCCAAAATGCGATCAATGTCTTGCAAGATGTCGAAAAAGAACTATTGGGAATCTTGGCAATAATTGATGCGGATTTTCGACATATTCTTAAAGAAGAGCCTGCCTCATTGAATCTGTTCATTACCGATTTTCACGATGTAGAAATGATGACCATAGCAGCAAAATCTTGGGATGAAGTCATAAGTTACCATACACAAAAAACAAAATTAGAAAAGTTTCAAAAACAACATTCAAAATCATTAAAAGAATATTTGATGGCAATGGCACACCCCATTGCGTGCATTCGCTTTTTAAACAACCAAAATAATTTAGGCCTAAGCTTTAAGACAATGTCAAAAGGGCAATACATTTTTTTGGACTATTCAAAATTCATTGACAAACAGAGATTCTGCATTGATAATGAAAAGTTGCTTGAAACGATTGAGAATAAATCACAAAAACAAAATTTCTTCAAAAACAATCCCTCTTTGATAAATGAATTATCAAATATTTCTCAAAAGGAATTTAACTTGTTTGATTTTTGCAATGGCCATGATGTAATTAACATGCTATCGCTTGCGCTAAAAAAAGAGATAGGAAATAAAAACATATCAGGTCAAGAACTTGAATCTTTTTTTATTGTTGCCTATCGATTCGATGATTTCATCCAAACTCATCTTTATCAAGAACTAAAAAAGTGGGAGGGACGAAATCCCAACCTCGTTCTCTTTAACAAAGACGACCCAGCAGAAACAAAAAAAGAATCTTGATATTGAGTACGTTGGAATTTCGGATACCCTGCGAAACCAAACCCAAAAGCCAGAACCTGCTTACGACCGACAATCCGTATAGAAATTCAAAATCGCAGTTCACTTGCCGACCAGCACAATGAACTTGCTAACAGCCCACCCCTTTCAAGCTCAACCGCATGTGGCCCGAATTGCCCTAGACTTTCCAAAGCATTGAAAATCTGGAAATTACGATTGCGCTTTGGCCTTTGCCCATGCGCGGCTATGCTCGGTTTCGCCGCAGGGCTTCTTTGCTCCTTGAACCTCATCGCACGCAGCGACCTGGCGCCTAGCAAGTTCCACAAAACGGCCACTTGACGGCGAAAGCCAACACTGGATTGGGTATCGGCTACACGATATATTTCGTACATTTGCGCTTGGACGCATTTTTTGCCGCAAGGCAAAAATTGGCCAACTGCCATGCGCTCAATCAATTTGACGGAACTTCGCATTTTGTGGATACAAATGCTTATTTTTAGGGCCGATTCAGCATAACCCCGTCTAACCCCAATCCAACCCGAGCGACGTGGACCAGTCCCCTCTGCTGCACCACCTCCGCATGGCGCCCTTGGCGCGCCTGGCCCTGCCGCTGGTGGCGGGGCTGATGCTCGAGTTCGCGCTCGAGAGCGGCTGGGCTGGCTATGGCATCCTGGCCGGGCTTTTCCTGGGAGCATTCGCCCTGATGGCCAGCCTGGCGTGGCTGCGGCGCGAGGAGTACGGCTGGCGCTGGGTGGCGGGCGCGGCGCTGGTGCTGGGGCTGTTCTTCCTGGGCGGCTTGCAGGCCGAGCGGGCGCTGCGGCCCAGCGGTTTCGAGGGGCTGGAGCCGGGCCGCGAGGTGCTGGCCCTGGGCGTGCTCGAGGAGCCTTTGCAGGAGAAGGCCCGCTCCTTCAAGACCGTGATGCGGCTGGAGGCCTTCGCCGACTCGGCCGGGCGCTGGGTTCCGTGCCAAGGGCAGGCCGTGGTCTATATGGCCAAGGACAGCAGCCTGGCCGGCTTCCGCTTCGGCGACCGCGTCGTGGCGCGGGCCCGCTTCGAGCTGGTGGGCCAGGCGGGCAACCCCAACGAGTTCGATTACAGGCGCTTCCTGGCCCGGCGGGGCATCCTTCGGCAGATCTACCTCCGCCCGGGGCAGGTGGAGCTGGCCAGCCGCGACAACGCCCCGGCCCTGCTCGCCTTGGCCCACCGCTGGCGCCGCGCCCTGCTCGACATCTACCTGCGCAACGGCATCGAGGGCCAGGAGTACGCCGTGGCCGCGGCCCTGACCCTGGGCGACCGCGGCGACCTGGACGCCGACACCCAGCGGGCCTACATGGTCTCGGGCGCCACGCACATCCTGTCCGTCTCCGGGCTGCACGTGGGCATCGTGGCCATGGTCTTCGGCTTCGTGCTCGACAAGCTGCTTCAGGCCTTCCGTCCCGACTCGGCGGCGCGGCGCTGGGGCAAGGCCTCCGGCATCATCGCGCTGCTCTGGGTTTACGCCCTGCTGACGGGCCTCTCGCCCTCGGTGCTGCGCGCCGCCACGATGTTTTCGATGGTGGCCCTGGGGCAGGCGTTCGGCCGCTCGATGTCCGTTTACAACAGCCTGGCCGCTTCGGCGCTGCTGCTCATGGCCCTCAACCCCGCCGTGGTGCTCGACGTCGGGTTTCAGCTCTCTTATGTGGCGGTGTTCGCCATCGTCTTCCTGCAGCCCAAGCTGGCGCAGTTCTGGCAGCCCCGATCGAAGGCCGCGCTCTGGGCCTGGCAGTTGATGGTGGTCTCGGTGGCGGCGCAGATGGGCACGGCTCCGCTCAGCCTGCTCTACTTCCACCAGTTCCCCAACTACTTCTGGCTGACCAACTTGGTGGCCATCCCGCTTTCAACGCTCGTGGTCGTGGGCGGGATGGTCTTGCTGGCCGCCTCGTTCTGGACGCCCCTGGCCGCCGCGCTGGCCTGGGCGCTGCAAAAGGTGCTCTGGCTGCTCAACGCCAGCGTGCTGGCCATCGAGGCGCTGCCCCACTCGTCCACCACCCGCATCCCCTGGGAAACTTGGGACATGGCCCTGGGCTTCCTGCTGGTGCTGGCCCTGGGCGGCTGGCTCGGCAAGGCCGGGCCTCGCTGGCTGGCCGCAAGCCTGGCCATCGCCATCGTGCTGGTCGGCGGCCGCGGCCTCCGCCGGTGGAACAACAGCCAGGAGGTCCATGCCGTGGTGTTCAACACCCGGGGCGCCGGCGGCATCAACTTCCTTGCACCGGGCCGCAACATCGTCTGGGCCGACACCGCCATGTTCGCCGACCCCAAGACCCTCTCGTTCGCCGCCGAGGGCCTCTGGACAAGCCTGGCCAGCCCCGACCCCGAGCGCCTGCACGCCGCCGACACCGCCGGCGCCTGGCAGCCCGCCGCCCTCGACTTCGCCGGGAAGCGCTTCCTGCGCGTGGCCGACGTCGCCTTCGCCGAGTTCCGGCCCGACACGCCCGCCCGCGTGGACGTGCTCGTGCTGGGCCGCGACCTCCGGCTCGACATGCCCGCCCTGGTGCGCCGCGTCCGCTTCGAGCACCTGGTCTTCGAGCCGACCAGCCGCCAGGCCACCCTCGACGCTTGGAAGCGCGAGTGCGACAGCCTCGGCATCGCCTACCACGATGTCCGCGAACAGGGCGCCTTCTGGCTCCGCTGGTAAGCCCAAGCGGCATTCAAAACATCATGCAGTCATCACTTTTTTACCATGCTCCTGCGTATCCGCTCAATTTTTTCAACCGACAAGCCAGTCAATTCTGAAATAAACTCGTTATCAAGTCCTTTCTTGATTGCGTTTTTGGCGATTTCAATTTCTCGCTCTTCAACCACGGTTTCCAGGGCGCTTTTCAAGTCTCGGTATTGGATAAGACTTTGTTCGTAGCGTTCGCGCTGGGCCGCGCTCAAACCCGCCAATTCGGCTGTGCCAAAGGCCTTTTGGAAAATTGGCTCTTTGAGGATCGCTGGAATGTGGTCGAAAACCTCCAGGTGCTTGAGGAAATAGCACCACTTGTCGAACTTGGTTTCCAGTTCGTCCGCTGTTT
>JFJP01037939.1_pt1 | contig 45070 bp, 29 predicted proteins | sample 431651 | NCBI WGS metagenome assembly JFJP01 (sample SAMN02602958, study PRJNA72255) | Microbial mat metagenome, whole genome shotgun sequencing project. | biome: fresh water; feature: sink hole; material: water; isolation source: purple microbial (photo- and chemosynthetic) mats found in...
TCCAAGCATCAAAAATTTGACCATCGTAAAATATCCCTTCATTTGGTGGAAGCGAAGTTTTGATAAGCAAATCAAATTTTTGGTCGTGTTCAAGTATTTTCCTTCAATACGATCTATTCTGTTATTCAGCACATAACCTTTCATTAGGTATTCTTTCAGAATGCTATTTGCCCAAATACGAAACTGAGTTGCATTTTTCGAATTGACTCTGTAGCCTATTGAAAGAATCGCATCAAGATTATAAAAGGCTGTTTTATATTTTTTACCATCCGAAGCAGTATATTCCAAAATGGAATGAACTGAATTTTCATTTAACTCTTCATTAAGAAATATATTTTTAAGGTGCTTAGAAATTGCAGGTTGTTTAACTCCAAACAACTCTGCAATTTGGTTCTGAGTAAGCCAAACTGTCTCAGCTTCAATTCTTACCTCAATTTTGGTAGAATCTTCTGATTGGTAAAGAATTATTTCACCTTCGGTTTTCATTGTCTTATTCCCCTTTAGGGGTTTGGGGTTCTCATATCTTCCACTCAAATCCGTCTTTGGTGTCTTTTATATCGAACCCAAGCGCAGTTAATTCATTTCGAATTTTGTCGCTGGTTGCCCAATCTTTATTCCTTTTAGCGTCCAAACGCATGTTGAGTAGTAAATCAATGGCTTTTTTGTATGCCTCGTTTCCACCTGAAGCTTCCGTTTCAGATAGTAAGCCCAAAACTTCTTCGATAAAAGTTTTGAAAACAGACTTTAATTCATCTAAATCGGTAGCCGAAATGGTTTCTTTACCATCGTGAACTAAATTAATAGATTTTAACGCGTCGAATAAATGTGAGATAGCAATTGGGGTATTGAAGTCATCATTCATTGCTGCCTCACATTTAGTTCTTAAATCGGCAGTTTGTACGGTAGAAGTAGTCGATGTTGAAAGTTTTTGTAAGCGAGCATAACCTTCGATTAAGCGCTCATATCCTTTTTCAGACGCTTGAAGCGCTTCGTTTGAAAAGTCCAATGTACTACGATAGTGCGATTGGGCCATGAAAAAACGAACCGTCATCGGAGAATATCCTTTGTCCAACAATGGGTGCGATCCTGTAAATAATTCTTTTGGTAAAAATCCATTTCCGGCGCTTTTGGACATTCTTACACCATTCACAGTCAGCATATTGGTGTGCATCCAATATTTTACAGGAGCAGTATGATTACAAGCTTGAGATTGTGCTATTTCGTTCGTATGATGCGTAGCCTGCAAATCCATTCCACCACCATGGATATCGAATGAAGTGCCAAGGTATTTTTTACTCATTGCTGAACATTCAATGTGCCATCCGGGAAAACCCCAGCCCCACGGTGAAGGCCATTGCATCAATGTTTCAGGTTTTGCTTTTATCCAAAGCGCAAAATCCAGTCGACCTTTTTTCTCATCTTGTCCACCCAATTCACGTGTACCTTCAAGTAAATCTTCCAATTTCCGATTGGTTAAAATGCCATATTGATAATCCTTACTGTATTTTTCAACATCAAAATATATAGTTCCTGATTTTTCATAACCATACCCGCTGTCCAGAATTTGCTTCACTATTTCAATTTGTTCTGAAATGTGTCCGGTTGCTGTTGGCTCAATGCTTGGAGAAAGGGTGTTGAAAATAGATAGAATTTCGTGAAAACCAACAGTATATTTTTGAACAATTTCCATGGGTTCTAACTGCTCTAACTTTGCTTTTTTAGCAAATTTATCATCTCCCTCATCTCTATCTCCTTCCAAATGGCCTGCATCTGTAATATTTCTAACATAACGTACTTTATAACCCAGGTATAACAAGTAACGATAAATAACATCAAAGGAAATGAAAGTACGGCAGTTTCCCAAATGTACGTCGCTGTAAACTGTTGGCCCGCAAACGTACATGCCTACTTTGTTTTCGTGGATTGGAATAAATAGTTCCTTTTTGCGACTTAATGTGTTGTAAATATATAATTTGTGTTCCATAGACCCTTAACCCTTAAAGGGGGATTATTTATTTTATTTTTTTGTTTGATTTTGCATTCATCATTTCCAAAAGCCCCTTTAGGGGTTTGGGGTCATTCAAAATAATGTTCCAGTTTCTCCTAATTTTACTTTCCCCAAATGTTTGTAAGCCAATTCAGTTACTTCGCGTCCACGCGGAGTGCGTTTCAAAAAACCCTCTTTAATCAGAAATGGTTCGTAAACTTCTTCAATTGTTCCTGCATCTTCGCCCAAAGCGGTGGCAATGGTGGTTAAACCTACCGGTCCACCACGAAATTTATCAATAATGGTATTCAGAATTTTATTGTCAATTTCGTCCAATCCGTATTTATCGATATTCAATGCTTCAAGTGCATAACAGGCAATTTCCATGTCAATTCTACCAGTACCTTTCACTTGAGCAAAATCCCGAACGCGACGAAGCAAAGCATTGGCTATACGTGGTGTTCCACGACTGCGACCGCCAATTTCAACAGCTGCATCGTTTTCAATGGGCACATCAAGCAAATTGGCTGAACGTTTGATAATGCCGGTAATTACCTCAATGTCATAATATTCCAAGTGGCAATTTATGCCAAAACGGGCACGAAGTGGCGCTGTAAGCAAACCGCTTCGGGTAGTGGCACCAATGAGTGTAAACGGATTTAAATCGAGCTGAATAGAACGGGCACTGGGACCTTTATCTATCATTATATCAATGCGATAATCCTCCATTGCCGAATATAAATATTCTTCCACAATGGGACTCAGGCGATGAATTTCGTCGATAAAGAGCACATCGTTTGGCTCCAGACTGGTAAGCAAACCCGCTAAATCACCGGGTTTGTCCAATACAGGGCCCGATGTAATTTTAAAACCTACGTTCAATTCGTTGGCAATAATGTTCGATAGCGTAGTTTTACCCAGTCCCGGAGGTCCGTGCAAAAGTACATGATCGAGCGATTCGGTACGCATGCGTGCAGCCATGACAAAGATTTTCAGATTCTCAACAATTTTATTTTGTCCCTGAAAATCAAAAAAAGTCAGCGGTCGCAAAGCGTATTCAAACTCTTTTTCACCTTTTTGATTGTTTCGTATGTCGAAATTTTCTTCCATATTAATATGCTAAACTTTTCCAAAGTTTTGAACTTTTGAAAAGTTGAATCTCGTTATTTTGTCAAACTCCTAAACACTTCCTCCATGCTTCGCTCCACTGGCCTAATCATCAGTATCTTATTTTTTGTTTTTACAGCAAAGTCAAATAGTTCAGCTCTAACGTCGGTTGAAGCAAGAACTAGATACACATTATTTCCTTTCGGAGTTACTGACGAAATATTTTCAATCCCTGAAATTTCTGCTTTATTCAAAAACTCCACTTCAAACTGCAAATTATCCTCATCGAACAAGCTTATTTTTGAAATGTCAGGATAATCAGCTACAATTTCACCTTTGTTGATAATCAGCACACGATTACATATTGCTTTGATTTCCTGCATTATGTGTGTGCTGAAAATCACTGTTCGGTCTTTGCCCAATTCTCGAATCAGGTTACGGATTTCTTCCAGCTGATTCGGGTCAAGTCCGGTAGTAGGTTCATCCAATATCAATACTTTTGGATTTGGAATCAATGCCTGAGCCAGTCCCACACGCTGCCGAAAGCCTTTAGAGAGTTGTCCTATTCTCTTGTGAAATTCAGAACGCAAACCAACTTTGTCAATAAGCTCATTAACCAATTTCTCTTTTTCTTTGTCAATTCCATGCGTTTCTGCTACAAATAGCAGGTATTCTTTTACGTACATTTCAGGGTAAAGTGGATTTTGCTCCGGCAAATAACCAATCAATGCATTTGTTTGTAAATTGTTTTCTTTCACCTCCATTCCACAAACTTTCACCGAACCAGTGTTGTATGACAATGCTCCGGAAATAATTTTCAAAGTGGTAGTTTTTCCGGCTCCATTAGGGCCCAGAAAACCCACTACTTCACCTTCGCCAATCTCGAAACTGATATTATTTAATACCTTTAGATCGCCGTAGTTTTTCGAAAGATTTGATATGCAGATTGACACTTTATGATTAACAATTTAATAAGTAACCCACGGATATACCTTTTGGTTTAAAAAGAAATTACCAATGTGTTTTGCAAAAGTAATAAATTAGAGCGGTAATGTAAAATGTAAATATAAGTAGTAATAATTGAACAAGAATAATAATAACTGAGAGGATTAAATTTGAATTCTTTGTGTAGAACTTATTTCTTTGATTTTATTGATGTTATAAGTTAGGTTTTTTATGTCTTCAGTATCATGTACAAAAATATTGAATCTTCCAATAAAAATACCATCTTTAGTCTCAATATTTATTTTACTGATATTCACATTATAACCATCCGAAATCACTTTCAGTATTTCAATCAAAACACCTTTTTTATCAATCCCTTTTATTTCCAAAATTTCTTCAAAAACCATTGCTTTATGAGTGGCCCATTCAGCCGAAACTAATCTTTCTCCAAAATTTGTTTTTATTTTGGATGCAATCTTACATTGACGTTTATGAATTATTAATTTTTCGGTTTCATCTATAAAACCTAATACATCATCGCCGGGTATAGGATGACAACAAGGTGCAAATTTATAGGTTATTCCTGCATTTTCTTCTGTTAGAATGACTGTTTTTTTGCGGTCAATTTTTGCTGGATTACCATCAATAGGAACAGTTTGGGGTTTTTTATTATCAGAATTTCCAACAAAAGGGATTTTCAGGAATTTACCAAAAACACTGGTAGATTTTGGTTTTAGTATTAGTTTTATTTCATCTAAATTTAATGAATTTTTACCTGCTTGCAGGTATAGTGCATTTCGCTGAGCATATTTGTAATGGTTCAATATTCGAACCATAATTTCGTTGTCGGGCTTAAGATTGATAGCAGCAAGCGCATCTTCAATTTTTTTCTGACCATCAATAATTATATTTTTCTCTTCTTTTTTTAAAAAAGCTTTTATTTTAGTTTTTGCCCGGGCTGTGGAAACAAAATTCACCCACTCGGGCTGTGGTGTTTGTTTTCTAGAAGTAAGAATCTCAATCTGATCACCACTACAAAGAATATAGCTCAGAGGAACAAGTTTGTGATTTACTTTAGCTCCAATACTATGCATTCCAAGGTCGGAGTGGAGCGAAAAAGCAAAATCGAGAGCAGTAGAACCCTGAGCAATCGTTTTAATCTCTCCTTTTGGTGTGAAAACAAAAATTTCGGAAGCAAAAAGGTTTAATTTAAAAGTATCAATAAAATCAATAGCATTTGGTTCGGGATTTTCAAGAATTTCTTTTATTGTTTTCATCCACTTATCCAGTTCCGATACCTCCGATTCACCACTTTTATATTTCCAGTGAGCAGCCAATCCTTTTTCGGCAATATCGTTCATGCGGTCACTTCGAATCTGAACTTCAACCCACTTGCCCTGAGGTCCCATTACAGTTACATGCAACGATTCATAACCATTCGATTTTGGAGTGCTTACCCAGTCGCGGATACGTTCAGGGTGAGGTCGGTATATGCCTGTAATTGCAGAATATAACATCCAGCACTGATCTTTTTCGCTGACACCTTCGCGGGGAGTAAAAATAATTCTTAAAGCAAGAATGTCGTAAACCTCTTCAAAAGGAATATTCCTGGAAGTCATTTTATGCCAGATTGAATAAACCGACTTTACACGCTCTTTAAGAAAGAAAGCGTACCCCATTTCACTGAGTTTTTGTTTAATTGGAGCTGTAAATTCTTTGTAAAAGGATTCCCTTTTTTCTTTATCAACGGCTAGTTTCTCTTCTATAAGGATATATGTATCAGGATGATCATATTTGAAACTAAGGTTTTCGAGTTCGGTTTTTATACGAAATAATCCCAACCTGTGTGCAAGCGGAGCGTAAATATATTCAGTTTCACCAGCAATTTTATATTGTTTAGCAGGAGGCATCGAACCCAGGGTTCGCATATTATGTAGTCTGTCTGCAATTTTAATCAGAATTACCCTTATGTCTTCGGACATAGTGAGTAAGAGTTTTCTGAAATTTTCGGCTTGCGTTGAAGCCTCCGAAAATACACCACCGGATATTTTTGTAAGACCATCTACAATTTGGGCAATTTTTGCCCCGAAAAGATTTTCAATGTCTTCAACTGTATAATCTGTATCTTCAACTACATCGTGAAGAAGAGCTGCACAAATAGAAGTTGAACCCATACCGATTTCTGTCGAAACAATTCGGGCTACAGCAAGTGGGTGCATTATATAGGGTTGTCCATCGCGCCTTTTAATGCCTTTATGGGCAGTATTGGCAAAATTAAATGCTTTGGTTATCAACTCTACTTTCTTTCGGTGGTTAGAGTTAAGATAATCATTCAATAAGGCGTCAAATTCATTTTGAATTATTTCTTCCTCAGAGGTTTGTATTAATTTTGTTTCTTCCTGCATGCAATATTAAGCATTTTTACAAAGGTATACTTATTTTCAAAATTAGGTGTAAATTTATTCTCAATTTTTTTAAATTAATAACCAGCTAATAATAATCCAATTTCATTTGATTGAATTCCATAATAAGAGCCTATCAACCTGTTTACTAATACGCCACTATATATGTAAGCCCCATTTCTGAAACCAGCACTTTCGGTAATAGCAGATTTTACATTTCCTGAATGGCCAATTTTTAATAGCATTGGTGCAAATATATTACTTAATGCCATCGAGGTAGTTCGTGCTACACGAGCCGATATATTTGGCACACAATAATGTATAATTCCAAATCGTTCGTAAGTAGGATTTTTAAGTGTTCTGCATTCCGAGGTTTCAAAACAGCCTCCCTGATCTACACTTAAATCGATGATAATGGCTCCCTGTTTCATTGTTTTTATTAAATCTTCCGAAACCATAAATCTCTCGGAACCCCCTATATACCTCAGATTTCCAATGACTGCATCGGCCGATGCCAATGCTTTTATCAGCACGTTAGGATGAATTACTGAAGTGAAAACCTGTTGTCCAAGAGAATGTTGTATTTTACGTAGCTTATTGATATCGTGATCAAAAATTTTTACCTGAGCTCCCAACGCCAATGCAGACCGTGCTGCAACTGTTCCTGTTATTCCTGCACCTAAAATTACAACTTCGGTAGGAGTAATACCAGCAATACCACCAAGTAGTATGCCTTTACCTCCATGTTCATTGCTCATGAGTTCCGATGCAATGGCAATTGCTGATGAACCTTCGATTTCTGAAATAGAACTAACAACAGGGTAAGCTTTTTGTTCATCTTTAATTAATTCATAGGCAAAAGCATTAATTTTTTTCTTCATCATAAATCGAATACAATCAGAAGATAGATTGCTTAATTGTAACATCGAAAAAATGCTTGCATTGGTGTGCATTAAATGCAGTTCCTCTAAAGTTGGAGGTGCTATTTTTAATACAATATTTGCATTGAACACATCGGTTGCCGAATCTACAAGGATAGCTCCTGATTCGCTGTACTGAAGGTCTGAATACGACATTGGTACTCCGGCTCCCCGCTGAATGTATACTTTGTGACCCTCTTCGGTAACTATTGCTACACCCTCAGGTGTTAAAGCCAGGCGTGTTTCAACTTCCGCATTTTCTTTAGGTATTCCAATTGATAAATGTGGTTGCCGGGCTGAATCACGAAGTAAACTTTCTTCAGGAAAAAGTGAATGTTGTGTTTTGGGATCAAGTTTCATGGCAATTTGTATTTGGATTGTTTACAAAACTAAGCACTATTCATGAAATGAACAAATTTTTTGGGTAAGAAGTTCTTTTTTGCCTAATACCATAATCAATTAATGGTTTAAATTTATCAGAATAACTCCTTCGATGCTTTAAAAATAATATTCTATCTTTGCAACAGATTATGACAAGCAAGAAAGTAACCGGACATTTCGCCATTTTTATTGCGAATATTTTTTTTGGACTAAATAATCCTCTATCCCGATCGATAATTCCTGATATTATTGATCCTTTTGTATTGACTTTTATGCGCATAATAGGAGGGTCGATGCTTTTTTGGATTGCATCACTTTTTGTAAAAAAAGAAAATGTCCCTTTGAAAGATGTTTTTTTGTTTTTTTTTGCTGCTATTTTTGCCATTACATCAAATCAAATTCCGTTCATTGTCGGATTATCAATGACTACTCCAATCGATGCTTCAATTGTTGTAACATTGTTACCAATACTTAGTATGATTTTTGCTGCAATATTTATCAAAGAGCCAATTACTTTGATAAAAACAATAGGCGTAATTGTTGGTGCATCGGGTGCTTTAGTTCTTATTTTTAGTAGTTATGGAAATCAAGTTGGTTCGGGAAATTTTACAGGTAATTTAGTCGTTCTGATAGGTGTAATTTCGTTTTCTTTGTATATAACAATCTTTAAAAATCTTATTACAAAATACTCACCCATTACTTCAATGAAGTGGATGTTTCTTTTTGGTGCGCTCCAATCATTTCCATTTTGTCAACAAGCATTGTTTGCAACCGATTTTACATCAATTGATACTGTTTCATGGTTAAAGATTGCATATACAATTTTATTTGCAACATTTATCGGGTATATGTTAATTGCTACAGGACAAAGAAATCTTAGGCCCACAACACTAAGTATGTATAATTATTTGCAACCTATAGTTGCGGCAATAGTTGCTGTTGCTATTGGCATGGATCATTTTGGAATTGAAAAGATTATTTCGGCAATTCTTGTATTTTCCGGAGTCTACATTGTAACCCAAAGTAAATCAAGAGCCCAGATTGAAGCCGAAAAGGCCGGCGTTGAGGTTTCAAAAGATCAGGTTGGAAATTAAATACTTTTCCGCTGCCGCCACACTTGCCACGAATTAAATAGATTTTGCCACAACACATAAGCTCCAGGCCCTATTGATGAAATTGGATTGAGATACATTTGGGCCATCCAAATGGCCAACACAGTATTTTTCTGTCCTAATCCCTGCCCACCGGCAACTGTATCTTTGTAAATACGCCCTAAGCGCCGGCCCGTAAAAAACTGAAGCAAGCATACTACAAGAGCTCCTAATGCAATCATAATATTAATAAATGCATTTGTGTCGGGTTGATTTACAATATAATATACAGTTTTCCCTGAAACGATTACCAATGCCATACTCCATAAATAAAATGAAATGCCTGTGTATTTCTTTAAAAATGTAGAAGTTTTAGGACTGAACTTATTAACCAGATATGCAATAACTAAAGGTGTAACTAATAAAAAGAAGATTCGTTTACCTATATCGGTAAATGAAGTAAAAAATGGCATTTCATGGTTGGTGCCGATAAATGAAAACAGAACCGGAGCTGTAACTGCAACCATTATGTTGCTCGCTAAACTGAAAGCAGTAAGACTTGCCACATTCCCTTTCAACATGCCGGTAATTACAACTGCCGCAGTTCCTGTTGGAGCAAGTATACATATCATAACACCCTGTGCTAAGATTTGATTTGCCGGACTGATAATTAAGTAAACTAGCAGACAACCCAATAATTGAATTAGCAACAACCACAAATGTAAACGTGTGAACTGAATGTCTTTTAGTGAGATTTTGACGTAGGTCAACAACAACATTATAAAAATGAGATAGGGAATCAGAAATGATAATACTTCAATATCTAAGTGTTTGCCATTATACTATTTACTATTAAAAAGAAATAAACAGCACATGAATTTAAAATAAGTCAACAGAGAATGTTTTATTGTTGCACTTCTTTCTGTCCATCGATTCTGCGGGTAACATAACCGTAAATCAACAATGCAATTACTGAAACCAATCCGATACCAACAAAAACAAACCAAGGATCCGGACAGTATTTATCTAACAGAAAACCCGAAAGTCCGAAGGCGAAAAGATAAGAAAAAAACGAGTGTAAATGGCTGAAGCCGAGATATAGACCTTCTTCACCTTTTGGTGATTGGAGCGAAAAGTATTCTAAAAACCGGGGTGAAATAAAACACTCAGCTACAGCTTGCATGGCTATGCCGATAATCATCATAAAAGCTACAGGATGTAAACCCAATATATGGTCAGTGCCAATAAGTGTCCCACCGCTCATTACCAATGCAGATAGAGGAATGATTATCATTCCGATTGTCATTGATGTTAAGGCGGTTCGTTTTTTCATAAACGTAGTTACAAAATTTACCAATACAAATACTACCAATGGATTTACATTGGCATACCATCCGGGTGATGCTCCTTCACCAATCATACGGATTACATACTTTGGCATTGTAGCATACATTTGACCCTGTATCATCCAGAATCCGCTGATAATCAAAATTAAAATTATGAGTCTGGCATTACCGAGAACTTTAACTAAGCCTCGTCCTATTTCGTCAAAACTCTTTCCCTGTCCTTCTGTTTTTACTGATTTGTAAAAGAAGAACACTGCTATTAATGCTGCAAAAGTCATGAATGCCGAAAAGTAGTTCAGGTAAACCAGCCCCTGATCGCCCATGCTTTTTCGAAGTGGATCAACTACAGTTTTACCCAGAAATGCACCAATATTAACCATCATGTAAAAAACTGCAAATCCCCTTGCACGGGTGTCAGATGTGGTTTCGCGTGCAACTGTTCCGGAAATTACCGCTTTAATAAACGAACCACCAATTACAATTAATACCAGAACCGGAACAATAGTCCAGCGTAGGTAACTGTTTTCGAGTCCGGAGAAAGTTGTAGTCATTTCATAAGTTACAAGCCCGGCGCTTTCGAGTAGTGTAGGAAGTAAGCCTAAACCACCATATCCTAAAGTAAGCAGAGCAAAAGCCAATATGATGGCCGAGCGAAATCCAATTTTATCGGCAAAGGCACCTGCAAAAGTGGGTAATAAATAAAGTGTAGCTGAAAATGCTCCCGAAATAACGCCAGCTTCAATGTCTGAAAAATTCCACACATTTGACAAATAAACTGTTATAACAATAAAAACGGCGTAATATGCCAGTCGCTCAAGTAATTCAACCGAATTGGCAACCCAAAATGCTTTTGAAAATTTTGTCATTATTTATGTTTATAAATTTTTTGAACCCTTCCTGCCGCAGGTAGGCACAAAAGTACTAAGAACCTGCTTCATTTTGTAGTTAGAATTGCTTAATTTAATTTAATAATCAGAACACAAAAATGCTATTTAAGTTCATTTGAACACAATTAATGCGTTATTTATCTTCACAAAAAAAGATATTTAATTCTGATACATAAGAGCGATTTATAAGATGAATTAAATCTTGATTTTAAAAACAAAATTAAAGTGGAGGCAAAAAGGCATCTTCTATATGATCGATACGGAAATTTTGTCCTTTGGGAATGACTGAAATTACATCAAAACGGGTATCACCCTGCCAATCGAATTTGAATATATAATCGTGTGCTGCATTTACCAAATTCCGTATTTTTTTTAGATTAATTGCTTCTTCGGGATGCTCAAAAGTGTCTGTTGAACGTGTTTTTACTTCAACAATTATCAGCATATTGTCTTTTTCGGCAACAATATCAAGTTCGAGTTTGCCGGAAAACCAGTTCGTTTGAAGTATTTTATATCCTTTTTCTCTTAAAAACGCCTGTGCTCGTTTTTCACCTTCATTTCCCAATTCGTTGTGGTCTGCCATGATGTTTTATGTTTTTGTTAAAAAAATTTTTTTAAGAACATTTTTTCGGTGTCAAAGCTACATATTTTAGTTCTAAATTCGTTAAATATGAAATGATTATATTACTTTTGCCCTGAAAATCCCGATATTATGGCAAAGAAAACTCCTCTGAAAGTAACGAAAAGAAATTCATTACGCACACACCGACATTCATTTACACTCAACAACGAAGAAAATAAAGCCTTCAACAGATTTCTCACAAAATACAAAGTTAAAAACAAGTCAAAATATATTAGAGAGACTTTAATCATTTCGGTAATAAAAAAATTTGAAGAGGATCATCCGACTTTATTTGACTGAAAAGAGATAACCCCACTTTACAAATGGGGTTTTTTTGTAAAAAAATTTAAAAATTCTAAAAATGACAGTATATCTATTAATAGCCTTAAGTTTAATTTTCGGGTTTTTATTTGCTTGGATTATAGTTTCGCTCAGATATTCAAAATTGGCTGAAAAACAAGACCAAAGTGTAAAATCTTTAACGGTTTTGCTCTCAGAATCTGAAAAATTAAATGCTGTAACAGCTGAAACTTTACGAATGAAATCGGATGAATTAGAAAAAATTCAACTTAAGCTGGCACAAAATTTGGTGATTTTACAAACACAAATGCTTGAAACAGGAAGTTTAAAAGTCACGAATGAAAATTTGCTTGAAAGACTTGAAAATCAAAAATCAGAAATAGAAGATTTGCAAAAACGCCTGACAACAGAGTTTGAAAATATTGCAAATAAGATTCTGAAAGAAAGATCGGACGAATTTTCGATTTCAAATCATAAAAGTATATCGGAAATTCTCAATCCACTAAAAGAAAAAATCCTACTTTTTGAGAAAAAAGTGGATGATACTTACGACAAGGAATTACGCGATAAAATTAGTTTGAGAGAAGAAGTGAGAAAACTTACCGAGTTAAATACCCGGGTAAGTGAGGAAGCCAACAACCTGACTAAAGCATTGAAAGGCGATGTAAAAAAACAGGGAAACTGGGGTGAAATAATATTGGAACGTGTGCTTGAGCGTTCGGGATTGACTAAAGGACAAGAATATGAACGTGAAGTAGTGATGGCAGGAGCTGATGCCAATGTGCAACGCCCCGATGTTATAATTCATTTGCCCGATAACAAACATATAATTATTGACTCTAAAGTTTCATTAATTGCTTATGAACGCTATGTGTCGGCAGACAATGATGATGCACAGATAAGAAATTTAAAAGATCATATTAATTCGCTGCGAAACCATGTAAAGTTTCTGAGTGAAAAAAATTATCAGAATGCATTTAACATCAATACTCCCGATTTTGTATTGATGTTTGTTCCAATTGAAGCATCTTTTTCGATCGCAGTTCAAGGTGACGGTGAGTTGTTTTCGTATGCATGGGAAAGGAAAATTGTAATTGTAAGTCCTACTACTTTATTGGCTACTTTACGAACCATTTCATCCATTTGGAAACAGGAAAACCAAACAAAAAATGCGCAGGAGATTGCTCGTTTGAGTGGATCATTATACGATAAGTTTATCGGTTTTGCCGAAGATATGATAAGAATAAAATCAAATATAGATAAAACTTCTGCTGCTTATGATGATGCAATTAAAAAAATGAAGGACGGCTCAGGGAATATTATTCGTACGGCCGAAAGAATAAAGGAATTAGGGGCAAAAACAGGTAACAATAAATCTTTGCCAACAGCCTTTGAAGAGTAACAACAGTTGATTTTTAGTTCTGAGAAAAATTGAAATAAATATGAATTTAAAAAATTTATTAGTAATATTTTTGATAATTGGGTTTAATCTTTTTTCATCAAAAGCTTATTCGTTTTTTCATCAATCCGTTCCTTTCGATAGTATTAGGGTTGCATCAAAAAGTCAGATAGACAGTCTGATCAATGATTTACAGCCAAAATCACCAGATATGGTAAATGCCTACTCCAATTTAAGTAATGATTCTATCAGCCATTTTAATTCAGATTGTTTATTTATCGAAAAAGTGAATGCTTTCAAGCCTGTTGAACTGGATAGCCTTACATTGGAAAGTAATCCATTTTTTACTGATTTGATATATTTTGATAATCCTTTGAGCTTTCAATGGGATGCGCAGACAGAATTAAGTAAATTGATAAACGGCCATACCGAAAACAATTTTTTGTATAAATATAATCAGCCGTTTAAAACATTAGATCCCTATCAGATTGTATCGGAGCTTAGAACTGATATCAGAAAAAGAATAACGCTTAATGCACCACACTTATATGCGTACCGATTAGATAAGTTGCCGGATTTGGGCGTATATGAAAATCGTTTTATTAATTCAAAACCACTTACAAGAGTTAATCTCACCAAAAATGAGGAAAATTATAATACGCGAAAAAAAATAATTGTGCCAAAACCAGAATTAGATCCCTGGACACGAAAAATGAACACTATGGTTCAGTTCTCTGAAAATTATGTGTCTGATAACTGGTATCAGGGCGGAAGCAGCAACATAGCTGTTTTGGGTATTTTATCAGGTCAGCTGAATTATGACAATAAAAAAGGCATTCAATGGGACAACAATGCAGAATGGAGAGCAGGATTTAATTCTGTACAAGGCGATACTTTAAGGTTTTTGAATACAAACGATGATATATTTAAAGTCTATAGTAAATTAGGAATAAAAGCAGGAGGGAACTGGTTTTATTCTGGTTCAGTTGATTTTAATACTCAGTTTTTCAATAATTATAAGGCAATTAATTCTACGGTTATGAAAGCAGCACTTATGACACCTGTGCGCCTGAATGTAAGCATTGGACTCGATTATAAGTACAAAAAACTGTTTTCCTTCATGTTTTCTCCAGTATCGTATAAATACATTTATGCCCGAGATATAGAAAATGTTTCGCCCAAACTTTTTGGAATTCCTGCGGGTGAACATGTTTTAAGTCAGATTGGGAGTTCATTCAAAGCGCAATTTGCTTATTCACCTGCTCGTGAGTTTCAGTTAGATTCCAAGTTGTCTTTTTATACCAATTACCAAAAGGTTGAAATTGACTGGGAAATTGTTGCCAACTTTACTGTAAATCGCTTTCTGTCAACTCGTTTGTCGCTCAATCCACGATACGATAATACAGTAATTCTTGCTGCCGAAGAAAAGGCAGAAATTCAATTCAAACAATTGCTGAGTTTCGGGTTTTCGTATAAACTGTTGAATTAAAATTTTTTATCTTTTGTCTTTGTTCTTTACTCTATTTATTTAAACCGATGATGCCATTGAAGAAAAACTGCAACATCCTCCTTGTTGTATTTTTTTAAATGTTCTAGGATATATTTCAGGCTGTGTTCTGTTTTAAGTTTCGACTTAGAATAAAACTTATCGGCATAGCAAATCACTTGTTCTTCGATTGAAACAGGGATCATATTGCGGTGAGGAACGGGTATTTTTTTGTCAATAATTCTCTCAAGAGATAAACCAATACCGGTATGTCTTTCGCATACAAGTGAATGGATAGGAAACCCTTCTCTGAAAATAATTTCGGCACCTAAATAACCATGTTCTACGTACTGATGTGTTCCGTAGCAATGAATAGAAGAGGCATTACACATAAATATTCCTATGTCGTGAAGCATTGAAGCCTCTGAAATAAATGTTTTATTGAGATTTAATTCAGGATGCTTTTCAGCAATTTCTAATGCTTTTGCTTCAACATGTTTACTGTGCGAAAGCAATATTTTGTAAAGTGGGCTTCCTTCAGTATAGTATTTTTTGATTATCTCGTAAGGATTCATTTTCTCTGAATAATTATATTTACTGCAAAGTTAAAACAAATTTCAACACTTTTGATAATTATTTTCAATACATTGGATTATGAAAAATGAAGTTATAAATGATTGTAGTTGGCCTGGAAACGATTCATTAATGCGCCAATATCATGACCACGAATGGGGAGTTCCGCTTCACGATGACCAAAAACTTTTCGAATTTATGGTGCTTGATGCATTTCAGGCAGGTTTAAGTTGGAAAACAGTTTTATACAAGCGTGAAAACTTCCGTTGTGCTTTTGATAATTTTGACTATAGGATAATCGCAAATTACAACGAAGAAAAGATAATGCAATTGATGCATGATGCGTCCATTATTCGGAATCAGGCAAAAATACGGGCAACGATTACAAATGCAACCCTATTTATGAAAGTACAGGCTGAGTTCGGAAGTTTTGATCAATATATCTGGCAATTTACCGGAGGAAAAACGATAGAAAATCAGGTCGCAACAACAGCTGAAATTGCATGTCGGTCAGCAGAGTCGGATGCTATGAGTAAAAATTTGATAAAAAGAGGTTTCAAATTTGTAGGCTCAACTATATGTTATGCCTTCATGCAAGCTGCCGGCATGGTGAACGATCATTTGATAACGTGTAGTAAAAGAAGAATTTAGATTAAATTCTATTACATTATTTGTGAAAATCTGGATGTTCCGTGTCTTTCGCGTGCAAGTTCTGGAGTTTGATATTTATTTTCGTCCAAAATCAGCCGGAATTTCGCCCCACACTTCTGTTTCCCATTTCAATATCTGGGTAGTAAAATCATTTTCGGTAAGCCATTTTTCAGCCCTTGTTAATAAATCGAATAACTCTGCATTGCTCTCGGTTTTTTCAAGTTTCGATTTGTGCTTTTTTGTTTTCACCCATGCCATTGCCGTTTTACTATCAGTATAAATCGGCACAGGACTGTTTTTTTGTTTCAACAATGCCAATCCGTGAACTAAAGCCAAAAATTCACCTACATTGTTTGTTCCATCTTTAAATGGTCCTTGTCTGAAAATTTCTTCTCCTGTTTTAGAAAACACACCCCGATATTCCATTAATCCCGGATTTCCACTGCAAGCGGCATCAACCGATAAACTTTGAAAGTCAGGCAACCCGAACTTTTCTATTTGTTCTTGGGTAGGTTTATGAGGTTTGGCAGATTTGCCAATATAATCCCAGCAAGGCGATAAAAATGCTTCACGCGCTTCTTTTTCGGTTTCGAAACCCTTAAAAATAGCACCTTCAAAACCGTGAGTCTGTTTCTTGCACTCATGCCAAGAGCGATATATGCCTGGTTCTTTGCCTTCCCACACAACGAAAAAGTTATTTTTTTTACTCATAATGTTTCATTTACAGCTTTTTCTAAGATAATTATATCGGCGTTACAATTCACGATTGGTTGCATATTTCCTTTTAAAAGTGTACTTTTGTGTCGCTTTTAATGATAAACAACAAAGATATAAGAAATTGAGAAAATAAGAAAATGATTTCTTTTAACTTCAAATGATTAACAGGAAAAGATTATAAAAAACCGCCCCTGTAGTTCAATGGATAGAACGGAAGTTTCCTAAACTTTAAATTCGGGTTCGATTCCCGGCGGGGGTACTGATAATGTTTTTAGAATACAATTAATAATTTAAATTCATTATTCAAGTAAATACCGCGAATTTATTCTCAATTCTAAAATCTCTGCAGAAAATCCGCTAAATTCACATCTCTGTCTAAGTTAAGTTTTTGACGAATACGGTAGCGGTTGGTTTCTATACTTCGTACCGACATGTCAAGTAAAGGCGCCATATCTTTAGAGGAAAGATCCATTTTAATATAAGCACAAATCTTTTTATCACTTTTGTTGAGTTGTGGATACGCCTCGCCCAAGCGTTTTAAATAATTTTCGTAAACCAAATCAAAGTTCTCTTCAAATTTTTTCCAGTTTTTATCCTGCTCGATGTTTTGTTGTATATTGCGTTCAATTTTTGCTAATCGATTGATAACTGCTGTTGAATCATAATTTTTACGAATTTCATCGTTTATTTTGGCTAAGTTTTCCATTATGTCCTGTAACATTTCGTTTTTGCGAATAAGGTTCATTGTTGAAGTAGCCAGTTCCTGGGCTTTGTGACGCAGTTCATATTGCAATTGTTGGTTTTTAAGTTCTTTAATTTCCCGTTTTTTTGCTAAATTTTCGGTTTCGAAAACCTTTTTCTGTTCCTGAATTTCTAATTCTTTAATTTTTTTCATTTCCAGCACACCTTTTTTTGAGCGGAGGTTTGTGTACTTATACAAAGCTAAACCCAATAATATAAGAATTATAATATAAATTGCGAAAGCCAATTTAGTTTCGTACCATGCCGCTCCAACAGTAAATTTATAGTCACACTCCACAATTTTGGGTTCTAACAACGACCTTGCTTTTACCCTGAAAACATAATCCTTCCCACCTGCTAATTGGGTATATTCTTTTATATTATTTGTATTGAAGCTTGACCATGTGTCGTCATAACCTTCAAGCATATAACTGTATTGAACCATTTCATTCCCTCTATATTCTGGTGCGTTAAATTCAAAACGTACTGATTTTAAATTGCTCGGAAACGTTGTTTCTGAAATTGGATGGTTAGATGTTTCTACATTACTATTTGCCTCTTTTTTATTGCTTGAAATTGCAATATTCGCAATATAAACCTTAAAGTTTGATTTAAAAACTGTTGGCTTTAAAGTATTTATCAAACTAAAACCATCCTCAGTATTTACAATTACATTGTTATTATTGATAAAATTAAAATGTTCAAATCCGGGAATTATTTTTGGTTGCAAAATTCTATAAGTAAGCGAATCCATGCTGAAAGCTCCGCTATTTTGTTTTTGGGCAAGTCCAAAAAATTTTCCTGACACGCACCAGACATCTCCATTGGGGGCTTCGTGTAGTCGCATAAAGCTGGGTGTGGTAGCAAAAAGCTTATTCCAAACCTGAGCACTATCCATTCTATCTTTACTGGGGTTATAAGTGTAAATTCCGGATTCTGACGAAAATACAAGTTTGTTATTAATTTTAAAAACTGTATTGTTTTGTTTTGTTGGAAACCCATGATTATCATACAATTTAACATTTACAATACTGTCTTTGGTTGCATTGAGCGTCAAACGAAACAACCCTTTTAACCAATGGCTAAACCATATAGTCTCATCCTTGTCTTCTTCGAACATGGGACTTGACTCGGAAAAGTTACCTTTTAAAAAATGTGAGAATTTCCACACATCATTTGTTTTTTTCAACACAAACAAACCTTTATAACTACAGCCCATAATCAGATTTTTATGCTTTGCAAATGGTTTAAAGCTCCATGTTCCGTTAAGATTTTGAATTTTTTGAATATTATTATTCGAAATAATATAAGCTCCGTTGTCGTTTCCGCAAAATAGTGTGCCATCAATCTCGGTTAAACACCATACTTGTCCTTCCATTCCTTTAATTAGTTGTAATTGGGGAGGGGAGAAATTATTTCCTGCTGGAAATGAAGCTGAATAAAGTCCCTGATTTGTACCGAGATAAATTGAATTTCCAGCTATAACAGATGCATAACCTGCTCCGTAAAGATAATTTTTCCCTAACAGGTTTTTAACAGAACTCTGAAGTAATACATAATCAATACCATTGTCTAATCCAAGCCACAAATTTGCTTGATTATCAAAACTCATGCTCAGTACGGTGTTGTTTTGCAGGCCTGTTAATGTATTAAGATAGACTACAGATTTATTTAAAATATCCAGTACCGCAATACCTTTTTGAACTGTACCAAATGCAATTTTATTGTTGTTTTTTGCTACGCAAAACACTTGATTTTGCTTTAAAAAACCATCTAATCCGGTATCGAATTGAGTAATTGAAATCCCATCATAAATGTAAACACCATAAAAACTTGTTACAAACAATATGTTTTTTGCATTTAAGGCCACTATTGCACATACTTTTTTGTTTACTAATATATCTGAACCTGGTAGTTTCGAAAACTGCTTCCCATGCATCATAAATGCACCGTAATCAATACTGCTTAAAACAAACGCATCGTTTACAAAAGCTGCGGCATCTATCTTTCTAAAAAATTTTTTCTCTTCTACTTTCTTTCCATCGTATACAAAAATTGATTTTTCACCCCAGAAATAAATTTTGTCTCCTCCTTCGATAATTGAGTATAATGCATTGGATTCTTCTTTCAAAATACTCAAGCCTTTAGAAAGCGAAAAATACTCCAACCTATTGTTTTCCTTTAAATCATAATATCCAAATTCGTTGAAAGTGGTAGCGTACAACCTACCATCTGAACCATAAAGTATAGAGCGAAGATTAGTTTTGTTTTCAATAACAAAGTTATTCCATTTATTTCCATTGAACTTTAACAAACCATTGTTATTTGCAAAATACATGGCATTATTTTTATCCTGGGCTATAGCCCAATTCTGTGTTCCGGATTTGTAAGTGTCTTTGTAAAAATTTTGCACCAATGGATAATTTGCAAAAAGTGTATTACAAGTTAATAAAGTGAGTGCCAAAAGTAAATGTTTCATTTGAGCGGGGATTTATCTTGTTATTGATAATTTTTCTTTAAGGAAGTTCAATTTTAATACTTTTTGTTCAGATTTATTTAGTGTTGAAACATGTTATACAACACATATTATGATAAATGTCAGTATATCAAATATTTGCTAGCGTATGTTGTGTGGTTTTGAGTATTCTGTGTTTATTAAACTTGTAATTTTGCGTTGTGAAATATTTGTTTTCTTTTTGCATGACTTATATCTTTGCTTGAGTTGAACTTTGTATTTAATATTTACTTAGGGAATTGATATTTTATGAAAAAAACAATTTATTTTCTAATAATCACATTATTGATATTTTTGTCAGCCACTTTCAATGTTCAAGGTCAAATGAAAACACAGATTTTTGAAACTTCGGCTTCAGGCAACAAACTTAGCAATTTTTCAAAAAATAGCAATGCCAATACACAAATTGAGATTACAATTTTGCCTTCCCGTAAATTTCAAAAAATGGTTGGTTTCGGTGGTTCTTTTACAGAGGCATCAGCGTATTTAATGAATAAATTAAGCCCTGATAAAAGAGCCGAAGTTATCGAAGCCTATTTTGGCGAAAGTGGTGCGCGTTACTCACTTACACGCACTCACATCAATTCATGTGATTTTTCATTGGGTCAATACTCTTACGCTCCCAAGGCTGGCGATAAGAAGTTAACTGATTTTTCAATTGCCCCAGACAGTGATGATATTATCCCCATGATAAAAGATGCCATGGGTGTTTCGAAGGAAGGATTCAACATCATTTCATCGCCCTGGACTGCTCCACCCTGGATGAAAGACAATAAAGATTGGCGAGGTGGTAAATTATTGCCCGAATACTACGATACCTGGGCTTTATATTTTTCGAAATATCTTACAGCTTACCGAAACGAAGGAATAGATATCTGGGGAATAACAGTGGAGAATGAACCATTAGGATGTGCCAACAACTGGGAAAGTATGCATTACACACCCCAGGAAATGACCTATTTTGTAAGTAATCATTTGGGAAAAAAATTAGCAGACGACGGTCATAAAGTAAAAATACTAGGTTACGACCAAAACAGAGGCGAGGAGTTGATGAAATGGGCAGATGAAATGTATGCTAACAAAAAAAATTCAAAGTACTATGATGGCATTGCCACACACTGGTATGCAAGTACCTACGATTGGTTTCCGGCATCACTTCAATATACTCACAAAAAGGCACCTAAGAAACTAATAATACAAACTGAGGGTTGTATTGATTCCGAAATTCCAAGATGGAAAGATGATGCTTGGTATTGGAAGAAAGAAGCCACCGATTGGGGTTGGGATTGGGCTACAGAAAGCGAAAAATATCTACATCCTAAATATTCTCCTGTTTACAGATATGCAGCTGATATGATTGGGTGTATGAATAACTGGGTAAATGGCTGGATTGATTGGAATATGGTACTCGACAAGCAAGGTGGACCTAATTGGTTTAAGAATTGGTGCATAGCACCTGTGATTGTTGACCCTGAACTCGATGAAGTTTATTATACGCCGCTATTTTATGTAATGACACATTTTAGCAAATTTATTCGCCCGGGAGCTGTACGAATAGGTTTTGAAAATTCCGACAAAGGATTAATGGTTACTGCAGCACAAAACACTGACAAAACTATAGTTGTAGTAATTTTGAATCAGGATGTTGAATCAAAACAGTTTAAATTAAAACTTGGAACAAAGAGTCAAATTATTTCAATTTCGGGAGAAGCATTGCAAACGATAATGGTTATACCTTAAAATCTTTTTAAAAACTAATATCACATTAAATTAAAAAAAATGGAACAAAACAAAACAGCCAAAGAGGATATAGTTCCTATTGGACAGAAAATTGCTTTCGGGTCAGGGCATTTAGTAAATAATTTACTGCCGGGTTCTTTGGGCGTATTTGCCTTCTTTTTATTAACAGCTTTTGGTATGGACCCATTCCTTGCCGGATTACTTGGTGGATTACCCCGCTTTTACGATGCTATTACCGACCCAATTATGGGCTATATTTCTGATAATACAACTTCTCGCTTTGGTCGCCGTCGTCCGTATATATTTGCAGGAGCCATTTTGAGCGGTATTTTATTTGCTATTTTATGGCAACTAAACCCCGAAAATACACAGATGTATAATTTCTGGTATTTTCTTATCCTATCATTGGTATATCTTACTGCTAATACTATTTTTTCGACTCCATTGATTGGTTTGGGTTACGAGATGACCTCTGATTATAAAGAACGCACTCGCCTGATGGCATTTTCGCAAACCATTGGTCAAATTGCATGGATGATAGTTCCTTGGTTTTGGGTAATAATTGCTAATCCTAATTTATTTGAATCGCAAGCAGTTGGTGTTCGTCATTTGTCAATTATAGTTGGAGCGATATGTATTGTATTGGGAATAATGCCGGCAATTTTCTGCAAAGAAGTAGATCAATCGAACCTTACAAACCGTGCAAAAATCTCATTTAAAACTATATTTGTTAATTTGAAAGATTTATTTAAAGGTATTGCTCAAATATCAAAAAACAAACAATTTGTAAAACTTTGTGGTGCTACATTTTTGGTTTTCAATGGATTTCAGATGGTTGCTTCGTTCAGTTATTTTATAATTGTTTTCTACATGTTTAATGGCTCTTATGGCGATGCGGGTACTTGGCCAGCATGGTTTTCAACAATAAGTGCCATTTCTACTGCAGTTATCATTATTCCAATAGTTACATGGATGTCAAATAAATTAGGAAAACAAAAAGCATTTATAATTGCAACTATCATATCAATTGTAGGCTATGCATTGAAGTGGTGGGGTTTCAACCCGGAAAACCCGTGGATGATTTTTATGCCTATTCCATTTATGGTTTTTGGTATTGGAGGTTTATTTACCTTGATGATGAGTATGACAGCCGATGTATGCGATTTGGATGAATTAAATAACGGAATGCCACGCAAAGAAGCTACATTTGGTGCTATTTACTGGTGGATGGTGAAATTAGGCCAGGGTCTTGCTATGGTTTTAGGTGGTTTGGTGTTAAAACTCGTTGGTTTTAATCAAAATATGGCTGTACAGACAGCCGAGACTATCACAAATCTTCGACTAGCAGATATTTTCATTCCAGCATTTACGGCATTTTTAGCTATACTAGTAATGTGGAAGTACGACTTGAATGAAAAGAAATCGAACGAAATTAGAAATGAATTAATTAAACGCAGAGGCAAACTTTAAATATTTAATATAAAACGATTATGTCAATAAGAGCAGGAAAAATAATGTCGTTAGCCGGAATTGCCGGAGCCGATTTGAGCAATAAGAGTAACGACGATTTGAAAGATTTGTTTAGTAAAGTCTTAAATGATGGAATCCATGGGCTTTGTTATAGTGCTTATGAAGAAGGACAAAAGCCTGGCGATGTACTTACAGAAGAGCAAATACGCCGAAGAATGCAAATTATTCAACCCTACACCAAATGGATACGCACTTTTTCTTGTATAGAGGGCAATGAGTTAATACCAAAAATTGCGAAAGAATTTGGGCTTAAAACCTTGGTGGGAGCTTGGCTGGGAAAGGAAGCTGACATGAATGAACAAGAAATTGTAGGACTTATAAAATTGGCAAAAGATGGCTATGTTGACATTGCAGCAGTTGGTAATGAAGTGCTGTATCGTGAAGATTTGACTGAAGAGGCTCTCTTGGATACAATTCTTCGCGTGAAAGAAGCCATTCCTGGAATTCCGGTAGGTTATGTTGATGCTTATTATGAATTTACAGCACATCCCGAAATTACAAATGCATGCGATGTGATATTAGCCAATTGTTATCCGTTTTGGGAATGTTGCCATGCAGATTATTCGTTGATGTATATGAAAGAAATGTTTTATCAAGCGGTACTTGCTGGCGGTGGTGACAAACAAGTTATTATTACCGAAACTGGTTGGCCAAGTGAAGGCGAAGACTACAAAGGTGCTTTGCCATCTAAAGAAAATGCTTTAAAGTATTTTATCAACACCCAACTGTGGTCGAAACAGGAAAATGTCGATATTTTTTACTTTACTTCGTTCGACGAATCATGGAAAGTAGGTGCTGAGGGAGATGTAGGAGCATTCTGGGGTATTTGGGACAAAGATGATAAATTGAAATATTAATGACATCTGCCACCCATATGGTAGTAAACTTGCACTTTAAATTATTTAAATTCTAAATTTAGTTAGTAGATATATTAACCTTTTTAATAAAAAATTGTATGAAAAAAGTTTTTATGGCCTTCGTATTTTTATTTTTGCTACATACACTAAATGCACAGCCCGATAAGGTTTCGGTTGTTAAAAGCAATGCTGGTATGTGGCTGTCGGTAAATGATAATAGTTTTATGATTAATGGGATAAACTGGGATTACTTCCCGGTTGGCACTAATTACACTTACAGTTTGTGGAAACAGCCTGATGAGTTTATTAAAGCAGCTTTGGATAGTGAAATGTCAATGCTTAAAAATATGGGTGTTAACGCAATTAGAGTATATGTTGGTATTCAACCCAAATGGATTACTTATATATACGAAAAGTATGGTATTTGGACCATGTTGAACCACTCTTTTGGGCGTTACGGATTAACCTTGGATGGCACTTGGGTGCCCAACACTGAGTATGCCGACAGTCGGACAAAGACTTTGTTATTAAAAGAAATATCCGAAATGGTAGAGACATACAAAAACACACCGGGACTTCTTTTATATTTATTGGGAAACGAAAATAATTACGGACTTTTTTGGTCTGGAGCCGAAACAGAAGATATCCCTGTAGAGCAAAGAGAGTCAACTGTACGTGCGAAGGCCATGTACAAGCTTTTTAATGATGCTATTATTAAAATGAAGAAACTTGACAATACTCGCCCAATAGCAATTTGTAATGGAGATATGCTTTTCATTGATATAATAGCCGATGAATGTAAAGACATGGATATTCTTGGTATCAATTGTTACCGAGGCATGTCTTTTGGTGATTTATTCGAAAAAGCAAAAACCAAAGTTAACGTGCCAGTTTTATTTACTGAGTTTGGGGCAGATGCATATAATGTTTTGAGTAATCAAGAAGATCAGGCATCGCAGGCACGCTTCCTAATTAGTAATTGGAAAGAAATTTATGCCAATGCTGCCGGTTACGGCAAAGCAAATAACTGTATTGGTGGTTTTACTTTTCAGTTTAGCGATGGATGGTGGAAGTTTGGTCAAACACTCGGTTTAGATGTACATGATAGCCATGCATCGTGGTCGAATGGAGGATATTTAGATGATTATAGACCTGGTCTGAACAATATGAATGAAGAGTGGTTTGGCATTTGTGCCAAAGGACAAACCGACACCAAAGGTCATTATCAGTTATATCCACGTGCTGCTTATTATGCTTTACAAAAAGTACATCAGTTTAATCCTAATAAAAACAATTCAGTTCAAAGCTTAAACAGTCACTTCTCCAACATCCAGGTTGTAGAAAATGAGCTTAAGGCAAGAGCAGACAAAGCTGCGCTCTTTACTGAAATTGGTGAAAAAATACGAATAAGTGGAGTAAGAGCAGAGATATCGACCTACACTACCGGTGGAAGTAAAACAACAACGCCTGCTTTAAAAAATGAAAACCTTACTACTGCCAGTTATCCAAGTAAATTGGGTTTCGACCGTATGGAGTCGTATTACATTGGCGTTGAAGCAAAACCCACCCAGAATGTACAGGCGAATATAACCTTCAATATCTTGGGAAATGTGGCAGAAAACCCCATTGACGAGATTTTTTACGAAAACCGAGGTGCAATACAAACTATAAAAACAACTGATCCAACCAATAATTTAATTTTATCGAATAATCGCATACAAGTATATAAAGCCGATTTTAAATGGGATGAAGAATGGTTCAGTTTGCTTGGTTTTTACCGTACCGGACATAATCATTGGGGATATGATGGTGATTTTTTTGGTTTATATCCCGAGGCACATTATGGTCCAAACATGGATATTTACAATGGCGAAGCGCCTTTCGGATTTGAAGTAACAGGAAAAAAGACCTTTGGAGGACTTACATTAGCTTTTGGTCCGGAACTTTGGTGGGGAGCAAATCCTGCTCTTTTGGCCAAATATAGTTTAAATGTTGGAAAATTCAGGCTTACAGGTATTTACCACGAAGATGTGGATAAAAGAACCGCTTCGGTGAGCTCGTTTGCTATACCTACTCCCCAAAATCGCAGAGCTACTATGGAAGTGAAAACGGCAATTGGAGCGATGGGAATTAGTGCCGGTGGTATTTGGTCTGGCTCAAGACGTATAGGTGATGTGTTCCAAATTGTAGAAGGAACTTCAGGAAATTACACCGTATATCAGGATAAAATAAAATCGCAGGATACGTGGGGTGGGAAAGTAAAATTGACCTATTCAAAAGGTGCACTCAATTGGTATGGACAGGGTGCTATGCAGGGATTAGTAGCCTCGGGCGGAGCCGATTACACAGTTACTTATACCGGTTGGCGATTAAAAGACAGTGGAAGTGGTAACCAGTATAATTTTTTATCAGGATTAAGCTACAAAGTAGGAAATTTTGAAATTGCACCTAATTTTCTTTGGCAAAAGCCAATTGTAGGCCCTGTGCCATTTGATGTACCTGCACCGGGCCGTCCTCGTAATATCCTCGATGATCCATTTGCAGTGCGTTACAATAGAGAAACAACAGCTGGAGAATTGCTTTTATTATTTGACCCAACACCTGCAACTCGTTTTTGGGATTGGGATAGCGACGAAATGGAAGATGCTCCATTTGCAGTTAGTGCTGATTTTGTATACCGTCATCACCCAACCACTCAGGATGCCTCTATCGGCAAGTTGGCAAACCGCGCCACTTTTGCTTTTTCAGGAGCGCCTGCTGCACACGATTTATGGGAATTTAATAGCCGGATTGTTAGCAAATTAAATCATAATTTTGGGTTAATTGCCAATCTTTTTGTTGGAACTGCACAATCCAATGGTAGCGACGAAAGAATTATTAATCGTTATGGTGGCGACTTACGCCTCATTTATAAGAAAATAAAATTAGTTTCTACTGCAAAAGTAAACGATTGGGGTCCTTACGATTATCACCGCGATTTTAACCTGACTTATCCTTTGCAGTTGATGGCTGATGTTTCCACCTCGATTGCCAAACAAAAATGGTTTATTATACCAGAAACACGTTTGGGAATACGCTCTACTTGGCGTTTGCTCAACCAATATTCACCACGGTATGCGCCTACTTACATAACCAATGCTGCTGGTGCATCAGTGCCCGATCCATTGGCTATTGGGTATGGAAATGGAAGAGAATGGGAAATTAGAACTTATGTTCATTTTAATATTGGGAAATAATATTATTTTAAAAAAGAAAGACTTATGAAAACAACAATAAAATCAAAATTTTCGACTAAAGCATTGCTTGGCTCTTTTATTCTACTTGCTACAATGGCTTGTAGCGAACGGGATTTAAGTACTTTAGAAATAGCTAAGAACTATCCTACTACCCCCGAGGTTTTTGTAGACGCTTTTAGCTCCAACCTCAAATTCGATGCATGGGGTAAAGTTACCGCGTTTGATGTGGACTATGAGGTAAAATACAAAGGTACAGCTTCGATGAAATTTGAAGTGCCTAATGCTTCTGATCCTGCAGGAAATTTTGCAGGTGGAGTTTTTTACACCTCTGTAGCTCGTAATTTATCGGGTTACGATGCGCTTACATTTTGGGCTAAAGCTACAACTGTAGCGCCTATGAATGTGAGTTTTGGAAGCTATCCTGAGAGTTCGAACTTTGTTACTACTTACAAAACGGCTATGGATGTTAAATTAACCACTACCTGGCAAAAATTTATTATCCCTATTCCTGATCCTTCGAAACTTGTCATGGAAAAAGGAATGTTTTCATATGCCGCAGGTGCACTCACTGATGGCTTAGGTTATACCATTTGGGTAGATGAAGTGAAATTCGAAAAATTAGGAACATTAGCTCATCCAAAATTAACAATTTCAAATATTGCTTCGTGGCCTACCTCCTCAGGATTTGTAACGCAAACCTACAATACCAATGTAATTCAAACAATTAATTTGCCAACTGGTGTTAATCAGGAAATCGTAGTTTCACCTTCGTATCTCACATTCAGTTCTTCGAATACAAGTGTGGCTTCAGTAAATTCCATGGGTATAGTTACTCTCAATGGCACAGGCACAGCTGATATTAAAGTAAGTATGGGTGATATTAGTACAACAGGAAAAATTACATTAACCAAAGTGGTTGCTATGGCTCCTAATCCCACGCAACCTGAAGCAAATGTAATTTCAGTATTCAGCAATGCGTACCCAAATATTAGTATAGACACACCACGTTGGGATTACGTCACTAATGTATTGAATATTCTTTCAATTGGGGGCAATAATATTATGAGCTTCAACACGTTCAGCTATTTGCCCATTACATTTGCAGATACCAATGCAAGCACCATGACTCATTTACATTTTGATATTTATGTAGTAGCTCCAAATATTACAAATCAACCGCTCAAAATTGTACTAAAAGATAAAGTTGGTGGAGAAAAATCAATTACGCACAGTTCCGGATTAACCACCGGAAGCTGGAAAAGCTTGGATATTCCACTCTCAAGCTTTGGATTATCGGCAAAATCGGCATTGCAGTTTATTATCATTGCCGCTGACCCACAAAGTCCAAAAATGACTGATTTATACTTAGATAACATTTATTTCTATCGTAATTAACACAATGGCTAATTAATTATTGAATACAATTATAAACTTTCGTAACAAAAATATTATGAGAATCGATAAAATATTTTTAATAAGAATAATGCTTTTTTTAAGCATAGTATTAGTAAGCTGGAGTTGCGATGACACATCCGAAGTAAAAAAGAAAAACTGGCAACTTGTTTGGTCCGACGAATTCAATACCATTGCCACCGACAGCTTGCCGAGTGCAAGTAATTGGAAGTTTGATATAGGCAGAGGACCCAACAATGATGGTTGGGGAAATGCCGAATGGCAAACCTATACCAAACAAAAAATGAATATCAAAACCGAAATGCTGAATGGAGAGGGTTATCTCAAAATTATTGCACGACAGGAAGGAAATAACTTTACTTCGGCTCGTATAAAAACTCAGGGACTATTCGAGCAACAATATGGCAGGTTTGAAGCACGTATGAAGATGCCATACGGCCCTGGCATATGGCCAGCGTTTTGGATGCTGGGCGCTAACATTAGCACTACTCCATGGCCTGCTTGTGGCGAAATTGATATTTTGGAGTACAAAGGGCAGGAGCCGAACAAGATACATGGAACAATACACGGCCCGGTTCTGTATGGTGGAAATGCCATAACGCAGACTTATAGTTTGCAAAATAGCCGTTTCGATACCGATTTCCATGTTTTTGCAGCTGAATGGTCGGCAACTGCTATCGACTTTTTTGTGGACGATACACTTTACAAACGCATTACTAAAACCGATGTAGAAAGCAAAGGTGGAACCTGGGTATACGATCAGCCATTTTTCATTCTTCTCAATCTTGCCGTAGGTGGCAATTTTGTAGGTACAACTATTGCTGGCACAGTTTTTCCACAAACATTGTATGTGGATTACGTTAGAGTTTACAAAGAAGTAAACTAAAAGCGAATATTATAAGCACTTTTCTAACTTATTTTTCAATGAGCTTAGAGAAGTGCTTATTTCATCGAATTAATAATTATTTTAAAAAAAAACCGAGACGTTGAAATCCCGTAGCGAGAATATTTGCTGACTATATTCTCAAATTATATTCCAAATTTACATATCTGTGGTTTGAAAGTAACAAAACATATAAATCCAAAATGAACAAATAAAATTAAAATCCCGATTTTTATGAATAGTAAAATCCAATTAATTAATAAAATTTCATTTCTTTTATTCGTTCAGTTTTTTGTAATGAATGTTTTTTCACAAGAATATAAATTAGTTTGGCAAGATGATTTTAATCTGTTTGATGAAATAAACACTTGGAATATTGAAGTTAATGGTGATGGTGGCGGTAATAATGAGTTGCAATATTATAAACGTGAAAACGTATCGATTGAAAACTATAATGGAACAAATTGTTTGGTTTTAAGTGCAAAAAAAGAAAATTTTAAAGGCTCATTAGCAACTTCTGGACGTATAAATACGCATGAAAAACTAACTTTCCAATATGGAAAATTAGAATTGCGTTTAAAATTACCAAACACGGCAAATGGTTTATGGCCTGCATTTTGGATGTTAGGTGGTGATTTTAATACAGTACAATGGCCACGTTGTGGAGAAATTGACATTCTCGAAACCGGCCATTATCTTGGAATAGAGCAAGGAACACCAAACAAGCATATGAATGCTGCTCTGCATTGGGGCGAATATCATCACGATGATGTCAAATTTAGCAATGCGCCTTATGTGTTACACCACGATTTTCATCTTTTTACCATGATATGGGATAAAGATTCTATTAGAATGTATCTCGATTTGGATAGATACCCACAATCAGCACCTTATTTTACACAAGATATTTCGGGAGTGAATGAAAAGAATCAACGGTCCTATTGATAAAATTACAGCACTCAGTTCAGATGGAACACCCATAAAAATGTACATAGATTTTATACGTCTGTATCAAAAAGGACTTCCTAATGATAAATTTTATAAACAGCTTAATTAAAAACCCTATATAAATAAGAGAATTGAATGAGAAATATGGATATATTACAGAATTTAAATTTGCCTAAAGGTAATGCAATATGTTATTCGGGTTACCGAGAGGGTCAAAGTCCCGATACGGGCAAATATCCTACATACGAAGATATTTTGGAGGACTTGCAAATTCTTGAAAAAAACTGGTTGTATTTACGTCTGTATGATTGTACAAAACATGCCGAAACAGTTTTGAAAGTAATATCTAAAGAGAAAATGAACTTCAAAGTAATGCTGGGAGCTTACATTGGTGCTGAGAGAAATAACTTTGGCTGTCCGTGGGGAAAAATATATACCGAAGAAGAACTCAAGCAAAATAAACTCGATAATCTGAAACATATCAGAAAACTGATAAAACTAGCCAATAAATATCCCGATATTGTATTTTCGCTTTCGGCCGGAAATGAGGCTACAGTTGATTGGACTGACCATTATGTGCCGGTAGATAAGGTGATTCGATATGTAAAGTTAATAAAAAAATATACTATTCAACCCGTAACTTTTTGTGAAAATTATGTTCCCTGGTACGATAAGTTAAAGTACTTGGTGGATGAAGTAGATTTTATATCCATACACACTTATCCTGTGTGGGAGTATAAAAACATTCATGAAGCAATGTCTTATACCAAACAAAACTACGATAGTATTGCCGAACGGTACCCAAATAAGCCTGTAGTTATTACTGAAGCTGGTTGGGCAACCAATTCGAATGGACGAGGAATTAATCCGGACAATGTGAGCGAAGAATTTCAAACGATTTATTACAACGATTTAATAAAATGGGGTAAAAAGGAACAAGTACTTATTTTTGTTTTCGAAGCATTCGACGAATCGTGGAAAGGGTCAAATGAGCCATTAGAACCAGAAAAACATTGGGGATTATTCACTGAAGAACGCAAGCCAAAAAAAGTAATGAAAAGCCTGTATTCGAATTTAGGATAGATAGAATATCAACATTTTACAATCTTAAAAGCATTACGAAATATGTTGTATAACACATAAATATTCAGTTCGCTAAAAATCAGTACAATAGAGTTTTATTATGTGTATTTCTGCGTAGTAAATCAGAGTTAAAATTGAATTTATGTGTGGTAAATTATTGGTACTAATGAATCATTTGCACCTACATTTGTAATGCAATGATTAATAAATTGCAAATCATCAAGTTATCAAAATATTCAAACAATTTAAATTTTTAGAACAATGAAAACAATTACAAGATTTTTTCTCGTTATCGCAGCATCCTTGTTAGCTGCATTTAGTTATGGACAGGAATTAGTTACTAATGGTAACTTTGAAGCCGGAGATGCCGGATGGTCAGGAAATGCCAAGAATGTAGTAACCGAAGGTGGAAACAAATACAATGCTGCAAATGTAGCAGCAGCAGGTAATCCATGGGACGCAAATTTGAGCCAGGTTTTAAGTTTAACTCAAGGACAAACTTACAAACTAAAATTTGATGCATGGTCAGATCGTAGCAGAACTATAATTGCAGGAATAGGCCTAAATCAAGACCCTTGGTCATCATCTGTACAAACTATAACATTAAGCAATGTTTCACAAGCCTTTACTTTAACTCTTGTAGCACCTGCAACTTCTACAAATAGCAGAGTAATATTTGATATGGGTGCCGCAATTGGATTTGTAGGAATAGACAATGTTTCTTTAATGGCTGTTGATCCTACTTGCAATGACGGAGTCCAGAATGGAACAGAAACGGGTGTGGATTGTGGAGGTTCTTGCTCAGCTTGTGTTATTGCAGGCCCTACTACGGCAGCATTAACTCCTCCGGCAAGACCAACTTCTGATGTGGTTTCTGTTTTCAGTAATGCCTATACAAATATTGCTGTAAATGAATGGGGACCAAATTGGGGCGGCACTTCTTCCAGAATTAATGAGGTTCAAATCCAAACGAATCCTACAAAAGTAATGGCCGTTAATGCAGGACAAGTTTTTGCAGGAATCGATTTTGCTCCTAGTAAATTTAACGCAACTGCTTTTACACATTTCCACATGGATTATTGGATTGCTAGCCCAATACCAGCAGGACAGGTAATTGTAATTAAATTATCCAACCATATTGCATCAGGTGAATCGAATGCTATCCTTACTACACATGTAGTTACTACAGGTGGTAGTTGGATTCCATTAGACATTCCGCTTAGTAGTTTTACTCATGCAGGTGGAGCTCCGGAATTAGATAGAACTGCAATTGCACAAATTGTAATTGATGCTGCCAGAGCAGATTTAGGTGTTCCATTAAATATTTTCATGGATAATATATACTTTCACAAAGGAATAACGGCAGGTTTAAATGTCGTTTCAAAAGAAAATGAGATTCGTTGCTATCCTAATCCTGCATTAAATACAATGACTATCTCAGCTGAAAGCAATATTAATGCTATTACCGTTCGCAATTTGGTTGGTCAATCAATTCAAACCGAAATTGTAAATGGAACTTCAAAGGTCATCAATTTATCAAATTTACCTTCTGGTAACTACTTCGTAGTTGCTAAAATGAAAAGCGGAGAAACTTCAATTCAGAAATTCTCAAAATTATAATCCCTTTCTTCAAAGTCCGCAGTGAGCCTCACTGCGGACAGTTTTTAGTTTTTTTCGATGAAAGCAAGAAATTGCAATTAATTGGAATTGTCTTTTGCTGTGCCTACAAGTTATTATTTTGTGACCTGTAAGTCTGTTTTTGTAAATAAATTAAATTATTATTCATAGTGTAGTATCGTTTAATATTTATGTGTTTTAAAGAATAAAGTATGAAAAAAATCAAAATTATTATGTTAAAAAAAATTACTTTGCTCTGCTTGCTTGCCTTTCAATTTGGTTTTGTAAGTAGTGTTTTTTCGCAAGTAAATGTGTCGGGTAAAGTTGTAGATTCCACCAAGGAAGGTATTCCCGGAGTATCTATTCAGGTTAAAGGTACAACACAAGGTGTTACGACCAATATTGATGGTCAATATAACATAAACGTTGAAAAATCGAGCATATTGGTTTTTTCGTTTATTGGTATGCAAACAAAAGAAATAACGGTTGGTGACCAAAAAATTATAAATGTAACCTTAATGGACGCAACCCGTAATTTAGACGAGGTAGTTGTTGTTGGTTACGGTGTTCAGAAAAAAAGTTTGGTTACAGGTGCCATTACATCGGTTTCGTCTAAGGATCTTGAAAGCCCGTCAGTTATGCGTGCTGATGAAGTACTGCAAGGTAAAGCCGCTGGTGTAACTGTTATGTCAAATAGCGGACAGCCCGGTGAAGCCATTTCGGTTCGAATACGTGGTATTGGTACCAATGGAAATGCATCACCACTTTACATTGTAGATGGCATGTCAACCGACAATATAGAATTCCTCAATCCACGTGATATTGAATCGATGGAAGTGCTTAAAGATGCTGCTTCGTCGGCTATTTATGGAGCTCGTGGAGCTAATGGAGTAGTGATGATTACCACCAAAAAAGGGAAAGTGGGCGATAAAATGTTTATTCGCTACGATGGTAGTTATGGTGTACAAAATCTTCGCAAAAAAATGAGCATGCTTGATGCCCGCAGTTATGCCATTATTCAAAACGAAGCTGCCTTCAATGGAAATCAAGCCCTTCCTTTTACAACAGCCGATTTTGCCAAATTAGGCAAAGGAACAGATTGGCAGGAAGAAATATTGAATAAGAATGCCCCTATTTCGAGCCATCAACTAACAATGAGTGGTGGAGCCGAAAAAAGTGCTTACAACCTTTCGGCTTCTTACTTCAATCAGGAAGGTATTTATGCGCCTGGAAAATCAAACTTTAATCGTTTGACCTTGCGCGAAAGTACTGACCATGTATATCTCAACGATCATTTGAAAATTGGACAAAGTTTAACGCTTTCGTTGGTGAATAAAAAAGGCATTGACCCCAATAATATTTTTGGAGGTCCAATTCTTGGTGCTTTAAATATGGATCCAATAACTCCTGTTCGTAATGCAGATAATACCTATGGTGAATCGAAATATGTATCGCAAGAAGTGGTGAATCCGGTTGCAAAATTAGATATTACCAACAGCAGATATAAATACAACCGTATTATGGCAAACGCCTATGCCGAAATTATGTTTTACAAGGATTTAAAACTTCGATCAACCATTGCTTCTGAGATGTTTTACGACGAAGGCTGGGGTTATACACCAACTTATCGATTGAATGCAGCTACAGTGAACACAGTAACAGGGACCAACAAAACTTATTCAAACATGATGGCCTTGACTTACGAGAATGTATTGACTTATAATCATGACTACAACAATCATAACATTACAGCAATGATTGGTAATACCTTAAAAACTGCTGAAGGTTCGAATTTGGGCGGTTCAAAACAAGGTTTATTAGTTGCAGATCCTTATTATGCATACTTAGATTTAGCAAAAATTGAAACAAGCGCTAAAGCCTGGGGTGGTGCTTGGCACAATGCCCTTGTGTCATATTTTGGTCGTGTTAACTATTCGTATTTAGATAAGTATATGATAACTGGTACTTTCCGTGCTGATGGATCCACTCGTTTTGGCGAGAACAATCGTTTTGGATATTTCCCTTCCTTATCTGCTGGTTGGAATGTTTCCAATGAAGCTTTTATGCAACAAGTAAATGCAATTGATATGCTAAAATTAAGAGCTAGTTGGGGACAAAACGGTAACGAAAATATTGGTGATTGGCAGTATTTAGCGACTATCTCATCTGGTGCTCGCGGCTACACTTTCAACGATATAATTTATCCCGGATCTTCGCCGGCAAAAGTATCGAATGCTGATTTGAAATGGGAAACATCAGAGCAGTTTAATGTGGGGGTGGATGTTCAATTCTTGAAAAAATTCAATGCCAGTATTGATTATTACAGCAAATCTACCAAAAACTTATTGATATATGCACCAATTCCTGCATATGTGGGTGCTCCTTCGGCAGCATCAAACGCCGGCTTAATTCGCAACAATGGTATTGAATTCGTTTTGGGATACAAAGATAGAAGTGGTGATTTCTCGTGGAATGTGGATTTCAACATTGCCTATAATAAAAACAATGTTGTAAGTGTAGGAAATGGTGATGGTTGGATTGGTGGCGCCTCTGTAGGCACAGCTATGACAAATGTTACCCGCATGGAAGAAGGCAAACCTATTTCGTATTTCTGGGGCTTCGAAACTGACGGAATTTTTCAGAATACAGCAGAAGTTTTAGCTCATAAAGATGCTTTGGGAACTGTTATACAGCCAAATGCAGCGGCAGGAGATTTCCGTTATAAAGATTTAAATCTAGATGGTTCTATCGACGATAAAGACCGTACCATGATAGGAAATCCGAATCCTGATTTTACTGGAGGTTTAACATTAGGTTTAAATTGGAAAAATATATCTTTTAATGCATTTTTTAGTGGTATGTATGGAAATGATATTTTCAATGGCACCCGTCGTTGGGATTTACCCATGAGTAATTATCAGACTTCGGTTATCGATCGTTGGATTGGTGAAGGTTCTTCTACTACTTATCCACGCGTAACAACTACCGATGTAAACAAAAACTTTTCGCGTCCATCAACTTTCTTTGTTGAAGATGGCTCGTTTGTACGTCTTAAAAATTTGACTCTTGGATATAATTTTAAGAGTTTGCAAAAATTTATGATTCAAAACTTGCGCGTGTACTTTACTGCTTCTAATTTATTTACTTTAACGAAATATTCGGGTCTTGACCCTGAAATTGGAAGTTTCTCAGTTTTGGCTAACGGAATTGATTATGGTGTATATCCACAACCTCGTACTTATTCGGTAGGTGGAAGTATTACATTCTGATAATAACACTTTAATTTAATAGAAAACGATTATTTTTAAAATAAAAAAAATATGAAAAAACTTAATATAATAATATTCATTCTGGGTTTCGGTATCTTCATGAATAGTTGTAATGATTACCTTGATTTGGGTCCTATTACCGAACAAACAGAAGTTCAATTTTATAAAACTGAGGCAGATGCATTTCAGGCTTTGGTAGCAGTATATGATGTATTGCAATGGTCTGCTCCTAAAGGACAGAATTGTCCATTCGAAGTTATTTCTGAACAATTAGGCGATTGTGCTTATGGCGGAGGCGGAAATGCAAACGATGTGCCATTTATTGTAAAAATGAGTAAGTGGCAAGCCGATGTCAACGATCCATCTTTTCAGGGTTTGTGGTATAAGTATTATGCTGGTATTTACCGTGCTAATGTGTTTTTAGAAAAAGTACCGGCAATTACTTTTGAAAAAGCCGAAAAGAAAAACAGAATGATTGCCGAAGCAAAATTCCTTCGTGCCAATTACTATTTCGATTTGGTTCGCTTGTTTGGCAATGTGCCTTTGATTACAAAAACCCTTTCGACAACAGAGTATAATACGCAAGTTCAGGCAGCACCCGATGCAGTATATGCTCAAATTAAAACTGATTTAGTAGAAGCAATTTCTGGCGGTCTTCCATTACGTAGCAGTATTACTTCGGGCGAGTATGGACGTATATCAAAACATGCTGCCGAAGCATTGTTGGCTCGTGTATGGCTTTATTATACTGGAACATATTCAAAACCTGACTTGGCCGGCCTCACAAGAGCCGAAATGATTGTATATATCGAAGACGTTGTTAAGAATAGTGGTGCTTCGTTACTTCCTAACTTTGCCGATGTTTTTAAAATTACCAATGAAAACAATGCAGAATCGATTTTTGAAATACAATATTCTACAAAGTCAACTTGGGGCGACTGGGGATACCGCGAAGGTTCGGAAGGTAATCAGGCAGTGATACTTTGGGGAATTCGTGATCCAGCTGCAACATCAATTTATTCACCGGGTTGGTCATTTGCTCCGGTAAGAGCATCCCTTTGGGGCGAATATGATGCCACCGACACGCGTAGAGGTGCAACAATTGTGAATGCAGTTGCTGAAGGCTTTGAATATGCACCTGGTTATCAAAATACAGGCTTTTTCAATAAAAAGTTTACACCGTTAAAAGCAAACGATCCGACTGATGGCTCACGAGAATTAAATTATGGAAACAATTATCCATCTATTCGTTTTGCAGATGTGCTCTTAATGGCTGCTGAATTACAATTTGAAACAAATTTTGCAAATGCACAAGCCTATTATAGTATGGTAGTGAAAAGAGCAAAAGGTGCTACATTCAGCGTTCCTGTTGTAACAAAACCACTACTTATGAAAGAACGCTTGCTTGAACTTGCTCTTGAAGGCCACCGTTATTGGGATTTACGACGTCAGGGCTTAGATGTTGCCAAAACAGCTATTGAAAAAGAAAATACAACAGTTGCCGACGACTTGAAAAAAACTTATGATGTGAAATATGAAGGACTTTTGCCAATTCCGCAATATGAATTGACATTGAGTAAACAGATGAATCAGAATAATGGATACAAATAATTTTAAATCTAAAAAATAATTTATCACATGAAAAAAATAATATATTTCATAGCATTTATAGCTTTCATAACAAGTTGTACTGAGGAAATGCAAAATATTAATTTAGGCGATCCTCTTACTTCAGAGCAAGTGGTGCTTAATGTAACTCAAACTGCCACTGCCAATGTATACGATATCAGCGTAACAGTTCCACAAGGAATTGTGAAAATTGATTTGGGCAATGGAAGTAAAATTGAAGGTAATTCGGGTCAGGCGCAATATCCATTCAAAGGAGATTACACAATAACTGTAAATGTGGCTGCTCCCGGTGGGATAACGACTAAAGTAATGACATTAAAAGTAGCAATTGATAATTATGAATTACTAAACGACCCTGTTTATAACTTACTCACAGGTGGTGTAAATGCTGCTCAAGGTAAAACGTGGGTGTTGGATTCGCTTGCGAAGGGACACATGGGTGTTGGTCCTGACAATGCATTTACTCCAGACTGGTGGTCAGCATCGCCTTTAGATAAAAAAGGCAAAATGATTTACGATGATGAGATTACTTTTATGCTTAAAGGTGCAAAAGTAATGTTAAAGAATAACGGTAAATCTTACGTCAATGGAGGAGGTGAGGCAGCCATGAAAGCACGTGGAGCTACTCTGGAACCCGAAGCAAACTACGGCTCAGCCGGAGGCGATTTTGTTGCTTCATACAACCCAGGCACAAACTGGACTTGGGGAATCACCAAAGATGGTACAAATAATTACATTAGTTTTCCACTGAAAGAAGCATTCTTTATGTACTTTGTGGGCGAAAGTGATAAATATCAAATACTTTCACTTACTGAAAATGAAATGCACATTCGGGTACAATTACCAGGGCTTGCATGGTACTTTAAATTAATTAAAAAGGGATTTGTAAAAGATATTCCTGTACCAACAACAAAACCATATGGTACAACAAATGTAAACGTGAGTTTTGATGCTGCAAGCGTACCCGCATTTACGTGGATTGACAAAGATGTGAGCGAAATAGCTACTATCGATAATCCTTACAAAGCGGGAATTAATACGTCAAACAAAATTGCGAAATATCACCGTGGCACAGCACAACGGTTTGCGAATGTGTCGTTTCCTGTTCCTGTAAATATGAACTTGACGCAACGTAATAAATTTAAGTTGAAAGTTTATTTTCCTTCAACGAATATCTACTATGCGAACTACAAAGGTGAACTGTACAATTGGGGTGAAGGCGAAACCAGTACTTTTAACAGCTATTATCAGGCACACCACAACCCGACAGTTGAAATTCGGCTTCAAAATGGAGAACGTGACGACCCATGGAACGAGCAAAAAGGCATTGCTAAAGTGGTAACACAGTTTGATACCTGGGTTGAATACGAATTTGATTTTTCGTCGGAAGCTGCAATTAAAACCTACGATCGTATTTTGATTCAGATGGGTGGTGAACCCAAAACAATCGACGGTATATTCTATTTTGACGATCTGGTATTATTGCCTTAAATAAATTGATTATATTGAATGTAGGTTGGAAATAAAACTCCAATCTACATTCTTTTTTAAATTTCCAAATCTTCAAACCGACAAATGCTATATTGCATTTTCAAATCGATAAATTTTCAAATTGACCTTTATGACAAACATTTTTAAACTTATATTTCTGACTATTGTAATTGGTTTTTTGACCGCTTGTAAAACTGAAGATCCACCAAAAGTTTTTGCTACAGCCGATTTTACATTTGCACTACAAGCTGGAAGTACCAATACAGTAAACTTTGTAGCCACTGTTACTGGTAATTATGAACTTTTGGAATGGACGTTTAACGATGGTACTGCAGTAACTGATGTAAAAGAAACAGAACATTATTTTCCTTTCAAAGGTAGTTTTCCGGTTACACTAACACTATGGTACAAAGGCGAAAAAGTAACAGCGACTAAGACAGTAGAAATAAGCATTGACGACCCCAATTATGCCGGTCCAGCACTCCTTTGGAGCGATGAATTTAATGGAAATTCGTTAAATACAAGTTTTTGGATGCCCGAAACCAATATTCGGTTCAACAATGAATTACAAGATTATCAAGCTTCCGGTAATCATACTGTATCGGGAGGTTTGCTTACTATAACAGCCCAAAAGGTTAACGATAATAAGCAATTTGGAAGTTACACATCGGCTCGCCTTATTTCCAAAGCTAAAAAAGAGTTCAAATACGGTCGAATGGAAATTCGCGCTAAACTACCCAAAGGCAAAGGCACATGGCCTGCTATTTGGATGCTTGGGAGTAATATCGACGGTGTTTCGTGGCCTACTTGTGGCGAAATTGATATTATGGAATATGTGGGATATAACCCAAACTGGGTGAAGGGATCTATCCATTGTGCTGCTAACTTTGCAACAAATTCTATTGGAAAAGATTATGCCATCGTCAACGAACAAGACTTTCATACATACGGTATTACCTGGACAGCCGATAAAATAGAGTTCTATGTGGATGATAAAACAAAACCCTATTTTACATATGCACCAGAACCTAAAACAGTTGCCAATTGGCCGTTCAACCAACCTTTCTTTTTTATTCTAAATGTGGCGATTGGTGGTGATTGGGGGGGGGCTAAAGGCATAGACAATTCTATATTCCCTGTTGCTATGGTAGTAGATTATGTAAGAGTGTATGCATTACAATAAAAAAACCATTATTGCCAGATATTTAATTTTATAAGGTATAGTATGAAAATCCCTGGATTTTTTTTCTTTTCAATGTTATTGATTCTGATGTTTTTTTTGTCAATAACCTTGAGTGCTCAAACTATTAACGTTGGCAGCGGAAGCTATACCAAAACTTTTCCGGGAACTGATCCTGCCGGACGAAACGGATTTCCTTCGGGAACACCCCAGGTTTCAGGATCTGCCGTAGGTAAACCTGCACCCACAAACGATTGGTGGTCGAAATTGATAAAAGAAAATCATGCCGACAATTTGTTCAACTATCCATTCACCATGAAAACTACAAACAATGGATTGGTGGTAACATATATTCCCAATGGAGTAATCGACGATCAATCGCCTGTTATAGTGGGTGTTGCAGGATTGGCAGCAACAAAAACGACCGTTTCAAATTTTTCCGATTGGGCAATTACCATGAATTGGAACGATGGAACACGCAATTTTGAAACAACTTCGGGAATTGGCATGCCTTTTCTTTATTTTACAAAAGGAAGTGCCGATGTGGCACAAGTGACGGTTAATCTGGGAACTGTAGTTGTCGATAACGAAATGTTGGTAATTACGAACCTCCGAAACAATGCCGATTTTGCAGTGTATGCTCCCGCTGGAAGTACGTGGACTCAAAATGGAAAAGTATATACTTCTACTTTGAATGGTAAAAATTATTGGTCATTGGCGTTTATTCCGCTCACTGCAAGCAATGTAACAACAGTAGCGAATGAATATAAGAAATATGCATACGTTTTCCCAACAAATACTATTGCCACTTATAGTTATAACGAGGCTACATCGGTAGTTCGTACTGATTTTACAGTGCAAACCGAAGTGAAAGAAGGAACAGAAACCAAGATGTTACTAGGACTACTTCCTCACCAATGGGCAAATCTAGCGTCCAACTCACCTGTGCCCGACAAATATTCGTATGCCGTAATTCGTGGTCAAATGAAAACCTTGGCAGGGAATACTTTTAGTGTTGAAAATAAATTCAAAGGCATTTTACCAACTTTACCTTATGTTGATAATTACAGTGCAGGATTTACGCCGACAGCCTTATCGCAAAAAGTAAATTCTATTGAGAATGATCAATTGGCTTTGTGGACAGATTCGTATAACGAAGGTCAGGTTATGAACCGACTGATACAAACCGCTCGTGTAGCTGCAGAAATGGGAAATACAGTGTCGTTTAATAAAATGTTGACCACCGTAAAAGACCGCCTCGAAAACTGGTTGAAAGCCGAAGGGGGCGAAAAAGCTTTTTTGTTTTATTACAATACAACTTGGTCGGCCATGATTGGATATCCTGCTGGTCACGGACAAGATAATAATATTAACGACCACCATTTTCATTGGGGTTATTTTATACATGCAGCTGCTTTTGTTGAACAATATCAACCTGGTTGGGCTTCGCAATATGGCGAGATGGTGAACCTTTTGGTGCGCGATGCAGCCACTTCAGACCGCAACGATACCATGTTTCCTTATCTTCGTAATTTTAGTCCGTATGCGGGTCATGCTTGGGCAAATGGTTTTGCTACTTTTCCAAATGGTAACGATCAGGAATCTACATCGGAAAGTATGCAGTTTAACTCTTCGTTAATTCATTGGGGCGAAGTAACCGGCAACAAAGCCATTCGGGATTTGGGAATTTACCTTTATACAACAGAACAAACAGCAATAGAAGAATATTGGCTCGATGTGTACGACCGTAATTTTCCACCCACCCAACAATACAGTCTGGTATCGCGTGTTTGGGGAAATAGTTTCGATAATGGTACGTTTTGGACTGACGATATAGCTGCTTCTTACGGCATCGAATTATATCCAATTCATGGTGGGTCACTTTATCTGGGTCATAATATCTCCTATGCTACAAAACTCTGGAACGAAATAACACTAAAAACAGGCATTTTAAGCAATCAGGCCAATGATAATTTGTGGCACGACATTATGTGGGAGTATTGTGCATTTACCGACCCTGCAAAAGCAATTCAACTGTACGATTCTTATCCTGACAGGAATCTCAAATTTGGTGTTTCTGATGCACAAACCTACCATTGGTTACATGCAATGAATGCGTTGGGTCAAGTTGATGCAAGTGTCACTGCGAATTATCCGATTGCTGCAGTGTTTAAGAAAAATAACGTAAAAACATATGTGGCACATAATTATTCAAATGCTACTATAACGGTTACGTTTTCCGACGGATTTCAATTACAAGTTCCCGCACGCAGAATGGTTACAAGTATTGATAGCAACGCAAGAGGAACATTAACTTCTACTTTTGATAGAGCTTATGTTGGTGGAAGTGTACAATTAAACCTAACAGTTACAGAAGGTACTGCTACTAAAGTTGAATTTATGGATGGAAATATTTCGCTGGGAATTGTAAATGCCGCACCTTATGTTTTCAATGCAACCAATTTAGGACTAGGTGTTCATAGTTTTTATGCCAAAGTCTACGAAAACGAAAAATTCAACACATCCAATAGTGTACTTGTTACTGTTGGTAATCAATTACCTTATGGTGGCACTGCCTCAGCAATTCCAGGAATTATTGAAGCAGGAAAATACGACATTTTTGAGGGAGGAAAGGGTCAAAATATTGCTTATATGGATTTAAGTCCCTCAAATGCAGGCAATTACAGAATGGACGAAGCGGTAGATGCTTCTACAGATCCTGCTGAAGGTGCAATAGTAAATAATATTGCTGCTGGCGAATGGTTGGAATATACAGTGAATCCAGCTCAGACAGGTTTGTATTCGTTTGCATTCCGTTATGCTTCAGGTAATGCTGCAGGTGGTGGTCCATTCACTTTGGAATTGGACGGACAATCTATTTCGTCGAGCATTACTGTTCCTTCTACCTCAACAACCGTGTGGACAATTTGGGCAACAAAAACTGTGAATGATATTCCGCTTACAGCTGGAAAACATATTTTGAAAATTGCATTTTCTGCTGGCGAATTTAATCTCGGCAAACTGACTTTTGCCCGTACAGGCGATTTGGCTTACAGCTATCCTACTGCCAATGCTGGAACGGATTTAAAAGTGGTTTTACCAGCAACTTCAACCAACTTGGATGGTTCGGCAAGTACAGAGTCGGTTTCAAAAACATTGACTTACCTTTGGGAACAAATTTATGGACCAACAGTGGCTCAGTTCAATAATAATACGCTTGCAAGCCCAACTATTTCGGGTCTTGTCGAAGGAATGTATAATTTCCGATTGATAGTAAAAAATACCGACTTGCGTATTTCTACCGACGAAGTATTGGTTATGGTAACTAACACGTTGAATGTAGCGCCAACGGTTGCGCTTACTGCGCCTTTAACTGGTTCTACATTTACCGAAGGAAAACCCGTTACAATAACGGCTACTGCCAGCGATTTTGATGGTACAATTACGAAAGTAGAATTTTATGAGGGAACAATATTGATTGCAACAAGTACCACTGCTCCATATACAACAACTTGGAATCCAACAACGGGTAATTATGCCATTACAGCTAAAGCTACCGATAATGGAGGAGCAGTTAGTACATCGCAAGTTGCCAATCTAACTATCTCACCATTAATGTCGTGTACTACAACTTCAACCGTTGCCACACAGGGTGCATTTTCGGTGGGTTACAAATGTACCTACGAAACGGTGGGCACTGATGTAACAGTGACTTTCGAACTGTTGGACGATAAAGCGGGTTTAATAGCGTTTTTATGGAAAGAAACCCCATTTGGCGAATCGGCTATGACGAACGTAGGTGGAAAAAAATTCTCAATTACCTTAGGCGGACAAACTCCTGGTGCAACCATCAGTTACGCTTGTAAATTTGCTTTTAGCGGCGGCATGTCGGTTACTAAATATATCACGTATGTAGTTGGTTCCAATTGTGGTAGTACAACCAACGATATACAAGCGCCAACAGCATTTACAGCAACACTTGGAGCTATTACAGCTAATTCGGTTCAGTTATTGCTCAATGCCAACGATAATTCAGGGACGATAGTTTACAATGTAGCGTACGGAACAAACACAGTGAGTACATCTACGGCTTCGGGCTCACAAAAATCCTTGCTAATTACAGC
>JFJP01001887.1_pt1 | contig 45068 bp, 42 predicted proteins | sample 431651 | NCBI WGS metagenome assembly JFJP01 (sample SAMN02602958, study PRJNA72255) | Microbial mat metagenome, whole genome shotgun sequencing project. | biome: fresh water; feature: sink hole; material: water; isolation source: purple microbial (photo- and chemosynthetic) mats found in...
CTGAAGCGCTGAAACCCGCGCTGGCGCTACTGTATGCCCGACGGCTGTTTGCCGGCGGCCAGCGCCTGAAATGGGACCAGTTTCGCTATGGCCCCATCGAGGGCGCCTTTTGGGCGACCATCGGCCACACCTATCTGGCGGCGGTCGGCCGTAAGCTCGCCGACACCGAATTAACGCTCTACACCGCCGTGCCGGGATCATCCTCGCCGGAAAGCGAATACCTGAAGACGCTGGTGTTCCAGGCCTCGTCGATGGACAAACTGCTGCCGCTCGAAATCGAACTGGCCGAGCGGCTCATCGCCCATTTTCTGCCGCGTTTCGTATTCACCGCCGCCGCGCGGCCCGACAACGTCTATTGGGTCGATTGTGTGCGGCCCGAGCCGCCCGCCCGCCTGGCCCGCGCGCCGGAACCCTCGCCGACGCTGCGTTTTTTCAATTCCATCCCGGCCGTCGAAGCCATCGAGCAGATGAAGGTCCGGCTGACACGCGACGGCATCTTGCCGGCGGAAGTCAATTTCGGTGGCCAGTACGCCAGCGAGGCCGTGTTGTCGGTGCTCGATCACCTCGCCATGTGCTGGTCGCCAAAACCACCGATGCGCAAGGACACCCGCCACCGCGTCAAGTCGCGCCTTACCGTGCTGCACGGCCTGGTGGAATTGCGCTTCCAGCTTGCCGGCCTGGGCGACTGCTCCGCCTGCGAAACCTGGGTGGTCGATGACGTCAGCGTCGGCGGCATGGGCGCCAAGGTGCCGCTTGGCGTGAATGACTGGGTGCGCGTGGGCGCGCTGATCGGCCTGCAGCCCGAAGGCGGCGCCTGGCTGCTCGGCCTGGTGCGGCGGTTTGCGCGCGACAGCGGCTCGGTTGGCTCGGTCGGCATCGAAACCCTGTCCAAGTCGCCGCGCGCCATTACCGCCGACGCCGGCGGCCTCAAAACCGATGGCATCCTGCTTGATCCGCTGGTCCAGGGCGACACCGCGCGGGTGGCGCTGCCGGCCGAGAACTGGGAGGCGGATGTCAGCCTGACGTTCCCCCTGGACGGCGTACAGGTGCGGCTGTTTCCCGAAGCGGCGCTGGTCAGCGGGCGCGATGCGGTGATTGCCCGCTACTTCGTGCAGTCGATGAATTAGCCTGGAACGGGATGCCGTGCCGTACCGCTAGCGCCGATTTTTTTGCCGCCGGGCCGCCCCAAGGAAAAATTTGCCTCCTGTGGGGGCAGCGAACAGCGTGAGCTTGGGGGCTCAATTTCGAATGACGCTGTCGCGCCGACATTTCTGGCTGGCCGCAAGGCTGGCGCTCTATGCCCTGCTGGCCGTGGGAGGACTTGCCATGATGCAGGATCGCCTGCTCTACTTTCCGGACACGCCACCCATCACCGCCGTGGTGGCCACCGCGCAGCGGGACAGCCTGGCCCCCTGGCCCGCCATCGACGACTACCGCGGCCTGCTGCGCGAACCGGCGGGTTCCGCCGACGCCGGCTACGCTTCCAACCTTGCTGGCGGTATCCGCGGCACCCTCATCCTCTTTCACGGTAACGCCGGTCATGCCGGCCATCGTGCATGGCTGGCCGACGAGTTTTCCCGGCGGGGCCTGCGCGTGATCCTCGCCGAATATCCCGGCTATGGCCCGCGTCCCGGCAAGTTGGGCGAAGCCTCGCTGGTCGCCGATGCCGTGCAGACCATTGCACTCGCTCGCCGCCAATTTTCCGGCCCGCTGCTGCTGGCCGGCGAATCGCTCGGTGCCGGCGTCGCCGCTGCTGCGTTGGCGCAATCCCCGCGGGGCATCGCCGCAATCGTGTTGATAACGCCTTGGGACACGCTGGAACACGTCGCACGCCATCACTACCCCTGGGCGCCGGTGGGTTGGCTACTGCGCGACCGTTACGACAGCATTGCCAATCTCGCCGCCTATCTTGCCGCCAGTCGCGGTCGCATTGCCGTCGTTGTGGCCGCACAAGACAGCATCGTCCCGCCGCGCCTGGGTCATGCCCTGTATGACGCCTTGCCTGCGGCCAAGTCACCCAAGCGGCTATGGGTCGTGCCCGCCGCCGACCACAACGACTGGTCCGACCGGGTCGACCCGATGTGGTGGCAATCGCTCACCAACTTCCTGCTCGGCGAAAATCAGGCATCCGAGCCACTCCCGCAGCAACCCCCGGGGCCACCCCCAGCCCGATGAATCAGGGCGCCACCTGCACCAGCAAGCCCTTCAGATATTCGCCCTCGGGAAACGACAGCGCCACCGGGTGATCGGCGGCACCCTGCAAGCGCCTGACGATGGCGGCATCGCGGCGAGCATCAAGCGCGGCGCCGGCGACGATCTGCTGGAACAATTCAAGCCCGATGCCGCCCGAACAGGAATAGGTCATCAACAGGCCGCCGGGCGCCAGCAGCTTGAACGCATTGAGGTTGATGTCCTTGTAGGCGCGGCTGGCCCGCTCGACATGCGCCGCCGAGGGCGCAAACTTCGGCGGATCGAGCACGATCAGGTCGAAAGTTTCATTGGCATCGCGACGGCGGCGCAATTCTTCATTGACACTAGCCGCCAGCCACTCGGCGCGAGTGCCATCCAACTGCGGGTTGAGCGCCAGATTGTCACGCGCCAGTGCCAGGGCCGGCGCCGAACTATCGACAGAAATGACTTCGCGCGCGCCACCGGCCAGCGCCTGCAATGAAAAACCGCCGGTGTAGCAGAAGCAGTTGAGCACCCGCCGGCCCGCCGCCAACCCGCGCAGCAGCAAGCGATTTTCACGTTGATCGAGATAAAAGCCGGTCTTGTGACCGATGGCGACATCGACCACCATCCGCACGCCATACTCATCGATGACGACGCGGCTGCCGCCGTCCGCATCCCCCGTCCCCGCGCCAGGCAGCCAGCCACTGTGCGGTTCCAGTCCTTCGCGCGCGCGCACTTCCGAATCCGAGCGATCGTAGATACGCGCGCAACCGGTTGATTTCCGCAAGGCGTCGGCGATGGCGTCCCGCCATTTTTCGGCGCCGGCGCTGGTCAGTTGCACCACCACGGTGTCGCCATACTGGTCGGCGATCACGCCGGGCAGGCCGTCCGACTCGGCATGAATCAGCCGCAGGCCATCCTGCCCCTTGAGTTCGGGAAAGGCGGCGCGGCGTGCCACGGCCGTCGCCACGCGGCGCTTGAAAAAGGCATTATCGATGACCTCGGCGGCATCGAAGCTCCACACCCGCGCGCGGATTTGCGAGGCCGGACTCCAGGCTGCCTTGGCCAGCACCTGCCCGGCGTATCTGCCGTCGCCGGCCACGACCTCGACGGTATCGCCGGGGCGGGCACGGCCCTCAAGCTCTGCCACCGAACCGGCGAATATCCACGGATGGCGGCGCAACAGGGATTTCTCCTTGCCCGCATGCAATATCAGTTGTGCGCTCATTTTTTTCTGGCCCGCGGATGGGCGACGTCGTAAACCTTCGCCAGATGCTGGAAATCGAGATGGGTATAAATCTGTGTCGTCGCAATGTTGGCGTGACCCAGCATTTCCTGCACGGCGCGCAGGTCGCCGGAGGATTGCAGCACATGCGAGGCGAAGGAGTGGCGCAGCATGTGCGGATGAACATGCAGGCCCAGCCCCTGCTTTGTGGCCCAGCGTTCGAGGCGTCGTTCGATGGAGCGGCCCGCCAGGCGCGTGCCGCGGCGTCCGATGAACAGGGCTTGCGCCGCGGGGGACTGCGGCGCCACCGCCATGCCGCTCCGTTCGGCCAGCCAGTCGTGCAGCGCCGTGGCCGCCTTGGCGCCCAGCGGCACGGTGCGTGTTTTCTGGCGCTTGCCGGTGACTGTCACCGTGCCGGAGGCAAAATCGACGCCGCCGAGATCAAGGCTGGCGAGTTCGGCCAGCCGCAACCCGGAGGAGTAGAACAGCTCGAACATCGCCAGATCGCGGCTTTCCAGTTCGTCTTCGGCCGCGACTTCAAGCAGGGCCGCGGTCTGGTCGACCGAAAGCGCCTTGGGCAGCGTGCGCGGCTGCCTGGGCGCGCGCAGGCCGGCGCAGGGGTTGGTGGTGATGACGCCGCGCTTGGCCAGCCAGCGGTAATAGGTGCGCCAGGCCGAGAGCGTGCGCGCCAGCGAGCGGGCACTCAGCCCCTGGCCATGCAGTTGCATCAGCACGCGGCGCAGTTGCACGTTGTCGAGCCCGGCGAGTTCGCTGCCATCCGCCTTAACATCGGCCTGACCTTCACCCTTGGCTTTGCCCTTACCCTCGCCCCCGATAAGGTCGGCCAGCTTTTGCAGGTCGCGGCGATAGGCGGCGACGGTGTGCGGGCTGGCGGCGCGCTGGTAGGCAAGGTCGGCGAGAAAATCAGCCGCCGCCTGGCGGGGCGCATTCATTCAGTCGAACATCAGTCGATTACGCGGCCCAGCGCGGCGGCGGCCATTTCGCCGATGCGTTCGAGGTAAAGCGTGCCCATTTCCGGGTAGAAGCGGTGCGCTTCCTCGCTGGCCAGGGCCAGCACGCCGAAGGTTTCGAGGCCACGCCGCAGCGGCACTTGCGCCATGGAGCGGACATGGCCGCCACGCTCGCCGAACCAGTCGGCGGTTTCCTGGCCGGCCGAGGGGCCGCAATAGGGGTGCTTGATCGCGGCCACGGCATCGCGAATGCTGTCATCGGCCGGGGTGAATTCGACGCCCGTGCCGTTGCCGGCCCACAGCCGCACAATCACATGCGGCACGGCGAAAGCGCCACCGAGATGGGCGTAAATGGAGCGCAGCACCGTCGGCAGATCGGTGGCGGCCGCCAGCGCCACGGCAAGTTCATGCACCTTGTCGCCGATGGCGTCGTTTTCTTCGCCGAAGCGAATCAGTTCGGCCAGCTTGGTTTCGAGCTGCTTGGTCTTGTCGCGGAGGACGATGATCTGGCGCTCGGTGATCGAGATTGCCTTGTCGCCGTGCGGGCTGGGAATGTTGATCTGCGAGATGAGTTCGGCGTACTGCTCGAAAAACTCGGGGTGGTTTTTCAGATACTGGGCAACGGCGTTGGCGTCCATGATGGCTCTCATTCAGGGTTCAAGGTTCAATATTGCCTGGCAGGTCGATTTCACCCTCGAAAACGCTGACGGCGGGGCCGGTCATCAGCACCGGCGCGTCGATGCCGCCCCAGGCGATGACAAGTTCGCCGCCGCGGGTGGCCACGCGCACGGGCGAGTCGAGCAAGCCGCGACGAATGCCGGCCACCACCGCCGCGCAGGCGCCCGTGCCACAGGCCAGCGTCTCGCCGGCGCCACGCTCGAAGACGCGCAAGCCGATGGCGTGACGGTCGAGCACCTGCATGAAGCCGGCATTGACGCGATTCGGAAAGCGCGGGTGATTCTCGATCAGCGGGCCGATGTGTTCCACCGGCGCGGCGGCTACGTTGTCGACCACCTGCACGGCGTGCGGGTTGCCCATCGAGACGACGCTGATGTCGACGCTGGTGTTGATGTTTGTGTTGCTGTTAATGTCGCCCACCTGTAGCGGCTGCACGACAGCATCCGAATCGCTGTCGAAGGGAATCTCGGCCGGCAGAAAGCGCGGCACGCCCATATTCACGGTGATGTCGCCGCTGGCTTCCAGTCGCGGCGAAATGATGCCGGCGCGCGTCTCGACACGAATCTCCGGCTTGTCGGTGAGGCCGTGGTCATGCACGAAACGCACGAAACAGCGCGCGCCGTTGCCGCATTGCTCGACCTCGCCGCCATCGGCATTAAAGATGCGGTAGCGGAAATCGACCCCGGCCCGCGCAGGCTCCTCGACAATGAGAATCTGGTCGCAGCCGACGCCGAAGTGGCGGTCGGCGAGAAAGCGCGCCTGGGCGGGCGTTGGCACAAAGCGCTGATGTATGGCATCGAGCACGATGAAGTCGTTGCCGAGACCGTGCATCTTGGTGAAGCGGATTTTCACGGCCGGGTGCGTTACAGCAACGAATGTGCGTCTTTCCAGACGCAGCGATCCATGATGACGACGATGCCGGCGGCGCGGGCGCGCCGGGCGGCGGGTTCATTCACAACGCCCTCCTGCAGCCACAGCCGCTTGGCACCGATGGCAATGCACTGATCGACAATTGCGTCGACCGCCTCCGGGTTGCGGAAGACATCCACCAGATCGGGTATTTCGGGCACGTCGGTCAGCAGAGCATAGGCCTTTTCACCCAGCACCTCCGTCTGCGCCGGGCGCACCGGGATGATGCGGTAGCCCAGCCCCTGCATCGCCTTGGCCACGCGGTAACTTGGCCGGGCCGGATTGTCGGAAAGGCCGACCACGGCGATGGATTTCACCGCCTGCAGCAGCGCACGGATTTCGTCATTCGATGGATTTTCAAGCATGTGGCTATGGTAGCGAAGATGTCGGCGCCAAATCCCGGAATAGGCGGCTCAATAGCCCCCCATTTCCGCCCAATTCCTCCCATTTTCCCCTCAATAAACGCCCTTTTCCCCGGCTGGGCGAGTCTTGAAGCGCTTGTGCAGCCAGAAATACTGTTCGGGCATTTGCAGCACGGCCGCCTCGATGAAGGCATTCATGCGCCGCGTGTCGATCTCGATGCCCTTCTCGCCGGGTGCGGGGTAGTCAGCCCAGGCCGGGCCAAGGGCGACCACGTAACCATCGCCTTCCATGCGTGCGATGACGGGCACCACCGCCGCACCCGTCATGCGGGCAAGGCGCGAAAGGCCGGTGATGGTCGCGGCCGGCACGCCGAAGAAGGGCACGAAAATGGTATCGCGCTCGCCGTAGTCCATGTCCGGCAGATAGTAGAAAGGCTGGCCAGCTTTCATGGCGCGGATGGCCGGGCGCGTGCCCTCCTGCCGCGACAGCAGTACCGACTGACCGAAACGCAGGCGCCCCCGGTAAAGCGCGGCATTGAACAGCAGATTCTTCTGGTTGGCGTAGATGCTCACCATGTCGAGTTCGAGCGTCAGCCGCGTCCACCCCATGTCGAGGCCGACGAAGTGCGGCACCAGCAGGATCACCGGACGGCCACGGACGGCATCAAGATGCTCGCGCCCCTCGATGCGCACCAGGCGGCGAATGCGGGCGGCCGAAGCCCACCAGAGCAGGCCGCGTTCGAGAAAACTGCGCCCGAACGCCTCGAAATGCCGTACCGCTAGCGCCGACTTTTCGGCCACGCTCATTTGCGGGAAACACAGGCCGAGATTGGTCAGCGCGACATGGCGTCGCTCGCGGCCAAAGCGGTGCAGCAGGCGGCCAAACAGGCGGCCAAGCATAGCGAGCGCCGGCAGGGGCAGCCAGTGCAGCAACCACATGAGCGCGAGGGAAAGACGGGTCACATTAGCGTGCCTGCGGGTTGGCGGCTCGCCGGCGCGGGGCTATCGGCGCGCTCAGGCCGGGCAGCAGCAGACCCGGTTTCTGCCGCCGTCCTTCGCCAGATAGACGGCCTTGTCGGCCAGCTTGAAAAGATCCTTGGCGCTGGGCGTGGCCGCCGTCATCGCCGCGACGCCCATGCTGGCGGTCATGCGGATCGTCTTTTCTTCGTATTTGATGAGGTGACGTTCCAGGGTTGCCCGCATGGATTCCGCCAGTTCGCGCGCGGCGGCCTCGGCATGGCCCGGCAGTAGCGCGACGAATTCCTCACCGCCAAAGCGGCCGAGCATTCCCCGGTTGGCGGAAACGGCGATCCGCAGGATATTGCTGACTTCGATCAGCACCTGGTCGCCGGCGTCGTGGCCGTGGGTGTCATTGACCCGCTTGAAGTGATCCAGATCGACGACCAGCAGGCTGAATTCGGTATTCAGCGCGCGCGCCCGCTTGAATTCGGCCTCCATGGCTTCGAGGATGTACCCCTTGTTGTAGGCCCGGGTCATGGCGTCGGTATGCGCCCGCGATTCCAGCGAGCCGATGTAATGGATTTCCAGTGCCCCTTGCGGCAGAAATTTCAGGATGGTGTCGCCCACCTTGATCATGTCTTCCTTGCCGAGGGTGACGGAATCACCGCCGCACACCTTGCGATCATTGATATAGGTGCCGTTGGTCGAGCCACCGTCGATCAATTTGACGACGCCCCCCTCGTTCTGGATGGTGGCCTGCCGGCGAGATACCTTCGGGTCGTCGATGACGATGTCCGAGGAGGTGTCGCGTCCCACGCTCATCGAGCGGGCCGACAACTCGTAACGCTTGCCTTGTTGCGTGCCGCGAACAACGATCAGACACGCCGCGCACTGGCTCGCCTTGTTCAATTCGCTGATGAGGATATCTTGCGACCCGGCCAACAGGGTAGCGCCGCCGGCGTCCTCCATCAGCGGGATTCCCCACGTTGTTTGAGTGTCATGGCGAAAATTTTATCCCGACTTCGCTGCTTTCGCGCGATATTTCCTATCGGGCTTGACGCCCCCTTGGCAAAGGCGTTGGCGCAAGCGCGAAGACCCAGCCGGAATACCCCTGCGCCTTTTCGAAGTTTTCCATTCCCGGCGGAAAATTGGCCTGACGGATGGGCGCCGCCGCGCTCAAGCTGTGGATGCCGACGACGCGGCCGGCGGGGTCGCGCATCACGCCCCAATCGAGTTGCCCGGTCATGGGGTCGGGATAGACGCGGCGCAGATGGCGGCGCACGCCGGGGTAACGCGGGTCCCGCAGCAGCTCCGTCAGTTCTTTCGGCTCGGTCGGCTGGCCGACGGGCGTGGCGTCGGCATAGCTTTGCAGCGCGGCGCGAAACTCCAGTCCGATGGCCAGCAGTTCGGCTTCGACATCCCGCCGTTGCAGATTGGCGCCGGCGCCGAGCGAGGCGGTCGCGCCGGCGGCGATGAGGGCGACCATGATCAGCAGGCCGATGTAGGTGAAACCGGACTGCCGCGTCGGCGTGGAGCTACCACTGCGCATAGGGCTGGCGGTTGCGGCCGACACCGTGCGCGCGGCTTTTCAGGTCGGCGACGCGGCCATCGGCGCGTGGCGGTGGCGCGATCAGCGTCCATTCGGTCGAGTTGTCGGCCACCGGATCGACCGGCAGGGAACGCAGGTAGCGCCGCGACACCAGTTCCTCCAGCGATTCCGGATAACGGCCGCAATCGGCGTAAAAGTGGTCGATGGCCGTGCGCGCAATACGCAGGTTCTCGGCCAGCACGGTTTCCTTCGAATTGTCGACGCTCTGAAAATAGCGGGGCGCGGACAGGGACAACAGCATGCCGAGAATGCTCAGCACCACCAGCAATTCGATCAGCGTGAAGCCTTTCATTACCACCTCCGGTAATCGACGCCGTTGAGGCCGACCGTGTCCGCGCGGGAGAAGACGTCGTAGACATCCTCGCCCTCCTTCGGCTCGCTGGCCTCGCTGGCATAGCTGCGCTTGCCCCAGGTCGCGGCCGCGTCGGCCGTGGCGTCTGGATGCAAGGTGTCCGAGTTCATGGGATCGCGGGGAATACGGCGCAGGAAAAACAGCTTGGCACGCTTCGGGTCGCGCGCGTCGGTCACGCCCTCGGCCAGTACTGCGAGCGATGGCGGGTAACCGCTGCCACCAGCATTGCGCGCGATGCGGCCCTCGTCGGCAGCGCGCTTGTAGGCGTCGATGGCGTCGCGAATCTCGCGCAAACTCCGCCGCAATTCCTGCTCGCGGCTGCGTTGCACCGAGACTTCCGCCAGCGGCAGGGCAATGCTGGACAGCACGCCGAGAATAGCCAGCGTCGCCACCAGTTCGAGCAGGGTGAAACCCCGCTCCTGTCTCATGTTGCCTGCCTCATCGCGGCTGGCTGGTCTCGCCGGCCGCCGCCACCGGCACCGACAGACTTGCCGGCACCGCTTCGGTGAAGGCGGACAGATCGGGGCCGTGCGCGCGCAGGCTGGATTCCGTGCCCGAATCGAATTCGGTGCGGGCCAGCGCGGGGCGACTCATGCCACGCACCAGGCGCGGGGTGATCGACAGCATCAGCTCGGTCTTCTGGCCGTCGTCGCTGCGGCTGCCGAAGAGGCGGCCGACGATGGGCAGGTCGCCCAGCCCGGGAATCTTGTTGGCGCTGCTGCGCTCGGAATCGCTGATCAGGCCGGCCAGCACCTGGTTCTCGCCGTCCTTGAGGCGCAGCACGGTCGATGCGTTGCGGGTGCCAATCTGGTAGGCCAGGGTGCCGGCCTTGGTCTTGATCTGGTCGACGATGTTGCTGACTTCGAGGTTGATGCGGATGGCCACCTCGTTGTCGAGATAGATGGTCGGCTGCACTTCGAGCTTGAGGCCGACGTCGATGTACTGCACCGATTCGGCGACAAAGCCGGTGGCAGTGGCCGTAGTGGTGATGTTGGGCACGCGATCGCCAATAAGAATTTTGGCGGTCTCGCGGTTGCGCGCGCGGATGCGCGGGTTGGCCAGCAGGTTGGTGTCACTGTCGCCTTTCGACGCCGACAGGGTCAGCGGCGTGATGCTGGCGCCCAGGGTGCGCGAGCTGGCGTTGCGGATGTCGGCCAGGGTTAGCGCGCCGCCGGCCACCGCCGCCAGCGGCGTCAGCGTCAGCAGGTCGGGCCAACGGATGCCGAGATCGAGCAGGCGGCTGCGCTTCACTTCGAGTATTTCGACGTCGAGCATCACTTCCGGCTCCGGCAGGTCATGCAGGGTCAGCAGCTTCTCGCTCAACCGCACCACCTCGGGCGTGTCGCGCATGACGATCATGTTCTGCTTCTCGTCGACAACGACGTCCTTGGCCTTGAGGATGGTGCGCAGGGTGGTGGCCACGGTCTTGGCGTCGGCGTTGGTCAGGTAGAAAGTCTTGACGGTGAGCGGCTGGTGGTCACGCGCCTTGGCCGGCGTGTTGGGATAGACGAGGATGGTGCCGGCGTCGATGACGCGTTGTTCGAGTTGCTGCGACAGCAGCACGACCGTCAGGACTTCCTTCACGGTGGCGCGGCGCAGGAACACCGTGGTCGGCTGGTCGGTCTTGACATCCTTGTCGAAAATGAAATTGATGCCCGAGGTGCGCGCCAGTACCTCGAAGACCTGCTTGATGCTGGCGTCCTTGAATTCAATCGACACCGGCCGTGCCAGGGCGGCGGCCAGCTTGGCATCGGGAACCGGCGCGACCAGGCTGGCTTCGATGGCGTCGCGCAGTTTGAGCGCCGCCGCGTTGGTCGGCGCCTCGGTCAATACGGCGCGCAGACGCGACAGGGCCGCGTCGGCATCGCCCCGCCCCCAGGCGGCTTCGGCCTCGATCTGCCATTGCCCGCGGCGGCGCTCCAACTGGGCCGAGTCGATCAGTTTGCGCGCGCGGGCATTGTTTGGGTCGAGCGTGAGCGCCCGGGCTGCCAGCGCGTCAGCCTCGGCGCGACGCCCGCCGGCCACCGCCTGCTCGGCCTGTCGCAACCACTGGCTGGCCAGCTGTTCGCGCGTCGATGCCACCGCCAGGCGCGCTTCCGCGCGGTTGGGCGTCTCGCGCAATGCTGCTTCGAAATGCGGCAGGGCTTCGTCGAGCCGACCCTGCTCGACAAGCTGCTGCCCCTCGCGGAACGGGCTGGTGGCGACGCAGCCGGCCAGGCTGGCGAGCAGAAGGACTATTGCGAAAGCGTGCTTCATTCTTTGATTTCTCCGATGTCGAGCGTGCGCCGCGTCTTGTTGCGGATGTGTTGCAGCGTGAGGTGCGGCGGTTTGATGGCCGCCACCCGATAGTTGTCGCCGAGGGCGTCGCCCTCGCGCACGACCCAGGTGTCCTCGCCGTGAGCGAGGAAGACAGTCCAGCCGCCCTCATTGCCTTCCGCCAACTGCTTGCCGATGACGCGATAGGGCAGTGCTTCCGAAAAAGTCGGCGCTAGCGGTACGGCAGTCGGTGGCTCGGCGGGGGCATCGGCGACACGCGGCGGCAGAGCGGCGAAGGGATCGGGGCCGGGTCTGACCGCGACGGGAAGGTGGCGCGGCGTCAGGGCGCGAAGAAAGACGCCATGATCGGCGCCGCCATCCGGATGCGTGGGGCGAACCGCCGCCACGACGGACGTCACCGGCGCGTCACTAAAAACCAGCAACAGCGCGATGCCGGCCAATGCCGCTAGCAGCCAAGGCAGGCGCTTCGTCTTCATGGCCGGGGCTCCGCGTGCGATCCGGTGCGTGCTTCGGTGCGTGCTTCGGTGAAAAAGGCCAGGCGCAGGCGCGCCTCGATGCCGCTGCCGGCAGAGTCGCGCTGAATGGCGAGATCGTCGATGGCCAGGGCCGGGTGCGCGGCCAGCACTTCGGCGAGGAAGGCGCGGAATTCAGGGTAGGGCCCGCGCACCGGCATTTGCAGGGTGGCGACGGCATGGCGGCCGGCGGCATTGTTGTCGTCGGCGTAGTCGATGCGGCCGAGCGTCAGGCCATGACGGGCCGCTAAGCCGAGAACGTCGCGCTGACGGGCGTCGAGTTCGGCGCGTGGCACCAGCATGCCACGAAAGGCGCGATGGCGTTCTTCGAGTTGGCGGCTGCCGTCGACCGCCTCCACGGTGAGTGGGGCCGGGGCCGGCCACAACGTCGCGGCGCTGGCTATGCCAAGCACCGTGGTGGTCAGCAGCACCAGCGGCAGTGCCCGGCCATGACGGCGCAGCCACAGTTCGACGCTCAGGCGCGCGCTCATGATGCCTCTTTCAGCCGTAGTTCGAGTGAGAAACGCACGGGATGCGCGGCGGCGCCCTCCCCTACGTCCTGTCTCTCCTGCCCCAGCAGCACCGCATCGGCGACCTCGGGCAAGCGGCGCAGGCGCACCGGCAGTCCGGCCACGAGGCCGGCATCGCGGGCCTGGCCACTGACACGGATCGTGGCGCGGCGCGGGTCGGCTTCGGCGCTCAGCAGCAGGCCGTCGTCGCGGCTGTCGAAGGTATTTTCCAGTGCGTCGAGCGCGGCCAGCCAGGGAAAGTTGAGCTTGCCTGTCGCGGCATCGACGGCCTGAATTTCCTCCCTGCCGGGCAGGGGGCGCCGTTCGCTGCTGGCCATCCCGCTAGCCACCATAGAGCCCGCCTCGGCCGCCGGCGTCAGCAGCCAGGCGGCGCTCGACACGACGAGCAGCAGCGCCCCGGCGCCGCCAGCCAGCCAGCGCGGGCGGGCGGACAAGCGGGCAGACAGGCGCGTGGACAGCGAGCGGCGCGGCGTGAAGTCGAGGTGGAGCGGTTTCATTGGAATCTCAATGGCAGGCGGCGTCACGCAGGGAGCCGACGACCTGTTGCCGGCGACCGTCGTCGGTGATGCCGGCCTGGCGGCAATCGCGCCGCAGCAGGGTGCTGAAGCGGGCGGCCGAGCGATCCAGCGGTGGATGCACGCGAATGCCGCGCCAGCTGCCGCCGGCGATCAGGCCGATGGTGGTGCTCTCGCGCGAGGCGACACAGAAGGTGGTGTCGGGGCCCAGCGCGCCGCAGTGGCGGTTGTATTCGCGGATGAAGCGCGGCTGCACGCTGCGCAGCCGCCAACCCTTCTCCTCGGCCAGGCGCGGCAGATCGACGGCGAACAGCGTCGGCAAGGCGCAGGCCAGCCAGCGATCGGCCCCCGGCAGCGGATCGACGCGAATCACCCAGCCGGCGGGATCGTCGCCGAAAAGCTCGGCGTAACGGTCGGCGGCATAGGCGTCGAGTTCGGCGGCGCTGGCCAGCCCCGCCGGCCGGTCGAGAATCCAGTAACGGGCCAAGGCGTCGGAAATCAGGATATCGAGCAGCGCGCCCGGGCGTGGTGGCGGCGCCAAGGGCTCGACGCCCTGCCGCGAGACGCGCAGCTGGACGGCTTCAGTGTTGAAGAGTGACACGGGCGACCTCCTCCAGGGTGGTGAGACCCTCGCGGGCCAGTTGCAGGGCGGCGTCGCGCAGACTGCGCGTGCCCTGGCGGTACGCTTCGGCCTTGATTTCGGCCAGCGGCGCGCGTTGGGCTATCAGGGTACGCAGACGGTCGTCGAGTGCCAGGATCTCGGCAACCGCCCGACGTCCCCGATAGCCAGTGCCGCGACACTCGCCACAACCCCGGCCCTGGCGGAAGTTACCCATGTCAGGATGGGCGGCCTCCGCGGACAGGTTGAGGGCGGCCAGCGCGCGTGAAGACGGGGTGACGGGTTCGGCGCACTGCGGGCAGACCGAGCGCAACAACCGCTGCGCCCAGACGCCGTTGAGCGCCGAGGTAAGGGAATAGGGATCGATGCCCATGTGGGCGAAGCGGCTGAAGACGTCGAAGACATGATTGGCATGCACGGTCGACAGCACCAGGTGACCGGTCAGCGCCGACTGCACGGCGATCTCGGCGGTTTCGGCGTCGCGGATCTCGCCGATCATGATCTTGTCCGGGTCGTGGCGCAGGATGGAACGCAGCCCGCGGGCAAAAGTGAGCCCCTTCTTGTCGTTGACGGGAATCTGCAAGACGCCAGCCAGTTCGTATTCGACCGGGTCTTCGATGGTGACGATCTTGTCGCGGCCGTCGTGAATTTCGGACAGCACGCCGTAGAGCGTGGTGGTCTTGCCGCTGCCGGTCGGACCGGTGACCAGCAGCATGCCGTAGGGCTGGCTCGCCAGCGCACGCATGCGGGCGAGATCGGCGGCGGCGAAGCCGAGGCCTTCGAGCCGCAGCGATTCGCCATCGGGCACCAGCCGGCGCTTGTCGAGAATGCGCAGCACGGCATCCTCGCCGTGGATGCTCGGCATGATGGACAGGCGCAGGTCGATGCGGCGGCCCGCCAGCCGCACCGGGAAGCGGCCATCCTGCGGCACGCGGCGTTCGGCGATGTCGAGTTCGGCCAGTACCTTGAGCCGCGAGATGGCCTGTTCGGCAATTTCGCGACCAACGGCCCCGCCGACTTTCTCCAGCACGCCGTCGATGCGGTAGCGGATGTCGAGGCCGGCCGGGGTGGCTTCGAAATGAATGTCGCTGACGCCGAGTTTGAGCGCGTCGTGGATGGTCGAGTTCACCAGGCGGACGACGGGGCTGGCATCCTGGCCGATGCGCGCCAGCGAGACTTCCTCGCCGCGCTCTGCCGTACCGCTAGTCCCACGGGGATTCCCTTCGGTCACGCCACCGACTTTTTGGGGTGCCGGTTGTGCCAGGGTCGCCAGCGCCGACACGGAGTGCGCCTGACGGGAGAGCCAGGAGCCGAGATCGGCGGGGTCAGCCGCCAGTGGATCGTCGAATACGGCGATGAGGCGCTGGCCGTCGCGGAACAGGGCGCAGCGGCGCGCCTGCGCCTCGGCCAGCGGCAGGCGGTCGAAGGCCGGTGTCAGTCGATGCAGTTGCAGCAGCGTCGCGGGCGGGAAATCGGGATCGCGCAGCAGGTCGGCGGCAAGCGTGGCGGAAAGTGGGAAAGGCAGGGGGGCGTTCATCGCAGACTCCCGGCAAGGTCGAAGATGGGCAGATAGAGCAGCACGACGATGGTACCGACGACGATGCCGATGGCCGCCATCAGGATCGGCTCGAAGGCGCGGGCGAAGAAATCGATGCGCCGGGCAATTTCGCTATCGTGGAAGCGCGCCGCCCGCCCCATCATTTCGCCAAGGCGGCCGCTGCGCTCGCCGACGCGCAGCATGCGCAGCGCCACCGGCGTCACCAGCGCGGCAGCCGCGAAGGCTTGCGACACGCTTTCGCCGCGACCGATGGCGGCGGCGGCGGCGCGATAGCGCGGCAGTGTTGCCGCCGTCAGCAGCCCCTCGGCCAGCTGCATCGCCTGCAGGATGGGCAGGCCGCCTTCGAGCAGCATGCCGAGCGAGAGATACAGCCGCGCCAGTTCGAAGGTAACGATGGTGTCGCCGATGCCGGGCAGGCGTCGCAGCAATGTCTGCGGCCCATCGCCACGCCACCAGCGTTTGCCGGCGAAGAACCCGGCCACCAGCGTGGCGACTGAACCCAGCGCCAGTGGCTGGCCCTGCTTGGCGACGAAGCTGCCCCAGACCATCAGTTGCCGCGACAGCCAGGGCAGCTCACGGCCGGTGCCCTGATACACGCCGGCGAAGCGTGGCACAACGTGACCGAGCAGGAAGAGCGTTACCAGCAGGCCGACTACCGCAAGGATGGTCGGATAGATCAGCGCACTGACGACGCGACCGCGCACGGCGTCGAGGCGGGCCCGGTAGTCGATGTAGCGCGACAGCGACTCGGGCAGGTTCGAGGTGCGCTCGGCCGCGCGCATCAGCCCGATGTACAACGCAGGGAAGTGCTCGGGCTGCGCCGCGAGGGCGGCCGAAAAGCGCAGGCCCTCGTCGAGCGCGCGCGCCAGACGTTCGAGCACGAGGCGGCTGTCGGTCCGCTGTTCCTTGTCGTGCAGCGCCTCGATGGCCTCGGTCAGCGACAGACCGGCTTCGAGCAGCGCCAGCAGTTCCTGGCTGAAGAGTTGCAGGGAAAAGCTATTGCGGCGCGGCCATTGCGGCAGGGTTTGGGTGGCCGCGGTCACCGACAAGGGCCGCAGGGATTGCGCGCTCACTTGCGCGCGCGCGGCGTCGACATCGGCCGCGTCCACCGTCACGGTGACGACGCCGGCGCTGCCAATGGCCCTGATCGCGTAAAGCATGTCAGTAAGCGATGTCGGTGTTGTCGCCGCTGCCGCCGGGCGCGCCGTCGCGGCCGAGAGAAATCAGGTCGAAGTCACCCTTGGCGCCGGGCGTTCGATAGACATAGGGCTTGCCCCAGGGGTCGGCGGGCACGTCCTTCTGCAAATAGGGACCGCTCCATTTGGCCTCGCCGGCCGGCCGTTCGCGCAGGGCCGCAAGGCCTTGGGACGAGGAAGGATAATGGCCGCTGTCGAGACGATAGGTATCGAGCGCCTTCGCCAGCGCCTCGATCTGGGCGCGGGCCGCCGCTGTTTCCGACTTGCCGATTTGCGAAAAGTAGCGCGGCCCCACGTAGGCAGCCAGCAGGCCGATGATGGCAACCACTACCAGCAGTTCCAGCAAGGTGAAGCCGCGCCCTTTTTTCATGCGAAGGAATCTGCCATCAGGGCGGTGAACCACTTCGTCATCTCTTCGAAGTTGTCCTTCGAGCGCGCCGCCGCCTCGCCCGAAGACGCGGCCACCGGTTGCATGGTTTTCGTCAGCGGGTCGTAGGCGAAGGTGGCGGTGAGCCAGGAGGCGGTATCGGCGGTGATCGGCGAGTAGCAGGCCGAGTTGGTCTGCGGCGCGGCGTCGGGCAGGCGGCCGGAGAGCAGCCGCAGGATGGCGTCGGCGCAAACCTTGGCTTCCTGGTTGGCGATGTGGCCGGCCTTGGGCTGCGTCGTGGCCGCGGCGTCACCGATGACGTGGATGCCCGGCGCGACTGTCGCCTCGTAGGACAACACGTCGACGCTGGTCCATTTGCCGCCGGCGTCGGCCAGACCGTTGGCGGCGATCACCTTGCCGGCGCGATGCGGCGGGATGAGGTTGAGGACGTTGCCGCGGATGTTGCCGATATTGGTGTTCACCGTCATCGTCGTCGTGTCGACGCTGGCGATGGCAACGCCCGGGTGATATTCGATCACGCCCTGATGCACCACATCAAAGGCATCGGTGAAGGAATGCACTTCGGCGGTGATGCCGGGGTTGGCGTCGAGCACGATCACCTTCGAGCCGGGGCGGTTGCGCTTGAGCCAGTCGGCGACGAGGCAGGCACGCTCGTAGGGCCCGGGCGGGCAGCGGTAGGGTTTGGGCGGGATGCTCAAGACGAAGACACCGCCGTTGGGCATGGCGGTGATCATGTTGCGCAGCGCGGTGGTCTGCGGGCCCGTTTTCCAGGCGTGCGGCGCCTTGGCCTGCGCGGCGGCGGTTTCGAGGCCGGGCAGCAGGTCGAAGTCGACGCCGGGGGCGACGACGAGGCGGTCATAGGCCAGGCGGCTACCGCCGGCCAGCGTAACGGCGCGCCCGACCGGGTCGATGGCGGTGACGTCGCCCTTGACGACTTTGACCCCGTAGCGACTGGCGAGATTGCCGTAACCGTACTGGAGCGACGTGACGGTGCGGCTGCCGTTAAGCACCAGGTTGCTCATGATGTTGGAGGTATAGGAGGTATCGCGCTCGACCAGGGTTACATCGACGCCGGTGCCGCCCCAGTAGCGCAGATATTTTGCCGCGGTGGCGCCGGCCATGCCACCGCCGATGACGACAACACGGCCCTTGATGCCGGTACCGGTGGGTACGCCGGCCGCCACCGTGGCAGTCCCGCGCTTGCCATCGGCGGCAGCCAGCAGGCTCCAGCCAGCGGCGGTGAGGCTGATGCCGGCGCCGCCGGCCCATTTGATGAAATCTCTGCGTTTGACCATGATGGGTTCCTTTTTCAACGCTGCGAGGCGAAGTAGTTGGCGATCAGTTGAAGTTGGGCGTCGGTGTAGCCACGGGCGTGCATGTCCATCATCTTCGGTGGCGTTTTCCGCTGCATTTCGCGCAATTCGCCGATGATTTCTTTGGCCGACATGCCGGCCAGCCGCTCGAAACCGCCACTGCCGTTGGTGCCGTGGCATTGGAAACAGTTGGAGGCGAGTAAGCGCCCGCTGGGCGGGGCCGGGGCCGTGGTCTGGGCGAATGCGGGTGCCGCCGCCAGGGCCAGTACCAGCCCGCGAATGATCTTGCCGTTGTTCATGGAAGCTCCTTGTTCTTGTTTCGGGGATGCCGCTCGCTGGCGGCGCTGGGTGGCGCTCCTGGCGTGGCGCCGTGTTTCGGTTCGCATGATCGCCATCGCGATCCGTCCGCGCTACTGTCGCCAAACCCCAACACTTTGGCGGCACGGCCGCATGCTTTAGCATTGCGGCCGTGAATCTCTATCCGCGTTCCTTTCTCCGCCTGATCCTGCTCGGCTATGCGCTGGTGGCGCTGCCACTGCTGGCTGCCATCGGCTACGTCTCGGTCGGCCTCAACGCCATCGCCGACCGTAGCGCGGCCGCCGTGCAGCAGGCCTCGCTGACGGCCCGGCTTGGCTGGGAACTGCCGGAACAACTCCAACACATGGAACGCAGCCTGCGGCAGTACGAAGTGCTGCACGACGCCTCGCTGCTCGATGATTACGAAACCTCGCGGCGCGAGTGGCGGCAGAACAGCGAAGAATTTGCCCGCGTCCCCCTGCTGGCGCCCATCGCGCGCCGCATCGGCGACATGCTGGCAACCGAAGCCGCCGCTCGCCATAAATTTGCGCCGGAGGCGATCAAGCCGTTGCGCGAAACCGTGACGGCGCTCAAGACGACCACCATTACGCTGCTGAACGAGGCCGGTCGCCTGGTCGACGCCGAGCGTGTCGCCTTTCGCGGCGAAGCCGAGGCCTTGCGTCACCGGCTCTTTCTCGCCCTGGCCCTGGCGCTCGCGCTGGCTGTCGTCATGTTCTGGTTCGGTCGCCGCGTGCTGGCGCGCCTGTTGAGCCGAGTCGAACGCGCCGTGATTGCACTTGGCCAAAATCGGCTCGATCGCAGCATCCGCCTCAAGGGGCCGGAAGATCTGCAATGGGTCGGTCGCCGCCTCGACTGGTTGCGCCGCCGCTTGCTGGCGCTGGAAGAGCAACGCACGCGTATCCTGCGCCATGTCTCGCACGAACTGAAAACGCCGCTGGCCGCGCTGCGCGAGGGTTCCAGCCTGCTCAACGAAGGCGTGGCCGGCCCGCTATCGCCGCAGCAGGCGAGGATTGCCGGCATCATGCAGGGCAACGCGCTACGCCTGCAAACCCTGATCGATGGCTTGCTCAAGATGCAGCAGGCAGGGCATGTGCGCGATCGCTTCGAGCCGGTGGCGCTCCGGCTCGACGAACTGATCCAGCAGGTGCTGGACACGCATCAGCTTGCCGCGAGGAACAAGCGCCTGCATATTTCCGGTACGCTGGCGCCGCTGACGGTGGCCGGCGGCCGCGAAGAAATGACGACGATACTCGACAACCTGATTTCGAATGCCATCAAGTTTTCGCCAGAGGATGGGCTGGTGCGGCTGACGCTGACGCGCGCAGGCGATCGCGCGTTGGTCGACGTGATCGATCAGGGCCCCGGCGTGCCCGAGGCCGACCGCGAGAAAATTTTCGAACCTTTCTACCGTGGCGCCGCTTCCAAGGGCGTGGCTGGTATCGGTCTCGGCCTGGCCATTACCCGCGAATTTGTCGCCGCCCATCGCGGTTCGCTGGACCTGGTGGCCTCGCCAGCGGGCACTCACTTCCGCGCCGCGCTGCCGCTCGCCGGGAGCACGACATGAGGCCGCGCCGGATTATCGCCATGCTGGCCGTGACGCTGGCCGTGGTATTGGGGCTGGGCGGTTGCGCCGGTTCGCCCTGGACGGGCGAATCGCAGGAGGTGTTGGGACTGCTCGACTATTACGAGCGCCTCAACGCCATGCCGCCGGACGAGCAGCGCCGCGAGCATGTGGCGGCCCAAGCCGCCTTCGAGCGGCAACCCGGCGACTTGCAACGCCTGCGTCTGGTCATGTTGCTGGCGCTGCCGCGCGCGCCCTGGCGCGACGATGCACGCCTGCTGCATCTTCTCGGCGGCCTGGAACCCACGCCCGCCGAGCGGATATCGCCCCGCCGCGAACTGGCGCTGCTGATCCAGAAGCTGGTCGGTGACAGGCAGCGCCTGCTGCGCGGTGAGCAGAAGAAGGTGGAGGATGCGCAGCAGAAGCTGGATGCGCTGCGCGCCATCGACCGCGAACTCCAGCAAAAGCAATCCGGCCGATGAGCGCCAGCGAAACGCCGGCGCGGATTCCACGGATACTCGTGGTCGATGACGACCCCGACCTGCTCGAATTGATCGGCATGCGGCTGACGGCGGGCGGTTACGAGGTGGCGCTGGCCGCCTCCGGCGCCGAGGCGCTCGACATCTTCCGCGCCGAACGGCCCCGCGCCGTCATCACCGACCTGCGCATGGACGGCATGGATGGCCACGCGTTGTTCGACCGCCTGCACGCCGAAGCGCCGAGCGTACCGGTCATCATCCTCACCGCCCACGGCACCATTCCGGATGCCGTGGCGGCGACCCAGCGCGGCGTGTTCGGTTTTCTCACCAAGCCTTTTGACGGTCGCGAACTGCTGGCGCGGGTCGGCGAGGCCGTGGCGCTGTCGCCATCCATCCAGGCGGCCGATGGCGATGCCAGCTGGCGCGCCGACCTTGTTTCCGCCAGCCCGCTGCTGGATGAACTGCTGCGGCAGGCCCGCCGCCTGGCCGCCAGCGACGAACCGCTACTCGTTACCGGCGCGCGTGGCACCGGCAAGGAGCAACTGGCCCGCGCCATTCACGCCGCCAGTCCGCGTGCGCGCAAGCCCTTCGTTGTCATGCGTTGCGGCCCGCAAGCGGATGTTGCCGACGAGGATGCGTTATTTGCCGAGGCGCTCGCCGCTACCCGTGGCGGCACCTTGTTTCTCGACGACGTCGACGCCCTCGCCCCCAGCGTGCAGGTGCGATTACTGCCGTGGGTGCGCGAACCTGGCCTGTTCGCGCCCAAGCGCAACGCAGGTCCCTCCATTCGCGTCATTGCCGCGACCTCGCAGCCGCTGGATCAGGCCATCCGCGACGGTGATTTTCGCGCTGACCTGTTCTACGCCCTCAACCAAACCGCGCTGGCGGTGCCCGGCCTGCCCGAGCGGCGCGAGGATATTCCCCTGCTGGTGACCCATTTCAGCCAGCGCTGGGGCGAGCGCAATCCGGGAATCATGCGTGGCTTTGCCCCGGATGCGATTGCGCTGTTGCAGGAGGCACCGTGGCCAGGGCATGTGCGTCAACTACGCAACGTCGTCGAACAGGCCCTGGGCCAAACGGTTACGGCAATCATTCCCGCAACGCTGCTCAGGCGTTTGCTGCGGGAAGACAACGAACGCGAAATGACCGCCTTCGACGATGCACGGCGGGCCTTCGAGTACGAGTATCTGGTGGAACTGCTGACCACCACTACCGGCAACGTGGCGCGCGCCGCGCGCATTGCCCAGCGCAACCGCACCGAGTTCTACAAACTGCTGGCCCGCCACAACCTGGAGCCGGCGGCGTTCAAGTAAGGCGCGGTGACGCTCGGGCCGTCGCCTTCACCGCCGCGTTTCAAGCACGGCCAACTGTAGCGCGTGCAGGGCGGCGACCACCGCATCGCGCAGTTCGATCAGTTCGTCCGCGGCCATTTCGATGCCCTTGCGATTGCCGGCCCGCAGTTGGGCGGCGATGTTGAAGCCGACTTCATGGATTTTCCGGTGCGGCTCCTCGATCTGCTTGAACTGGGGCAGATGGCGGTACTGAACATAGGCGTCGTCGCGCAGCCAGCGGCCGAAGTTGCAGTTGCGGTGATCCTGTACGTTTGGCGGCAGGAGCGTGGCATCGGCGCTCTTCACCGCCAGGACGATTCGCCCGACCCAGCGGCGGTGTTCCGCCTCTATCGAGAGCAGGGGGAAATCGTCGCGCGCCCAATTCTGGCCGGCGGCCTCTATCCACTCAGGATGCTGGCGGAAATCCCGCAGCCATTGCGGCAGGGCTTCTGGCGGCATCGGTCGGGCAATACCGTAGCCCTGGGCGTGGTCGCAGCCCAGTCGCAACAGCATGGTGCCGTGCCGGGTGCTTTCCACCCCTTCGCCGATGGCGCTGCGCTGGAAGGCGCGCGCCAGGCCCAACACGCCTTCGGTGATCGCCAGGTCTTCCGGATCGTCGAGCATGTCGCGCACGAAGCTCTGGTCGATCTTCAGCGTGCGGGCGGCCAGGCGCTTGAGGTAGGTGAGCGAGGAATAGCCGGTGCCGAAATCGTCGATGGCGAACTGGATGCCAAGCTCCTGGCATTGGTCGATGATACGGCTCACCATGTCGACATCTGCGAGTGCGGCAGTTTCGAGTATTTCCAGTTCGATACGCGCCGGCGGGATGTCCGGATAGGCAAGGAGCAAGGCCCGCAATCGCGGCACGAAGTCCGGCTGCTGCAACTGCAGTGCGGCGACGTTGATGCTGATGTCGAGATGAATATTTTCTGCTTGCCACAACCGCATCTGGCGCAGCGCTTCGCCCAGCACCCAGTTGCCGAGATCGACGATGAGCGCGTGGTTCTCGATGAAGGGCAGGAAAGTGCCGGGCGCTTGCAGGCCGAGTTCCGGATGCTGCCAGCGCACCAGTGCTTCGGCGCCGACAACGACGCCGGTGCGCATATTCACCTTGGGCTGGTAATGAAGGCGGAAATCGCCGGCATTCAGGCCAGCCTGGATGCCGTTGCGCATTTCGTGCTCGTTCACGTTGCGCTGTTCTTCGTGATGGTCGAAGAAGAAATAGCGGTTCTTGCCGGCCTGCTTGGCGGCATACATGGCCTTGTCGGCATGGCGCAGCAGAATGTCGGTATCGTTGTCGTCGAGCGGAAAGACAACGACGCCGCGCCAGTTCGATCTCGGGCGCAGCTTCGAAGTCGGTCAGGATCAGCACGAACTCGTCGCCGCCCAGCCGTGCCACCGTGTCGCCGGAGCGGATCGCCCGGCCCAGGCGCTGGCCCACGTCCACCAGGATCTGATCGCCCGCCTTGTGGCCATGGGTGTCGTTGATGGGTTTGAAACCGTCGAGATCGAGATAGCAGATGGCGACCAACTGGTTGCGGCGACGGGCCTGGGCCAGCGCCTGGGTCATGCGGTCGCGCAGCAGCAGGCGATTGGGCAGGCCGGTGAGGGCGTCGTGCTGGGCCATGTGTTCGAGCTGGGCCTGGCGCCGTTCGATGTCGGTGAGATCGGACAGCACGCCGACATGACCGGTCACGTTGCCAGCGGCGTCGAGCACCGGGGTCAGGTTCAGCATGACGGGGATTTCGTGACCGTCGCGGGTACGGCGAAATACCTTGCCGTGAAAAGCGCCACTGCCATCCGGCAACGGATCGCCGCCATTTTCTGGCTCGATCGTCGGCGCCAGCAGCGAAAGCGGCTGGCCGACGATCTCGTCGAGGCCATGGCCCAGCAGTTGGGTAAAGGCCGGATTGACATAGACGAAGCAGCCTTGCGCATCCATTAGCATGATTGCCTGCTGGCTCTGCTTGACCGCTTCGCTCATCTGCCGCAACTGGCCGCGGAGGGTTTGCGCCATCTGGTTGAGGGCCTCGGACAGCGCGCCGATTTCGTCGCCGCGATCAAGGAGCGGGCCGGAGTCGCAACGTCCCGCCGCGATGTCCTTGGCCAACTCCGCCAACCGGATCACGGGCCTGGAAACGTGGCGTGACAGCAGGGCATTGATGAGAAAAGCGATGACAAGGAAAGCGGCGGAGAAACTTAGCGCCAGCTGAACCAAGGCTTCCATCACCTTGTCGTCGACCACCTGTTGCGGGAAGCCGAGGCGGATCACCCCGGCATGGGCGCCAGCGGCATCGAAGATCGGGATGGCCACGTCGTAATAGCTGCGACCATCGAAACGCGGGTAAACCTGATTGATGGGCTTCTTCGCGGCACTTGCGCGGCGCATGACCGCATCGTCGAACACCTTGCCGACCAAGCTGCTGTCATTGTGGAAAAGCGGCTTGCCGGAAAGATCGACGATGGCGACGTAAGCCAGATGCGGATTGTTTGCCACGATCTGTTTGACCTTCTTCTCCATGCCGGCCAGCGAATCGAGCGGCAGACCGAGATTGAGCAACTCGCCGATGACGCTGTTGAGGCTCTGGCCGATACCGAGGCTGCCCGTCAACAGCGCCTCGGTGTAGTTCTTGCGGAAATTGACCAGCGTGACGATGGACGTGACCAGCAGCGACACGAACAGGATGCCGATCGTGATGAGCAGGATTTTCCGGTTGAGGCGCATGGAGCTTGGTCGCTTCTCAGCGGACAATATTTTCCCCGGACAACTGGAGCACCTCGACCGGCACAGTGATGCCGAAGCGTTTGGCCTTGACCAGATCGACGGCAAAACCGTAGGTCTTCGGCCATTCCGGCTTGATGTCCTTGATCGGCGTGCCCTGGAACAGCGCCCTGATCTTCTCCGCGGCCTGCCGGCCGATGCTGGTGTGCGAGGGATAGACGACGGCGGTGGCGCCCCAGTGACCCATCACGTCATCCTTGGCGATGCCGATCAGCGGCTTGGTCGCGTGCTTGAAGACCATCTCGGCGAAGGGTTTGCGCGTGCCCATCTGGTCGTTGGGCTTGATGAAGGCATCGACCAGCGGGTCGAGTTCTTCAATGTGCCTGAGCGCGTTTTCCGCCATCCGCTGGTCGCCATTTTCGCCGGTGATCAGGGGCACGGGGCGGAACAGCACCTCGATGCCCTTGAATTCCGGGTCGTTGCCGATCAAATCGCGCACCCACTGGTTATAGCTGTGCGACTGCGGCATGTCGGCGTAGATCAGCCCCAGCCGCTTCACCCTGGGCAGCAACTGCTTGATGAACTTGAACCGCGACTTGACCGGCACGGGATAGCAAATGCCGGTGAAATTGGCGACAGGCGCGCTGGTGAAATCACCGATGACGCCGATGCCGACCGGATCGGTAGGCGCGGCGAAGATCACCGGTTGCGCCTTGCCGTAGAGCACCTTCTTGCCGACGATGGTGGCCACCGTGCCGCCCACATAGACCGCATCGTAAGGAATTTTCGCTTCGTCGGCGAGCAGACGTTCGCCCTTGGCCTGGTCGTTGCCGATCACCCGCAGCTTGACGTTCAGATTGGCGCCATCGACATAACCGAAGCCGGCCAGCGACTTCAGCAGTTCGGTGCGGATTTCGTCGTAAGGGTTGCCGAACTGCGAATCGAGAATCAGCAGCTTGAAGGTCTTGCCGGGCGCGGGCGCGGCCACACCGGGCGCGGTTGCCAGGGCCAGGCATGCCAGCAGCAGCGGGACCAGCCAGCGGCCGATCAGGGAAATTGCCATATGTCTTCCTCCGGTTGGTGGCGCTGAACTTGCCGCGAATACGCGCCCGCCAGTGTACTCTCGCCATGCACGGCAAGCTTACACTGCCACTTTCCCCATTAAACGAGGCCACGAAGCGGGTAATGAAACGTCGCGAATTCCTGTCTTCCTGTCTGGCCGCAGCCGCTACAGCCGCGTGTAAAACGCCGGTTGCCGGCTTGCTGCCGGGCGAACTGGCGGGCGGCAATCTTGAACGCGGCCATCGTCTGCGCCAGGATGGCTTTCCTCCGCCGACCGAGGTGCGGCGGGTGCCGGTGTTGATCATCGGCGCTGGCATCGGCGGCCTTTCGGCGGCCTGGAAGCTTGAGCGCGCGGGTTTTCGAGAGTTCGCGCTGATCGACATGGAGGATGCCGTCGGCGGTAATTCGCGCCACGGTGAAAACGCCATTTCGGCTTACCCGCTAGGCGGCCATTACCTGCCGCTGCCGCCGCGCGAGGCGCGCGCCGTGCGCGAACTGCTGGCCGACCTGAAAGTGCTTCACGGCGACCCCCAGGCCGCGCGGCCGCACTATGACGAAACCCTGCTGTGCGCCGCACCGCAGGAAAGATTGCACCTGCGCGGGCTCTGGCAGGAAGGGCTGCTGCCACGCCTCGGCGTTGGCCAGAACGAGCGCAATCAATACACGCGCTTCCAGCAGCTGATGGCGGAATTCCGCGCGGCGCGCGACAACCAGGGCCGCCGCGCCTTCGCGCTGCCAGCGGCGCTGTCCTCGCCCGAGTCCCGCTGGCGCGCGCTTGACCACATCACCATGCGGCGGTGGCTGCTCGACAACGGCTTCGATTCCCCGCATCTGCACTGGTATGTCAACTACGCCTGCCGCGACGATTATGGCTGCACCATCGACACCACCTCGGCCTGGGCCGGCATTCACTATTACGCCTGCCGCAACGGCGAAGCGAGCAACGCCACCAGCGATGCCGTGCTGACCACGCCTGCCGGCAACGGCTGGATCGTGCAGCGGCTGGCCGGGCGTTGCGCCGATCGCACGTTGACCGGCGCGACAGCCTTCCGTATCGACCAAAGCCACCGTACCGCTAGCGCCGACTTTTTCCTCGCAGGCGAACAGCGTTCGGTGCGCTACGAAGCGGAGCAACTGATCTGGGCGGCGCCCTTGTTCGTGCTGCCGCATGTTGCCGCCAGCTTGCCGGCGGAGCTGGCCGTCACCGCGCGGGGGGGCAGTTACGCGCCCTGGCTGGTGGCCAACCTGAGCTTGAGCGAACCGCCCCATTCCGGCGCCGGCGCCCCGCTGTCGTGGGACAACGTGCTCCATGACAGTCCCGCGCTGGGCTACGTTGTCGCCACCCACCAGCGGTTTCGACTCGCCCCCGGCCCGACGGTGCTGACCTACTACCATGCCCTGTCGGCCGAACCGCCCCGGCAGGCGCGCGAGCGGCTGCTGAACACCACCCGCGAGGATTGGGCGACGCTAATTCTGGCCGACCTCGGCCGCGCCCATCCGGAAATCGGCGGCCTGACACAGCGCCTCGACGTCTTCCGCCACGCCCATGCGATGATTCGCCCGCTGCCGGGCATCATCGAGTCGCCCGCGCGGCAGCGGCTGGCCCGCGGCTGGGGTCGCGTGCAGTTTGCCCACGCCGACGTTTCCGGCCTGTCGCTGTTCGAAGAGGCGAACTATCGCGGGGTACTTGCCGCCGAGCGGGTGCTGCGCCAGCTCGCCGTGCGCTTCTCCTCGTCGCTCGCTTAGACCTCGGTTAGACTTGGCAAATATCGCTGAAGGAAAGACAAAACATGACGAAACTGATAGGCGCGGCACTCCTGATCATGGGCCTGGTAGCCGGTATCACGCTGTTGCTGGCGCCCTTCGGCCGCGCGCCGATCGAGGCCGGGCCGCTGATGTGGTTCGCGTTTCCGCTGGGTTGCGTTGGCGGCCATGTGTTCCTGATGATGGGCGCCAGCCGCGCGCAAATGGCGATCAGCGCCCTTATTGTCGGCGGCGCCTTGCTGCTGATTGGCCTGGCGGCCACCGTGACCCAGTTCCTGGTCAGCGGCGGACTGCTGGCGGCCACGGGCGACACTTTGTCTCTGTGGTATGTGGCCAGCGGCGGGTTTGTTCTCGGCGGCGTCGCCTATTCGCTGCGTGGCTTTGGCAAGGGCGCAGCCTGATGGCCGTGCGCTCGTTTGTTCGCAGCCCGGCGACGACATAACGGGCTCCGTTACGCTCACGATGAAGGGTCTGCACATCCTGGCCGAACTGCATGGCTGCGCGGCCGACGCCGCCCTCATGCACGCGGCGGCGCAGCTGCGCGACCTCTGCCTCGCGGCCTGCACCGATGCGGGTTTGACGGCTGTCGCAACGGCCTTCCATGATTTTCCTGGCGGCGGCGCCACCGGCGCCGTGGTGCTGGCCGAGTCGCACCTCGCCATCCATACCTGGCCGGAAATGACGGCGGCGACGCTGGATATTTACGTCTGCAACTTCAGCCAGGATAATCGCGCCGCCGCCGAGGCCGCCTTTGAGGCGATGCTGGCCGCCTTTCGGCCGGCGCGCGTGGTACGCCGCGACGTCCAGCGCGGCGAAATTGAACAGATTTGAGCCAGATCAGATTATCGCTGCACAATTCCGGTAGCTTTACCGGCTTTGCCAACAACCGCCCGAGGGAGTGAGCGTCATGAGCTATACCCGCATCCTGCTTGAAGAGAACGATATTCCGACACATTGGTACAACATCGTTGCCGATTTGAAGAATCCGCCCGCGCCGCCGCTGGGGCCGGATGGCAATCCGGTGGGTCCCGAGCAGATGCTGGCGATCTTCCCCGGCCCGATCCTGGAACAGGAAATGTCGGCCGAGCGCTGGATTCCCATTCCCGACGAGGTCCGCAAGGCCTACGCCCTGTGGCGCCCGAGCCCGCTGTGTCGCGCCGAGCGCCTGGAACAGGTTCTCGGCACGCCGGCGAAGATTTTCTACAAGTACGAAGGTGTTTCGCCCGCGGGCTCGCACAAGCCGAATTCCGCCATACCGCAAGCCTATTTCAACAAGATCGCCGGCACCAAGCGGCTGGTGACGGAAACCGGCGCCGGCCAGTGGGGCTCGTCGCTGTCATTCGCCGGCCAGATGTTCGGCCTGCCGGTGCGCATCTACATGGTGAAGGTCAGCTTCGACCAGAAACCCTATCGCCGCCTGATGATGCAGACCTGGGGCGGCGAAGTCATCGCCAGCCCGTCAAACCTGACCAAGACCGGCCGCGATCTGCTGGCCCTGAATCCGGACAATCCCGGCAGTCTCGGCATCGCGATTTCGGAAGCGGTCGAGGAAGTCGTTTCAACCCCCGGCAGCAAGTACGCGCTGGGCTCGGTGCTGAACCATGTGCTGTTGCACCAGACCATCATCGGCCAGGAAGCCAAGAAACAGTTCGAGAAATTCGGCGAATACCCGGACATGATCTTTGCGCCCTGTGGCGGCGGTTGCAACTTCGCCGGCGCGACCTTTCCCTTCCTCGGCGATGCAGCGGCCGGCGACAAGCGGGCACAGAAAATCCGCATGGTCGCGGTCGAGCCGGCTTCATGCCCGACGCTGACCAAGGGCGTCTATGCCTATGACTACGGTGATGCCACCGGCTTCACCCCGCTGATGAAAATGTACACGCTGGGTCACGACTTCATGCCACCGGGCATCCACGCCGGCGGCCTGCGTTACCACGGCGATTCGCCGCTGATTTCGCAGCTCTATCACGAGAAGCTGATCGAGGCGGTGGCCGTACCGCAGAAGGCGACCTTCGAAGCCGGCGTGCAGTTCGCCCGCGCCGAGGGCATCATCCCCGCGCCCGAATCGTGTCACGCCATCCGCGCCTGCATCGACGAAGCCTTGCGCTGCAAGGAAAGCGGCGAGCCGAAGACGCTGTTCTTCAACTTGTCGGGACATGGTCATTTCGACATGTCGTCCTACGAAAGCTATTTCGCCGGCAAGCTCGAAGACTTCGAGTATCCGGACGCGGCGATCCAGGCTTCGCTGGCGCATTTGCCCAAGGTCGGCTAGGAGCGACACGCTTGCGCACCTTTTTCTTCCTGCTGGTCTTCGCCAACCTGGTATTTTTTGCCTGGGGACGCGGCTATCTGGGCGGGCAGGACGGGGGGCACGAGCCGCAGCGCCTCGCCAACCAGATGGACGCCGACAAATTGCGCGTGGTAGTCGTCGGCGAACCAGGCGGGCCTTCTTTGGCCAATCCGGCGACTGCGGCCACCACGGCAACCACGGCTGTTCCGGTTACTCCGGTTGCTCCGGCCGCCTCAACCGCTGCGCCCGTAACCGTTGCCGCAACCGCGGCGACTAGCGCTCCGGCGGTTGCGGCGACCCCGGTCACTGACGCCGCCACGCATGCGGTGTCGGCCAAGCCGAGCTGCCGTCTGGTCGGCGGCTTGCCGGCCACCGGCGTCGGCACGCTCAAGACAGCGCTGGCAGGCGTTGGTGTGACGGTCGACCTCAGGCCGCCAGCCGAAACGTCCACCTACTGGGTACACATTCCACCGCAAGCCGGCAAGGAGGCGGCGGAAAAGAAGGCTGCCGAACTCAGGCAGCTTGGCGTGACTGATTTTTATATCGTAAAAGACGAAGGCCCCAGCCGCTGGGCGCTTTCGCTGGGTCTTTTCAATACCGAGCCGACGGCGAGCGGATTTTTGCAGGGTCTGGCCAAGCGTGGCGTCAAGTCGGCAAAGATCGAGGTGCGTGAAAAGTCGGCGCCAGCGGCGCAGGCCATCGTTAAAGGCCCGGCAGATGTTCTCGACAAGCGCCTGCCGGAAGCCCTCGCCAAACTACAGGGCGCCACCGTCGCCCCCTGCCCGTGACGACGGCGGTGAATGAATTTCCCCGCAACCCTGGCCCCGCTTTCCAACCCCGCTACCCCGCTCCCTCCCGCTCCCGCAGGGGGCAAGGAGTGACGACATCGCTGCGCCTCCCGCCTTTGCCTTCGTCGTCGGCCTGACCGGCGGCATCGGCAGCGGCAAAAGCGCGGCGGCGGATTTTTTCGCCGGGCGCGGCGCCAGTGTCGTCGACACCGATGCCATCGCCCACCAGCTCACCGCCCCCGACGGCGCTGCCATGACGGCCATCCGTGCCAGCTTCGGCGCGTTCATGGCGAAGCCTGACGGGGCGCTGGACCGCGTCGCCATGCGGCAACTTGTCTTTGCCGATGCAACCGCGCGCCAGCGCCTCGAAGCCATCCTGCATCCGCTGATCCGCGTCGAGGCGGAACGCCAGTTGCGGGCGATGGCCGCCGGGACCGACAGCGCCTACGCGGTGCTGGTCGTGCCGCTACTGCTCGAATCCGCCGACTATCGCCAGCGGGTGCAGCGCATTGTTGTGGTCGATTGCGACGAGGAGATGCAGATTCGCCGGGTGATGGCGCGCGGCGGTCTGGCGCGCGCCGCCGTGGAACGCATCCTGGCGGCGCAAACCACGCGGGCGGCGCGGCGGGCGGCGGCGGATGACCTCATCGACAACAGCGGCAGCCTCGACGATTTGCGGCTACGGGTGGCCGGGCTGGACGAACATTACCGCGTGCTGGCCGCGCGCGTCGGCGGAACCGCAAAAAGTCGGCGCTAGCGGTACGGCTGTTGCGTCCGCTCAATCCTCGAAGAAACGATAGCCGTTGCGGCCGGCTTCCTTGGCGGCGTACATGGCGCGGTCGGCCTTCTTCATCAGTTCCTGCACGTCGTCGCTGCCGCCGACCGGGTAGATGGCGATGCCGATGCTGGTGGTGACGTTGAGCAGGTGGTCGCCCACGGGCACCGACCGGGCGAAGGAGGCGATGATCTTTTCTGCTACCAGAGCGGCATCCCGCGGGTTGGCGATTTCGCTGAGGATGATGACGAACTCGTCGCCGCCGGTGCGGGCGACGGTGTCGGCCGAGCGCACGCAGTTGTTGAGCCGCGTGGCCACCTGCCGCAGCAGTTCGTCGCCGGCGTCGTGGCCGAGGGTATCGTTGATCTGTTTGAAGCGGTCGAGGTCGAGGAACATGACGGCCAGCGAGCGCTGGAAGCGTTTGGCCTGTTCCAGCGCCTGTTGCATGCGGTCGGCCAACAGCCGCCGGTTAGGCAGGTTGGTCAGCGTATCGTAGTAGGCCAACTGACGAATCTGCAACTCGGTGCGCACCCGTTCGGTGACATCGTGAACGAAGACGATGAGGACGCCGCCGCGCACGTCGAGGAAGCTGGCGCTGATTTCGACATCGATAAAATGTCCGTCCGAGCAGCGGTGGCGGCTGTCGAAGCGGATCTGGCCATTGCCGCGGACTTCCGCCATGGTTTTGGCGATTTCCGCCAGCGACTTCTGCGGGGCAAGGTCAGCGCTGCGCATGCGCGTCAGCTCGGCGTGGCTGAAGCCGCTCATCTTGCAGTAGGCCTCGTTGGCGTCGAGGATGCGGCCTTCGGTGTCGAGCATCAGGTAGCCGTCGTTGGCGGTCTGCACGATGGTCTTGTATTCGAGCTCGGCCTGCTGCTTGGCCGTGATGTCGCGGTTGCTGGCGCGGCGCCCCATGAAGCGGCCGTCACGGCCATGCACGGCGCGGCAGCCGTGGGCGATCCAGCGCTCGCCGCCGTCCTTGCGGACGATGCGGAAATCGATGGAGGCAATATCCTCGTGGTGGATGTTGTCGCGGTGGCCATCCATCAGGTGGCGGTCGTCGGGATGGATGATCCGATAGACCAGTTCGGGGTCGGAGATGAACTCGGCCTGGGTATAGCCGGTGATGTCCTTGCAAGCGGGCGAGATGTAGAGAAACTCGCCACCCGGCCCCTGCCAGTATTCCCAGTCGTAGGTGTAGTCGGCGATGGTGCGGAAGCGTTCCTCGCTCTCGCGCAGCGAGGCTTCGGAGAGCTTCTGCAGAGTGATGTCCATGCCGAAGGAAACAATGCCGGTGATGGTGTCGCCCTGCCGCAGGAGGCTGTTCGTCCAGGAGATGTAACGCTCGTCGCCTTCCTTGGTGAGGATGGGATTTTCGAAGTGGTCCGGCATGCCGCCCGCCACCAGCCGCTCAAACTCATCCCAGACCTTGGGAAAACGGTTGCGTGGCACCAGCGCCTCGAACCAGTTGCGGCCCTTGAGTTCGTCAAGCGTGTAGCCGGTAATCTCTTCAGCGGCGGGGTTGAACACCCTGAGATTGCCCGCGGGATCCAGCTCGACCACCATGGTATTGGTGCTACGGATCAGGTTCTCGGCATAGTCGCGCGCTTCGCGCAGGGCCACTTCGGCGGCGCTGCGCTCGGTGATGTCGCGCGCGCTTTCGATGATGCCGATGACTTGGCCGTACTTGTCGCGCAGCGGTGAAACCAGCAATTCGACCAGACGCGGTTCGCCGGCGGCGTTGAAGTGCCGATGTACGACGCTGGTGGATTCGCCGCATTCCAGCACCAGCCGCAGCGGGCAGGGATGCTCACTGCCGTCACACGGGCTGTCGCGATGGTGCGAGATGCGGTGGCACAACAGTTCGCCGCTCAATTCACCCGCGGCAAACTGGTCCGGCGCATTCTCTCGCGCCGGCCGGTTGGCCATGATCAGGCGGTAATCGTGCCCGATCACCATGATCGGCTCGGGTGCGCTGTCGATTACCGATTGCAGGAAGTTGCGCTGATCGGCCAGGTCTTCCTGCGTGGCCTCGCGCTGTCGGGCTTCGGCGCGCAGCGCCGTGTTGGTCAGGGTGATTTCCCGCGTGCGGCTGGCGACCAACTGCCGCAGATGGTGGGTGTAGCGGTGGTTGAGCAGCAGGCGGCCGAGCCCCTGGCAGAAGAGCAGCAACAGGCGCTCGTGCCACATATTGAAAAAGCCCGGCTCGGGGTGGAAAACGTTGAGCACGCCCAGCACCTGTTGCTCGCAACTGATCGGCACGCACAGCAGCGCGCCTTCAATCGGGATTGCCGGTGCGGCATTGGTGCCGAACGGCGTGAAGCGCGGGTCGTCGGCGCAGGAGCGGCAATGGACGATGGCGCCGCTGGCGGCCGCCTCGCCCATGATGCCTTCGCCCAGCCGGCACGGCGTGCTGGCGCGGCGGATAGGCGGCAGCGGCACATTTTGGGTCGCCGACTGGCCGAGTCCGCGCAGCATGTCGTCCCAGTCGAGGCCGGCCAGATTGGTCAGCATGTCACCATCGCCATCGTCGCCATCGCCGAGCAGGAAGATGGAGCAGCGTTCCATGTCCTGATTGGACATCAGTGCCGCCAGCGCCTGCTTGAGCAATTCGGCCTCACCGAGGTCGTTGATGGAAAGCCCCGCCAGATCGGACAGGGCCGACAGGCAGTCGAGCAGATTGACGATGTGGCGATTGAATTCGAGCGAGATTTCACCAAACTGGGCGTCGAACGGGCTGGAGGCGAAGTGCGTCATGAGCGCGTCAGCCGCGGGCAAAGGAAGCGGCAACTTCGCGGATGCCATCGAGCTTGTCCAGCAGCCGTTGCCACAGCGGTTCGAGGGTCGCCGCCGTCAGTCCGAGATCCGCCAGCATCGCGGGGTCGCAGGCGCCATCGGCATGCAGTGCCACGCCATCGATAATGCGGTTGGCGCAACGGGCGCACAGGCCTTCGAGTTGCACCAGCGGCCAGTGCTCGCCGCGATAGGCGGGATCGTAGTGGTATTCCATCACCAACAGCAGATCGGTCGGCAGGTGCCACTTGCTGCCCAGCCACACGCCGGCCTGGTAGTGGTCGATTTCGAGCCGGTCGCGGATGTGCTGGCCGAGCGGTCGTTCGGGGGTGTCGGCGTAGGCGGCCAGGGCGCCGTCCATTTCCACCGGATGCAGATGCACCAGCGCCAGCAGGCCGATGTTGTGGAGCAGGCCGGCCATATAAACGCTGTCGCCGCGCGGGCGCAGGGCTGCCGCGACAGCATGGTTCAAATCGCTGGCCATCAGCGCCGTCAGCGTGGCCGACAGCCAGTAACGCTCGGCGTCGAAACGCGGGCAGCGATCTGTCCGCAGCACCCCCGATAGCGCCAGGCCGACGGCCACGCTGCGCACCGTCACCATGCCCAGCACCGAAATGGCGTGAGACAGCGAATGGACGCCGCCGCGCTGACCGAAGAAGGCCGAATTGGACAGCCCCAGCAGGCGCGCGGCGATGGTTGGCGCCTCGCTCAAGGCATCGGCCAGCGCGCTCTGGCCGATGTTGCGATCCTCGCAGGCCGCGAGAATCCGCTGGATGTCCGGCGACAGGGTCGGCAATTCCTTCTGCTTCTGGATTTCCTGGCGCGCCTGATCGATGGTCATTTCAAACTCGTGTCCGTCCATCCAATGATGAACGGGAGACTATCACGTTCCCCGCGGGGTACGCTGTTGTATAGTATTTTCCCATCACGCCGGCCGGGCCTCCGACAACCGCGCACGGGTCGATCAACTGGAAATGCTGCAAATCAACCTGCCCAACCTGGGCTAGGGTTCCCGGGCATTTGCGGCAAACCGCAGACTTTTACTTCTTGTCGCCGCCTTTTTTCGCCGCTGCTGGTTTTTTCACGGCGGCAGGCTTTTTCGCCGCTGGCTTGGCGCTGGCTTTTGCTGTGCTTGCCGTGCCGCTAGTCCCACGGGGATTCCCTGCGGTCACGCCATCGACTTTTTCCGAAGTGGCGGCTTCTGCTGCCACTTTCCCCACCTTTGGCTCTTTCGCCTTGCGTGGCTCGAACTCGAAGCCGACCTTGCCGTCGGCGCCGCGCACCAGATAGGCTGAAAACTTCTTGCGGGTGCGGTTGGAGACGAAGCCTTTCAGCAGGCTGGTCTTGCCGGTTTCCAGCAGCTTCTGCATTTCGGCGCGGGACATTTCCTGTTGCAGGATGACCTTGCCAGAGCGGAAATCACAGGTTTTCGCCGCGCCGACGGACTTTTCGCAGACATAAGACATCGGTTGCTCGAAGACGCGGGCCGCGCACTTGGGGCAGGCGCCGAGCGCTTCCTGGCCGCTGAAATCGACTTCCTCGCCATCGCCTTCGTCGTTGCCGAAGTCGAAGGAGGGTGCATGATTCTCGTCGAGTTTGATGACGGCGGCGAAAGCACGCCCCATCTTGCTGCGAAAGCCTTGCAGCGGGCCAATCTGGCGGTCACGCAGCAACTGGTCCATTTCTTCCTGTTCCCACTGGCGGCTGGCGACCACTTTCCACAGCTTGTAGTCACACTTGTCGCACTTGAAGTGCTTGTAGGTTTCGTGGATGGCGCCACCGCATTTCGGGCAGGGCGACTTCAGCGTGCCGAAATCGGGATCGGCGAACTCGCCGGTCTTGATGCGCTCGACCATCGCCTGCGTCTGCTCGGTGATGTGGCCCATGAACTCGTCGCGCTTCAAGCGGCCCTGTTCCATCTCCTTCAGCTTCCATTCCCACAGGCCGGTCAGTTCGGGCGAGCGAATCTCGTCGACCTGCAATTGTTCCAGCGCAAACAGCAGGGAGAAAGCCTTGGCGGTCGGTTGCAGTTCGCGGCCGTTGCGATGCAGGTATTCCTCGGCAATCAGGCCCTCGATGGTGGCGGCGCGCGTGGCGGGCGTGCCCAAGCCGCGCTCGGACATGGCTTCGCGCAACTCCTCGTCCTCGATCAGCTTGCCGGCACCTTCCATGGCGGAGAGCAGCGTGGCTTCGTTGAAGCGCGCCGGCGGTTTGGTGGCGTTGGCCTTGACCTCGACATCGTTGGCCCAGACGCGCTCTTTCGGCTCGACCTTGGGCAGCGACGGGGTGGCATCCTCGCCCTGGTCGGCCTTGCCATAGACGGCGAGCCAGCCGGCGGTGATCAGCACCTTGCCCTCGGTCTTGAAGGCTGCCTTTTCGATACCGCTTTCAATCCGGGTAATGCGGGTGGTGACGTTGTACTCGGCGGCCGGGTAGAAGATGGCGAGAAAGCGGCGGGTGACCAGGTCGTAGATCTTCTGTTCCGGCTCCGACAGATTCTTGGGTTGGGCGCCGGTGGGGATGATGGCGAAGTGATCCGAAACCTTGGCATTATTGAAGATGCGCTTGGTCGGATGCACCCAGCCGCTCTTGAGGATGTCGCGGGCGAAACCCGCGTAGCCGGTTTCCTCCAGGTTTTTCAGCGTGTCCTTGACGGTGTTGATGTAGTCCTCGGGCAGGTAGCGCGAGTCGGTCCGCGGGTAGGTCAAGGCCTTGTGCTTTTCGTAGAGCGCCTGGGCGATGCCCAGCGTGTTGCGCGCCGAAAAGCCGAAGCGGCCGTTGGCCTCGCGCTGGAGCGAGGTCAAATCGAACAGCAGCGGCGACAGTTCGGTCTTGGGCTTCGATTCTTCCTCGACCACGCCATGCTTGCCGAGACAGGCCTGGCGAATATTTTCGGCGGCGGCCTTGTCCCAGAGGCGTTCAGCCTTGGCGTGTTCATCATCGTTTTTCTTGAACTTCTCGTCGAACCATCTGCCCCGATAAGTTCCGGCGACGGCCTGGAATTCGGCCTCGACCTCCCAGTAATCGCGCGACACGAAGGCCTTGATGCGGCGTTCGCGCTCGACCAGGATGGCCAGGGTCGGCGTTTGCACGCGGCCGACGGTGGTCTTGTAAAAACCACCCTCCTTCGAATTGAAGGCGGTCATGGCGCGGGTGCCGTTGATGCCGATCAGCCAGTCGGCTTCGGAACGACAGCGCGCGGCGTCGGCCAGCGGCAGCATCTCGGCGTCGCTGCGCAGGCGGGTGAAGCCGTCACGAATTGCGGCCGGGGTCATTGATTGCAGCCACAACCGGCGCACCGGTTTGGCGGCTTTTTCGGACAGTGCGTGCTGCACGACATAACGGAAAATCAGTTCCCCCTCGCGGCCCGCGTCACAGGCGTTGATCAGGCCGGAAACATCCTTGCGCTTCATCAGCCGCGTCAGCAGCCGCAGGCGTTCGGCCGTCTTTTCGATGGGGTTGAGGGCAAAGCGCGGCGGGATCATCGGCAGATGAGTGAATGTCCACTTGCCGCGCTTGACGTCGTATTCCTCGGGCACCGACAGCTCCAGCAGGTGGCCGATGGCCGACGAGAGGACGTAGTCGTCGCTTTCGAAGTAGTCGCCCTGCCGCGTGAAACCGCCCAGCACCTTGGCGATGTCCTGGGCGACGGAAGGTTTTTCGGCGATGATGAGTTGCTTGGTCATTGGATTTTCAGTGCTGCGCCGGGAGCGCGGATAAGCGGCGGATGATAAGCGGGGCTTGCCGACGAAGGCAAGCGCCGGCTAGTGTGTGCCAACCAGCGTGTCCGCCGGTTGATGGATCTAATGCACGGCCTGTAGCGGCGTCGGGTCGCCGAATTCGTCGTCATCCTCGTCGTAGCCGTCGTCGAGCAGCTCTTCGAGCACCAGCGCATCGATGGGCAGTTGCTGGCGCCAGATCACCATCAGCACGATGACCTTGAATTTGGTCAGAGGCACCATTTCGTCGGGCATGGCCAGCGCGCGTTCGAGTATCAGTTCGCGCGAAGAAGCATCGATGGCGTCGGCCTGTTCGAGAAAGGCGAGGAAGCCACGACACTCGACGGAGAGGCGGGCGATTTCCTCGCGGGCGAAAAAGCGCATGCCCGTGCTGGCCGCCAGCGCCGGCGCCAGGGATTCGGCGGAGGCCGCGTCGAAACCGGCCAGCCAGGCCAGCGCCGCCGAGATGTCGTCGTCGCCAAAGCCGGCGGCCATCAGCCTCTTGGCGAGCGCGGTGGGCTCCGGACAGGCATCCGGCAGATAGTTTTCGAAGAGGTAGACGAGGATGTCGATCATGTCCGCTCAGCTTGGGCGTTGCACACGTTGATAAAGACCGCCTGGCAGTTGCGCGATCTGGCCATTGAGTTCCAATGGCAGCAGGATGGCAAGAAGCTGCCCGGGCGTCAAGTTGCCGCGCGCGGAAAGTGCGTCGAGGCTGACGGGATCGTGGCCGATGAGATCGAGCAGCGCCGCGCTTTCGCTTGTCGTGGCGGCATCTTCCGAAAAAGTCGGCGGTAGCGGTACGGCACCGATCCTGGTTTCCCAGCGCAGTTCCTCAAAAATGTCCTGCGCGGATTCGACCAGCTTGGCGCCCTGTCTGATCAACTGGTGGCAACCGCGCGCCACCGGTGAATGGATCGAGCCGGGAATAGCGAAAACTTCGCGCCCCGCTTCGGCGGCCAGTCGGGCGGTGATGAGGGAACCGCTCCGCTCCGCCGCCTCGACGACGAGGCAACCCAGGGCCAGCCCGGCGATGATGCGGTTGCGGCGCGGAAAATTGGCCGGCAACGCCGCCGTGCCGAGCGGGAATTCGCTGATGATGCAGCCTTTTTCGACGATTTCGCGCGCCAGTTCGGCGTTGCGCGCCGGGTAGATGCGATCGGCGCCGGTGCCGATCACGGCAATGGTCGAACCCCGTCCCGCTGATTGTTCCGCCGTGCTGCCGGCAAGCGCGCCCCGATGGGCGGCGGCATCGATACCCAGCGCCAGTCCGCTGACGATCGTCAATCCGGCGGCGGCCAGCGTTGCGGCAAAGGCTTCGGCATTGGTTTCACCCTGCTTGGTGGCATTGCGGCTACCGACAATGGCCAGCGCCGGCCAGTTGAGGCAATCGACACGACCCTTGACGTAAAGCAGCACGGGCGGATCGGCGGTCTTGAGCAGGGCCTGCGGATACTCAGGATCGGCCAGCGTCAGCACGCGGTTGCCCGCCATGGCAGACCAGGCTTGCGCCGTGGCGATCGCGGCACTGGCGTCGTGGCTCAGCAAGCGGCCGGCGAGCGTGGCCCCGATCACGCCAGCCAGTGCGCTGATATGCGCGGAGAAAATCGCCTCCGGCGGCCCGAAGGCCTTGAGCAGATGCCGTTGCCCCTCGCCGCCGATGCCGGGAACACTGGTCAGCCGAATCCAGCCGCCGAGTTCGCTCCCCGATTCGGTCAGGTTTTCACTCCCGGATTCGGGCAATGGGTAAGACACCGCCGCGAGACCGGGCGGCGGTTCAGGGGGTTTTCACGATATCGCCGGGTTCGACCATATGCTGCGCTTCCATCACCAGCGCGTAGGCAACGCGGTCGAACACGCGGAACACGAAGACCAGCCCAAAACGCTCTTCCGGCAACTGGAATTTCTCCTTCTTATCCTTGAAGCGGTCGTTCACTTCGATGCCGGCCTGGTGTAGCGCCAGCACATGACCGACTTCGAGGCCATCCCGGGTGCCTCGCGACAGCACGGCCACAGAATACTTGCCGCCGAAACGCAGGCCGCCCAGCACCGAAATGACCGTGGCGCGCATATTCGGCGCGGGCGCGTGCGGCGCATAGCTGGGGACATCGACCGTGGGGGTCGGCAACAGATGCTCGCCAATGCCGATTTCGCTGGTGGAGTTGGTGACTTCGAGGATCGCCGGATCGCCCTTGCGCATAAGCCTGGCCTGACCGAGTTGCACCGCCTCGTGACCCAGCACCTGCTTGGTTTCGGGATCGATCAGCGCCTTGCCCGGCCGGAAGATCTGCCAGGACTGCTTTTGTTGATCCTTGATGCCGGTAACGTAGATCTTGCTGCCGGCGCCAACCAGCAGGCGCTGTTCTTCGAGCGCGATGATGCGTGCCGAGGTGTCGAGGCTGCCGGCTTCGATCACCAGCGGCTTGTCGAGGAAGGGTTCGATCACGGCAGGCGGAATCGCCGGTATGGCCTGATTGATTTCCTCGTCGTACTGTTTCGGCCCGATGCGGACGACTTCCAGCTTCGGCTCGTCGCCTTCCATCTTCAACACCAGCACCTGGCCGGGATAGATACGATGCGGGTTCTTCACCTGTTCGGTGTTGAGCCGCCACAGATCAGGCCAGCGGTAGGGGTCCTTGACGAATCTGGAGGCAACGCCCCACAGCGTGTCGCCGGTGACCACGGTATAGCGCGCCGGTGCGTCGGGCGCCAATACCAGCGGCGCCGGAGGCGGTTTGGTGGCTGCGGCCGTGTCGGCCAGGACGGCGGCGGACAGGACCGCACTTGAGAATGCGACTAGCAGCGCAGATATAATTCTCGACATAGGATGACCCTTCCCGGACGGTACCGGATTGTTTGCTTCGGGATTGTGCCCCCAATCGCGCGCCGCTTCAATTAATCGTTACCCGAAATAGCTCCCAGAATTCATGGCTCTTCTACCGATCCTGCGCTATCCCGACCCGCGTTTGCATACCCGGGCGACCAAAGTGGCGGTTGTCGATGCGGCGATTCAACGCCTGGCGGCCGATATGGCCGAAACCATGTACGAAGCCCCCGGCATCGGTTTGGCGGCGACCCAGGTCAATCAGCACGTTCAGGTGATCGTCATCGACGTCTCGGAAGACAGGTCGCGGCTGCTGACCCTGATCAACCCGGAAATCCTCGAGCGCAGCGGCGAATGCGAGGGTGAGGAAGGCTGTCTTTCGGTGCCCGGCATCTACGAGACAGTGGCGCGCGCCGAGCGTGTCCGGGTGCGCGCGCTGGGGCTGGATGGCCAGCCATTCGAACTGGCGGCCGAGGGCATGCTGGCGGTCTGCATCCAGCACGAGATCGATCACCTGCAAGGCAAGGTCTTCGTCGAATACCTCTCGCGCCTGAAGCAGGCGCGCATTCGTTCCCGCCTGGAAAAACGCTCGCGGATTACGGCGTAGCTGGCTGCGCGTCGTTCCATGCCCTGACCCACGCCACCAGTTCGGCCGCCGGAAGCGGGCGGGCGTAGAAGAAGCCTTGCACGTCGCCACACCCCTCCTGGCGCAAGAAATCCGCCTGCGCCGCGGTTTCCACGCCCTCGGCGATGACCCTGAAGCCCAGGCTGCGACAAAGACCGATGATGGCGCGGGTAATCGCGATGTCTTCAACGGACTCGGGCAGGTCGCGCACGAAACTGCGGTCGATCTTGAGGCGGTCGGCGCGCAGGAATTTCAGGTAAGACAGCGAGGAATAGCCAGTACCGAAATCATCGATGGCAACCTCGACGCCGAGTTCGCTCAATACCGCGACCGTGCCCATGCCCTGCTCGGCGTTGGCGAGCAGAAAACTTTCGGTGATTTCCAGTTCGAGTTGCGCCGGCGCCAGCCCCGTGTCGGCCAGCGCGCGTTCAACCGCATCGACAAAGCCACCGCGTTCGATCTGGAGGCCATCGACATTGACCGAAACCAGGCCGATGGCCAGCCCGCCATCGTGCCACTCTTTCGCCTGGCGGCAGGTTTCGCGCAGCACCCACTCGCCCAGTGGCACGATGAGTCCGGTGTCTTGCGCCACGGCCAGAAAATTGCCCGGCAACAACAGTCCGCGCTGCGGATGGCGCCAGCGCACCAGTGCCTCGGCGCCCGAGACGTGGCCGCGGGCAAGATCGATCTGCGGCTGGTACCAGACCTCGAACTCGCCGTTTTTCAGGGCTTGCCGCAACCCCTGTTCGAGCGCCATGCGGGCTTTCACGGCCGCCGCCATCTGCTCGTCGTGGAAGCGGAAGGTGTTGCGACCCTCGCGCTTGGCCGCATAGAGCGCCGTGTCCGCCGCGCGCATCACCTCGATGGCATCGCTGCCGTCGGCGGGGAAGAGGGCAATGCCGATACTGGTGGTTACGCGCGCTTCCTGGCCACGCAGGTTATAGGGCATGGCCACGGCATCGATGATCTTGCAGGCGATATTGCTCGCCACCTCGGTCGCGTCAAGTGCTTCAACGACAACGGCAAATTCGTCGCCGCCAAGACGGGCGACGGTGTCCGCATTGCGCAGGGTTTGCGTGAGTCGATCGGCGACGATTTGCAGCAGGCGATCGCCAGCCGGATGACCGAGACTGTCATTAACGTTTTTGAAGCCGTCGAGATCGAGCAGCAGCACGGCCAGCGGCTGCTTGTCGCGCTCGGCGCGATCAATGGCGTGCGAGAGCTGGATACCCAGCAGCGAGCGGTTGGCCAGCCCTGTCAGCGCATCGTAGTGCGCCATCCGCTGCAATTCGGCTTCCGAGCGTTTGACGTGGCTGATGTCGGTGACCAGGGCAAACGCGCCGACGCTGCTGCCCGCGCCGTCGAGCAGCGTGGCGGCGCTGAAGGAGCAGGGCACCAGCTTGCCGTCGGGGCGCAGCAATTCCACCTCAAAGGTGTTGGGCTGGCCGCGGGCGCAGAGCGACAGCGCAAGGCGAAAGATTTCGGCATTATTGTCATCGACGAACACAAAGGGGTCGTGGCCGACTATCTGCTCGCGGGTCCGCCCGAGAACGGCGCACAGCGCCGGGTTGACCTGCTGGGTCAGGTTGTGACGATCAATGAGCCAGAAGCCTTCCTGCGTCGTCTCGATCACACTGCGCAGTTTGCCTTCGCTGGCGGCGAGGGCAAGCGCCGTCTCGAAGTGGCGGTTGGCCACCGTTGCCGTCAGCATCAGGGCAATGAGCAGACCGGTGCCGACGACAACCGAGGAAGCGAGAAAGGTCGGATCGAACGCAACAATCGATGCCGGCGAGCCATCGCGGATGAAATACGCGGCGGCCATCGCCGTGTAATGCATGCCGGAAATGGCGGCGCCCATCACCGTGGCGGCCAGCAGGTGACTACCGCGCGAGCGGCCGACGCCGAAACGAATCGACAAGGCCAGCCAGGCCAGCAGCACCGCCACCACGAGGGAGGCCGTGAAAATCCGCGGGTCGTAGCGGATGAGGCCATCGATGTGCATCGCGGCCATGCCCGAATAGTGCATGACGCCGATACCGACGCCGAGCAGCAGGCTGCCCCCCGCCAGCCGCGGCCAGGAGGCGCGTTCGCGGCTGATCACCTCAAGCGCCACCGCGCTGGCCAGCATGCCGGGCGCCATCGACAGCAGGGTGATCAGCGGGTCGTAGCGGACGCCGCAGGGCAGCGTCAGCGCCAGCATGCCAACAAAATGCATGGCCCAGATGCCGCCGCCCATCGCCAGCGCGCCCGCGAGCAGCCACAGCAGGCGCTCGCGGCGGCGATGGGCCGCCGCGATGCGGCCGGCCACGTCCAGCGCGGCGTATGAAGCGAAAATGGCGATCAACACCGACGCCGCAACCAGCCAGCCTTCGTAATGGCCCGTGTAGAGCAGGGGCGGCTCGGGCGGGGCGCTGATGAATTGCAGGCTGTCGAGAATGCGCATGGTGGCCGTCGATCGAATCGACGAAGGATGCCACAACGGCGCGGGCGCGGTGGCGTTTTCGTCTTGTCCCACGGAGATTTCCTGCGGTCAGGGCTGCCCGGCGGCAACAAAGCTGTCATGGGATAATCCGAAGATGACTTCCACCCCGCTTCGCCTTGCCTTTGCCGGCACGCCTGAATTCGCCGCCGTCGCGCTTGACGCCATCCTCGCCGCGGGTTTTGACGTGGCGCTGGTGCTGACCCAGCCTGATCGCCCTGCCGGCCGTGGCCAGCAGGTGCATGCCAGCCCGGTCAAGCGGCTGGCGGAAAAGCATGGCATTGCCGTGCGGCAGCCCGAGCGGCTAAAAGACCCCGCCACCCATGTGCCGCTGCTCGACGCCCGGGTCGACGTGCTGGTGGTGGCGGCCTACGGCCTCATCCTGCCGCAGGCCGTGCTCGATATTCCGCGCCTGGGCTGCCTCAATATCCACGCCTCGCTGTTGCCGCGCTGGCGCGGGGCGGCGCCGATCCAGCGCGCCATCGAAGCCGGCGACAGCGCAACCGGCATCACCGTCATGCGCATGGCCGCCGGCCTCGACACCGGGCCGATGCTGTTGAAAGAGGCGCTGCCCATCGCGGCGGACGACAGTGCGGCGACGCTGCACGACAAACTCGCCCGACTGGGTGGGCGACTGATCGTCGACGCGCTCGGTCGCCTGGACAGCCTGGTGCCGGAAATTCAGCCCGAAGACGGCGTGACCTACGCCAAAAAAATCGAGAAAGCCGAGGCGCAAATCGACTGGCGCTGGCCGGCGACAAGCATCGAGCGCCGCATCCGCGCCTTCGACCCCTTTCCCGGTGCGCTGGCGACGTTGCGCGGCGAGACGCTCAAGCTCTGGCGCGCCACCTTGACCGCCGGTGGCGGCCAGCCGGGCGAAGTGCTGGCGGTGAGCGCCGACGGCATCGTCGTGGCCGCCGGCGAAGCCGCGCTGACCCTCGCCGAGCTGCAAAAACCGGGCGGCCGCCGTATCGCTAGCGCCGACTTTTTGCGCGGCTTCGCGGTGAGCGCGGGTGATCGTTTCACCGTGACAGCCTGAGCGAAACGCCAGCATGGAGCAGGTGGTCGTCTTCATTCGGCACGGTCGCAGCGAGTGGAATGTCGCCGATCGCTTCACTGGCTGGACCGACATTCCGCTGACCGAAGCCGGTTTTGCCGAAGCGGCGCGGGCCGGTCGCTTGCTGGCGGACGCCGGTTTCACCTTCGACGAAGCCCATGTGTCGATGCTGTCGCGTACGCGGCAGACAGTGGACGCCCTGCTGGCCGCCATGCCGCACCCCGCCGTGCCGTTGTTTGCCAGTTGGCGGCTCAACGAGCGCCACTACGGCGCCTTGCAGGGCATGAGCAAGAAAGAGATTTTCGCGGCCTGGGGCGAGCAACAGTCGCGCCGCT
>JFJP01037114.1_pt1 | contig 45067 bp, 21 predicted proteins | sample 431651 | NCBI WGS metagenome assembly JFJP01 (sample SAMN02602958, study PRJNA72255) | Microbial mat metagenome, whole genome shotgun sequencing project. | biome: fresh water; feature: sink hole; material: water; isolation source: purple microbial (photo- and chemosynthetic) mats found in...
AGCGATACGCCTGCAATTAAATTTTCTGTTGTTGGCCATTATCTTTACTATATAATTAAACTGACACTTGAAAAAGTGGCCGGTAAATTGGGCGTTTAAAAAATAAAGTCTGCAACAAGTGGCTTTTAGGAAAAACCTATGAACTTAGAATTGACAAAAGTAAAGATTGTTTCCTTCATCATTCTGATTCTATTCCTTACATCGGGATTGGATTTGACAGCCGGCTTAAGCGGAACCTACTATATTGACGCCGCAGATGGAAATGATCTGTCCAGCGGTAAGTCGGAATCCGAAGCCTGGAAAACATTCACTAATGTCAATAAAACAGTTTTGTCTGCAGGCACCAAAATACTTTTAAAGCGAGGTGCCGTATGGAACCATCGACTCGAAATCAGAGGGTCAGGAACCGTTGATAACTGGATTACAGTAAGTGCCTATGGAACCAGTGAAATCCGACCATTAATCACCCTAACGAACAATATAAACGATATAGGCATTTTGATTTGCGATTTGGATAAAACAACCGGAATTGCCAGAGCGCAGAAAATAAGTTATATCGAAATTAAAGATATTGAAATTGCCAATTCACGACTGGGAATTTTCTACCGGGTGATAAGCGGTACCCAAAACACAGGATTCAGGGTTTCTAACGTGATCTTCAACAATATTAACTGCGATGAAGTGATGGCGGCTTGCAATGCAGGAAACGATAAGGATTTGAAACATGCTGAAATATCCAGGCAACTAAGTTTAGCGAAAGGAAATCTTCAAACATTAAACACTACCTCAGGCGGAGGTTCTTACGAATATATATTTCCTGCCGCCATTTTTGTTGGAGGGCAGGTTGCAGGCGTTCAAACGGTTTCAGGCACTCATACAACAGTTCTTACAGAATTTGAAGTTGCAGACTGCAAGTTTTTTGATGGATCATGCAGCGTGATGAGCTCATTTTATTTCCCATTTATTGCAGGATCAGATGTCTGGAGGCAATTGATTTATAAAGTAAAAATCAGCAATTGCGTTTCAACTGGTTCGGTGAATGGAGCAATCGGATTCGATGGTGTAAACGGTGGTGCTGTTGCAGATGAAAATGGCGTTATGCAAGCCGACGAAAACGGATGGGGCGTGATAAAACATTTCGAAGTGAATGATACTTACGCACATCCTGACCGTACCTGGCCTGACGGAACAACTGCCGTAATTTTGTCAAACAGTCAGAATTTTCTTGTCGACAGTTGTGAGTTTTCAAATATCCTGAATCAGGGAAACCCTGATGGATGCGGCTTTGATTTTGAAACTGACGTTAGCCGTGTGACAATTCAAAACACTAAGTTTTTCAGTAACGATGGCCATTCTATTCTCGTAATGAACAGCGGTCCTTTTGGTGGCAACACCGATATCACCATTCAGAAAAACCTGTTTGCCAATAATGTTAAAAGCAGCCCTTCTTTATTTGAGTTCAGCTTATCGAATGGGATTGACGGACACAAAAATATCCGAATCAGAAATAATATTGCATTTCTACGAAAAACAAATATTGATAATCTGGCAATCGGCTTTATAAATTCCAACAGAACCTATATTACTGCTTCTGATAATGATGTTTACTATTTAGACGAAGCAGCACAGCCTGTAACGGTTACTTTTTTAGGCAAATTATTTACCTATAATGCAATTGTGAGTGCGGTTTTAGCCCCGCAAATATCAAATTTACTCGCAAATAATGGCGATTTATATACTGATATACAGGAAATCCTTATTACCAGCGTTGTTTCCAAAGGTTCCCCGAATGTTTATTTGGTAAGTGAAAACTCTGGTTTTTCTGATGCACAATGGTTACCTTATGAAGCAATAGTACCCTTCAGTTTATCTCCCAATCCCGGGATAAAAACTGTATATTTTAAAGTAAAAAACATAAGCGGCGTGTCTTCATCTGCAAAACTTAAAGTATCTTTAAAAGGGGCACCCAAAAAACTCGACGCAGGATCAAAGGTGCACACAATGTCTGCAAGTATTTATCCGAATCCTGCAGTTTCATTAGTGAATGTTGCAATTGATAATGATTTTAAACCAGAAGTAGAAAAAGGGAATTCCGAAAAGGATATTTATACTGTCACAGTGATGACAACTGACGGAATTGTTCTTGACCAAAGCAGGCATTCCGGAGATGATTTTTTTCTTGATTTAAGTCCATACCAAAAAGGGACTTTGTTAATAAGAATGGTGGGGAATAATAGAGTAGTTACAAAAGCAATCGTTAAAAACTGAAGAATTGAAAACCGAAGAAAACATAAACATGATTTATAAATATTCATCACTGATATTGGTATTATTGTCTCTTTTCTGGTTTAGCTGCGATCCTAAAACTAAAAAAGAAGATGTTCTTACGGTTTCAGTTGCCTCCATTTCAGCTTCTGCGAATTCGAATACCTATGAAGTAAAGGTCACAACCTCAGCTAAAGAGTTTGAGGTTTCTTCCAATGCAACATGGTGTACAACGGTTTCCAATGTTGCTAACAGTAGTTTTTCAGTTTCAATCACTGCAAATAATCTGGATCTTATCAGAAGTGCCGTAATAACAGTGACAGCCGGAACCAAAACAGTTACCATTTCAGTTACCCAGGCAGCCGGAGAAGTAATTGTAATTATAATCACCCCTACAATGCGCGACAGTATTGCTCTGGTCGCTTTGAATACGGGTACCACAAAGTGGAATACTGCCGAACCAATGGATAAATGGGCAGGGGTAAAGCTTGATGTTATTTCCGGCTCTCGCAGGGTAACAGAATTAAGCATTCCTGATAATACAATAATTACAGGAGCCATTTCCGACTCTATAAAGAATCTTACAGAATTGATTTACCTCGATTTTTCAGGTAATAATCTTACCGGTTCGGTGCCTGACTTATCCGGTCTTGTTAAATTGGTTGTTTTGGAATTGAAAAATAATACATTAACCGGTGGTATTCCCCTATTGCCGGTTTCACTGGCATATCTGAGTATGGGGCAAAACACCTTATCGGGCACACTGCCTGTTCATGTAAATAATCTTACTTCATTAATGGTATTTGATTTGGGATTAAATGATTTTACCGGCACTATTCCTGCAGAATGGCTAAGCCTCACCAAAATGAAATATTTTTACCTGTATGGCAATCAGCTGAGCGGAGAAATGCCAGTATACCTTTCAACATTTTCGAAAATGGAGGCTTTGGCATTGGATTATAATCAATTAACCGGGAGCATACCTGCAGGAATAGGTTTAATTAGCTCCCTGCAGAAATTGACATTGCAGCAGAATAAACTTACAGGAACAGTTCCTGCTGACTTGGTCAATAATGCAAATTGGTCTGTCTGGAGCGCAACAGTAGTGCCTCAGCAAAACGGTGAAATGTTACTTACAGGAAAGAAAACAACATCAGAACTGAAAAATACTATCTGCATTTCTGAAAGCAGAGATGCATTGAAAGCGTATCCATTACCTGGTAAGCGCTCAGAAAAATGGAGGTAAAAAACTGAATAGAAAACATTGCAAAAATTTCCGGATTTACTGGGAATGAAGCCACCCGGTTATTGCTGGTGAAATTTGCTTTTGGGAATTGCAATAAAACAACTATCAATGGCTACAAAGACATTGATCATTTTAAAGACAGGTTAAAATCCTGAAGAAAACGAATTATCCATTCATTAATAATAAATTATGATTTAAACTTTACTTAAAAACTACTATTATGAAAAAAATTATTTTCTCTTTTCTTGTTTTGGCTGTAGGCTTTACTGCAAAAGCTCAGGTCGATGGTTTCTTCCCCCAATTTGGGCAAGATGCACAATGGGCAGTAAATGAACAATTCGAATTGGTATTCACCGGAGATGTTGCTCCTGCACCTACTGCATCTATTGCGACTACTTTTGAAGGAATGGTTTCTGACGGAATTGGTGGTAATGATTTTACTGGACTTAACATGAAGTTTGATTGCATTATTTTTGATGCTGCTACAAATACTCAGATTCTTCTTGGTTATGATGGAACATGGGGTAGTAAAGGTGTTAGCCTCGAGTTTAGCCAATGGTTATGCCAGGCTACATTCGATTTTTCATATGGCGCAGGAAATGACAAATGGATGATAGTTGATCCAAGCAGTTATCAGGCTGCAGTGGTTAAAAATGGCTACAACGCATTTGAAATAAATGTGGATGCAACAGGACTGATCAGCTGCAAATTGAATGGATACGTATGTGATGTTCCTTATCAGGCTCCATTAGCTTCATTAAAACCAACAGCTGTTTCTACATTCTTTGTTGTTTTCGCAAATAACATAACTGGGTTTAAGATGAAAAATCTTATAGTCACAAAAGGTGGTGTTACCAACAAATATTTTGTAGATCCATCAAGTGGTATTAAAAATGCAAGCCATCAATCAATCGACATCTATCCAAATCCAAGTAAGGGAGTTTTTACCATTGCAAATATCCCTGCAGGACAGAAATATCAGGTTACAAACATGCTGGGACAGCAGATTGAGTCCGGCGTTATTAAAAGCAACGACCATAAGCTGGATCTTACTTCAAAGCAAAAAGGTGTGTATTTTGTAACTATTGATGGAATCAATGGCAAAATGGTGAAAAAAATTATGAAGGATTAGTTTTAGCATTTATTGGCAGGTTTTTTTACTGCTACTATTAATGCCACAGATTATCCGCTGCACTTTTGAGGCATGCATTTAATCTGTGGCATTTTTGCTTTTTCTCACAATGGTCCGTTGGTTATTGATATTTTATTGAGAGATTACATTCATTGAGTTCGTACGTCAGCGCACTCGGTTCTTTACTTCACTTCGTTTTGTTCAGTATGACAATTGTATATCAATGTCGATTGGTTATGAACAGCCAACGCTACCCCTGGCTCCTAACCGCGTGCCGCTGAAGCTTGCGCCTCCGCTAAAGCTTCGGCGGCACGCGGATAGCGGAGGGGCAAGGGGAATTCTGGTGCGCTGACCCCTTTAGGGGATTTGGGGTGAGCGATGGCAATTGCTACTATTTAATCGACATTGAATTGCATATGTGGATAGAGTCTAAAAATCCCAATGTTACAAAAAGGCATAAATAATGATACCTCTGAATTTTTACTAAGACTACCTCTCAACTACATTTGTTTGGAGAACTTGTTTTTAAGAAATTAAAATAGTTCTGCCAGAGACTCAGAAATTGCTCTGCCAATTTTTTTACGATGCAAATAAATAATAATCTCTAACTATAAATTACTAACATTTTAATTTATCCAATTATGAAAAAAATCTTACTGTCTTTTATTGGTATGCTTTTCGCTGCATCAGTGATGTCGCAGAATTTGGCAGTTAGTACATACACTCCGGACTGGTGGGTTCAATCAGGAAAGAATTGCGCGGATGGAGAAACTGATGGTTGGTACTACAGATCCAATGTTGCGAGCGAACGGTTGGTTTTTAACGGTACCGTAACTACACCTTGTCATATTGCTACTATGTTAGGTATGGGTAAACCATGGCTGGATATGGTTATAAAATTCAGGGCAGATATTAATACAGATGGAACTAATACCACATTTATCCTTGGTTCAAATGCTGCATGGGGAGGACAGGGAGTAATGATAGAAGCAAGCAAATACGGAGTAATGGTTCAGGAAAACTTTGATTATAGTGTTCTAAACTGGATATCCACCGATGTTGCAACATATCAGGGAAAGTTTACCGGAGGATTCTATAATTTCATTATCCGGATTTCAGCAACCGGTTTAATTTCTGTGCAAATTGACGATTACCTGTTACCAGGAACTTTTCAGGTAACGGCGTTAGGTTTAAGCGATCTGCAGAACAACGATTTCTTCATGGTAAATATTGGTTCAAAACCTGCTACAGGCTGGAGAATGAAAGTTGTTGATGTACAAAGAGGAGCTACTAAAAAATCTTATTTCCCGACTGCGACAGCTCCTGCTGTCAGTACAACAAGTGTAACCATTAATTCTTCAACATCTGCAACTGCAATAGGCAACGTAACATCAGACGGCGGTGCTTTCACTGTAACACGTGGTTTCTGCTGGGGCGCAGTAACCGGCCCGACTATTGCCGATAGTAAATCAGAAGAATCTACTTTGTCTGGCGGCATTGGCTCTTATACTCACGAACTGACACTATCAGCACATTCCGATTATTACATCAGACCTTATGTTACCAGTGTATATGGCACAGAATATGGCACTGAGCAGATGATTACAACAAAATCAGCACAGGCTCATCTCAGCGGTCTCACTGTGGATGGAACTGCAGTTAGTGGATTTGACAGCAATACCTTGAGCTACAATATTGAATTGCCTTTTGGAAGTACAGCAATTCCCGTTGTGGCATACACGCTAACCGACGAACTGGCAACAGCTGCACTCGTAAATCCAGATGCTTTACCAGGCTCATCCATTGTTACCGTAACTGCTGAAGATGGAGTCACTAAACTGGAATATACAATTGCATTTACAGTTGCTGCCGGAGCAGGAAATGCCAACCTATCCGGGATTTCAATTAATGATGTTGCTATTTCAGGCTTTGATCCGGCAACTTTAAGCTATTCAGCTGGGTTAGCCAATGGTACCACAGAAGTACCTGTTGTAACTTATGCACTGGCTGATGCAACATCAAGTGCCGTGCTAACTAATGCGACATCTTTGCCAGGTTCTACAACAATTGTAGTTACTGCACAGGATGGAACAACTGTTAAAACCTATACGATTGAGTTTACCCTAGCAGCTGCTCAGATTGCGGACTTCTTCCCAATGTTTGGAAAAAACGCAGAATGGGCGGTAAATGAACAGTACGAATTAGTTTTCTCAGGAGCTGTAGCTCCCGGTCCGGTGGCAGCTATTGCAACAACCTTCGGCGGACTGGTATCTGATGGTGTTGGTGGAAATGATTTTACTGGTCTCAATATTAAGTTTGATGGCATAATTATGGATGCAGCCACAAACACAGTTGTTGTTCTTGGTTGGGATGCTGTATGGGGAGGAAAGGGAATTAACCTGGAGTTTAATCAGTGGCTATGCCAGGCAACAACAGATTTTTCCTATGGAGCAGGTGCCGACAAATGGATGATTTCTAATCCGGGTGCATATCAACCCATAGTTAACAAAAACGGATACAACGCTTTTGAAATTAATGTGGATGAGGCAGGTCTTATCAGCTGCAAATTGAATGGATTTGTGTGTGATGTTCCATATCAGGCTTCACTTGCTTCATTGAAACCAACTGCTGCTTCAACATTCTTTGTCGCTTTTGTAAATAATTTAACCGGATTTAAGATGAAAAATCTGGTGGTTACAAAAGGTGGAGTTACAAAGAAATATTTTAGCGCTCCAGTTGCTGCAGGTACTGATGCTCATTTATCGGATCTGAAAATTGACGGATTAGCATTACCAGGTTTTGATCAAGGTACTTTCACTTACAATTATGAATTACCTTATGGTACCGTTGCTATTCCTGCAATTACCTATACATTGGCAGATGTGAATGCTTCTGCAGTAATTCAGAATACCGTTAGTCTGCCCGGGGCATCACTGATTACCGTTACTGCTGAAGATGGAACAACAAAACTTGAATATGCAGTTTCATTTACCTTAGCAGCACCTTCTCAAAACGCAAGCTTATCAGGTATTTCAAGCGATGGTGTAGCCATTGAAGGTTTCAGCGCAAACACTTTTAGTTATCCTGTGAAACTCGCTCAGGGAACTACAACTGTGCCTGTTGTTACCTATGTTCTCGCAGATGAAAAGGCAAATGCAGTGATTACCAATGCCAGTGCTTTACCTGGAAATACAACCATTGTTGTTACAGCTCAGGATGGTTCAACTGTATTAACCTATACCATTGAATTCACAGTTCATACCAGCATTCAAAGTAATGCAGGTGCAGGATTCAGCTTGTATCCAAATCCTGCTTCTTCCTCGATAAACATCAGAAGCACCAATGATTTGACAGGCAAATCATATTCTGTTGTTTCGATGGATGGAAAGGTTTGCCTCAATGGTAAAATCAACCAGTCAGAGCAGTCAATAGATATTTCTGGTATTCCTGCAGGTAACTATTTCCTCACAATAGAAAAGATAAAGAATAAAATGAAGTTTGTGAAGAAATAGGAACTTTTATTCGGTTTCTAAATAGAAATTATAGGCCACGGATGCGCGAATTTATTAGAGCATTCGTGGCCTTTTTCTTTTCCATGAAAGTAATTTTTTTGGTGTGCCGGTCAGGAAAAGCAATTAGCCTGCATATTCCGAACAATTTGCACTACAGAATGGTCTTTTGTTACAAAAAAGCATAGCCAATGATACGAGGGCAAGGCATTAATAAATGGCCGGAGAATATCTTTGTTTGGTGAAGAATTCATTTTAAATATCAGGGAATAATGAAAACACGAAATCTGCAAATAATCCTTATCATTTTAGTATTACTTACTGCTGGAATTTCAAAAAATGTGGCTCAGACTGTTTATGTGAAACAGGGTGATGCCGGCGAAGACGCTACCTTGAAAGTGATAGACGCGCTGAACGAATGCAAAGAAAAAAAAGCCACCAGATTAGTCTTCGAAAAAGGCAATTATTTATTTCTTCCTGATTTCGCTTCTGAAAAATATATTTTTACCAGTAATAATGATGAAGGGCTGAAACGGTTTGTATTCAATCTTTCGGGTATTTCAAATCTTGAAATTGACGGGCAAAATTCGTCTTTTATGTTCGACGGATATATTTGTCCGTTTCTGATGGAAAACTCGAATCAGATCAGTATAAAGAATTTTTCAATCGACTATAAACGAACGTTTCATTCCGAAGGGAAGATAATCGCTGCGTATCAGGATAGTCTGGATATTGAATTTTCACCAGCCTTTCCATACTCTGTAAACAATAACAAACTTATGTTTACGGGGGATCAGATTATTGGCAAAGACAACGCCGGAGAACCCAAACGCGTTATATATCCATTCTGGCATCTTCTTGAATTTGATGCGGCGAAACGTGAGCCGGCTCCTTATGCCCACGACTATCTGAACGTGCAAAACATGCTGGTGAAAGAACTCAAACCCGGAGTGGTTCGGATTTTTTTCCCGCGACTAAACGGAACCGTTGGTAATACAATGGTTTTTAATTATTCAGACAGAGCTGTTCCTGCATTTACTGTAACAGACAGCGAGAATCTGAATTTCACAAACCTCACTATTTATCATGCAGGCGGGATGGGCGTTATTGCCCAGCGAAGCAAAAATATTTTATTGGATAAGGTAAATGTTGTAGCCGCTCCGGGACGAATGCTTAGCCTGGCTGCTGATGCAACTCATTTTGTAAATTGCAGTGGAAACATAACCATGCAAAATTGCAGGTTTGAAAGTCAGATGGACGACGCTACCAACATTCATGGTATTTATGTTAAAATAGTAAAACTTATTACCCCAAGCGAAGTCCTTGTTAAATTAATTCATTACCAGCAATTTGGATTTGATTTCCTCACTCCAAATGCCAAAGTAGAAATTACCGAAGCGCAAAGCCTCAATGTTTACGAAGAAAATATTGTGGCGAAATCGGTTCGTCTCAATAAAGAATACTCGAAAGTTACATTTACCAAACCCATATCTGATAAAGTGAAATTGGGTGATGTAATCGCGGCTTCTGGCGAGTATCCCGACGTATTGATTAATAATTGTGTTATGCAGAAAAACCGTGCACGCGGATTCCTGCTTGGTTCACGGGGGAAAATTGTTGTTGAGAATTCTTATTTCCATACACATTGTGCATCTATAGTTTTGGAAGGTGATGGACGTTTTTGGTTTGAGCAATCCGGTGTACGTGATCTGACTATCAGAAACAACACTTTTGACAACTGCAACTACAGTCTGATGCTTGGCCTTGGTGTTATAATGGTAGGCTCTGGAATTGAAGAAAACCGCAAAGAAGACAGCCGGTACAACAGGAATATACGTATTGAAAATAATACTTTTAAGCTTGCAAACCCATGTATCTTGAAAATGTACTCCGTTGATAATCTGATTTACAGAAATAACAAAACCGAAAATTCAGACGATTACAAAATGAGTGAATGGTGGCAAAAAATGGAATTGAAGCCATTTATAATTAGCAATTCTTCTAATGTGAAGATTGAAGAGTAGTTTTTTATGCCACTAAGGCACAAAGGCACAAAGGTTTATTGTGCCTGTTCTTTGTGAAGCCATGATGCTTAGTGTCTTTGTGGCAATTTGCGAAATTTTCAATTGCTTTTTTAAGTGAGTGAACTAAAATCAAACTAAAATGACTAAACTGATTTCAACTTTAGTGGCCTTTTTATTTATTTCCAACGCAATAGCTCAGCAGAAAACTATTTATATAAAAGAATGCCCGAATGGTGAAGATGCAACACCTATTGTTGTTGCTGCCATAAAGGAATGTAAAACCAAAAAAGCTACTAAACTTGTTTTTGCTAAAGGCACTTACAACTTCCTGCCCGATTTGGCTTTTGAGCGCTATGTCTCCGTTAGTAATAATGATGAAGGTCTGAAACGTTTTCTCTTTGATCTCACCGGATTTGAAAATCTGGAAATTGACGGACAGGGATCCGCATTTATTTTCGATGGATATATCTGTCCTTTTTTAATGAATTCTTCAAGTCAGATAACTGTCAGGAATCTTTCCATCGATTATAAGCGTACATTCAGCTCGGAGGGGATTATTACGGCCGCTTATAAGGATAGCATAGATGTCGCTTTTTCATCCGCTTATCCATATATGGTTTCAAACAATAAGCTGATGTTCACAGGCGAAAAATTTGTTACTAAAGACAATGCCGGACAACCGAAAAAGGAGTTTTATCCTTTTTGGCACATGCTTGAATTCGACGCATCGAAAAGAGAACCTATGCCGGGATTGGAATTCCTGCCGGTTCAGAATATTGTTGTGAAAGAATTAAAACCTGGTGTTGTGCGCTTTTTTTACCCCAGATTAACCGGTACAGTTGGAAATACAATGCTGTTCAATGCTGAAAACAGACAGGTATCGGCATTTACTATTTCCGATAGTAAAGATATCAATCTGAAGAGTGTTACCATTTATCATGCTGGGGGAATGGGAGTTATTGGTCAACGCAGTAATAATATCATGTTAGATTCAGTAAAGGTTATTGCCGCTCCCGGCAGAATGGGCAGCGTTTGCGCAGATGCTACTCATTTTGTAAATTGTGGAGGACAAATCACCATGCAGAATTGTGTATTTGAAAGCATGATGGATGATGCAACAAATATCCATGGTATCTATGTGAAGATAGTTAAGATTATTTCACCCACTGAAGTCCTGGTTAAACTTATTCATTATATGCAGTATGGCTTTGATTTTCTTGTGCCAAAAGAGAAAATTGAAATTGTTGAGGCTCAGAGTTTAAACACCTACATGGAATGCACTGTAAAAAAGTCAGAACGTATAAACAAAGAGTTTACACAAATCACCTTAAGTGAGCCCCTATCCGATAAGGTAAAAGTTGGGGATGTTATTGCATCTGCTCAACAATATCCTGATGTACTGATTAAGAATTGCACAATGCAGAAAAACCGGGGAAGATCTCTATTGCTGGGTTCCCGGGGAAAAATTATACTTGAAAATAACTACTTCCACAGCCATTGCGCTTCTGTAGTCTTTGAAGGTGATGGTCGTTTCTGGTTCGAACAGGCCGGGGTGCGCGATGTCACTATCCGTAACAATATGTTCGAAAATTGCAATTATAGTTTTATGTTCGGATTGGGAGTTATCAGGGTAGGCTCTGGAATTGAGGAAGACAGAAAAGAAGACAGCAGGTATAATCGAAATATTCTTATCGAGAATAACACCTTCCGGGTATTCAATCCCTGCGTTCTTAGCATGTATTCTGTCGATAATCTGACATACAGAAACAATAAAATTGAGAAAACCACTGATTATCCATTATTAGAGTGGTTTCAGAAAATGGATCTAAAAGAAGTTATGATTACGAATTCATCAAATATCAACATCCAGAAATAATAATCAGAATAATGAAAAATATACTGGCTTTTATTTTTTGTGTAATCCTATTTTCCTTGTCAGGTATTGAGGTGAAAGGGAACAGTATCGATGTTGGTAAGAACCTGATGTGGATCAGCCCTGCCAGTGAAAACCCCGATACCCACCTTGCTTTTCGGGGAAAGTTTAATTTGCTGAAAGAAGCAGTTGTTGACCTGCAAATTTCCGGCGCTTCCTGGTATGTGGTTTGGATAGATGGGAAGATGTTCACAGAAGGCCCCGACCGCTATGATGCCGGATTTCCCGAATACCAAACCCGCAAAATTAGTTTGCCCCAGGGAAATCATGTTGTTGCAGTGCAGGTTCATTTCGAAGGGGTTGAAACACGTATTCAGGAAGTCATTCAGCCTTTTCTCTATTTTCAGGCTTTCATTTCCGGAACTATTATTCCAATTGAATGGAAATGTGAATACCTGAGAGGATATATTTCACAGGGTCGCCGGATAATTCCAAGTCTGGGATGGACAGAATGGGCAGATACAAAATGGCAGCAAATTGATTGGCAGCAAGCAGATTATAATGATGCCTCCTGGACAAATGCAATCTTTGTAAGCCGGAAACTCGGGAATTTTTCAGCCTCCGGATTATCCCCTGTTAAAATGATTCCGGTAAAATCCAGAATGATTGCACAGGGTGAATTGGCTGAAGTTTATGGCGTTTTTAATGATAGTCCGGGTGCTACTTTTTATCTGCGGGATCTGAAATGCGATATTTATCCACCTGAAGGAGTCTGGTTTCGTTTCGATCTAGGCCAGGTTATGTTGTCGCGCCCGAAATTTTTGCTCGACCTTCCCGCCGGGACAATTGTGGAATTTGCCTACAGCGAAAGTTTGCTCAATGGCAGAGTCAGTCCCTGGATTTGTGTTTCAGGAGGCGATACCTATAACATTTATCGTTATCTGGCGCGAGGGGGTACTCAGGAATTTTGTCCGTTAACTCCCCTTGGAGGCCGTTTTGTTGAACTTCACATAATGGCTGCGAAAGCTAAAGTAAAACTCATGGATTACTCTTTTATCCAGCGAACATATTCAGAAAAAGAGAATGGCTCTTTCTCCTGTAACGACTCCCTATTAAATAAAATCTGGCAGGTAGGGATTAATACACACCGGGCATGTTCTGAGGATGCACTGGTTGATAATCCTACACGAGAACGTGGTCAGTGGGTTGGCGACTTCGGTCTCGTGGGACTTGAAAATGCAAGCGTTGCCTATTCCGATATAGCCAATGTTCGCCGCGGATTTGTTCAGGCTGCGCAGTCTGCTCTTCCCGAAGGAATGGTAGTTGCCCAAAGTCCGGGAAACGAAATTGTAATTCCTTCATTTTCCCTGCAGTGGATTTCATCCTGTTTGAATTACTGGCGTCTTACAGGCGATAAAACCCTGATTACAGAACTTCATCAGGCTGCTGAAAAAAACATCGATTCTTTTAATAAATACTGGACTAAAGAAGGAATTGTATGCCCTTACTGGAATTTCATCGACTGGGGATATGTAACCAACTCCGGACCATCAGACATGGCCCTCAATCTCCACTATTATATTGGTCTGCACGCAATGGAAAACTGGGAAATGGCTGTAGGACGAAATGATCGTGCTTTGACCTACAGAAATAAGGCAGCAGAAGTTAAACAGGTCATTCAAATCTGGCTCGATAAATACAAAATTCAGTCGGCATACAACTTTGATTCTATCGGTTATCACAAAACAGTTCTGGCCATGAAAGCCGGATTAATTCAGGATAATCAGAAAACTGAGGCAATCGCTTCCATAAAAAAGCACATCCTGAACTGTTATCCGAATAATCTAAGTGCTCCCCGGCTTAGCAATCCCGGTGTAAGCAATGCTCAGCTGATAACGCCCTATTTTGCCAGTTATGCTTTTCCCGTTCTTTTTGAAAACAACGAGGCTCAGTTTGTTCTCGATCAATACCGGACATGCTGGGGATGGGGAATAAACCAGGGATTAACAACCTGGATGGAAGTATTTGATTTGCGCTGGTCGCATTGCCATCAATGGTCGGGAGCTCCAACCTGGCAGCTTTCCCGGTATATGCTGGGCTTACATCCCACCTTCGATAAAAAGATGAACTCGTTTACCCTGGATTTAAAAACCGGCGATTTGCAGCATGCCCAAGGCAGGTTACCACTTCCAAATGGTAAAATAGTTGAGGTTTCCTGGAACAGAAAAGAAAACGAAATTCATTACAATATCAGCACTGAAGAGCCAATAGAAATAAAAATCATTAAAGATGGAAAAGCTAAACTGTTGAAAGTAAGTAAATCGGCGGATTTTAAAATTTAGATAACTGAATCCACTCCGAAAAGAAAGATTTATGAATAATACCAATAAGACTACAAGTCTCCAGGTTACACAAAGTTATGGTATTCAAAGGATTAAATTTCGTGAACCTTATTGTCTTTGGACCTTTGTGGCGCAAAATCATCTTTTCAGAGTGAAACTTATTCATGGCCATTATTAAAAACTAAAATGTTGCATTTGAAATTATTATACAGTCTTATAGGTTTATTTTTTATGTCGGCTGTTTACTCAGGCAACGGAACAGTTTATATAAAGGATTGCAGCAATGAGCCTGACGCCACGTTTGCAGTGCGAAGGGCATTGGAAGAGTGCAAGGCAAATAAAGCAACAAAATTAGTTTTCCCAAAAGGGACATATCATTTTTTGCCAAACCTGGCTTTTGAAAGATTTGTACATGTTACAAACAATGGCGAAGGACTAACAAGGTTTTTATTCGACCTCACTGGATTTGAAAATCTGGAAATTGACGGACAAGGTTCATTGTTCCTGTTCGATGGGTATATAGTGCCATTTCTTATCAGCAATTCCAGAAATATCGTAGTACGCAATTTATCTATCGACTATAAGCGTACCTTTCATTCGGAAGGGATTATTGTAAAATCTTATATTGACAGTCTGGATATTAGCTTTAGTGACAAATATCCCTATTTTGTTGAAAATAATAAGCTTATGTTCACAGGGGATGAATATGTTACCACCGATAATGCCGGACGGAAGCAGAAAACACTTTATCCTTTCTGGCACATGATTGAGTTTGATGCCGCGAAACGCGAACCTGTAGCGGGGATAGAATTTCTTCCTGTCCAGAATATTATTGTAAAAGAACTTCAGCCCGGACTTGTACGTTTTTATTATCCCAGATTGAAAGGTACTGTCGGAAATACAATGGCTTTTAACGCTGAAAACCGAAGTGTTTCTGCCATTATACTTTCAGACAGTGAAAACGTAAAAATCGTTGACGTCACTATTTATCATGCAGGAGGAATGGGTGTCGTAGCCCAGCGCACCAAAGATATTTACATCGACAGCGTGAAAGTAACACCTGCCAAAGGACGGATGGTTAGCTTAACAGCTGATGCAACTCATTTTGTAGAATGCACCGGAAAGATCACTATAATAAATAGCACCTTCGAAAATCAACTTGATGATTTTACCAATATTCATGGTATTTACCAGCAAATACAGAAAATTATTTCTCCCACCCAGTTGCTTATTAAGCTGGGACATTCGATGACCTATGGTTTTGATTTTCTGTATCCGAAAACACGAATCGAATTTGTAACTCCCGCAGCACAAAACACCTATGGATATAGCAGTATTGAAAAACTGGAAAAACTAAACAAGGAGTATTATATAATTACATTAAGTAAGCCAATTCCAGCTGAGACAAAAGAAAAAGATGTTATTTCCTCTATCGATCATTATCCTGAGGTATTGATCAAAAATTGTGTCAGCCGGGGAAACAGGGGACGTGGCGTGCTTTTGGGATCCCGCGGAAAAATGGTATTGGAAGATAACTATTTCCATTCGCATTGTCCGTCTGTCTGCCTCGAAGGCTGTTCCAGGTTTTGGTTTGAACAGGCAGGCGCCAGAGATTTAACCATCAGGAACAATGTATTCGACAATTGCAACTACTCGTTCATTTTGGGTCTGGGTGTAATTCAGGCAGGTTCAGGTCTCGAAGACCAACCTTATTCACGAAATGTTACAATAGAGAACAACAAATTTGTGATGGCCGGCCCTTGTCTGTTGAATCTTCATGCTGTTGATAATGTAATTTTCAGGAATAACATAATTGAGGAATCAAATGAATATCCGTTGGATGGGGGAATCAGACAGTATTTTGAATCGATAAATTTAAACCGTTTTAAAATTACAAATTCCACTAATGTTACTATTGAAGAGTGAAATTGTTAAAATTAGTGTCATGTTAAACATATTCTGTCGCTTTTAGAGTGGTTAGTAGCAGTTGCCTTCGCTCACCCCAAATCCCCTAAAGGGGTCAGCGCGCCAGGATTCCCCTTTAGGGGCTAGGGGTAGCGTTGGCTGTTCTTAACTAAAGGATATTGAACTATGGTTTGCTAAAATACACTTAACTTAACACTAGAATGGATTCAAACATTTTGAAAACCTTGAATGAAATTAATTTGTAAGCAATAATAAAATGAAAATATACAAAGCAATAGTATTTGTCCTGCTTATCGGTTGGAGTCTCAGCAATGCTTCAGCTCAAAATCAGGCGGGCGACAGGATAAATCTCGAGAGTGAAGCAGGCATGCGGAAAGGCACCATTTTCTTTGCCCCTGAAACAGATTTAGCCTTTCATCAGACAGCCATTTCCAGCAACGAGATATTTGGGAGCGAAATATATACAACCTGGGGAACCATTGAAAAAAATGAAGGCGTTTATAATTGGGCCACCATCGATAACCTAATCGGACGATACAAAGCCGTTGGAAAAAAAGTTGCTCTAAGAATTGCTACTGCCAGTTTCTCTATTAATGATTCACCAGATTACCTGTTCAGCAAGTACAATATACGGCGCATAGTTGCCGGTTACTGGGAAAACTTTGAGAAGGGCGATAAAGGATATATTATTCATGGAACGAAGACTGCAAATGCCATATCTGGCTCATATTCCCTTCAAATGGCTACTGAGGTTGCCCTTCCTGTAATTGAGACAGGTGCGACTCATAATCTTAATGTGCAAACAGGGATCATGAATCCAAGTTTTGGCCCGACAAAAACGGTTTACCCTCTTTATTCGCCGGGGTTTTGCGCTCAGTTTGACTTTAAAGCCAATACGGCTACAACATTTTATGCGAAGGCATATTCAAAAAGTCTGGGGGCATCGAGTGTGATTTATAAGGAATGGACTTCAAATGCAGGCGAAACCGGTTCCCGCACCCTGGAATTTTTCCCGTTAAACAGTTTAAGTGATTATCATGTTGAAATTGGAATTGTAAAAGGAGATCTGACCATAGACAACATCAACATCTGTGACATGAAAACTGCCTATTATTCGGGAACGCTTTGTTTCCCAAATTATCTGGATACCATTTTTGAACAGCGGTATGAAGTTTTTATTAAGGCACTTGCAGCAAAGTACAAAGACGAAGAAACCCTGAATTCAATCTGCATAGGCGGGTACGGTCGCTGGGAGGAAATGACCATCAGCGATGATGTTGAGCCCAATCGTTTTGAAGACCAGTGGCCAACTTTCGGATTTACAAATGATAATTACATCAATCATATTAAATGGTGTATCGATACATACAAAAAACATTTCCCAACAAAGAAATTATTTACTGGTGCGGTAGGCTGGTCAACGGACTACTTTCGAGATCAGAATCTGATTGAATGGCAGGTTGGCGGATATGCAGCCAGAAATGGTGTAAGCATAAAGTATAACGGATGGCAATCGATGTGCAGCGAATGGGGATCTGAAGCCACAGCCTTTTTCTACCTGATAAACAGATTCAAATATGAACCGACTATCTGGGCTATGTTTGAGGAAGGCGGACAGATTAACAATACTCTTTCCGAAATAATGGGGCATCCCATAAGCCTTTTTAACAGAGCAATTCTCGATGGAATAGATTATTACTGGGTTTATTCTACCGATCTGGGCCAGACATATTTTAACCGTTATGAACATTATGCAAACGAGATGGCCGGTTCGGGCTTAATTACTAAGCTGTACAACTATTTCGGCGGATATAATTATTATTCCCCATGGGTAAAAAAGGACTACCTGCACAAAAATATCTGGATGGGAATATTCCAGAACGACCTTCAGGAAGGAACAAAATGGACTTATACAACGATAAATGGTCAGAAGGCGGTACAAACAAATGCAGCAAACCACCGGATTTATCTGAGCATCGATGATCGGCAAAAGTACAACGAAATGTATGGGGCAATTATGACTCTTGATTACCTTGACCAGGGAACTGATAATTTTAAAATTTACGGTGTTTCACCTATAGGTTTTATGGAATTAGCCACCATAAAAAAAACAAATTCAGGAACCTGGAAATCAGTAAGTCTTAAAGATAATGGATGGGGATCAGCCATTAACAATGGAGGCAAAGATATTTTAAATGAAATTCAGATTGATGACCTGAGTGATGGAGTGGAAACATTGCAATCGATTGAAATTAATTATGTTCCGGGAATTGAATGGCAGGAACAAGTAGTGCAGTCAAATTTGCTGGTAAGCGGAAACACTGCTTCATTGAATTCGGATTATACTTTTAATGTATCTGTTCCGGATAATCCCTCCATTAGTGGAATTGCAGTTAATGTCAGCCCGGTAAGTACAGGATATGTGAATATTGCAGCAACAGTTACAGCACTTGTTGACGGAGTTACTGTAAGCCTTTCAAATAAAGATTTTTACATGCCTCAGAAAGAAGATTGGTTCTATATTCCGGTGGGGAGGGTTCCCGATGCAGAGAGTTACAAGATTGTGTTGCACACTGATTTGGGCAGTGCCACAATTAATCTGGGAGCAGACAATAAACCGGCTTATCGTGTTTATTCTTTCATTACGGAACCTGGTGTGCAGTCAGGCGGAAATGCAGAAGGAGTTATCGAGGCCATGAAACCTTTCAGTGTACTTCAGGTCCCGGGTCAGGCGAACAATAAACTAAGCCTTTTCAGAAAATTGCCGGATGGCAGCAAAATTAAAATGGCTGAAATCAGGGTAAACGAAAGTGGTGTAGCTGTTTTTGAGCCGCAGTCTGCAGGAAGATATGAACTTCTCAATTCGGGAGGACTCCGGCTGAGTGCAATACCAAATTACCTGAAACGACTTTCAGTGTCCAAATCTCCTGTCAGGAGTATTAAAGGTGTTTTGGTAAAGGAATTCAAGGGAGATAGCGCTTTTTTGGTTGTCAGTGGTTTGACAGCTTGTGAAAACGATAATCTGGGTTTTCATGCTCTTCTTTCAGCAGAGAATCCTGAACTTTTGCTTCCGGATCCAATGTCATTGCTCAGCAGCACTGCCCATAAATTTCATCTGGTTATTAAAAATGAGACGAATTCCTCCTTATCAAAAGTATATTGGAAAACTGATAAAAAAGATTTTTGCGAGGAAAACTCAATGCTGATTCCTATTGTTCCAAACGATACTGAATACCGCGAATACATCTACCCAATTGGTGAGGAAAGCGGGTGGACTGATGTTATTACGGGACTCAAATTTCTGCCGGTATGCGGACATACTGATATTGGAAAAATCCACATTTTTGCAATAGGGCTCAGAAGCGGGAATACCACTCCTAATGCCTTTGGTGAAAAACTGGAGCCCTTGCTTACTGATTTTACAGTAAATGCCATGCTCGAAATATCTGGATTATTGCTTGATGGAGGGACAAATTTTACCGAAAAATCAGTTATTCCGGTTTCTTATGAATTTGAAGGCAGGTTACCAACAGAATATTTGATTAGTGAAAATGCTGATTTTGCTGGAGCTGCATGGCTGCCTTGTTCCAATAACATTGAATTTGCATTTTCGCCAAATCCGGGCAGGAGAAAAGTTTTTTTTAAAGTCAGGGATTCCCTCGGAGAAGCAAATACCCTGAGTTCAGAAATTATCTTCAAGTCCCCTCCCGAAAAACTTGATGCTTCTGGAAAAATCCATGCCATGGCCAGTGTATTTCCAAATCCTGTAAATATGAAAGCAAATGTATCCGTTGAATATCCTGATAGCTCTGCATTTGCTAACCCATTTGAAATCTATCAGGTAACAATATTGACTCTTACAGGTACAGTTCTTGGAAATTCCAGCCAGGTAGGGAATACTTTTTCAATTGATATAAGTGAGTATCCAAAAGGTGCACTAATGGTGAAAATGGTTGGGAATGAAAATTCATTTACCAAAATAATAATTAAACAATAAATAGAAAAAATTAGAACTGATTTAAAAATCTATAAAAGAAAAGTCTGCTAATGCTAATCATCAGTCAAGCATTAGGTGTTTTTAAGTTAATTATTCACAAGCAGTTGCGCAATGAATGGAGCGAAATTTATACTGTCATTATTTTTCATAACCAGCTATATAAGTATAGTGACAGCACAAAAAATGTCTGGTGATAAAACTTATGCTGAAAGTGAAGGAGGAATGCGCAAAGGAATTATTGTAAAAGGCATTGAGGCAGATTTCACTTTTCATAACGTTGCTTCAACAAGCAGAGAAATCTATGGAACCGAAATTCACTCTACATGGGGTGAAATTGAAAAAGTTGAAGGAGTCTATGATTGGTCATATATTGATCAGGTTATAGCACAATATAAAGCGCAGGGGAAAACAATTGGCCTGAATCTGGTAACTGCCAATTTTTCAATCAACGATTCCCCGGATTATCTGTATAGTAAATATAACATCAGACGTGTTGTTTCGGGTTATTGGGAAAATTTCGAAAAAGCAGATAAAGGGTTTGTTCTTCATACTCCAAAAACTTCAGTGAATCCGCTTAGCGGGAGTTTTTCATTGCGACTGGCATCAGCTACAAAAGCCAAAATGATAGAAACCGGTGTGAGCCATATTCTGAATCGGGCTACCGGGATTATGAATCCCTCGTTCAATCCAAAGAACACTGTTTATCCTTATCCTTCTGTCGGTTTCTGCCTGCAATTCGATTTCAGAGCAAATTCAGCAACTACCTTTTACGCCAAAGCAAGCTCTGCAACACTAGGCGAACAGAATGCCTTTTATCAGGAGTGGAACGCAAATGCCGGTGAATCCGGTTCAAAAACATTTCAGTTTTCGCCTTCATCCAATGATTACCGGGTCGAGATTGGCATTGTCAGTGGTGATTTAAGTATTGACAATGTAAATATCTGCGATATGAAAACCGCTTACTATGTCGGAACACTTTGTTTTCCAAACTATTTCGACAGCAAATTTAAAGAGCGTTATGAAATTTTCATTCAGGCAATCGCCAATAAATACAAAGATGAACCAGGATTAAGTTCTGTTTGCATAGGTGGTTACGGTCGTTGGGAAGAAATGACACTATGCGATGATTTGGAGCCTAACCGCTTTGAAGACCAATGGACTACCTATGGTTTTACAAATCAAAAATATATTGAGCACGTGCAATGGTGCATCGATACATTTAAAAAGTATTTTCAGAATAAAAAACTCTATACAGGTGCAGTTGGATGGTCGACCGATTCATTTCGCGACCAGATACTTATTGACTGGGCAGTTCAGGGCTATGCTGCAAAAAACGGTGTTGGCATCAAATATAATGGCTGGCAAACCAAATGCAGCGAATGGGGTTCTGGAGGGGTGTCGATTTTCTACCAGCTCAACCGATATAAGCAGGATACCGCTGTTTTAACTTATTTCGAAGAGGGTGCTCAACTGAACAATTCATCACAGTTTCTTACTCAGATTATGGGGCATCCGGTAAGTCTTTTAAACAGGGCAGCAATAGATGGAATTGACTACCAATGGATGTATCAGCTTGATGCAGAAGATCCTTACACAACCCGTTACTTCCATTACTCCAATGAAATGGCAGGCAGTGCTTTATTCACCAAATTGTATAATAAATTTGAAGGGAACGTTTATACCTCACCCAAATCAGGCAACACTAGTGTATTAAAGAATATCAACAACGGACTTTTCCAAAAAGATTACGACGAAGGAACAAAATACACCTACACAACATGGAACGGTGAAAAAATGATACAAACCAATACAGGAAACAGCCGTATTGAATTAAGTATCGATGACCGGCAAAAATATAATGGAATGTATGGTGCAGAGTTGGTTATGGATTATCTGGATAGTGGTACTGACGAATTTAAAGTATTAGCCTATTATGATAATGGAACTTTTTCGGAACTTATTAAAGTAAAGAAAACCAACAGCAAACAATGGAAAATATTGAATTTGAAGGACAATGGCTGGACTTCAAAAGTTAAAAGCCGGGGGGTAGATAAGTTGATTGAAATTGCAATTGACGATATGGGCGATGGCATCGAGTCACTCCGTTTGGCCGAAATTAATTACGTTCCTGCGCGTGAGTGGCAGGAAAATGTAATTCAAAGTAATCAACCGGGTAGCGGTTTATCTTCCTCAATATCCGGTAATTTTACTTTTGAAATTACGAACGACCAGAATAAACCGGTCAGTAGCATGTCGGTCAATGTAAGTCCCGCATCACAATCGTATGTTAACATAATTGCTGAAGTATATGCGAAAATTAATGGATATTACATTCTGGCAAATAAAAAAGACTTTTACATGCCGCAAACTGAGGATTGGTTTGATATTCCACTTGCGGGCAAACCTTTCGCAACGGCTTACAGGGTAATTCTGACAATGGATATCGGCTCGGCAAATATTAATCTCGGTGCAGATAATAAACCAGCTTACAGGTTGTTTTCTTTTGTAAATGAAACCGGCGACGCAATCGATGCAGGAACTTCAGGAAACTATATTATTGAATCGCTAAAACCATTTTGGAGTCTGTCAATGAATGATAATTCCCAGACTAATCTCATACTGAAAAAGCAACTTGTCGACGGAACATTTATTGAAGCATCTGCAGTTTATGGAAATGGGAATCAGGTTTATTTTGAACCCCAGACAGCTGGGAGGTATATGCTTATAAATTCGTCGGGTAATTCAATTTCAGCCACACCGAATTATCTAAAGCGTATTTCGAAACCTAAATTTCCTGTCCGGAATGTTAGGGGAAATCTTTTTATGGGATTTAAAGGCGACAATGCATTTAGAGTAGTTTCAGGTCTGAAAAATGGCGCAAATGATGGCAACGGTTTTCATGCATTGGTTTCAGAGGCGAATCCGGTGTTGGAAACCCGTAAACCTTTCAAATATGAGACTATAAAAAATCAGGACAGGCTTCATTTTGTCATGAAAAACGAAACTGGTGCCATGTTTGCCAAAATCTACTGGAAAACAACGAAAGCAGATTATTCTGAAGAAAATGCAATGTTAATGCCCGTTGTACCTAATGACAATGAATACCGGGAATACAGCTACGCATTTGTCCGGGAAGCAGGGTACAGAGACAGCATTACTGGCTTCCGGTTTGTTCCGGTATATGGATTTACCAATGCTGGTAAAATCCACATATATAAAATTGAAATTCGAAAAGGAAATACGTTTTCAAGTGCCTATGCCGATTCACTGCTATTGGAGCAAACAGATTTTAATGTGTTTACCCAACTCGGAATAAAAAGTTTTAAATTGAACCAAGGCTCAGATTTTACAGAACAATCGCTAATTTCAGTAACAAATGAAGTGGTTGGTGGAATTCCGGCTGAATACATAATCAGCGAAAAAGAAGATTTTACTGATGCAAACTGGATGTCTTACAATACTGCTTTTGATTATACTCTTTCATCTGAGCCGGGATTGAAAAAAGTTTACTTTAAAGTCCGGGATGGAATATTTGAAACTCCCTCAGTAAGCGCTTCTATTGTGTTTAAAACACCAAATGAAAAGTTGGATGCTTCCGCAAGGACACATGCAAGTTTCTATCCTAATCCTGCACAATCAAGTGTAAGAATCGATTGTACGGATAACCCTGTCGAAACTTTTGATGTCTCAGTTATGTCCGTTTCTGGCGTTATTTACGAACAACTCAAAGTGTCTGGTAATTTCAATTTAAATGTAAGTAATTACCCAAAAGGTGCCTTACTGGTTAGAATTGAAAACAAAAAGGGAATAATTCAAACCGTAATTATAAAAGAATAGAAAAACGATAAACAAATTATACTCATGAAACGAGGTTTTAGATTTCTGATAATTTTGATTGCATTTTTCTCAATTGCACTTAAATCCACGGCCGGGGATATTGAAAAAAGTTTTAAAAATCCACCCGAATCTACCAAACCATGGGTTTATTGGTACTGGATAAGCAGTCATATTACAAAAGAAGGAATCACCAAAGATTTGGAAGCAATGTACGAAGCCGGCATTGGTGAAGCGTTTATTGCTAATGTGAATGATGCTGCTGTTAAACCCGGCGATGTACCTGTGTTGAGTGAATTCTGGTGGGAGTGCATGGAACATGCCATTCGCGAAGCCGGAAGAATAGGCATTAAAATAGGAATGTTCAACTGTCCGGGGTGGTCAATGTCAGGCGGACCCTGGGTAGGAGCCGATAAAACCATGCGTTACCTTGTATCATCTGAGATTCAGGTAAAAGGGTCTCAGAGTTTGAAAATCCAACTCGAAACTCCTAAAAAGGAATTTCAGCAGGTTGTTGTGCAGGCGTTTCAAACTCCTAAAAATGAAAACCATAACGTCAGCAAGGGATTGAAAACGATTACATCAAGCCCCAAACTTCCAAATCCTGAGTGGATGTTTGATGGAAAAAAAGACAGCTATTTCTCTATTACTTCTTATCCTGTAACGATAGAGATTACACTTGAAAAACCCGAGGAAGTAAGAAGCATCCGGTTGATACCTGCAGAAGTTCCAATGCATGCCTATTATGAATTACAGTATTTGGACAGGAATAATTACTGGAGATCGATATTCAGGGATAAAATCGACCGGCAGATTATTGAGCAAATGGGTGGGCCAATGAGATTCGGAGACATATCCGAATCGTTTGAAGTTGTGAAATCAAAACAATTCAGAATAATTTTTACCGATGGCGGGCCACTTTTACCCTGGATAAAATTATCAGAAAACAAAGCCCTCGGCTGTATTTCAGAAATTGAATTAAGCGGAAAAGCTCTGGTCTCCCACTACAACGAAAAGCAATTAGGAAAAATGTCTCCTACTCCATTCATCAGCTGGGATACCTATATGTGGCCTAAATCGGCAGAGCCTGAAACAAAAGATTTGAATATCGACCACACAAAAGTGTTGAACATAACAGACAAGGTCGATGTAAATGGGGTATTAACATGGGATGTTCCTGAGGGAGATTGGACAATTGTAAGAACAGGAATGACTCCAACAGGATCAAAAAATCACCCCGTAACTCCTGAGTGCGAAGGATATGAAATCGATAAAATGAATAAAGCCCATACAAAATACCATTTTGATAATTTTGTGGGAGAGATTTTGCGTCGCATGCCGGCAGCTGATCGTAAAGCACTTACTCACGTAGTAATGGACAGTTACGAGCAGGGTCCGCAAAACTGGACTGACGACATGACTGCACGGTTTATTGCAGCTTACGGCTACGATCCAACACCGTGGTTGCCGGTGCTGACAGGTCGCGTTGTTGACAGTGCTGAGAAATCAGATCGGTTTCTGTGGGATCTGCGACGGTTGGTAGCTACGCTTATATCAACGGAATATGTCAGTGGATTACGTGAGAAAGCAAATGAAAACGGTCTTCGCCTGTGGTGCGAAAACTATGGTTTCGGTTACCCTGGTGAATCCTTAATGTATGGAGGAGCAAGCGATGATATTTCAGGAGAATTCTGGAATACAGCTCCCGATATTGGCCCGGCAGAATGCAGAATTGCTTCTTCATGTGCCAATATTTATGATAAAAAAACCACATCAGCCGAAGCATTTACCTCCCATCAAAATCATAGCAATATGCCTCGTGATTTAAAATCACTCGGCGACTGGTCTTTTACTCAGGGGATCAACCATTTTGTGTTCCATCTGTATATTCATCAGCCTTACGACACGCCTCCGGGAGTTAATGCCTGGTTTGGTACCGATTTCAACCGGAATTCAACGTGGTTTATTAAAGCGAAGCCTTATTATGATTATGTAAGACGTTCTTCTGCATTGTTACAGTCGGGACTGCATGTGGCTGATATGCTCTATTTTTTAGGGGAGGATACTCCCAAACAATCAGCCGAACTGAAGCCTGCACCTCCAGCAGGAACAGATTATGATTTGATTAATGCCGAAGTCCTTCTGCGTGATGCCTATGTGAAGGAAGGCAAAATCGTGCTCAAATCCGGCATTAGTTACAATGTCCTGGTTTTACCAGGGCAATCAACCATGCGCCCTGAAGTCCTGCAAAAAATCAGTCAGCTGGTAAATGACGGAGCTGTTGTGATTGGCCCAAAACCAACGCAGTCGCCAAGTCTAGCCAACTATGCTATTGCCGATAACCAGATAAAGGATATTGCAGCAAAACTTTGGGGGACTATTGATGGTATTAATATAACCGAAAACAGATTTGGAAAAGGCAGGATGTTTTATGGCATCAGTCTGGAAGATGTTTTCAGCCGCATGAACCTGAAAACCGACGTGGTTATACCCGAACAATTCAATTACATTCACAGGAAAGACGGCGATTCGGATATTTATTTCATTACAAATCAGTCGCAGCAGTTTTTCAAAGGCGAAATCGGGTTTAATATTTCCGGAATGCAACCCGAATTATGGGATGCTGTGACAGGCGAAACGCGCATCCTACCAGAATTTGCAGAAAGAAACGGCTATACTTATATCCCTTTACAGTTCAATGAAACCGATGCATGGTTTATTGTATTCAGGAATAAAATCTCTCAAAAAAATAGCGGACAAAACTTTGTGGAAAAAGTGCCTGTTCAGACAATAGAAGGTTCATGGATGGTTTCTTTTGACACGAGCATGGATGCTCCGGCCAAAGTGGAATTCAAAACATTAAGCGACTGGGCAACAAACGAAAATAAGAACATTCAATATTACGGAGGTACTGCTACATACAGCAAAACATTCGAATTTACCGGCGATGTTTCAAAGTCTTATTCAATCAATTTAGGAAGAGTTGAAAAACTGGCGGCAATTCGAATAAACGGTGAATTGCTTGGCACAGCATGGTGTTACCCTTACAGCCTAAAGATTACAAACAAGCTAAAAAAAGGAAAAAATACTATTGAAGTCGATATTACAAATCCCTGGTGGAACAGAATTGTTGGAGATCTGCAGGACGGTGTAACTAAAAAACATACATGGATGACATTCCCGTTTGAGTGGGCAAAAGTCGCGCCTCTCCAACCTGCCGGATTGTTTGGTCCGGTGGTGATTGAAAAAGAAAAGACGACCGACAAAGTCAATTAGAATTAATTGCGAGTCATTTAAAATGAAAATGGTAACCGGATGAAATTATTCCAATTCATATTATTTCTTTTGCCGTGGTTGGGGATACCGGAACAGGCATCTGTTTCCATGCATCTGCCAAAACCCGTTGCCTACTGCGGCCCGAGGGAAGATTATTTTCTTGGAAACGGGGTTTCCGGAGCGATAGGTACACCCGATGGAAGCTGGAATGCACTTTTCGGACCAAATTACACTTCACCTAACTTCATTAAAAGCGAAGTTCTTACCATAAACTTTAATGGGAAATCATACCAGATTAAGCCTGAAATGCACAGACTTCGTGAAACTGGTATTTATTCGGGGGTTTTCATGATTGACAGCATTTCAGTGATTATTGCTGATTACTCAAATCAAAACCAACCCTGGCTTGCCCGGTTGCTGACTATAGAAAATAACTCGGGACGAGACTTAAGTTTTTCCGTAACCACTCAAATTTTCCCTAAAGAAATTGAGCCACAGATAATAAACAATGAGGCTATCTTATTGCATGCTGATACTTCAAAATGGAATTTCAGCGATTGCTGGAATGACTCTAAAAACTGGAAAGACCGGTATGCATTAATTTCATTTAATATACCTTCTCTGCCGAAAATAGTAAACAGCGAACTTGCTCAGATTGAAACAGGCATCATTGAAATCTCGAAAAACGGCAGTTTTCAGCTCGCACTTTATCATCATATGTTTTATGTTGAAGATCTGAAAAATACAACAGCAATTCTGAACTCTGTAAAGAACCGGAAAGCCTCTGCAGATCTAACTGTTTGCATAAAGGAATGGCAAAAATGGTATAGAAACGGAGCAGATTTTTCAGGCAAAATCACCAGCCAAAAAGCCCTCGATATTGTGGAAGGGGCTCAAATAACTATTAAGATGCTTCAGGACAGTTCGGGTGGAATACTTACAGGTTTGAGAGCATATCCAAATGGATATATCCGTGATTCACACGGCGCAAGCCGATTACTGAGAATTGCTCAACGTAATGAGGAACTGAAAAAGTTAGTTTTATCAGCAACTGAAAAAACTATTGAACTTGGTTATGTGCCTAATTCATGGCCCTTAGGATACAAAGGATTTAAAAATCAGCTATTCCATAACCGTAATTCGGAAACTCCTGCTTATTATGTATTAATGGCGAAATATTATTTTGAAAACACAAACGATAAAGCATTTCTCAATCAGATTTTTCCTGCTCTGACGATTGCTATTGACTGTCAATTAGACAATTTAAGAGAAAATAACTGGAGAATTGATTTCAACGGCGATGAAACGGAAAAATACACAGTTCGTACCGATGGACAGATGTATGGTTTTATTACTGATTTTAAGGAAGACGAATGGTCTTTATCCTCATCTGCACTTGCCATTGCATCCATTGATTTCTTTGTAAAAGCCGCTGAATTATCGGGCAGAAATATTAATACAGTTCTTTATTCCGATGCTGTAAAGAATATAAAAAATGCAATTGATGATGCATTCTGGCGGGATGATTTAAAAATACTCGATTGGTGTCGCAAGCAGGATGGCTCATTCCCTGCATACCGAATCACAAATTATTTACTTTTTCCCGCATGGATAGGCGTTGAACTTAATATGGACCGGGAAATACCAACGGCTTTATATTGCTCCAGTTATATTAATCCTGAAACAGGCTTTTTGCCCACTGCTCCTTCTGATGCAGAGGGTTTTAGCGGACATAATCTGGGCTATTATGTTTATACTATGACAAAACTTGATCAGCAGGAGGAAGCGGATAAAGCAATGAAAACATACCTGAACTCCGGGATAATCAGCGCATGGGGGACAGTTTCCGAATTTTATGGTCCGAATGGAACTCCAAACGGACATTTACATAATCCATTTTCTACCGGAATAATGGGGGAAGCTATTATCAGATATTATTGTGGATTTTAATACTTAATGAATAAACTATGAATTCAAGAGAACGAGTATTAAGCGCCTATAACAGAACCGGCTACGACCGCATTCCTATCAAACACGAAGGAACGCCGGAAGTGAATCGCATGATAATGCAGCATTTCGGTCTCACCAACATGAACCAGCTATTGAAGGTACTTGGTGATGATTTCCGCTATGTGGAAGCTGTGTATACCGGGCCTGAGCTGAAAAAATTTCCCGACGGAAGTTTCGAAGGATACTGGGGGGAACGATATAAATATATGGAGTTCGGAACTGGTAAATACATGGAATCCTGCTATCAGCCTTTTGCCGGAGTGGATACACTTGAAAAACTTGATCGCTCGCATTTTCCTGAAGCAAGCTGGTTCGATTACTCAACCATTCGTGAACAGTGCGAAAACCTGCGGGGAGAATTTGCCGTCTGTTTTGGCGGTGCCGGTGATATGGATTTTATCAACAGCATCTCCCGCGCAAAAGGCATGGAAGAAGTGATGATTGATATGATGATGGAAAACGAAGCCTTTATCGCTATTCTTGAGCAGCGGTTTAAATTCTATTTCGAAATGCACGAAAATGCTCTCAAGGCAGCCGGTGGTTTAATAGATTTCATGCATATTGGCGAAGATTTAGGTAATCAGCGCGGACCTATGATTGGAATGGACTTGTTTGAACAGTATTTTGCCCCGAAATTCAAAATGTATTTCGACATGGTGCATAGCTACGGAGCTAAAGTGATGATGCACATGTGCGGAACGGTTGATGCTTTTCTCCCCCGGCTTATCCAACTGGGCCTCGATATTCAGGATGTCGTTCAGCCTACAACACCGGAAATGGATATCGCCTTTCTGCAAAAGAATTTTGGCAATAAACTTTTTTTCCAGGGAAGCATGGATGTGCAGAAAGAACTGGCCTTCGGTACGGCCGATGAAGTCAGAATGCAAGTGCGCCGGCGTCTTGAGTTATTTCCAAAGGGAGGAATGTTCCTGGGGCCTTCGCATGCGATTCAATCCGGTTCCCCACTTGAAAATATTCTCGCAATGTATCGTGAAGCCGGCAGTCTGACTGAAAAAATTGACAATTCTATTTTGTCCATAAAAGGAGAGGAAGATAAAGTGGACGCAGTCAATCTGGCTAAATTGTTTTAACTTCCTTCAAAAAAATTAGTATTATGAACCAAAGAGAACGATTTATTAAAACACTTAATGGAGAGCCAACCGACAGACCTCCGGTTTACGTTAGCCTTGTGCCTCAATTAGCCAAAAGGCTAAGTGATCATCTCGGAGTTCCTTACGAAAAGCCGATTTCTTCATTGCTTGGTAGCCGTATTTCATTTAACGGGTTGCTTACAGGAATGGGAGTTGATGCCATCGGCGTCGCAGCCTGTTTTCCTGATAACGCGCAGCCTTTTCTCCGGCCTGATGGAATTACCATCAATGAATGGGGGATGGGTACAAGACCGGTTGGATTATATGATGAGTTTGCCGTTTATCCTCTTTCACATGTGCAGTCTGTTGAAGATATTGAGAAGTATCCTTTTCCTGAAGTTGATGCTCCCGGTCGTTTCCGCTTTGCTAAGGAAACCATTGCGAAATATGGTAAGGACTTTGGTATCATCGGCGATCTCGAGTGCGCAATTTATGAAACCTCATGGTATCTCGTAGGACTCGAAAAACTGCTCATGGATATGGCAATGGAAGAACCTTATGTTGATGCATTGTTCGACAGAGTGGCGGGAATAACCACTGAAACCGGTTTACGCCTCATCGATTGTGGAGTGGATATGCTCTGGTGTGGTGACGATTTTGGCACTCAGACAGGTTTAATTATGGATCCTGATATGTTTGATCGGTACTTTGCTCCCAGAATTAAAAAAATGTTTTCTGCATTCCGCGCAGCCAACCCGAATATAAAAATTGCATGGCATTCATGCGGCTCCATTACTCCGATTATTCCAAAGTTTATCGAATTGGGACTTGATTATCTTAATCCCCTGCAACCTCTGGCAACAGGAATGGATGCTGAAAATATCAATATATTGTTTGGAAAGAAGATTAACTACTTCGGAGCTATTTGTGTTCAGGATCTTCTGCCGAACGGCACTCCTGAAAAAATAAAATCAGAAGTTAAAAGGATTGCAGGAATACTTGGTAATGGCGGAGGATATATTCTGGCTCCCGCACATAATATCCAGGATGATACTCCTGTTGAAAATGTTCTGGCATTTTTTGAAGCAGCAAAAGAACTTGAAGTGTAGGTAAATTCAACTAATTCCAATTTCAGAAAAATGAAAAAATCACCTGAATTATATGTAAGCTCCGGAATCCTTAATCCGGGTTTTATTTTAATCGTATTCCTGTTATCCGCACCGTTTTATACAAGCTTTTCTCAGGATAGACCTAAACAGAAAAACAAAACAACTCAGATAAAAGATAATTCCAATACCCTTGGATTTGATATTTCCACTATGCCGAATTTCTGCGGACACGAACACTGGGGATGCGTGCAATCGAATGGTGGCTATGTACCCGAACTGAATGGTTTTCGTGCTGACATATTTGCAGGCGCCTCTCCCCAGAGTCCTACCTCAATATGGGATATAATTCTGGATCCGTATCTGACCGGCTGGTTTTTTGGAAACGGTCAAAACCCATTTGCCATTGCAAAGGCTGCGGGTTACAATACTTTTGACGAATGGTGGAAAGTAAATCCTCAGCAAGCTTTATCCGGGTTTCAAACCATGGCATCCTCCTCAATTATGACAGGCACGTTCCAGTGCACTGCCAAAGGAATAGAATTCTTATATGGGACGGATATCACAGGTTTTGATCTGAACAACTGGAAAAAGGCCGATTCTTTAATCCGGATAAGTTATTCTGATATGTTCACCTGGTACGAAACCGCAATGAAAAAGGCTCATTTCACAGAATTAATTCGCCCCGTTCAGCCTGAATTTTATTTGCAGCAACAGTCTGCCGAAACTGCCAAACATGAACTCTCTTTCACTCACACCATACTCCGGATTGATCCCTTCATGGAATTCTGGAAAGCAGATAGTCCACGACGCGATAATCTTGCAAAAGTTGCAGATATTGAACCGATAGACGCAGCAAGCTGGAGAGGTTTTATTACGTTTTATTTCGATCTGGCCGAAAAAAATCATACCACCGGTATCAAGCAATTGCAGGCCTACCTTCGCGATTTAAATTATAAACCCAGAAAAGATGAGGAGGTGAAATTCCGGGGAAACCTGTCAGCTGAAGAAGTTATTGTTTTTCAGGACTGGGTAATGAATGAATGCTGCCGGCAGGCAAACGAACGAAAATGGGTACATCAGATGCATGTTGGTACGCATAATATGCCTTCATCAAGTCCTTTGCCACTGGCCGATCTTGGTGCACGGTATCCTGATATGAAAATCGTAATGCTTCATTGCTGGCCCTATTTTAAAGAGGCAGCTTTTCTGGCAAAAAACAGACCCAATTTTTATATCGATAATTGCTGGATGCCTATTCTGAGCCCTGAATTTTTTTCTCAGGCATTAGACACCTATCTTAACTATGTGCCATACAACAAGATTATGCTTAGCCATGATGCTACAACCATTGAAATGGCTGTAGGCTCTTCATTATTTACCCGTGAAATTCTGGAGGAGAAATTGCTTCATCAGAAGGACATGCTTAAACTAAGCAGCAGCCAGGTGCGCGCCGCGGCTCTGGATATGCTTCAGAATAATGCGGTAAAGGTTTATGGAATAGGCGAATTGGCGAAATAAACGGATCTTTTAATTATTATAATGAGAGTACTGCTTCTGAATATTCTTTTTAGCTCTATTTTCACTCTGATTGCATTTGGCCAGAGTGAAACCGGAATACTTTTGCCGGAATCACCTCAGCCATACCCTTTGCTAAAGGCAGTTGCTTCGGGGGAAAGCACACAATATTCGCCGGATCCGCTGATTAATTACCGATGGGAATCACCAAAAGCTTCAGACGATCTGGAAGTTTATGCCCTTGCTCCGGTTTCTGTTTCATGCGACCAAAAGATGGCTGCAGTTTGGAATGCAAAAACTCTTGCGCCGATTGAAATTACCGCTGAATGCAATTTGCAATTCGATTTCGGAAGAGTATTGGCCGGCTGGCTCGAATTTGAAAGCGATGATTTCGAGGGAGAGATAGAAATGAGCATCAGCGAATACAATCAACCTGCCGTAACCAACTGGATGGTTAAACATTCAAAAAAAACTACAGCTCCAGTAAAATATGGCAATACCTACCGGCTTGAATTAAATGATCAACTGTATGAAGGCGTTCGTTTTGGATGGATCCACATCCGAAAACTCTCTCACCCCTTTAAAATCAAAAGTGTCCGACTGGTTTGTCAGGCTAAACCTGCCAATTATGATGGTAGTTTTAGTTGCAGCGATCCTACTTTGAATACGATTTGGTACACCGGAGCGTACACGGTACGATTAAATTTTCTGAAAGATTATTTCGGTGCCATTCTTATGGATCGCGGGGATCGGTATTCATGGACGGGCGATGCCCATATCTCCCAGTATGTCTCCCTGCTTGCTTTTGGAAACTACGATTTTGTGAAAAACAATCTGATTCGAACAGCTGATGATGCAAATGGAATTGCCAGCTACTCGCTTTACTGGGTCCAGAGTTTGATTGATTACTATAATTTCACCAATGATAAAGTCCTGTTTGAAAAATACATTTCCAATGCATGCGGCAAGCTGGATACTGCTTATTTGCTTTGGGGAAAAAATCCAAACCTTGGTTTTTATGGGTGGGACGAACGGCTTGGTGCCGGATTTGAAACACCAAACTGTGAGGAAAATCAGCTTGCCTATAAGATGCTTTCGGTCGGCACATGGCGAGCATTTAGTGAAGCACTGAAATGTTTTGGGAGTCCTGAAATTGCTGCAAAATATCAAGGGTTTGCTGATGAAAAATCTCGGGAAATCCGTTCGGAGTCTGAATGGTACAAATCTCTGGGTGTTCATGCTTCTGCCGATGCTGTTAATGCATTCATACCTGACAATACCGAACAGCAAAAGATTTGGGAAAATGCGTTTTCTGACAGGCTAGATAGAATTTCATATTCGCCTTTTAACCAATATTTCATTGTCAGGGCAATGGCAAACATGAACCGTTATTCTCAGGCATTAGCGACGATAGATGATTGCTGGGGAGGACAAATACGCAACGGAGCTACTAGCACCTATGAAGTTTATCATCCGTCGTGGAATACAGCTCAGCCGCCCAATAGTCCACCCGTGAACATGCAGTTTGGATTCACAAGTCTGGCGCATCCCTGGAGCTCCGGTGCCACCCGCTGGCTCACTGAGGAAATTCTGGGGATAAAACCTGTCTTCTCTGGCTTTTCATCATTCAGCTTCATCCCGCATCTTTCGGCAGCAGTTTCTTTTGTTGAGGGCAAAGTTCCTTCACCGCATGGGATCATTTCAGCATCATTCAACATAAATAGTGGAAAAGGAAGTCTTGAAATCCCCCGGGGAACTACCGCCAGAATTGGGATCCCAAAATCCGGCAGGAGCATCCAGAATGTTAAATTCAATAATAAGACGATCTCAAAATCTGCTGAGGATGGAGATTTTCTGTATTTTGAAAACCTTAGCGAAGGAAAATATTCAATTTCGGTAAAATATAAAGGAAAGCCAATTCCTGAACCAACTGAAAAACTGGAATACAGCTGTTTGAAAAAAGTTTCTGAGGACTCAGTGACTTCCGGAAACTGGTTGGGAACTTACGGCCGGAATGGTTACCTGCTTTGCGATTTTGATGGAAAGAATATGCACCGCACAAAAATTCCTGATTTTGCAGAGAATGTTGATGTTAAATGTGCCGAAAATTTCAGGGACTGGGGCAGCGGAATAACAACTATGAATGCATCAGATAGCAGAGCATTGCGATCCGACAGGAAAGACGAGGAGAAAAGAAGTATCGGCATTCTGAATGCTATCACCACAACGATAGAAATATCCTGCAGGGATCAGTCTGAATACAAACTCTCACTTTATTTTACCGATTGGAAAAATGAGAACCTGAGTTCAGTTATCGAAGTATTCGATCTGAATACCAAAAAAATCCTGATGCCTGATTATTTCTTCAGCAATTATCATAGCGGGAAATATATAACACTTCCGTTACATCAGTCTGTCCGGATAAGAATACAAAGGGTAAGAGGAGAGAACACTTCTCTTGGAGGAATATTTTTTGACTGAAGAATAAATGAAATAATACTTTGATAATAATTCAAACTATATAAAAATGAAAAACAACAAATCTTCAGCTTTGGGTCTCGAATCAAAATGGATTCCTGCAGGACTGATTTTAATTGTGTCGGTAATTCTATGTGCTGGTATAATCAGTTGCGCTGGCACTTCTGATAAATCCACCAATGCAAATAACAGTTATGTCGCCAACAAAAACACATCCCTCTGGAAATATATTGATTCCCTTAAGGTAATTGATACCCACGAGCATATCAGCAGCGAATCAGAATTGCTGGGATTGCAGATCGATATTTTCAATCTCTTCATTCCATACATTGTAGATAACCTCGAATCTGCAGGAATTACTGCTGATGAAATGGCATTGATGAAAAACGGACAGGCAGCTTTCAATGAACGTTGGGGAGTCTTCAATAAATATTATCCTTCCATTCAGAGTACCACATACATTCTGGCTTTGCAAACATCCCTGAAAGAGCAATATCATTTAAAAGACTGGAGTCTGGAAGAGTGCCAGCGCGTCACAGAACTTCTAAAGCAGGATTTTGCCACCAAAGGCTTTATGCAAAAGTTTATGGATAAAAATAAAATTGAATCCATGCTTACTTTCAGATCACCCTCGCTTGAAGACCTGCGGAGAGATTATGGCGACAATAAAATCACGATTGTTCCAACTGTGAATAATATTTGTGTGCTTGAAGCGAAAAGTTTGGATGACATTTCTAAAATTACCGAAATGCCAATAAAAAATCTGGATGATATCCTCGCCGGAATTGACAAACTATTCAAAGAATATGATGCCCGTGGAATTAAAAATATAAAGTTTGGCAGTGCCTACAATCGTGAGATTAACTACAGATCAAGAACCAGATCAGAAGCAGAAGCCTCTCTTCAGAAAATTTTGGCTACACCCTTTGACTATTCAAATGCTGTGCCCAATAAATATTATGTGTTTACCCTTTCAGATTACCATATTCCACTCGATGATTATCTTGGAGTTTACATGATTTCATTGGCTGAGAAATACAATATGAATGTTATTTTTCATGTGGGGATATTTGCCTGGAATTTCAATTCTGTAAAAAACAATCATGCATCAAGTCTGGAATGGGTAATTAAGAATTTCCCTAAAGCCAATTTTGTCATACTTCATGCAGGCTATCCGTTTTTTGATGAAGCAATCCTTTTGGCTAAATATTACCCCAATGTATATATAAACATGACCTGGGATCATATTATTGAGCGAGCTAAAAGTATAGAGGTAATAAAAAGCTATGTTGAGATGTTACCAACCAGCAAAATTCATCTTTTTGGCGGGGATTACCTCTTTCCTCAGCAAATTTACGGTAATGTAATTTTTACCAAGGAAAACCTGTATATCGCTTTGTCAGATTTAATTGAAAACGGAACACTGAATGAGGAACAGGCTAAAAAAATTGCTTACGATTGGTTGTATGCGAATCCAAAAGCTTTTTATTACAGGTAACAAACGGCATTAATTTATAAACTCATGAAAAAAATTCAATTCTCAGTCCTGTTAATTGTGTCTTTGTTTTGCCAGCTCAAAATTAATGCGCACGATTTACCTCATACCCAGGTAACCGTAAATTTTAAAATTTATGAAGAGGATACGAAAAAGATTACACCTGTCATAATGTGCATTCAAAATGCCGAAACAAAAGAAGTCGTTACCCCTCCTTACGGAAAGGTTGTGAAAGAATTTTCAACGGTCGACGATTTCGTTTCAGGCATCATGTTTAGCAGTGATCGAAACTGGGTCGGGCCTGTAAGGAAAACAACGGGTAAAGGAGTGGATGCCCGACGTAGTTTTGAGTACGATATGGCTCAGCCGGTCCCCTTTTGGAGGGCACCGGCATTGTATCAGACTTCGGGGAATTTCTCCATTAATCTGAAGCCCGGTAAATATTTGCTAAGTATTTCACACGGTTACGAATATATACCGGTAGTAATGAAGGAGTTCGAAGTGCCTGCCGATAATCATGAGTTTTACATGAATTTGACACTGAAACGCTGGATTGATATGCCCGCTATGGGTTGGTATTCAGGCGATGTTCATGTGCATCATCCAACAACGAAACCTGAGTATAAACAATTCCTCATCAATTTTGCCAAAGCTGAAAATTTGCATGTTGTCAATACTTTGAATATGGGATATCATCGTTTTCAGGGTGATTCTAAAACAGGCGTGGATTTTGAACAGGAAGGTTTTGGAAAAAAATTCAGAACACAGGAAGGGAATTATTGCCTGGTTTCGGGTCAGGAAGATCCACGGAGCATATATGGACATATTATTGGACTAAATCTCTCGGAATTTGTCAGAGATACCGCGCATTATGATTATTACGACCGTGCTTTCGAGGATATTCACAACCAGCCGGGGGCATTGGTTGGTTTTGCCCATCTGGCCTTTAATGGTTGTGATATTTTGCAGGGATTGCCCTGGTTTGTAACCACAAATCAAATTGATTTTATCGAAATATTGCAATTGACAAAGATAAATACCCTGGGTTACTACGATTATCTGAACCTGGGATTCAGACTTACAGCTGCAGCCGGAAGCGATCTTCCCTGGGCCGCAACCATTGGCGAGGTAAGAACTTATGTTTACACAGGAAAGCATTTTTCTCCCGATAAATGGTTTAAAGGTCTGAAAAAAGGGAACACATTTGTTTCTAATGGCCCTATGTTGTTTTTTGAAGCAGATGGTAAACTACCGGGATCAGAAATCCAATGTAAAAAAGGCGCCACAACCCACCTGAGTGTTAAAGCCCGATCGAATGAAAAAATTGGCCGGATAACAAGGGTTGCTTTGTACAATAACAACGGCTTGGTGCGTGAAATGCAAAATCCGGAAAATGCAGAAGCTATTGATCTGAATATGGATCTTCAAATTAATAATAGCCAATGGCTTACTGCAGTTGTATATTGCAGTAATGAATCCGTAGCTCATACTTCTCCAATATATTACGTTGTTGATGGTCAGCCCACATGGAGTGCTGAAAAAGCACCTGAAATTATTCGCCGACATTTCCAGATAATGGATGATGTTCAAAAGGATACCAAAGATGCCGGTATCATAGAAAGACTAAATAACGCGCGTGCATTTTACCGCGCCATGTTAAAACAAATAGGAGCGGCTGAATTAACATACGAAACCATTGAGCAAAAAATAGCATCAGATAAACTGTCAAAACCTTTGGAAATTGACAAGGTACTTGTCACTGGCGGCGATTTTATAATGGGCGATCCAAACAATAACGGCGATCAGCCAATGCATACAGTAAAAGTTTCAGATTTTGAGATCGGAAGAATGGAAGTGACCAATTATCAGTTCGCAAAGTTTTTAAATGACCAGAAAATCGATTACACAACAAACTTCAAGGGAAAATGCATGGTGATTGCTTTTGGTCCATATACCCGACTTGAAAACGTAAATGGAATATGGCAATCCAGAAAAGGTTATGAAAATTTTCCTGTTGTAAACGTCACCTGGTGGGGCGCGTATGAGTTCTGCAAATATGCCGGAGGAAGGCTGCCAACCGAAGCTGAATGGGAATATGCGGCAAAAGGAGGCCGGAATTCGAATCACTACCTCTTCGCAGGGTCAAATGATGTAACTGAAGTTGCATGGTTTGGACTTAACAGCATTAACAGACCAAACGAAGTGGCGAATCTCAAACCGAATGAACTGGGCTTGTCGGACATGAGTGGAAATGTCAACGAATGGTGCGCAGATTGGTACGAAGAATATCCTGCAAACGATCAGATCAACCCTTCCGGTCCGGAAAACGGCGATTACAGGATATTCAGAGGGGGCTCACATCATGAGGTGGATTCCAATTGTCGCACCACCAGACGTAACGCCTATTTCCCTGACGCTGGCATCAATTTTATCGGCTTCCGGATTGCTTTTTCGAAATAATAAACTTGTGTTATGTACTTAAAGATTGTAAAAGTAGGCCTTACTATCATCTTTTTGTTTTTTCAGGTTATTGGGTTTTCACAAAGTCCGGAAACAAAAAGCAAAAATGGATTGGTCTATTTCTATGGGTATCCATTCAATACTAAATATGAAATCAATCAGATTTCTCAGATCCCCGGCATTATGCGGGCTGAGATTTCGATAGAATGGAAAGATGTTTTTATCGATAGAAATCATTTCAACTGGGATTTTATTGATAACAATATTGAGATCTGGAAAAATCAGGGAAAAACAGTTATTCTCAGGTTTATGACTGCCAATAACTCTACCTATTCAACATCTTCAGAGCTAATTGATCAGGAGAGAATCAGACTTGTTGGCGAAGGTTTTTTCTCGGATTTCGAGAATGACACACGCAAGGACGGATATGAATTGGTTCAGGCACAAATTCTTAGGGAGAATTTCACTTCAATTGGAAAGGATTGCGCGGTTCTCGTATCTAATGCAAAGCAAAATTCCTCCCTCCTGCGAACCAATCCTGATATTAAATTCAATTCCAATGCTTCATACCTGGTGCAGTTTGACTATAAAATCCTGCAATTTATTGATAGAAAGGAAGCCGGTAGTTTCAAAATCGTTTTCAAATCCAAATCAAAGGAGAAAGTTAGTATTTTCAAAACTTCTTATGTGAAGGAGGGAGAATTGAGTTTGTGCACAAGTGAAATTAAACTCGACTCCATTGAGGATTACTTCTTAAGCATAGAAGCCGAAAACATAAGCGACTGCCTTATCGATAATATTAATGTCATCCAATCTTCCGACAGCAGAGGCAGGAGAGTAGCTTTCCCCAATTATTTTTCACCCAATTTCAAATCTGCCTACATCCGGTTTATGGAAGAACTGGCAAAAAAATACAGCAAAAATCCTGCTGTTGATGCGATTACTGTAAGCGGAATAGGCCGTTGGGAGGAAATGCTGCTGAATGCCAATGAGGAAGGTGTCTTGGATGTTCAGGAATCGATTTTTCGTCAGTGGAAGGCTTATGGATACACGGATGTGAATTACCTCAAAAATGTTGTTGAATGGTCGATCGATTTGTCGTTAAAATATTTCCCCGACAAGGAACATATTCTTCAAATATCGCCCATGAACAACGGATATGAAAACGAAGATTTCATTTATCGGCGAGCTGCATCCATTGCTGTTTCAAAAGGAGTATCGATTAAACAAAATGGAATGAGCGAAAAATACGATATTTGGGCGGCTACATCCGATCCGGCATTTATTATGAACCGTTATCGCAATAGGAATAATGTAAAACGCTATTATGAAACAGGAGGACAAATATGCAATAACACTTTAAATGCTATGGGACACCCGGTTTCACTATTCAATCGGGTTGCCATCGACGGTGTAAATTACCTGTTCCTTTACAAGGCTGATATTCTAGAGCCAAACGTTCAAAAGTATTTTTCTTATTTCGATAGTTTGATACAGAAACCGTCAATTTCAACACTTTACACAAAACTTGGTGAATATCCCCTTGCCAACCGGAAAAAACGAATGCCTCATTTGCTAGACACCATTGTCTATCATAACAATTGGTTGGGCATCCGTCAATATGAGGAAACTGAAGCAAAAGCGGATTACAGTATTGACGAAAAAACCCAAAAGAAAGGGGTGAAAACCAATACAAATAATCCCAAAATTCTCTTTGATATTGACGATCGGGTTATGTACAATGGAATGTCAAATCCAATATTGACAGTCGAATACCGGGATACCGGGATTGATAGTTTTAGTGTTTATATTTTAAACAGATATACATGCATAACTGAAAAAGTCAGTTCTGTTCGGAAATCTGATTCTGGTAACTTCTTAAAAAAATCCATTCCTCTTGGAAGAAGTCTGGATGTTTTTGAAAACCATAAGGAGGTAAAACCTGAAATTGTAATTCATGACAATCAGGATGGATATGAGTTTATCAGCTCCGTTGTAATTGATTTTGTGCCGGTAAATGAGTTCAGAATGAGCGTGATATCTGAAAGCAATGTCGCAAAAAAGCCACTGATTTTGAAAGATGCGTATGATACATTGCAAAGGACCATCCCTCTTTCTTGTAACAAACCTGTTTCAAAAGCCGAGTTTGTTTATTTTGATAATGAATTTGGTACCAAGACTGATGTATATGCTACACTGCAATTGGTAAATAGTAAAAACACCAGAGTGGTTTCAAAAAAACAATATTATATCGGGGGAGATAATGAGGTAGTACCCTTGCCGGTTGCTGATAATATGATCCCGCAGCAAGCCATCCTTACTGTCTTTTCCGGAAAGGGACAGGTCGGAGCATACAGTGCCGGAGATGGAGAGATGGCTTATCGTTTATACAGTTATGACAACCATAAAAGCTCAGATTTTGGATATGAAAACGGGTATTTGGATGTAAAAGAATTTTTCAACGGCTTTGAATTTTCGCCCGATGCGGATACTAAAAATATTGAAGTAAAAAAGATGCTGCCTGATCAGTCTGAAATGAATATTGAGTTTTCTGTCTCTGGAAATACTATTTATTTTCAGCCACAGACAAAAGGACGCTACAGAATTATTTTAAACAACCAGACGCTGAATCCAATATCAATTTGTGGGTTGGAAGGAAGGTGAAACCATAATTATTGCCACAAAAAAGAGAGATTCTTATCGGCTTTAAATTGAAATGAATTGTAAAACCTAATCGTATGAGAAAAACGGGCATTCTTTTTTTATTCTTTACAACTGCCATGACTATTTTGCAATCATGTAGCAACAACACAACAATAGCAACAAAATTAAAAGTCGAAACACGAATCAATCCCCTTGGAATTGATGCTTTGTCCCCACGCTTCTCATGGCAGATTGAATCTGGTCAGCGCGGAATTCTCCAGTCGGCCTATCAGATTGTCGTTGCAGAATCCCCTGAAAATCTAAGCTCTGAAAATAATTTGATGTGGAATTCAGGAATGGTTGAGGCCGGAACATCCGTGCTAATACCTTACCAGGGAAAAGAGCTGATGTCGGCAAAAACCTATTTCTGGAAAGTGAAAGTATGGACAAATAAAGGCGATTCAAAATGGAGTCTGCCAGCTGCCTGGACAATGGCACTTTTAGACAGTTCTCTCTGGAAGGCAAATTGGATTGGTCTCGACAGCACCATGAATTCGGGAAAGCTAACCACCAAAACACGACTTTCTGCGCGTTACCTCAGAAAGGAATTCACACTGACTTCGAAAGTCGCCAATGCCCGACTTTATATTTCCGGCCTTGGGTTGTATGAATGTTATATAAACGGTTTGAAAATAAACAATGACATTTTTGCTCCAACTGCAACCGACTATTCAAAACGTGTGAATTACAATGTTTTTGATGTCGGAAAATTCCTGAATGATTCTCAAAATACAATCGGAGTAATTCTTGGCAATGGACGTTTCTTTTCAATGCGGATGGGAAACATACCCGGCGGTCAGCCTTTGGATGGTCCGGCTATTGAACATTACGGTTTCCCTAAATTATTGATGCAATTGGATATTGACTATGAAAATGGAGAAGCAGTAAGCATTTTAAGTGACACCTCCTGGAAAATTACTACAAATGGCCCAATTGTGGCAAATAATGAATTTGATGGAGAAGAATACAATGCCAATCTGGAACTACCGGGTTGGAATTCCAACGGATTCAACGACTCTAACTGGATGCCGGCTCAAAAAGTTGATGCACCTTCAGGTAAGCTGGTGGCACAACTAAATCCAAATATCACTACAATGCAGGAGATTAAGGCTGTTGCTGTTGCCCGGTTAGCTGAAGACCGCTATATTGTTGATATGGGACAGAATATGGTCGGGTGGGTAGCCGTAAATCTTAAAGGGAAAAAAGATAAGGCAGTAAGCTTGCGATATGCCGAGACTTTACATAAGGACGGCAATGTTTACATGGCCAATATCAGGGGAGCTAGGACAACCGATATTTATACACCAGCCATAAATGGTGCTTTTTCGTATGAACCCCGTTTTGCCTACCATGGCTTTCGGTACTTGGAAATTACAGGAATTGACTATCTGCCATCGGTAAACGATTTTGTGGGGAAAGTTAATTACGATGAAATGGCTGGTATTGGCACTTTTGTATGTTCGGACTCTACTCTGAACCAGATATATAAAAATGCCTGCTGGGGGATTATGGGGAATTATCGGAGTATGCCTACCGACTGTCCGCAGCGCGACGAGCGAATGGGATGGCTCGGTGATCGGGCTACCGGATGTTTTGGCGAAAGCTTTATTTTTGAAAATCAATTGCTATATGCCAAATGGGCGCAGGATATCCACGATTCTCAAAAAGAAAGTGGAAGTCTGCCCGATGTGGCACCTGCCTATTGGCCATTTTATTCCGATAATATCACCTGGCCTGCCGCTTTCATTCATGTGAACAATATGCTCTATGAGCAATTTGGTGATATTACTCCTGTTAAATTGCACTACGATTCAATGAAAAAATGGATCAGGTATATGCAGGATAATTATATGAAAGATTATATCATAACCAAAGATCAATATGGCGACTGGTGCATGCCTCCCGAAAATCTGAATATTATTCTATCCAAAGATCCGAATCGCATAACTGATGGTGAAATTCTGAGCACCAGCTTCTTTTATAACATTCTTACTATCATGGCTAAATATGCTGGTATTCTAAACAATTCGGCTGATCAGAAGCAATTTCTCGATCTCTCCGGAAAGGTAAAATCAGCCTATAATGATAAATTCTTTCAAGAGGATAAAGCCCAATACGGCAACAATACGGTAACTGCAAATATCATCTCCCTTATGCAGGGATTGGTTCCAACCGAATATGAGCAAAAGGTTTTCGATAATTTATCAGCCAGAATTGATGGCGAATTCAACTCCCATGTAAGTGTCGGACTGATTGGAATTCAGTTTCTGATGCGCGGTCTGACGGAATATGGACGTTCAGATTTAGCCTACCGCATTGCAACCAACAGAACTTATCCAAGCTGGGGTTACATGATCGATAACGGAGCTACAACTATCTGGGAGCTTTGGAACGGCAATACGGCTGATCCGGCTATGAATTCAGGCAATCACGTAATGCTCCTGGGCGATTTGCTAAGCTGGTATTATGAAGATCTGGCAGGTATTAAAACGGATAAAGAGGAGGTTGGATTTAAAAAAATCATCATGAATCCTGTGTTCCCCAAAGGTCTTGAATTTGTTAATGCATCCCACGAATCGCCTTATGGGATTATAAAAAGCGAGTGGAAAAAAGCAGGTGAGGATTTAATCTGGAAGATTTCAATTCCGGCAAATACATCAGCTCTGGTTTCTTTTCCGGCAAATTCACTGTCGCAAATCACTGAAAACGGTAAGCCAGTTGCCGGTCAACAGGGCATCATTCCAAAAGGTGATAAAGAGAGAAATGTAACTATAAATGTGCT
>JFJP01018588.1_pt1 | contig 45032 bp, 39 predicted proteins | sample 431651 | NCBI WGS metagenome assembly JFJP01 (sample SAMN02602958, study PRJNA72255) | Microbial mat metagenome, whole genome shotgun sequencing project. | biome: fresh water; feature: sink hole; material: water; isolation source: purple microbial (photo- and chemosynthetic) mats found in...
CGAGGGCTCATCTCCAGGGAGCCGCAGGGGGACAGGCAGGAATGATTATGCAGGTCGGCCAGCATGGCGGTTATCGCCCGATGAGACGGCCTAGCATGCAGGAGGCGTCGAACTGGTTCTGCAGGGTTCGGAAGATCGCGATCTGCTCCTTGCGGGCCGATTCGATCATATCGGCAGGGACCGGTCGGTTGTTGCAGATCAGGATGCCGACTGCCCCTGCGAGGGAGGCCACCGCCACGGTGTTGTTGTGCGCCTGGATGGTGATCAGGATGCATCCATCCTTGGCGTTGGCCATCACATCGCTGAGCAGGTCGGAGGTGTAGCCGCCGGTTATCGCGGTCGCCTTGTCAAAATCGCGGTGCAGGGTTTCTATCGTATCCAGCGTCGAGAGATCGTTCAGGGTCATGCGGCGGCTCCTTCCTTGTCTTGTTTTAAATAGATGACGGCTTTAACGGTTGTGCCAACACCGAGTTTCGAATGGATGTAGAACTCGTCGGAGACGCGTTTGGCATTGGGCAGTCCCAGGCCGGCACCGAACCCGAGCGATTTGATCCAGTCGTCCGCCGTGGTGAACCCTTCGGTCAAGGCCAGCTCGACATTCTCGATGCCGGGTCCCCGATCCTGGACGAGAATCTCGACCGCATCGGGCGTGATCCGGTAACTGATGGTTCCGCCAATCGAATGCACGACTTGGTTCATTTCCAGTTCATACGAGGCAATGGCCACCTTCTTGATCAGGCGGCGGTCGACATGATGATCACTGAGATGCTTCTTGATGGTCGTGGAGGCATGGCCGCCACGTTCGAAGTCGTGCCGTCGGGTATGGAAGACGCGGGTCATGGCGATGCCCGGGGTGACATCAGTTTCCATCAGCGACTCGAACCGGCTGACTTCCTGCAGCAGGCGATTGATCAGCGTCACATTGATATCGCGCACCGTGATAATACCGGCCAGCTCCTGGCTGGCACTGAGCACGGGAAAGCGCCCGAAGGGATATTTGCTGAAATAGGAGATGGCCATCGAGAGGGGCATTTCCGCTTCCAGTGTGATGACGCGTTTGGTCATCATCCGCTCCACGGGCGAATCCAACTGTGCAACCTGCATTGCGCTGATCAGGTCGTGGATACTGACGATCCCGAACAACCGCTTCCCCTCGACAACCGGAAGTCCGGAAATCCCGTTGTCACGCATCAGCTCTTGAGCGGTGCGCATGGGTTCGTGACGGTCAATGGTGATCACCTCGGTGGTCATCACGTCGCGGATACGTGTGGAATAAATCAACTCGACCAGCGACAGGGGCGAGTTCTCGGGGTTCGGGGTTCAGGTCGGGCAGTCTGTTCAACGGCTATCTCCTGTCGCCAAGGTGGCTCCGATAGCGAGACACGCCTCAAATTTTGGAAGGGGGGTCACGAGTAGCGCAATGCCTAGGTCGGTGGCCAGTTTCAGCGACGAGGCGGGTGGCTGCTTGCTGTTCACCAGGATCACGCCAGAGGCACCGACCAGGTCGGCGGTACGGATCATCTGGTCCGAGGCCAGTGATGTCACCAGCAGGAAATCCTCGCTGGTGACGACCAGCACGTCGCTCATCAGATCGGAGGCAACCACGGTGCGAACAGGATGTCCTGCGGTATCAGGCACGATTAGCTTGCCTTGCAGGGGCGTTACTAGAGCATCAAGGGTGATCATGCATCTTCCTTCATTTTAAGGCTGGATTGTTGTGCGTTGACAAAATAAAACAGTTTTTCGACTTCAAGCGCAAGATGCGCAAGATTAACATTTTCGACGTTGCAATGTTCGGATGAACGCATCAGCACCGGGGCGAAGTTGAGGATACCCCGGATGCCGTAGGACTGCAGGCGCTCCATCGTCTGTAGCGACGACTCCTCGGGCACCGTCAGGATCGCCACCTGGATCCGCTGCTCGCGGATATAGGACTCCAGGCGGTCGGGGGCGAAAATGGGAATCGGTGCATCCGGTGTCTGCCGTTCGGGGTTGGCGTCGAACCCGGCCACGATCCGGATCTGCTCGTTTTCAAATCCCTTGTAGTTGATGAGTGCGGAACCGAGCTTGCCGCAGCCCACGATAATGATGTGCTGCTCGCCATTCTTGCCGAGCAGATCATTCAATTTCGCGATCAACTCATTCACCTGGTAACCGCCGCGCCGCTTGCCTGTTAACCCGGTGGCCGCGAAATCCTTGCGCACGAGCGAGGCGGAAATACCAAGGGCATCGCTCAAATTATCAGAAAAAATCTTAACAAAGCCCATGGATCGCAATTTGATTAATATTTTTTTGTATTGAGATAACCGCTTTATAAGTTCATATTCCATAATAAGTTCCTCTGGTAACGTATTTATCAGTAAGGCGGATATATATCAATAACATAGAATGAATAGTACGAATGTAATAAACCGTTGGCTGGTTGCCGTTATGGGCACCTTGTTGCAGATATGTCTAGGAACCGTCTATGCCTGGAGCTTCTTCCAGAAGCCCATCATGAAGACGTTCGACTGGAATAACACCCAGGTTATGTGGATCTTCAGCCTGGCGATCATGTTCCTGGGATTGGCGGCCGCCTGGGGCGGCATCAACCTGCCAAGGTATGGCCCCCGCAAGCTGGCGGTGACTGGCGGGGTGCTGTATGGAGCGGGTTTCCTACTATCGGCTCTGGCCATGAAGCAGCATAGCCTGCCGATGTTCTATCTCGCGTTTGGCGTCCTTGGCGGTATTGGCCTTGGGCTTGGATACGTCACTCCGGTGGCGACCGTCGCGAAATGGTTCCCTGATAAGAAGGGGTTGGTAACCGGCATGGTCGTGATGGGTTTCGGCCTCGGTGCGCTGTTCATGTCGAAAATTCTGGCGCCCGTATTGATGACCCGGTTCGACGACTCACTGATTCCCGTATTTCTCGTAATCGGTGGGGTGCTGATGGCGCTGGCGACGGTTGCTGGAAGCTTCGTGGTGAACCCTCCGGCTGGATATGTCCCCGAGGGATGGTGTCCCCCTGCGAGCCCAGCAAACAGGCAGGCCGCGCTGGATGCCACCACGGCGCGGGATTGTCTACGCTCCAAGCCGTTCATTACGGTGTGGCTCTTTTTCTTTGCGAATATATGTGCGGGCATCATGTTTATCGGTATGCAATCGCCGATGCTCCAGGATCTGTTGAAGGAGACCGCGGTGGATACCGGAATGACGGATGAGCCCGGTCGGACCCATGCGCTAGCCGCCGCAGGAGCCACACTGATCGCCATCAGCTCGCTGTTCAACGGCATCGGGCGAATGTTCTGGGGCGGCGTCTCGGATAAGCTGGGGCGCGTCACGACGTTCCGGGTCATCCTCGGCAGTCAGATCCTTGTGTTCACGGCACTGCTCTTTGTCAAGAGCCCGATTCTGTTCTGCGTGCTTGTGTGCTATGTACTCCTATGCTACGGCGGCGGTTTCGGCACGGCCCCCTCGACCGTGACCACGATCTTCGGGGCTCGCCTCATGCCCACCGTCTACGGGATCCTCCTCACCGCCTGGTCCACTGCCGGTGTGGTCGGTCCGCAAATGGCTGCCGTGATCAAGGATAAGTTTCCGGGAAAGGCGGCTTTCTATTCGTTTGCCGTCGGCATCGGGATCCTGACCTTCGGGCTGCTCCTGACGTTCCTGGTGAACGATAAGCCCTTTCACCGAAAGCACGAATTCCTGCAAATAGGGGGGCATCTTCGGACTTCGGAATCGAAGAGCCTGAAGTTCAGGCTGAATGCTTCCTGTGTGACAGTGAGTTGTCACGGTTGAGCGACGTTAGATCAACTCACGGCTTCGTAACGGCGCTTGTGGCCGCTGATGCCGGAGAGGCGGTAGGGTCCCGTCCGGTACTGGCTGAAGGTGTAATCCCAGCCGTCGCGCGGGATGGTCAGGTTGTAGATATCCTCGTACTGTTGCACGGTGAGCAGGGTACGGTGGGCGATGATGTCCCGGTGCTGCGCGGTGTAGAGGGCCTGGCGATACCCTTCGATGTTTCGTCCACTGAAGAACTCGCCCATGCAGCCGGATCCATAGCTGAAAAAGCTTACGGCCTGATTATCCAGACCATCGCTGGCATGATCGAGCAGGCTGGCCAAGCAGATGTAAAGCGAGGCACTGTAAGTGTTGCCGATGATGCGGTTATAGCGCAGGGATTCGCCGACCTGGCACTCGATGTGCTCCTCGTCCTTGTCCTCGATCCCTTCCTCCTTGAGCAGGGTTTTGTGCGCCTTGCAGGCCATGTTGGTAAAGGGTGAGTGGTAGCAGCAGCGGCTGAAGTCCAGCAAGTGCCGCCCAGTCTGCTCCCGGTAATGCTGCCAGGCCTGCTGTAGGGAGTGCAGGTAGATGCGGGTGGATGCCTTACCATCGACCACGGCCTCGTCGCGGTAGTTCGGACGCCAGAAGTCCATCACATCCTGGGCATGGAGGCCGCACGCCTCGTCGAGCGCCAGGATGGCGGGATTGGCGGTTACCAGCATGGCCACTGCGCCGCATCCCTGGGTGGGCTCGGCGGGACCGCGGAGTTCGTAGCGGGCCACATCGGCGGCGATGACCAGCGCCTTGCTGCGGGGGTTGGCCGCAACCGAGAGGCAGGCCATGCGCAGGGCCAGGGTGGCGCTGTAACAGGCCTGCTTGAGTTCGACCACGCGGCAGCGCGAGGGCAACCCCAGCAGCCCGTGCACAAAGAGACCGGCCGATTTGGACTGATCGATGCTGCTTTCCGTGGCAAACAGCAGCAGGTCGATCCCCTCGCAGCCAAGTTCGTCCAGGATGGGCTTGGCGGCGGAGGCCCCCATGGTGACGATATCCTCGTCGGGCGGCGGTACCGCCATGACCTCCTGCCCGAGCCCTAGGCGGTATTTATCCCAGTCCACGCCTCGTGCTTCGGCCAGTGTCTTCAGATCGAGGGCATAGCGTGATGTATAGAAACTGATCCGTTCAATGCCAGTGTTCATAGTTGCACAAGGTAGGCCTCATATCGCTATGTTGTCAAGCCCAAGTGTCTTCCGTGACAAGGTTACCTGTGTCGATAAATATTTCTTTACTGCAGGCCGCTGCTGGGGCAGGATGATTTCTTGTTTCTTAACGCTGAAGGGGTAACCATCATGATTAATCTCAAGCTTTTCCCTATGCCACGTCAGGTGACGGTTGAGAACCCCCGTATTTCATTGGCTGAGGCGGAGTGGTTGGTTTTGCCCCAAGGGTGCAGTCGACATTTGCGTGAGCGGGTGGGTGAATGTGCCGGTAATATCGGGCGGGCACTGAACCACGCCATGCGGCTGACCGCTGCTGTGCCTACGCAGGGTACCATACTGGTCGACATCCGGTTGTCCCGCAAGCTCAAGCCCCAAGGTTTTTCGTTGACGCTGAAGGGTAGCCAGCGGCTTCTGGAGGCGGGGGATGAGGCAGGGGCCTTCTACGGTTGTCTGGCGCTGGCGCAGTTGATCGAGCAGTTCGGTGCGGATGTGCCGACGCTGGCGATCGCCGATGCCCCCGATTTCGCGGCTCGCGGGGTCATGCTGGATGTCAGTCGCTGCAAGGTGCCGACGATGGCTTCATGCAAGCTGCTGATCGACCGCCTGGCAGGGATGCGCATCAACCAGATCCAGCTTTATACCGAGCATACCTTCGCGTTTTCGGCGCATAAGACGGTGTGGCACGACGCCAGCCCATTCACGCATGAGGAGATCCTTGAATTGGACAGCTACTGTGCCGACCGGTTTGTTGAACTGGTTCCCAATTTCAATTCCTTTGGTCATTTTCAGCGGTGGTTGTGCCATCCGGAGTACCGTCATCTTGCGGAGTGCCCGGATCAGGAAGCATGCTCGACGCTGGCCCCCAATGCCGCCAGCCTGCAGCTTCTGGACACGCTTTACGATGAGTTCCTTCCGAATTTCTCCAGTCCGCTGTTCAATGTGGGGTGCGATGAGACCTGGGAGCTTGGGAAAGGACGGAGCCGTAAGAAGGCCGAAGCCCAGGGCACGACGGCGGTTTATCTGGAGTTCCTCAAGAAGATTCATAAACTCTGCACCAAGAAGGGCAAGCGCATGCAGTTCTGGGGCGACATCATCCTGCATCAGCCAGAACTGATCCGCGAGTTACCGCAAAATATCCTCGCCCTGAACTGGGGATACGAGGGCAATCATCCGTTCGACAGCCAATGTAAGGCCTTTGCCGATGCCGGGATCGAGTTCCATGTATGCCCCGGCACCAGCGCCTGGAACAGTATCACGGGGCGTACGGGCAATGCCTTGGCAAATCTGGAGAATGCCGCGCGCAACGGTCGGCAATATGGAGCATCGGGATTTCTGATTACTGACTGGGGCGATGGCGGTCATCACCAGGTGCTACCGGTTAGTTATGTCGGATTCGCCGCCGGGGCCGCTTATAGCTGGTGTCTCAAAACCAACCAGGATGTCGATTTGTCCAATTCCATCAGTCGCCACTTTTTTGACGATCCGACCGGGCGTCTGGGGAATGTCTGTCTCGAACTGGGGCGGACTCTTGATCGGATACCTGGCCTCCAGCGCGGGAATTGTTCGGCCATCAATCAATTGTTGTTCTGGAAAGCGAATCGCCTGGATCTTTCCAAGGTCGCGCCCACCCAGTATCATGCGTCCGATGCCTGGCTCGACAAGGTGGCGTCGATGTTGACGGACTGCCGTCCAGGCGGAAGTGACAGGGATCTGGTCGTTCCTGAATTGCGGCATGCCGTGGCGATGAGCCGGTACGCGTTGCATCGCGGGGTGTTCATCCAGTCGGGTGCCGGATCGGTGGATGCCTTGCGCCGTGAACTGCAGGATCTGGTCATGTCGCACGAGGATCAGTGGCTGGCGCGGAACCGCCGGGGTGGGCTTTATGAAAGCTCCACGATATTACGGAATACCCTATTATTGGCGAAACCCATTCAGGATTGAAAAGGTTAATCGCGTTTGCGGATGACCTTGAAGACCATCGATTTTCTGCCGTCATCGACCATCAGGTAGTGTGCTTGATCGACCCGTGCCAGGCCGAGCGTAGCCGATTTTGCGGCGCTTGGCAGATCGATCCGGGTCATTAGTTGTCCACGCTCCGTATCCCATAGGAAGAGCGTGCTGCCAGTGATCGCCGAAAGATAGCGCCAACTGCCAAGGAACGTGCATCCTGTGATTTTCCGATCGCCCTTCTCGCTGCTCTCTTTTTTACCGAGCGGGTGGCAATCAAGCGTCATGATTTCGCGCTTGGCATCAAGATCCAGCAAATGGATGCGCGATCCGTAAAACCGCTGCGGCTGGCGATGGAAATCGGTATCGATGATGTATCCGCCCAGTGCCGCCAGTCCGCCAGCCGGTGCTACGCCTGCGGCGGTGACTTCTTCAACCCGCCAGGTCGCCTTTTCCAGCTTGGCAATAGCAGCCAGGGGCTTTGTTTCCGTTTTCGTGCAGGCGAGTTCCGGTGCGGACGGCAGCGTGACAGGACCTTCCAGGTCAAGCTTTACAGCGCGCGGAGTGGCGGGATCCATGATCTGCATGCCCATTTTCTCGGCGGCGTTGTCGATGGCCCGTTGAATCGCGTTGATGATGGCACTGTCGCTCGTCAATCCGTCCGATGGTGGGCAGCCCGGAGCACCCATTGGGGTGGTTGTCAGTGCCGTGACCTGAGCATCCACATCGCTGATGAAACGAATGTCGGCATGCGCTGTGGCGGTGAAGTAGTCGGCCATTCCGGGCGTGGATTCAGCACTCAGGTAGATGGCCAGAATCCCTTTGATTTCAAATTTTCCAGCATTCTCTACAAACCATTCGGCCGTGACGAAGCTGCCGGGATCCTCCAGGGCGGGTGCCGCCGACCGTAGTGCTTCCGCTTTGGATCGATCGAGCACGGTGATATTATTGTCAGCGAGAATGGCCTCCAGGCGCGACTGGGCGTTCTTGATGACTTGCTCCGCCGTTGCGTTCTGGGCGTAAACGATCGCCGCCATCGTCTGCCCCTTGGCTGTGGTGGCGAATGTCTGCAGGGATTGCCCAGCCCGGACTTCTGGATGGATGAGGATCGCTGTCGTCAGGGATGCTAACATGATGGCGGTGGCCTTTTTTATACGCATTCTGAATTCACTCCTTCGTGGCGACCGATGCAGGCTTCGCCACCTAACCTGTTATTTTGATCCAAGCTGTTTTAACATGGCCGTCTGCCAACGTTTGATCGCGTGAATGGCAAGCACGTCAAGCGCCATTTCCTCGCCCATCGGGTTCCAGCCCCCAACCCCCTGGTAACGATCCATGAATACAGGCATACTACCGCCTGAGACAACGGTGCTGATCTCCCCGGCAAACTGGCAATCGCTCCCAAACGGGCTGGCAGGTGCCGTCCTGCGATTGATCCGTCCATTGGCGGCCGCGACGAGGACCAGGTCGATCCGGCTATCCGCATCACGTGTCCATGGCGTGGTTGCTACGGCAGACCAGGCAAGCGCCTCCTCGGTGGTTGCGCTTCCCGGGATGACAATAGCCCCGGCGTTGGCCAGGACCTTTGCTATTTCGTCGCGCATCTTGTTCCAGTTAGCGATCTTCCCATCCGCCGCATAGCCAGCATAGATCGAGATACGCTTGCCGGAAAATCCCTTGTGCCAGAGAAAAGCCTCGCGTTCAGAGGCGGGGAACACACGCAGCGAGATGGATGCTTCCGGCATCGTCAGTCGCGATAGGAATCCCTTGAAAAGGGACCCCAATGCATCGGCATCAAGCAGCTTGGCAATGTCGATTCGGGCATGTACGCTGGTGCCATTCATTTCCGTTTTGATCGTTCCCATCTGTAACGATACCTGACCGTCGCCATTCGCGACGCCCTGGAAAACGCTACTTTCATCGGTCTCTCCGATGGTGAACCGGACCGGAAGGTGGCGTGCTGGTTCCTGGGAATCCTCAACTCTGCTGATGCAGGTAATCACGATGGGGGAGTCAAAGGATTCCCCTTCGACGACAGGCATTTCCGTCCGGTTTGCTGTCAGTCGCATGCCGGATAGTATTCGTTCCAATGCAGACTGGGCCTGTATGAATTCGTGCGGTTTCTCGCCAAAATAGTTTTGCAACGCTGAAATTGCATGGCTGTTAAATCGTAAGGCGCTGACGATGTCGCCTCGTTTCTCGGCGTCTCGAGCCTCGGTCAGAAAGGCCGCTGCCGCTGCCATGGTCCGCGTCCTGTTGCCCTCTCTCGCTGCCTGGAAAGCCGCTTTGCTGAAGCGGTAGAATTCCCAGTATTCGGTACGGGTCTCGTACGAATCCACAAATTCGTACCCCTCGATGCATGATTCCGTGTGGGTCAGGATCTCGGATTTGACATCCTCCTCGGTCATCCCCGTGGTTTCAACCGTATTAAGAACAAAGCGGCTGCTGACGGTTGTGGATATTTCCATGGAAAGATTGCGCAGTGCACGGTGGCGTGCCAGGTCGCGGTATGTTGACGTTGCCTGACCTTTCTTGGTGGCCATGCCAACCCCATGGTAATAGTCGGGGTTATCGGGGGCTCCGGTAACCCATTCCGGTGCATTGGCACCAAAGGCACCATGGGAAAATCCGAACGCGAGGTAAAATAGCGCTGCTAGTGACCTGAGGGTTACTTTAAAGGCAGTCATGTCGGGGGCCTTGTCTGTTTCGGCGTGATGCGGGGGGGAGTCCACGGCGACTTCACCCCCCCCCGCAACGCCCTATGGAAATTTCGGCAACGCCTAGAAGTAGTATGAGAAACCAATGGTCAATGCCGTTGTGTTGTACGTTACATCGCCTTCGTTCTCTTCAACATCCGGCTCATAAAGCAAATAGCTTCCCTCAATATTCCACGATGTCTTTTCGGAGGCGAAGAGTTTGAGCCCGGCGAATCCACCGTACACGAGACTGACTGACGAATCATCGTTGGATTCATTCTGATAAGCGATGAATGCTGCACCGCCCTGGCCTCCGAGGTATGGGACAACCCGTGCTGCGCCGCGGGTCAGGTAAAGGCTGCCGCGCAGCATGGCGAAAACCGACTCGTTTGTCGTTTTATCACCCTCGTCAGGAACGCTCACACTACCAGAGATAAACGTCACACCACCGACGGACATATAGGGCGCAAGGAAATAGTTGAGGCCGAGCTGGCCGCTCAGTGTGTAATCCGAATCGTCGTTTTCACTATTCCCGTTACGATCGAACGAGCCTTGGATCTGGAGTTCGCGCATGCCTGCTTCCGTGCCGGCAAAAATAAAGCCTGTAGTCGCCACCATTACCATCATCATCAATAGAATTTTCTTCATCATCGGTTCCCTATATTTTTTGATTATCAAGTGTTAAAATCGACAGAATTCATCATCCAGCAACATTGTTCGGTGGGCCTCCTTTTGTTTTGCCGACTGACGGCAGCCAACTGACGGCATGCGTTTTCCGGCAATTTGCAATCACTTTGAGTTTTGCTATTATGCGCAAACGATGCGTTCAATCAAGACTGTTTTTGCGCCACGCTCTCGATTTTTGATGTCGGGGCCGGGCTGACAATAGCTGCCTTTTGTTGACAAGGGAAATGATTCCTGCGTATCCTTCCCCGACATTGGTTCGGAATGGTGGCGTCGCAACACGACGTGCCCAACGCCAACGGCGGTACCCTTCGGAGTCTTATCATGATAAAACGGTGGCGTAAGAAATGGTTTCGCAAGCAGCGTCATTTCCGGAGGTCGCTGAAAAATTCGCGTCTACATGCCATTTTCGGTAAGCGTGTCTTTCATCCACATGTCTGGAAGTCTGACCGGCGATCCATTGCTGGCGGACTGGCTATTGGTCTGTTTATCGCTTTTATGCCGATCCCGTTCCAGATGCTGGTGGCGGCAGCCTTCACCATCTTCTTAAAGGTCAACCTGCCGATTTCGGTGGCGGCTTGCTGGATCACCAATCCGCTCACCATGGGGCCGATCTTCGGGGCGGCATATGCACTCGGTAAATATTTACTGACGCAACATCTTGACGCGATAACCGTGGTGAACGGGTTCTCACCCCTGGTGAATATCGCCAAAGTGCTCCATCATGCGCTATACCTGACGACGGGGTCCCTGATCTTCTCGGTGCTAGCTGCCGTTGGCGGGTATCTCGCGGTACTGATTCTCTGGAGTGTGGCGGGCATAGTCAGCCACAAGATCCACCCGGTTCGCATTCCTCCGGATACGGATCTTTGTCCTCCGCTGCCCGTGGCTCCCCCGCATGCAGACCATCCGCTATCCGAGTGACGCAATCTGTGCCTGGAGCTTGGCCTGCTTCTCAAGCAACTCGTCGCGGGTGGCGCGAACCTGAGCGACCACCGCGTCTGGCGCTTTGCTGATGAATTTCTCGTTTTCCAGCTTGCGGGCGGCCCCATCGAGGTGGGTGTTGACCTTGTCGAGTTCGGACACCAGGCGTGCCCGTTCCGCCGCCAGATCGATCACCCCATCGAGTGGCATGTAAAGCATTCCGAGCGGAGTCAGCACCCCAGGCATGGCGGTTTCTGTGCTCAGCCCCATGTCGACCGTCATCTTTTCTGCTCGCAGCGAAGCACGCAGGGAGGCGGTGTCCGCCTCCAGCCGGATCGAGGCGTCGGTGGTATCGGGCCGTATCAGATAGTCGATGCGCCGTCCGGGGACGATTCCGTAGTCTGCCCGGAGTTGGCGTCCCAGTCGCACGAGTTCGTGTTTGGCGTCCACATACACCGAATCCGCCGGACTGATCCCGGCGGTTTCCAGTTGGTCTTCTGGTAGACAGACCGGCCAGGATGACTTCATGATGGTGCCGTTGCTGGCTGCATATCCCATCGCGTGCCAGAGTTCCTCGGTCACAAACGGCATCATTGGATGCAGCAGGCGCAGGGCGTTGGAAAGGCACCAGTGCATGACGCGCAGGGTCTGGTTGCGCCTGGCGGCATCCTCGCCGTTCAGGATGTCCTTGGCATATTCGAGATACCAGTCGCAATACTGGTGCCAGACAAACTCGTAAAGGACCTGCGCGGCATCGTTGAACCGGTATTTTTCAAGATTGGCATTGCAGTTCTCGATGGCGGCGTTGAGGCGCAGCAGGATATGGCGGTCATCCGCACCCAGTAGCGTCCGGTCCAGTTCCAGCCCCGTGGCGCTGGTGATGGTCGTATCCTCGCCGCTGTTCATCTGGATGAAGCGCGCCGCATTCCAGAGCTTGGTGCCGAAATTGCGGCCGATTTCAAATTTCTCGTTGGAGACGTAGACGTCCTGTCCCGTCGCTGTGATCATCATCAGGCTGAAACGCAGGGCATCCGCGCTGTAAGACTCGATAATCGACAGCGGATCGATCGAATTACCGAGGCTCTTGCTCATCTTGCGGCCCTGGTCATCGCGGACCGTGCCGTGGATATAGACCGTCCGGAAGGGGATATCGCCAGCGAATTCGATGCCAGCCATGATCATGCGTGCCACCCAGAAGAATATGATCTCCGAGGCGGTGACCAGATCGTGCGTGGGATAGTAGAACTTGAGATCCTCGGTTTGTGCCGGCCAGCCCAGGGTACTGAATGGCCAGAGCCAGGAGGAAAACCATGTGTCGAGAACGTCCTCGTCCTGGCGGTAGGATTTGCTGCCGCATTTCGGGCACCATTCCGGCGTTCCCTTGGCCGCCCACTCATGGCGGCAATCGTTGCAGTAGAAGATCGGAATCCGGTGCCCCCACCAGATCTGACGAGAGATGCACCAGTCGCGGATATTTTCCATCCACTCCTGGTAGACCTTTGTCCATCGATCCGGCACGAACCGGATCCGTCCGTCGTTGACCGCCGCCAAGGCAGGCTCCGCCAGCGGTTTCATCTTCACGAACCACTGCGGCGACAGGCGCGGTTCGACGACGGTATCGCAGCGGTAGCAATGCCCGACCGAGTGCTGGTGGTTATCGATCTTCTCCACCAGGCCGGCAGCCTTTAGGTCGGCGACGATCTTTTCCCGGCACTCGAACCGGTCGAGGCCGGCGTAGGGGCCTGCCGCCTCATTCATCCTGCCGTCGCCATGCATGACGTTGATCGGTGTCAGGTTGTGCCGCCGCCCCATATCGAAGTCGTTGGGGTCGTGCGCCGGGGTCACTTTGACCGCGCCGGTGCCGAACGCCGGATCCACGAACGCATCCCTGATCAGGGTGAGGTGCCGCCCGAGGATGGGCAGCTCGATGATGGAATTATCGAGACCGGCATAGCGCCGATCTTCGGGGTTGACCGCGATCGCCACATCCCCCAGTAGGGTTTCGGGGCGCGTGGTGGCCACCACGATATAGTTCTTGCCTTCGCTGGTCATGCCGGTGCGCAGGGGATAGCGCAGGTAGTAGAGCTTGCCGGCGGTATCGTTGTGCTCGCTTTCCTCGTCTGAAAGCGCGGTATGGCAGCGGGGACACCAGTTGATGATGTAGTTGGCGCGATAGATCAGGCCCTTGTTGTAAAGACGCACGAACACCTCGGCGACGGCATCGCTAAGCCCCTCGTCCATGGTGAAGCGTTCCCGTTCCCAATCGCAAGAGGCCCCCAGGCATTTGAGTTGGCGGTTGATGGTGTTGCCATATTCCTCTCGCCATTGCCAGACCCGTTGGATGAATGCCTCGCGTCCGAGATCCTCGCGGTGCTTGCCTTCCTTGCGTAAGGCGCGTTCAACCACATTCTGCGTGGCGATCCCGGCGTGATCCGTGCCATAGATCCAGACCACGTTCCGCCCCTGCATGCGCCGCCAGCGGGCAAGGATATCCTGAATGGTATTATTGAGGGCGTGGCCCATGTGCAGGATGCCGGTTACGTTGGGCGGGGGAATCATCACACAGAACGGCTCGCCACCCTTGGATGCGTCTCCGTGAAAATAGCCACACTTCATCCATTCAGCCATCCATTTGGCCTCGATCGTGTGCGGGTCGTAATGTTTGTCCATACTCATGAGTCTGTTCCTTCCGATAGGGTCCACCTGTCCATCGGCCATTCGATATAAGTTCTTGATTGTCGCAAAAGGTATGCATCTAACGCAAGCGGAAAACAAAACCCATTCAGGGCCCTGCCAAATCCGCGAAGCAGGCGAGATCCGCAAGGGGGATCCAGGGGGCGTTGGCGACCTGGCGGAACCGGCCGGTTCTGACGCGGATGGATGCAATCCCCAGGGCTCCGGCCATCGCCAGATCGTGATCGGGGCGATCCCCGATGAGCAGGGCGGAAGGCATCCCGCAGGTGACGATGCCGTCCAGGGACCGGGGATCCGGCTTGGCATAGCCCAGTCCCTGGCAATAGACCACTTGATCAACGAGCGGGGGCAGCCCGAGTGCCGTTGCCTTGCGCTCCTGTACGGCGGCGAGGCCATCGGTAACGATAATGACACGCCCCAGTCGTCGTAACTGGCTCAACACCTCTGCCGCGCCATCGTACATCGTGATGTCGGGGCGATGCTGGCGATAGACCTCCACCAGTTTCTGTATGCGCTCCGTTTGCGCGCCGCCCAGGAATCTCTGTAGCAGGTGGTCGAAAATCCGCTCGCGCCCTTGATGGATGAAGTGCTGCTTGAGGAATGCGCCGGCGGCGGATGGATCCAGTCCCCACGCAACGGTATAGGCGGCCGTGGCCGCAAGGCCGCTAAGGACGAAATCGCGTTCCTCGAACAGCGTATCATCCATGTCCACGAGAAACAGATTGAAGCGATCCAAGGACACGCTCACGGCGCAGGCTCCGTCGGCATGTCGATGAAGACATCGGCCGCATAGCGCAGCATCGTCAGTCCCATCCGCAGTGATCGATTGTACAGGAATCGTTCGTTATCGCCCTGCGCCAGCGCGACCAGCCGCGCAGGGGTGTCGAGACCGGCTTCAATCCCCAGTGCCGACGCTCCGCCGAAGCGGGGGTTGACCTCGATCAGGCGCACGCCCTGAGACTTGCTATAGAACGCCTGGATTGTCACCGGTCCGCAGAATGGCAGCGAGGCGGCCAATGTCTGGATAACCGTATCAAATGCCGGAATCGCCACTGTGCGACTGACCACCGATTCGCCAGCCCGGATCCTGAGGCGCTCGCGAACCACCCATTGCATGGCGTTTCCCTCTGGAGAGAAGAGCGCGTCAATGCTGTATTCAGGATCCTTGCACAGCGGCTGGACCAGCAGATCGGTGCCGGTACCGTGCAGTGCCTGGAAAAGGGCAGGGGAGGCGACGGGACCTGATCCAGTGCTGCCCGCGCCGCAGCGGGGGCGGATGAAACAAGGGAAATCAGCAGCGGCGGGATGCTCCAGGCGCGGCAGCACCGGCAAACCGTGGGCGATGCAATGGTCGTGGAACCGGATCTTATCGAGGCAGCAGTCGATCGTATCCAGAGGCGAAACCAACGGCCAGATGCCTGCTGCTGTCAACGGGGCGGCATGGGTCGAGAGGAACTTCAGATCCGCATCGCGGGTGGGCAGGATGACCCGTATATGCCGGCGATTGCAGGCATCGATCAAGACATCGAGGAACTCGTCGGCATCCAGGCGAGGCAACTGTAGGTGATCATCGGCAAAGGCGAAGGCGGCGGACATCGGTGTGATGTCTGCCGCATAAAGGCGCAACCCCGTGGCATTGAGCGCATGGCGCATCCGTTTCGTCAGGTCGACCTTGGCCGCCGCGCTGGTCAGCAGCCAGTGGCCTCCCCGTGTGAATGGCGGGATGGGGATCATAATGCCGGGCTCGCTTTCGGCAGTTCAACCAGATCCCAGCTCAGGGCAGTGCCTTTGGCGAGGTCGCGTCGAGCCACGCTGCCCAGCACCTGACCCAGTACCTTGGGCGGCAATCCAGCCGCAGGGCGGATGGATCGTATGTTCTGCGGGGTCAGTCTCTCGCCCGCGCGAATGGCTTCCACGACATACAGGCTGCGGCGGTGACAACGCGACCGACGATCCCCGTCGGACAATTCGTAGCTGACGTGGCCCAGTGCCTTCCAGGCCAGTTGCGTATCGCGCACCAACTGGGTGAGCTCTGCCGGCTCCAGGGAGAACGCTGAATCCACATCCTGCTCCGCACGATCCAGAGTGAAATGCTTTTCAATCACGCAAGCCCCCAGGGCTACGGCGGCGACCGCTACGGCGGTTCCCAGGGTATGGTCGGAAATCCCGGCCATGCAGGCAAACCGCTCTGATAGGTCGGGTACCGTGCGCAGATTGGCATCGGCGGGATTGGCCGGATAGCTGCTGGTGCATTTAAGCAGGATCAGATCACGGCATCCGGCGGACCGGGCGGCCGCGACGGCTTCCTCCAGCTCCTCGTACGTGGCCGTTCCTGTGGACATGATCAGCGGCTTGCCGGTGGCTGCCACCTGGCGGATCAGAGGTAGATCCCCGTTTTCAAAGGAGGCGATCTTGTAGCAGGGGACATTCAGTGATTCCAGCAAGTCGACGGCGGTGGGGTCGAACGGTGTACTAAAGGCCACCATGCCCCTCTGACGGGCCCGGTTGAAAAGGGGGGCATGCCACTCCCAGGGGGTATAGGCCTTCTGGTAAAGCTCGTAAAGACAATTCCCGTGCCACAGGCTACTGGGGTCATCGATGAAGAAATCGCCTTCGCGCACGTCCAGTGTGATCGTATCCGCCGTGTACGTCTGCAACTTGAGCGCATGGGCACCGGCATCGGCGGCGGCATCCACGAGGCGCATCGCCTTATCAAGATCATGCCCGTGGTTTCCCGACATTTCCGCAATCACAAAAGGAACATGCCCATGGCCAATGCGCACCCCGCCGATCTGAATTTCCCTCATTCCACCTCCTAATGACAGACGCTCTCCTTCGCCCTCCTGATCGCTCGTACCGCAACATTAAACCGCACGTTAGCACAATCCGGGGGAGAATGCCAATCCTCGTTTTCGGTTTGATGTGGCGGTCTGTTTGGTGTAGAAACGGTGGCTAAAGGAGGAGCAACCGATGGATGACAAGGATTTCTTGAAGGATATGTTTGCCTTGCAGGCGGACCTGAACCGCCGGATTGGCGTAGATACGACAGCGCTGCCGATGGAACGGAAGACCGAGTGGGTGCTGAATTATTGCCGAGCCATGCAGCAGGAGATTGCCGAGCTGACGGATAGCGTGCCCTGGAAATGGTGGGCGAAGTATCAGACGTTCAATATGCAGAATGCCCGTGTGGAGGTGATCGATCTGTTCCACTTCCTGATTTCGCTGGCACAGACGCTGGATATGTCGGCCGAGGATGTGCATGCGCTTTACTGCGCCAAGCACAAGGTCAACCATCAGCGTCAGGATAGCGGTTATACACAGAAGGACGAAACCGACAACAAGGAACTGGGCGTACAGAAAGAGAATTAGGATGCGCGAAGGCAGGCTGACGATGGGGCTGATGATCGCCCTGGCTGGCGGTACGATCAGCGGGACAGGGGCGGATGAGGCCGTCGTCGCTCCGGTGCTGGAGGCTGCCCCCGTCGTGGTGACGGCACCGCCGCTGGTGGAACAGGAGCGGATCACCGACTTTGGCGGCAGCGTCTCGGTCGTCAGTCGTGCGCAGATGGATGATGCCGGGGCGCAGGATCTTCCCTCCGCCTTGCGACGTGTGTCGGGTGTCAATATCTCGCGCTATACGCTGCTGGGTGCCTTTGGCGGGGCGGAAGGCGGGTCGGTGTACATCCGGGGCCGGGGCACTGGTCGGCCGGGCAGCGACATCATGGTCTACAACGATGGCGTCCCGCGCAAGGTCGGGGTGTGGGACCACCCGCTGATGGATGTGCTGGCCGTTGACCATGCCGACCGGATCTCTATTTACAAGGGGCCGCAACCGGCATTCAACAGCGGGTCGTTCGGTTCCGTCGAGATTGAATCGCGGCGGCGGCAGGAGCCCGGCATGGAAACCGAGGCAGAGTTCTGGGCGGGCGAACATGCCACCCTGGGCGGGCGGCTGCATCACGGAGGCAACTCCGACGGGGTTGACTACTATGGCGGTGCGGCCTACAAGGAGAGTGATGGACACCGCCCCCATTCCGCAGCCAGTCTGCAGTCGTTGTATGGTCGGGTGGGGCATGATCTCGGCGAGTCGCTGAACGTGAGTGCCCAGGTTCTCGTGAGCGATAATCAGGTCGAGGATCCGGGTGTGGCTGGCCGGCCCGTGCCGGTTCGCGATGAATACAGGACCCGCACCGTCACCGCTTCCGTGCGGCTGGATAACCATAGCGAAGGACTGCATGGCTTCAGTCTGGCGTATCATGAGGATGGGCAGATCCGCTGGGACAAGGATCGGCTGGTCGGTCCGGAGTCACCAGCAGGCGAGTCCAATACCGACTGGGAGAACTACGGGTTCCGCCTGGGGCAGACGCTGGTGCTCGATCCCTTCCAACTGCATGGCAGTCTGGACGGGGCATCCGAAGGGGGCGAGACGGAAAATCGTACCCTGGGTGGGATGGTCCCGTTTGCCTACGAAGACCGTTACGAGACATTGGTGCCCGGTTTGGCCCTGGATGCCCGCGTTAAGGCCGGACCAGGCTGGGAACTACAGCCCTCGGCGGGGGTGCGCGGATATTATCACAGCGCGTTCGATCAGGCGATCGCACCGCATGCCGGTCTCGTGCTCAAGAAGGCGGGGTTGACGCTCTTTTCCAACGCGGCGCGGGGGGTGCATTATCCCGGGGTGTATGCCACCGGGATCGCCGCCAATACGCTGGAACAACTGGAGGCGGAAATCCTTGATCACGGGGAGGTCGGAGCCCAGTGGCAAGGTATGGAAGATCGCCTTATGCTGGGCATGACGGTTTTCCGTGATCGCACGGATAACCTGCTGCAATGGACGCCACGCGGGCTGCTCAATGTCGGGCGGGCCGATGCCGACGGGGTTGAGTTCACAACCCGGGTGCACCCGCTACATACACTGGCACTTTATGCCAGCCTGACCCTGCTGGATCCCGATGCGGAAAAGACGCCCCGTATGCCGGCATGGTCCGCGTCGACCGGAGCCTCGCTGACCTTAACACGCCGTTTGCGGCTGCATGCCGATGTGGATGCCGTGGGTTCCCAGTACGCCATCAATGGCCGTGACGGCCTGGCGGCGAGGGCGGATGTAGAGGACATCGACCGGTACATGGTCGGCAACCTTCAGTTGGCCTATTCCCCGGATGTCCTGGAGACGGCTAGGATTACCCTTTTCGCGGGATGCGAGAACATCGCCGATGTCCATTACGAGACACTCGGCGGCTATCCCTTGCCGGGGCGTTTCTTCAGTGGCGGCGCAAGGGTGATGTTCTGAATGAAAAGGGGTATGATAATGGTTGCTAGGCTTATCGCCGGGGTGTTGCTGCTGGCCGGGAATAGGGCGCTTGCCGAACCGCTGCGCGTGGTGGTCTCGACGACCCTGCTGGAAGGGATTGTCTTAGCGGTCGGGGGCGACCAGGTGACGGTCACTCCCGTCATCCCCCATACCATGTGCCCTGGGCATTTCGACCTCTCCCCGCGCCTGGCCAGCGAGATCGCCGCCTCCGATGTGTTCATCCAGCACGGGTTCGAGACCTTTGCCCGCAAGCTTGGCTTTGGCGCTGAAGGCCCGCGTCGCGTGGTACTGCCGGTCAAGGGCAACGGCATGATCCCGGAGGTTCATCGCGAGATCACGGCGGCTGTGTGCGCGGCATTGGGCGAGGCTCGGCCTGCCGCCACCGAGGTGTTTTCTGCCAATGCCGCCCGCTATGTGGCGCAGATCGGGGAGGTCGAGCAACGCCTGCAGGCCAAGCGGGACGCCTTGACCGGCATTCCTGTGCTGGCCGCTGTCATGAATGCCCCGTTTATCGCCTGGATCGGTTGCAACGTGGTGGGCACCTTCCCTCGTGATGAGGGATTGTCCGCAGCGGGAATGGTAGCGCTCGGACGAACGGCGCATGAGCAAAAGGTCCGGCTGGTTGTCGATAACCACCAGAGTCAGGGGCGCACTGGCCGCATGCTGGCAGGCGAGCTGAAGGTGCCGTTGATCATTCTCAGCAATTTTCCGTCGACGGCAGAGGGCGGCTATCCGGCGGCGCTACAGGCCGCCATGGAGTCCCTGCACGCAACCCTCGTTACGACCGGACAGGATTAAGATGGATCGGGACCTGGTACAGTTCGACAAGGTTTCTGTGGCACTGGCCGGTCGCCAGGTGCTGGAGTCGGTCTCGTTTTCCCTGGCGTCAGGTGAGTTTGCCGTCTTGCGTGGGACCAACGGGGCGGGCAAGACCACGCTCATCAAATGCATCCTGGGAACGCGACGAGCCTCGTCCGGAACGATCCGGCGTGCCTATGGCAAAGGGGGGGCTGGCTATGTCCCGCAGGTCCATCCGGGGGCGACCGCCATGCCGCTACAGGTGCGCGACGCTGTCGCGATCGGGCGCTGTGCACGGCGGCCCTTCTGGCGCGGGCAGCAGACGGAGGACGCCGCAGCCGTCGAAAAAGCCTTGCAGACCGTGGGGTTGACGGCGCTGGCGCAGCGGCCGATCCGAATGTTATCCGGCGGTGAGATGCAGAAGCTACAGCTTGCCCGGGTGCTGGCGCAGGATCCGCAACTGTTGCTGCTCGATGAACCGACAGCCCACTTGGACAGCGGCTCGCGTCAGGCGTTTGTCGAATTGCTCGAGCACGTCTTCTGCTCCCATTCCCTGGCGGTGCTGATGGTGACGCACGACGACCATACCGTGCCGGGGTGCTGCAACCGGGAGTTTATCCTCGACAAAGGATGCCTGACGGCGGTTAGCCGGTTTGCTGTGGGCAGCCGGAACGGCGACGACGGACACCGTGGGGAGCTCGCCTATGTTTGAGCTTGAATTTCTACGTTATGCGATCGCGGGGTGTGTCCTGACGGGCGTGGCGCTCTCCCTGGTGGGTGTACTGCTCCTGCTGATGGATCTACCGTTCCTCGGGATCTGTCTTTCCCATGCGGCCTTTCTCGGTGCCGTGCTTGCCGTCGTGGCGGGGTGGCATCCGCTGGCGGGGGCGCTGCCTGTCTGTGCGCTGGCCGTGCTGGTGATCTGGCCGATGGCTGAGCGCATGAAGGCCGGGACCAACGGGGCGCTTTCCGTCGTCATGGCCGGGACGATGGGGCTGGCCTTTGTGTTCATGAACCGGATTCCCGGCCCGAAGTCGGAAGCCCTGATGTTGATCTGGGGCAGTGTACTGACGCTGACCCCGCTGGACCTGGCGTGTCTGGCGGGAACGGCATTGGGGCTCATTGTGCTGATCACGGTTTTTTACCGCTGGTTGACGGCGGTGCTTTACGATCGCGAGGTGGCATTATCTAGCGGTGTTCCGGCAGGGGCCGTCCTGTTTGGCGTTCTGCTGCTGGCCGGCACCACCGTCAGTGTCAGTCTTAATATTGTCGGCGGCTTGCTGATCTTTGCCCTGCTGGTGAATCCCGCCAGCGCTGCCTACCACTTGACCGACCAGCTCCGCTGGACCTTTGTGCTGGCGGCCTTGTTCGGGGTGATCAGCACGCTTGGCGGGCTCTGGCTCTCGTATCAATTCGACCTGCCCGCCGGGGCGGCGATGGCGTTGGTCTCCACGGCGATCTTCTTCCTATCGCTCGCCACTAAGAAGTGAAGCACACCGGCAACCGACGATCCAGTCGGGCGAAGTCAAAGCTGCCGGTTTGAATTTCCAGCGTGGCCCGCGCCCTCCAGCCGCCCATGCTCATGCGCCAGGGGCGGACATCACGGGCGATATGCACCACCCTCCATGCGGCGTCGAAGTAGACCACGTCGATCGAGAACCGCATGCCCAGCGTATGCACACTGCCGCAAGGATTCAACAGCATGCCCGTTCCATCGGGCAGACCGTCGCGACCGAGCAACCCGCGCATACGCTCGGACAGCCGCTCCGCAACCAGCACCGTAACCAGCAGGATCACGCCCCGCTGGTGCATTTGCAAGGTTTTCATCGAAGCAGGAAACCGACCAGCACCCCGTTGACCATGTAAATGAACAACGCCAACGATTTCTGCACATCAACTTTCGTGAACAGCAAGTTAAGACGGATCTCACCGCCGCCGCTGATCAGCAGAACCAGCACCGCCAGCATGATCAGAACCAATCCCCCTAAAAATCGCTTACTCATCGGTTTCCCCTTTCGCCATTGTTATCACCTTGTTTTCAATCGCATCCAAATCCGCCAGACGTCCCTGGGCCTGATAGCCGCAGGCCAGGTCGCCCGTCCCGACATCCACAAACGATACCCCGCGCGACGTGAGCAGGACGACGTTCGCCTGTGTTGCCGGATGCGCCCACATGCGGTCATTCATTGCCGGGGCCACGATCACCGGGGCGGTCACCGCCAGCGCCGTACACGTCAACAAGTCATCCGCCAATCCATGCGCCAGCTTGGCGATGACATTGGCCGTGCAGGGTGCAATCAGGAAAACATCCGGCCATTCGCCCAGCGAGATGTGATCCGGCCGCCAATCCCCATTCTCGGGAAACATCTCGACATACACCGGATTGCGCGATAGCGACCGGAACGTCCATTCCCCCACAAACCGAGTCGCCGCCCGGGTCATCACCACCTTGACGTTCCACCCCCGGCGAACGAACCGCCGCGCCAGATCCGCCGCCTTGTAGGCGGCAATCGACCCTGTCACCCCCAGGAGGATATTCATTGAGCTTGCTCCTTTTCGACGATCCCCAGCAATTCCTGCAAGGCGGTCTCGAGGACATCATTGACCACTTGATAACGGTAGCGCCCGGCGTCCTCGATTTCGCGCTTTGCGTTTTCCAGCCGCCGTTCAATCACGACGGGAGTATCCTCCCCACGCTTCAGCAGCCGCCTTTGCAGTTCCTCCATCGACGGGGGGTGTATGAATATATCGACAAAACCAGTTGTCATCCGATGCTCGTGCGGCAACACCGCCAGTGTATCCCGGACCTGTCGAACACCCTGGACATCGATATCCAGTAAAACGCTGCGCTGTTGCTGCATTGCCTCGTTGACCGTCTGCTTGAGTGTACCATAGCGATTTCCATGCACCACGGCATGCTCAAGGAAGGCTCCTTCCGCCACCTTCTCCTCAAACGCGGTGGGTGTCATAAAGAAGTAGTGACATCCGTCAACCTCTCCGCCCCGCGGGGCACGCGTGGTGCAGGAGATGGAATAGGTAATATCGGGGCGGATGGCTAGCAGCCGGTTGCACAGCGTGCTCTTGCCCGCCCCCGAGGGGGCTGAAATAACGATTAAAAGCGGTTTCACCTGTACAACTCCTGTCTTCTCAAATGGCCCCTCATTATGCCAGATCCCCGACGGGAAGTCAATTTCTGATGCTCGGATTGATGGCTCCACAGTAATCACGGTAGTGTTGTAGTATCATTCAACATGTTTTTATTATTGCATGAATAAAACAACAGGGAAGAACACGACGGAAGCCGCCATGATGGGTCGTATAGGCCTACGGCTGATAGAGCCTGATGAATTGGCGGCTTGGAACGTCTTGGTTGACGAGAAGCATTACTTGTCTTCGCGGCTGGTGGGCCCGACCCTGCGCTTCGTGGCGGAGGTGGACGGCAACTGGGTGGGGCTGCTAAGCTTCGGGCAGGCTTGCTACCACCTGCAACATCGCGACAGTCTTATCGGTTGGACGGATGTGCAACGGGGGGCGTCGAGACCTTCGTGGATCCAGAGTATTTCCAGGGCACCTGCTATCGGGCTTCAGGCTGGGAGCGGCTTGGCGAGACGGCCGGCTATGCGCGCAGCCGCAAGGATTTCTACCAGGAGCATAACCGTCCGAAGGAGCTGTGGTTCAAGGTGCTTGACCGCTGCGGGTTCAATAGCCTCAAGAGCCAGCGCTTGCCGGACGGTGACAACCGACGCCCAACCCCACGCGCAGGACTGCACCGACTACGGCGACCGGATCGAATGGCGCCAGCTGTGGGCAAGGGCGACCATGAAGATGATGGCTATCTTCTTATGCCAGATCGGTGCCCATCAACCGCAATCGGACCGCGAATGCTCCCTGCCAGAGTTCAACCGCGCCTGCGCCATCAACAGCATCGGTACCATGAATGTCTTTTTAAATGCTTTATTCTGTCGCCTGCAAGCTGTAGTCTTCCATACGGGGAGGGGTTGCGGTGAGCCGTTCGTGATAGGTTCGAGACGGGCTGCGGTGTTGTCCGTTGTGAAGTGTGCTTTGATTGCGTATAAGGGGTTGCCGGAGTCGAGAGATCATGGGTAATATGTATGATGTGGTTGTGATTGCCGGGATCGGACGGCAGCTTGTCTCCCGTGCCGTCGAGGAGGCGGGCGACACGTTGCCGGATTTCTCGAATGATAAGCGAGCCCACAAGCTATTGCGGACTCGCGTGAACATTTTCCGATATGCCGACCTCTGCGATCAGGCTGCCGGGGCGATGGCGGCGCTGAGGAAATGAGAACGCGAATGACTCATCCGTTGACGAGCTCCTGGATGACGCCAGCCATTGAATCCACGAGCGTTGATCCCTCCGCGCGGCCTGAGTGTCGCCCTACGTGGTGGATGCGGCGAAGCGTCTCCATCGACTCGATTCCAGGCCAGATGACCCTGTCCATCGCGTGTCTCGGCTACTATGAGCTGTATGTGAATGGGAAACGGGTGGGCGGCGAACCGCTGGCACCATCGCTGACCCGCATGGACCGGCGCGGGTTTGTCATTGCGCACGACATCACGGGGTTTCTGGTGCAGGGCGAGAATTGCCTAGCCATCTGGTGTAGTTCCGGCTGGTACCTGCCTCACCAGTTCAAGGTCCACGAAGGGTGGACGCCGCTCCTGCAGGTGGATGCGTTCTGTGACAACGCGTTCAGGCTCTGGGGCGTCCGTGATGAGGAGTGGCTTTGCCGCGCGTCAAACCGTGCGGTCATCGGGGCGTGGGCCTGGAATAAATTCGGTGGCGAGGACGTGGATGCCCGGGCTGAACGTCCGGATTGGAATCAAGTGGGCGGTGACACTACCGGCTGGCACCCGGCCCGGGTCGTTTCCGCGCCGCCGATCACGATTACGGAGCGGAACTGTCCGCCAAACCGAATCGGCGAGGTATATTCGGCACAGGCATTGCGTAGACTGGACGATGGGCGCTTCGAAGTGGATTTCGGCACTTGTCTGGCAGGCTGGGTGGATATCCGTTTCCCGCAGATGGCACCCGGGCAGACCGTTTTACTTGGATTCTGCGACCTGCCAGCCGACAACGACCGCAAATACCCGGACGGAAGATCGGTCGATCACAGCTTCAATCAGCGTTCAGTCTACCACGCCTGCGGTGACGGGTCGGACCGCTTCGAGAACAAGTTCAATTACGCCGGGTTCCGGTACATGACGATCGAGGGGATGGATAATCCGCCTGCATTAGGCGATATGAAGGCCCTGCTTATTGAGAGCGACCTGGGACGCACGAGCAGCTTCCGCTGCTCGAATGAACTGTTAAACCGCATTCACGACCTCAACGTTCACACCCTGCGCTGCCTGAATCTGGGCGGTTATTCGGTAGACTGTCCGCACCGGGAGCGCTTCGGCTACGGCGCGGATGGTCAGACCGCCCTGCCAGCCTATCTGTACACCATGGATTCGGCCGCTTTTCTGCGGAAGTGGCTTGTGGACTGGTGCGATGTGTATGATCCGGATACCGGGCGCATATCCCTTTGCGCTCCGACTATTCACGCTCAGCACGCGCCTGCCTGGGGCGGGATTGTTGTGCCGTTGGCGTGGGCGCTTTACCTTTACTACGGCGACTGGGAGTCAATGGCCAATGCGTTTCCGGTAATTCAGGGTCATTTGCGTTTTCTGCAGGCGGCTGTCCGCGACGGCGTGTTGCGCAAGGAGGCCATGGGCAGTGCATTCCATGCCGATTGGGTACCGGTTGACAGGGGCATGGATACAAAGCGAACGCCAGACGTTCCGATGCGTGAGCTTTTTAATTCATGCTATCTCATCACTCTCTGGGACCTCTATATTAAGATCTGCAACGTCCTTGGAATAGGGGATATTGGCGAGGCGGTTTCTAATATCGCGGCACTGCGCGAGGGGGTACACCGTGAGTTCTATCGTGCGGAGGAAGGGCTTTACCTGATGCCGGAGCAAGTCTACCAGGCGATGCCGCTCCTTGCCGGTGTGGTGCCGGGGGTGCTCCGTCCGGTGATCCTAGCGAAACTGCTCTCCTTGATTGAGGAAAAGGGTTGGCATATGGATGCGGGGCTGCCGGGGACAACCTTGCTTCTGGATCTGCTTGCCCAGTGCGGCGAGCATGAGGTGATTCATCGCATTTACGCGCAAGCGACGTATCCCGGCTGGGGCTATATGCTGGCCTGCGGCGCGACGGCCATCTGGGAACAGTGGAATGGCTTCTGGTCGCAGATCCACTCCTGTTTTGCCGGACCTGCGGCTTGGTTCTATTCCGGGCTGGCCGGGATTCGTCCGGATGAGAACCGCCCCGGGTTTGAGGCCTTCTCCCTGGCGCCCGCCTTTGTGCCCGGTGTCGATTTTGTCGAGGCTAGCTATGACTCGATCCGCGGCCGCATCCAAAGCGCCTGGCGGCGGAGGAACAGTCGACTGGAGTGGTCGGTCACGATTCCCGTCAATACGACGGCGACCTTGGTTGTTCCGGTTGCCGATCCGGCTGCTATTACGGTGAACGGGTTGCCGCTGGATGTGCAGGCACAACGGATCCGGCGTCCCAAGGGGGAATGTGAACTCTGTTTTGAATTGCCGGGCGGCTCGCATCTGTTAGTATGGGCGTGCGGTCCCGAATGTTAGCGAAGGGTTGATGAAAACGACGTCCGGCGAGGAGCCGGTCAAAAGAAAAGGAGCGTAAGGATGATAAATGCTAAAGACAAAGCGGTTCTGAGGGAGTTAGCGCAACGCTATGGCAACATTGCTCATTTAGATGTTCAGCAGGAGCGGATCAACCGCTACTACAAAACCAATGCACTGGAAGCGGTCCGGCCTGTGGTGCTTATCAGTGAGATCCCCTGGGGGGAGATCCGGGACGAGGCCTTGGTCTGCACCTGTTCTGAAGCGTATCGGGGCATTGAGGGGACCCTGAGGCGCGCGCTATACCAGTGGGATCATTTCCAGGTGGATATGGTCCTGCCGCCGGTCTGGCGCGTAATGAAACGCCTTCGTACGACAGGTATCGGGATCAGGGTCGAGGAGACGCAGATCAAGGGCGATACCGGTACCAATATATCCTCCCATGAATATGTGGATATCCTCCAGACCGATGAAGACCTGTCGAAGGTGCGGATCCCTCAGATCTCGTACGACAAGGAGGTGACTGATCGGGCGGTGGAATTGGCCAGTGAGGTGTTCGAGGGGATCATGCCGGTCACGGTATGCGGGCACTCGTTGCAGTACAATATCTGGGATGAGATTGCCCGGTACCGGGGCGTGGATAGTTTGTTGATGGATCTGGTGATGCGTCCCGAATTCATGCACCGGATTGCCCAGCGGTTTTCCGAGGTCGTCGAGGGGATCTTCACGCAATATGAGGCGCTGGACGTGCTTGATCCCGCGCCGCTGGAACTGCATTGCACCGTCGCCTGCAGTCGCGATTTGCCAGCGGCTGATTTTTCCGGCAAGGTGCGACGAAAGGATGTTTGGGGCCGTTGTGCCGCCCAGATTTTCGGGTCGGTTTCGCCCGACATGCACGATGAGTTTGATCTCGCTTACAATGAGAAGCCTTTTGGGGGATGCGGCCTTTTGTACTATGGTTGCTGTGAGCCCATGGACCGGAAGATCGACATCCTACAGAAACGTTTTAAAAACCTAAGGAAGGTCTCCATTACCCCTTGGGCGGATCCCGAGCGGGCCGCCGAAGCGATGGGGCGCAACTTGGTGATGGCGGCCAAGCCGAATCCGGCGCTGGTCAGCTCGCAGCGCTTCAATCCCCAGCCGGTTGAGGCGGAAATGGTGCGCTACATGGAAGCCTGCAAACGCCATGGAACCCCGTGCGAATTTGTCCTAAAGGACATCAGCACCATTGCCAATCAGCCCGAAACGCTCACCCAATGGGCCGAAACGGTGAATGCCGTCGTGGATCGGTACTATGCCTGAAGATATTCACGCTTACGGTAAGGAGCTATTCTGATGAGCCTGTCGTCGGGTAAAGATGGGTTCGAGTGGCTGTCGGACGTACCGGCGGATTGTCCGTTCGCGCCATCGCCAGCACTCGTCCGGATCTTTTTTACCGGGCGGCATAGTGACTATCGCTGCGGCGATACGATCTATCCGTCCTGGGCCAGCGACGGCAACCTGTATACGCCCTGGACGGATGGCACAACGGATGGGGTAACCTGTAATTCAGGAGGAGGCCTGAAAAATTGGCAAGCCCCGTGGGGTCAGCCCTTGCGGGTTCCCGGGCAATTCAACGTCACGGTTAAAGGCAAGGATGTCTACATCTATCCCGAGGGGGACACCACGGTTCCGCCCAGTGGGCATATGCCGGAAGGCGGGTATTTCTTTGATTCCATCATCCGGCAGCAGCCCATCGACGAGGATCGGCTGAATCCCGATGACAATACGGAGGAGTTCGGGCCGATCTCGCCGGAGGCGCTGGCTCATTTTGCGAGGGAGGTCAAATCCGCAGCGGGTTCAGGGCGGGGTGTCATTGCCAATTTCGGCGGAACCGCCTTCGGGGACATTGCCCTGGTGCCCGGTCCTTTCATGAAATTCCCGAAAGGCATCCGGGATGTTGAGGAGATGAATGATTGGATCCACCAGCATACGACCTGGAAGACATTCAAGCATTCCTGCGGCGCGGTGGAACCGTTCATGGCGCATTTCATCAAGGCCGGCTTTGACATTATCAATCCCGTTCAATGTTCCGCGACGGGGATGGATCCCCAGGTGCTGAAGGCTACGTATGGCGACCGCCTGGTATTCTGGGGAGGCGGGGTGGATACCCAGAAAGTACTGCCGTTTGGCACGCCGGCTCAGGTGCGGGAACAGGTGTTGGAACGGTGCAAGATCTTCTCGGCAAGCGGGGGATTTGTCTTCGACGCCATGTGAACGGCGTTGGTGTGTTGTAATGTTTGAATTCGATGGTTGGTTTGATGAACGCTAAAGGAGTCGGTATGGTTAAAAAATCAGGGGTCGCTTTGTTGTGCAGCGTGATGCTATCGGGAGTCGTTTCGTACACCGTTGGCGAGGAGACGTCCGCTGCTGGCGAGAAGCCCGGTAGTTCCTACTACAAGGACGTTCCGCTTTTTCATTTCTATCCGTTCCCTGAGGATGCCCGCTATACGATTGACCGCATCGGTCCCATCGGGATCGGGCTCGAACTGCTCCAACCGGCGTTCACCATGAAGATCATTAATGTGGAACCCGGCTCTCCGGCCGAAGCCACCGGCAAGCTCAAGAAGGGCCAGTTCATCGAGAGCATCAACGGTAAGGTCCTGAAGGATGTGGATCCGCGTGTCATCCTGGGCAACCTGATCACCGAGGCCGAGGCGAACGACGGTCTGCTCAGGATGATGGTCAAGGACACGGCGGAAGCCAAGGCCGAGGAAGTGATTGTAAAGCTCCCCGTGCTTGGTGCCTACAGTGACACTTGGCCGATTAACTGCAAGAAGTCCGATGCCATTGTCCGAACCTTCGCGGATTTCCTGGCGAAGGTCGACCAGCCCGCCTGGGGGGCTCCTCTGTTTCTCCTTTCCACCGGTGAAGAGAAAGATCTTGCGGTGGTGCGCCGCTGGTTCAGCGGAAAACTTCCGCCAGATATGACAGGGAATCCCTGGTCCATCGGCTACACCGGTCCTGCCATTTGCGAATACTATCTACGCACGGGGGATGAAACGGTATTGCCGGCGATCAAGAGCATGTGTGACTACCTGAAAAGCACCATCTACAATGGTTCCTGGATGGGGCGTGGCGGTTGCAATTACAATTACATGGCGGGAGGCCATATGAATGCGGCGGGTGTCCACTCCCTGGCATTCCTCCTGCTCGCTAAGGAATGCGGCGTGGACGTTGACGAGCACACCTTGCAAACCTGCCTCTATCACTTCTACCGCTATGCGGGGCACTGGAATGTCTCCTATGGCGACGGGTTGCCGGAGGGCGGCGGAGTGGATAACGGCAAGAACGGCGGGCTCGCCTTTGCCATGGCGGCGGCCGCCTCCCTGGTGCCGGAGGGCGAAAATTCGGTTTACGCCAAGGCGCGCGATATCAGTGCCAACAAGAGCTTCTATACCACGTCCTGGCTATTCCATGGTCACACGGGCGGCGGGATCGGCGAAATCTGGCGTGGTGCGGCGGCGGGGCTGCTCGCCGGGAAGCGACCGGAGATGTACCGCTCCTTCATGAACGAGCGCCGCTGGATGTATGAACTGGCGCGAACGTATGATGGTGCCTTCGGCTGGGCTGGCGGCATGAACGTGAGCTACAACAATACCGGGCACAAAGGCGGTATGGCCTGGGGCAATTACGTTCCTCTGATTTATACGATTCCGCTCAAGAACCTGCGCCTCTTTGGTGCGCCCCCGACTAAATACAGCAAGACATATCCGCTACCAAAGCGTCCCTGGGGCACCGCCGCGGATGAGGTATTCCTGTCTCTTGCTCCGGGCGATTATGCGCCAGGCAAACGCCAGGACATGGCGGCCGAGCGTCTGCCTACCCATGCCTCCGAGCCGATCCTCCGTCGGCTTGGGAATCCGGCGGTAACGGATGAAGAGCTGGTTATGTACGCGTATCATCCGGATAGCATTGGCCAAGGTACAGCCGCGGGCAACATAGCCAGCCTGGGGCGGACCCACTTGATTGTCGATTTGCTGACGTCCAAGGACCCGCGTGCGCGTCTAACAGGGGTGCGCGCACTCGGCGGTGCGCAGAAGGGGGTGGCCGCTACCGGCGAGCGCCTGACTGATGAAACGATCAAGCTTTTGGGCGGTATGATCACCGATCCCGCCGAATCCTGGTGGGTCGTCATGGAGGCCCTGAAGATCCTTGGTCTTGCCCCGGCTGACAAGATCGCGCCTTACAAGGATGGGATCGCCTCCTGGCTGAAGCATGATGACTGGTGGCTGCGCCATGCCGCGTTGACTGCGGCCGGGCCGCTTGCCGTCGATAAACGCTATTACAAGGAGATTCTTCCGATTATCGGCGATATGATCGCCAACAACCAGCGTGCCGTCGCGCTGGGGCCTGTTGGTGGCATCGTCAGCGCCCTGCAGGCGGCGGATCCGGATGTACAGGCCTTTGCCGTCAATGTGTTTAGTCAATCCTACGTTGCCTTTCCTGCTGAATTTCATGCGCCCGGAGGGCAGGAGATGTCTGCCTGCGTCGACTACATGCTGACGGGTATCGCCCGCAACCTTGCCGGCACGCCGGGCGGGTTCGATGTACTCTACGACGCGAGTAAGAAGCGTTTCCCTGGTCTGGTTCTGCCGCATCAGGACCTTTATATGGATGCCGATGCGGCAACGTTCGGCCCCACAGTGAAGAAGGCCCTCGAGCCTATCGTCCTTGACACGCTTGTTCCGATGTATGTCGGGACAAACAGAGCCAGCCTGCTGGCGGAAGCCGCCAGCAGTAAATCAGGGAAAGGCGAACCGAAGATTCCCGGTCTTGTGGATCTGTATAACCGCATCGGTGTCCGGGACTATGACTGGCGGGTGTGTGGTCCTGATCTTGGCGAGATCAAGTGGATGTACCATACCTTTGATCCGGTGGAAGAGAAACTCTGGGAACCCGGCACCCGTTATCGCCCTGTGACCTATCCGAAAGGAATGGAAAACTGGTTTGCCGCCGACTTCGATGCCGTCAAGGCAGGCTGGCAGGAGGGTTATGCTCCGTTTGGCCAGATGGGGGGCAAATTAGTCGTCGAGAAGGGTGACTGCGGCATGTCGTTCTGTCGCTGTGATGAACCCATGAAAACCTTCTGGGAAAAGGAAGTTCTGATCATGCAAGCGAAGGTAAAGCTGCCTGCGTTCAAGCCGGAAAACATTTACCGGCTGGTGGTGGGAGGCATGTCGCACGTGAACGCCGGTGATGGCTTTGTTGTATATGTGAACGGCACGCCGATAGCCACGCGTGAGAGCGGCGTAGGCAAACGCGCTGGAGGTATCGCGATCTGTGCTTACATTGACAAGTCCTGGTGGCCTGTGTTTGAGAATGAAGTGACCCTCGCCGTCACCAGTTTCCTGCCCATACCGGGCGGGAAACGATCGCCCGGCGTGAAGAAGAACCATCTCTCCGTATGGTTCCAGGAAATGAAGGTGCCGCCGATTACCGATGAAATGACAAGCAAGGGGAAGTAGGATCTCTTTGTCGAGAGCGGTGGTTTCGGCACCAGGAACCCAGACGGATGGATGACCCCGTGGACGGTGATGTGCCGGGCCGGAGTAACTTGAGACGCTTTAGCGTCATTGCACCCGGCTGCATGATTGGACACAGTCCTCCAAGATGGAGGCTGGAGAACTCCTGCATGCTCGGGGTCATCCTCGGTCAGACCGAACTGGCGTTGCTTCCTGATCAGTCGATCTCGTTTTTGCGGAGGCAGGCGACAAGGTGGGCGTCGGTGCGGCCTGCGCAGGGTTCCAGCAAGGGCCGATCGGTGCGGCATGGCGCGGTAGCGAAGGGGCAGCGGGGATGGAACGGGCAGCCGGGCGGGGGATTGGCGGGCGAGGGGACATCGCCGGGCAGGCGCATGGATTGGCTGCGGCGTGGTCCGCCAGCTTTCGGGATGGCCGCGATCAAGGCCTTGGTATAGGGATGCCGGGGCTGGTTCATGAGGGTGGCCGCGGGGCCGCTTTCAACAATTCGCCCGAGGTACATGACCGCGACCCGGTCGGCAAGGTGGCGGACGACGCTCAGGTCATGCGATATGAACAGGTAGGAGAGTCCAAGCCGTTCGCGAAGATCCATGAGCAGGTTGATGATCTGTGACTGGATGGATACATCCAGCGCACTGACCGCTTCGTCGCACAGGATCAGTTTCGGCTGCATGGCTATGGCGCGGGCGATACTGATCCGCTGGCGCTGACCTCCAGAAAACTCATGCGGGTAGCGGTGAAGCATTTCCCGCCCGAGTCCGGTATCGGCCAGCAGCCGGGCAGCCACGGGCTCCATTTCGCGTCGCTCAATGCAGCGGTGCGTCAAGAGGCCCTCGGTGACAATCTCCATGACCGTCATGCGAGGGTTGAGTGATTCGTAGGGATCCTGGAAGACGACCTGCATCTGCCGACGAAGGTTGCGGATCACGTTTTTCGGGGCGGTGGTGATCTCGGTGCCATCGAAGTGGATGGATCCGCGGTGCGCCTTTTCAAGCAGCAGCACGGTTCGGGCCAGCGTGGTCTTGCCACAGCCCGATTCGCCGACCAGGCCCAGCGTTTCGCCATGTCCGATGGTGAGTGAGACATCATCCACGGCGTGGACATGACCGACGGTGCGGCTGAAAACGCCCCGTCGGATCGGGAAGGCGGTACACAGGTTTAGGATTTCCAGTAGCGGCGGCTTCATGCCTTCCCTCCATTCAGGAAACAGCGCGAACAGCAGTCGCCCGCCGTGAAAAGGGGCGGATGCTGGGTGCGACAGGGCTCAAAGACGTGGGTGCAGCGGTCGGCGAAGTGGCACCCCAGAGGCAAGGCCAGGTGTGACGGAACCTGTCCGGGAATGGCGGGCAGGCGTTGCTGGGGGATGGCATTGGCAGGAATAGCGGCCAGCAGTGCCTTGGTGTATGGATGACGTGGCGTCTTGAAGACCGCCTCGACGGGGCCGGTCTCGACGACCTCGGAGGCGTACATAACAGCCACCTGCGTACACATTTCCCAAATGACGCCCATGTCGTGGGTGATCAGCAGCAGGCCGGCGTCTTTCTGCATCAGTTGACGCATCAAATCAAAGATCTGCGCCTGAACCGTCACATCCAGTGCCGTTGTGGGTTCATCGGCGATCAGCAGGTCAGGTTCCAGCATCATGGCCATGGCGATCATCACCCGTTGCCGCATCCCACCCGAAAGCTGGTGGGGCCAGGCATACATCCGTTCCGGTGCATCGGGGATACCCACTTTCGCGAGCCATTCGGTGGCGATGTCCCAAGCCGCCTTGGGCGAGAGATCACGGTGCAGCCGGAGGGCTTCGACAAGCTGTGCGCCGATGCGGTGCAAGGGGGAGAGTGCCGTCATCGGTTCCTGGAAAATTATCGCAATCCGGCGGCCACGCACCGCCCGCAGTTGCTCCAGGGGCAGCTTGAGTAGATCCTGGTCCTCAAACAGGATGCGCCCTTGAGTTATCCGCCCTGGCGGCTGTGGAATCAGCCGCAGAATGCTCATGGCGGTGACGGATTTGCCGCAGCCGGATTCGCCAACCAAGCCGAGCACCTGTCCGCGTTGCAGGGTTAGCGATATGTTGCTAACTGCCGGCACCAAGCCCTCATCCGTTGTGAAGGTGACCGACAGGTTCTCGATTTGAAGCAGCGGTTGCATGGTTTTCAGGAACGGGCTGTTCCCGTGTAAAAAGGTAGGGGTACAACCTTGCAGGGGAGTGGCTTGCGGGCGGTGCGGATAAGCAGCTCTGTGTCGGGAACGGCCAGCCCCCGGTTGATAACCGCCATGGCAATGGCAGCGCCTACGGAGGGGCCGAAGCTGCCACTGGTCACGGTGCCGACCTCGGCCCCGTCTACCGTGCTCAGGATATCGCCCTCGCGTGCAGCTTGCCGTCCATGAAGCAACAGACCAGCCAGCGTCTGGTGGCGGGCTTCAGGGGATCGCAGGGCCTCGGCGCCGATGAACGGTTTGTTTGGGGACACCGCCCGTGTCAGGGCGGTCGTGGCGGCATTGCGGTCTCGCCGCAATTCATGTCCATAGAGTGGAAGTCCCGATTCCAGGCGCAAGGTGTCGCGGGCACCCAGCCCGGCGGGCACCGCGCCAACGCGCATGGCTTCGCGCCAGAAGGGTTCTGCTTGCGATGGTGCCAGATAAATCTCGTATCCGCGCTCGCCGGTATAGCCGGTCCGGCTGACGGTGACCGGTTGACCTTGCCACTGGGCGGCACGGAATCGGAAATACCCCAGGCCTGTCGAGACCCCGGGCATCAGGGCATCGAGAAGGGCAGGGGATTGGGGTCCTTGCAAATCTATTTTGCCGGTGTCCTCGGAGATGTTGCGGATGTCGGTTTGCGGTGCGAGATGATCCGATACCCACTTGAAATCCCCATCCTGGGTGCCGGCATTGACGACCATCATGTAGCGGGTATCCGCTTCGCGGTAGATCAGCAGATCATCGATGGTCCCGCCGTCCTCGCCGCACATCAAGCCGTAGCGGCAGGCCCCACAGGCTAGGTCGGCGACGGGGCAGGTGACAAGGTTTTCCAGCGTGGCGAGGGCACCGTTGCCTTCGATGATGAACTCGCCCATGTGGCATGTATCGAATAGCGTGGCCTGTCGCCGGGTGGCGTGGTGCTCGTTGATGATGCTGTCGTACTGGATGGGCATGTCAAACCCGCCAAACGGGGCCATCCGGGCGCCGAGTTCAAGATGTAGGCTGTACAGCGGGGTTTTTCGAGCGGGGGTTGATTCGTTCATGGGGGCCTTTCGTTGAAAAGAGGGGTTAGCGTTTGTTGGCGATCGCCAGATGCTCCAGTACGCGGACGGTTTCTTCCCAACCGATACAGGCGTCGGTAATGCTCTGGCCGTAGACCAGCGATCCGGGTCCGTGACGACTGTCCTGGCTGCCGGCGACCAGGTTGCTTTCAAGCATCAGCCCGAAAATGGCGTTGTCCGTGGTCTTGCGCTGGGCGGCGACCCGTGCGGCGACCGTAGGCTGGTTACTGTGCACCTTGAGACTGTTACCGTGGCTGCAATCCACCATGATCCGGTGGGGCAGGCCTTTGGCCGTGAGCCGTTTCGCGGTGCTTGCGACGGTGTCGACATCATCGTTCGGCCCGTTACTGCCCCCTCGCAGGATCATGTGGCAATCGGTGTTGCCCTTGGTACTTACGATGGCCGCCACCCCTTGTTTGGTCACCGAGAGGAAATGATGAGGGTGTCGGGCTGCATCGATGGCGTCGATGGCGACCTGCACGTTACCATTGGTCGCATTTTTGAACCCGATGGGGCAAGACATGCCCGAGGCCAGCTCGCGGTGGATCTGGCTCTCGGTGGTGCGGGCACCGATGGCTCCCCAACTGACCAGGTCGGCGAGGAATTGCGGCATGATGGTATCGAGGAATTCGCACCCCGCCGGAAGTCCGATGGCGTTGACATCCACCAGCAACTGGCGGGCGATACGCAGCCCCTTATTGATAGCGAAGCTGCCGTCGATAAACGGATCATTGATCAGGCCCTTCCAGCCGACACTGGTGCGAGGCTTCTCGAAATAGACACGCATCACGATCAGTAGGTCGTCAATCAGCCGGTCCGCTTCCTTCTTAAGCCGCCCGGCATAATCCAGTGCGGCCTTCGGGTCGTGGATCGAGCAGGGGCCCACGATGCAGACAAGGCGCTGGTCGCGTCCCTGGAGGCAGTCACCAATATGGCGGCGTGATAGGGCGATCAGTTCAGACGCCGTATCATCCAACGGCAATTCCTCCATCAGGATCGCTGGCGGGATCAACGGTTTTATGGCTTCTATGCGGATATCATCAGTGGCCCAGAGCATACGAGATCGGTTCCTTTCATCGCGACAATTCGCGTGAGTAACCTACGCAAGACGGGAACAAAAGGCAAGCCTTCAGCAAGGTAATCAAAAAACAATAGCGAAGGGACAATTTCCAAGATCCCCCCCCCCGCTGTGTATCAGCGAAGGATCAAATAGCATCGATGTTTGACGATCCAGATTTCTGGGAGTAAAGTCTGGCGCACATGTCGTCATTGTGGTATCGTTCGGATGTTGAAAATCGTCTATCTTAAGTGTCGCCCGTAGTCGTTAACCGTTTATGGAGAGTAGGCATGGCTAATGATCGATCCGCCTTATGTTATCGTCGTGAACTGACGGTTCGCTATGCGTCTGATGTGTTGGTGGTGGGCGGTGGCCCGGCTGGCATGGCGGCGGCGCTGGCGGCGGCCAGGCAGGGGGCTTCCGTTCGGCTGGTGGAGTCCCACAGTTGTCTCGGTGGCATGGGAACGGCAGGGATGGTTCCCGCGTTTATGCAGTTCACTGATGGGGTTAATTTCCTGGCGGGAGGAGTGGGGCAACAGGTTCTTGAGGCCCTGCGTGCAGCCGGTGGCAGCGTGCCTGCCGAGGGGATGGGTATTCGTGCGGAAGTGCTGAAGCGCGTTTATGACAACCTCCTTGTGGATGCAGGCGTCCCCTTTACGCTGCACACGCAGCTTGTGGATGTCGTGGCTGAGCAGGGGCGAGTGCATGAAGCGATCTGTGCTGGAAAATCGGGGATGTTCGCCATCCGGGCCAAGGTGTTCGTGGATTGCACCGGCGATGGGGATCTGGCGGCCTTTGCCGGGGCGACTTACGAGAAGGGCGATGCGGATGGCAATATGATGCCCGGCACCTTGTGCAGCCTATGGGCCGGGATCGATTGGCCGAAGGTCAGGGCGTCAGGCCTCGGCACCGGCAACAAGCGCATCGAGGACGCCTTCAAGGACGGCGTTTTCACGCTTGAGGATAGGCACCTTCCGGGCATCTGGCGTGTGGGGGAGACGCTGGGCGGCGGCAATATCGGCCACACGTTCGATGTCGACGGGACGGACGAGGAATCGTTGACCCGTGCCCTACAATGGGGACGGAAATCGTTGATGGAGTATGAGCGCTACTATAAACAATATCTCAAGGGCTTCGAGGCAATGGAATTGGTGTCCACCGGTTCGCTGCTGGGGGTGCGGGAGACCCGACGCATCATCGGTGATTATATCCTTAACGTTAACGATTTTAATCCTTCGTCAACCTCCGAGGATGAGATTGGACGCTACGCTTACCCGATCGATATCCATGTTGCCAGGCCCGATAAGGAAAGCTACGATGCCTTTTGTAAGGAGTTCACGTCAATGCGTCTCGGCAAGGGCGAAAGCTACGGGATTCCGTACCGGATCCTAACGCCGAAGGGACTGGATAATGTACTTGTCGCGGGACGTTGCGTGAGCACGGACCGGAGCATGCAGGCGTCCATCCGGGTGATGCCCGGTTGCTACATCACGGGCCAAGCGGCCGGGGTGGCGGCGGCCATGGCGGCGCAGGCGGAAACCAGCACCCGCCGCCTCGACATTGGCGATTTGCAGGCACGGTTGAAGGCAATGGGCGCTTATCTGCCGAGTTTTGAAGCCGTTGATCATAGCCCGGAATAGCTGGCGGAGCCGTTCCGCAATACCGTTGACGCAGCCGACGTTGGGGATGATCCAGATCTCGGACGACGCGGTCAGCGAGACCGGGGATTATCCGCAGATCCTCGCCCCATAAAGCCAGTTAACATGGCAGCAAGGGGAGGTGATGGTCGGGGCAGACATGCAACAACTCACGCCAAGCCTGATCCTCTTCCTTCTTTTGAGCGTTGCCGAGATGAGCCAGCGCCGCCATGAACAGGCAATGCCGTCGGTTGCGTACGTTCAAATCGACATCAAACACCAAGAAATCGGGAAGCGAGACCGCGAAATAATCCATGGTAATCTCGTCGTCGATATGTGCTTCGGCATAGGTAGTCAACCGTTGAAACCGTTCCGCCGCCTTCAATGGGTACCCAAGTTCCCGCCAGGCCAAGCCCTGAATGTACAAGGTTTCTGGAGGCTGATCGTTATAATACATCGCACCCGCTGGTTCCTGAATGCCCTCGGTGGCGGCTCGGAATGCCTCATCTGCCTCGGTCTTCCGTCCCAACGCACGCAGTACACGCCCCTTTCGCAGGTAGCGTTCATTGTCGGTGTTGCCGCTGAGTTGGCCTTCCCCAAGGTTTTTTGGCCAGGTTCCGGCGCGCTCCAACAGCGACAGGGCATCCTGTGGTTCCGCCGTTTCAGAAAGGAGGAATAGGGCGCGTTGGTACTGGGCTGGAACTTTTCCTTCGCCACCCTCCCAGGGATGGAAAACACGGGACGCGAGAATATCCAACGCCTCGGCGGCGCGTCCGCAAAGGTTCAGCAGTCGCAAATACTCCACACACAAATCATCGCGGCTAACCACCAGATCCCGGTGTTGGCCCAACCGTTCGAGACGTTTGTGCGGGGGGACTGCGGTCTCTTTGGCGAGTTGGTCCACTTCATACAGCACGCGGGCGTCTGCGGGGTTCGCCGCGAAGGCTTTTTCCAGTGCCTCTCCAGCGCCTTGGGGATCGTTGCGTTTGTTCATCCGTGCCAGCCCGAGATTTCGCCATGCGGTAGGAAAGTCGGGTCGTACCCGTGTGCAGGTTTCCCAATGTTGCATGGCGGTGTCAGGCCTGCGATGGGCGTAGAGGAAATTACCCAATGCGTAATTTGCCAGGGCATCGTCTGGATTCACGGACAGTGCACTTTCCAGTGCAGGCACGCATTCCAAGAGGTTTGGAAACGCAAAGGCCATGGGCTGATCTGCCGCCTCGGCATAAAGGGAAACGGCACGCGGCCTGTCGCCGGTGCGCTCGACGTTCCAGGCACGGAAGTAGGCACCGAGGAACTGTTCAGACGCCGCGATCTGGAACAGCGGATCGGCTTCGGCATGGCATCCGGCATGGAAGAAATCTAATCCTAGCAAGATCGCCTGACGCGGGGTGGGGGGCTTGCCGGTTTCATACGCGGCGCGAAAATCAAGAGGGTCCGCAGCCAGGCCTTCCGTGGCCAGTCGATCGGCGGTTTGGTTTTGTCCGAGATTTTTCAGGATATGTACCCGCAAATGCCGGGCCTGGGTATGGCGGGTATTCCGTGCCAGGGACTCCTCGATCAACTCCAGTGCCTGATCCCAGCGACGCTGGGTGCAGGCGATACGAGCCAGCTCAAAGTAAGCAGGACTTTTCCAGGCTTCGCTCCAGGTCGCCTTGTAGAAGGCGTCGAACGCCTCGTCCAAGCGATTCTGGTAGCGCAGCGTCAGTCCCAATTGATAATAACTCTCTCCGTCGGGGGGATTGGGATTGCGCGAGGTCAAGCGGTCGATGGCCCGGCGGAAGCCGGATTCAGCGGCGTCGAACGCTCCCCGCATCAACCGCAGGCGCCCCAGTGCGGTCAGGCAGCGGCTGTCCGCCGGATCCCGGCGCAGGGCTTCTTGATAATAGGGTTCCGGGGAGTAGGTGGCGTGACGGTATTGCTCCAGATGCTGGCCATGCAGGAAGAGTTCCTCGTTTGAGGATACTTCGGACGGTGGTGGGGCCGGCGTCGCGGGCGCAGGAATTGCCGGTTTATCGGCGGGTTGCGTGCTGAAGGACAGCAGCACCGCTTTCCGATCGCCGGAAACCAGACGCAGGGTGAGTTCCGAGGGGAGGAACCCATCCGTGAGTGCGACGGTCTCGGTCCAGAATCCCCCCGCCGGCAGTGAGAGCATCTGATCGAAGCCTTTTCGTGCCACGGAATCGATCGGGCGATCGATCGCATGGATATGCAGGTTTTTGGCGTTGTGCCGCGATGCAGGCGGGGTGGGCGTATGCCAGAGTTCCAGGTTGGCATTGCCGCCAGCGACGGCATAAACGCCAAGCGTGGCCTTTCCCGGTATATCCGTGGACAGGCGGATGACCCAGTCGCGGGACGCATTGGAGGCCGGGCCGATTCCCTGGTAGGAAAGAAAGGTCTGGGTAAAACGCTTTTCCTCTCCCGGTTTAAGCCAGGTGAAATCCGGTTGGTTGTCTGTGAAGGCTCCGCACATTAATTCGATGTAGGGGCCGTCCACCTCCGTGAGTTGACGGTCCCAAGCCACACCGAATTCGCCGTTGCCCCATGTCCACTGCTTTTTCCCGGGTACCACATGATGGTTAGCCACGTGCAACATCCCCGCGTTGGCGGCATGATCGTAACAGCCGACGAAGTTGTAGTCAGAATGGTATGCCATGTAGGAGGTCGGCACGGGAATGTTCTTGTAGCGGGAGATGTCGGTGCCTGGGGCATAATTCTTTTTATAGTAGGTTCCGGTGGCGATGGGAAAGGAGGAGACGTCGCGCTTACCGTGATCCATCACCGCGTGGACATCCGCAGGGAATACCGATTGATAGTCATCGTTCACATGTACGGCGGGGTTCGCCCACCACAGAAATGTGCCGGACTGTTCGCCGGGATTGGAAAGTCGGACCACGACGTCGAAGGAGGCACGTCCTGGCTCCAGATGGAAGCCGTGACGGCCTCGCTGCCGGAACATGATCTCGTTTTCCGCGCACCAGACGGTGCGGGATCCGTCGGCATGCTCCTCAATGCACCAGTCCACTGGCTCGTAGGTGGAGGGGCGGTGATGCTGGGGCCAATTGAATTCGATGCCGCCGGAAATCCATGGACCGGTAAGTCCGACCAACGCCGGTTTGATCACATGATTGTGATACACCACCCGGTAGTCATTGGTCTTGTCGAACGCCCGGTGCAGCCGCCCGCCCAGTTCGGGGAGGATCATCAGTTCTAGAATATCGTTCTCCAGAAACACGGCGGTCCATTCACGCAGCACCGGGGTGTCCTCGACCTTGTCGATGACGGGATAGGGATAGACCACACCGCTGCTCCCCTGATAAACACGTTTCTCCAGAAACATGGGATTCGGGTTCGGGGCTCCAGTCTCGTGGGTTGGGAGGGTAACCGTTTCGGACCAGGCACGTACATTGGAATGTTTGGGCATACTCTAAATCTCCAGTTGTTTGATTTCAGGGGGCGCGGATCAGTCAAGTTGGGCGGATAGCTGGTGGCGGGAGGCGGCGAGGCGCTGGAGCAGGGGCTGGCGAATGCGGCTGCTTTCGGTGGCGAAGGCCTGCTTGCCTGCCAGCAGCCGCTCGACCTCCCGGTGCAGGGCGTCGAAGTCGCAGGCCTCGACGCTGCCGACCGATCGCAGGCCGTAGGCGGAAAGGAAATGATCGACCTTGGAGCCGCGGCTGATGCCGATAAAGGGGGTATGCACGATCGAGGCGAAGATGAGCAGGTGCAGCCGACTGCTGATGAGGACATCCACCGCCGCGGCCGCCGCCAGCACATCGGGCGGATCGTAGCGTCCCGTCAGGGTGGCGGCGCGGTCGGGATGGCGCATGCCCGCCCGGAGGGATTCCATCAGGGGTGCATCGGTGAGGGGATTCATCGGGATGAAAAGGATCCGCCGTTCGCCGGTTTCGACCAGGCGGTCAAGGCTGGCGACCAGGGCTGCGCGTCCGGCGATCTCGCGCTGGGCCGATACGCAGACCCCTATCTTCGGCCCCGCATGGGTGAGGAGACGGGCGGCCTCCGGATTGAAGACGGGGGCCACGGAGGACTCCAGCAAGAGGGCTGAATCGGCACCGACATGTACCGGACGCGTCACCCCGCAAGCTAGGACGTGGCCCCGGCTTTCGGGATCGCGCACGACCACGAGGTCGGCACCATCCAAGGCACGGGCAATACCGCGACGGGCACGCCGCTCGCGACGGCGCTCCTCCCAGGCAATGGCGTCGAAGCCACCCAGCGTCACGGCCCGCAGGGCCTGGAGAAACAGACGCTGGCGACCGGGCAGCACCCGGTATTTGGCGGGGTTGAGCTCGCTGTTCATTCCGACCTGCCAGACCACGGTCCGGCGCCCCGCCGCCTGGGCGATGCGTAGCATCTCCACCGGGATTTCAGGATAATCCGAAAGGCCGGTGGCCCCTGCCCAGATGAAGACATCGTGCGACCGCAACGCATGGATCATGTCGCGGCGGCGGTACGGTGGGGCAAAACCGAACAGGGGCACGGTCTCCACCTGCAGGCGGGCGGCAGTGGCTTCACGGTCATCCGTGCTCACCGTGATACGGGCACCCGGACATTCCGCACGTACAATTCCAACGACACATTCCAGGATCGCTTCATCCCCGACATTATTACGCCCGAACGGCACCCCACCCAACAGGATTCTCATATTTTCCCCTTCCCTACCAGCAGATCGAGCAGCCGGTTGACCTTGGCCAATTTCAATCCCCGCAGGTCGGCCACATCAGACGGGCGGATGATGCGCAGGAGCCGCAGCAGGACGACATAAAGCAGGCAATACCCTACCCCCAGCAGGAAGAACGTGACGAGGTTGAGATGCCGTGCCAACGGGGCGAGGCATCCGGCGAGCACGGCGGTACAGAGCAGCACGCGAATGAAGAAGCCGGTGGGGAAACTGATACTGCCCAGTATCCCGCGCACGGCCCTCAGGCGCCAGGGGATCGTGAGGATGAACGTGCCCGCCACCGCCGCCATCGCGCCCCCCATGCCGAAGCGGGGAATCAGCAGCCAATCAAGCGCAAGGTTTATCGCGATCTGCAGGACCATGTAGGGAAGCATGCGCAGCACCTGCTCCTTGACCGTAATCGCCATCGACAGTGGCATCGACACCAGCGGCAGGATGTGCAGGATACAGAACGTGGCAGCCACGACCCCCGCCGGGGCCATATCGGCCCCGTAAAGCAGCACAATCCCGCGCGGTGCGAAGAAAACGCCGAACGCGGCCAGCGGCAGGACGATCAGCATCGTCAGCTTATACACGGAATCGATCATCCGGCCAAGGCACTGTGGATCCTTCGTGTAGGCCTGCGCAAAGGCAGAGGTCAGCAGCGTCTGGAGGGCGGCAGGGATCAGCGTCAGCACCAGCATCGGCGTGGAATACCCGAGGTCGTAATAGCCGACGATGGCGGGCGTGAAATACACCCCGAGGAAAAAGATTTCCGTATATTTGAGCATCATCATGCGCAGCAGCGTATTGAGCATTACCGGCAGCGACAGGCGCAAGGTGCGCTGGCGTCCGATCCCGAGCGGTGGGGAGCGCCAGTGCATCGCCCGCAGCAGGCGCGCGACCAGTGCCATGCCGATGGCATAAACCACGAATAGCGACGCCACCTGTACCGTCAATGCAGCCGATGCCGCCGGATGGAACCGCAGCACACCCACCAGCAGGAACAGCCACGACAGGCCGTTGGCGAACGACAGCAGGGCAACGGTGCGGGTTCGGAACAGCGCGGTCAGCAGGTTGTTGACGGCATCCTTGAACACGGTGGCCGCCAGCAGCAGCCCGGCGGGCAGCAGCAACCCGTCGAACCGCATGTCGAAGCCCTTCTCCAGCCAGGGTTCTGCCAGCAGCAGGGTGCCGATGGCGACCAGCGCCGTGGCCTGCTGCAGGGCGAAGGTGCGCCACACCAGCCGCACCAGGCCGGCCTTGTTGCGGGTGGACACCAGTTCAGGCACGAACCGCAGCAGCGCCACATCCAGGCCCAGCGCGCACACCACGACCAGATACTCGGCGATACTGCGCACCAGCACGAAGCGCCCGTACTCGACGGGTCCTAGCAGGCGCACCGTCAGCACGGAGATGGCCATGTACACGAACAGCATGAGCACCTTGTTGGCCACCATCCAGGGAATCCCGCGCAAGGCCTCCTCCGAGAAATAGGCTTGTCCGCTAGGTGCCGCGCTCTCCGCATCGCCGCCTGAAGGTGGACCTACCAACGCATTTTCCTGGGGTTTGCTCATGCCGACATCCTCATGGGATAATGATGGGCCGTTGGGTGGCGTCTGTCTCGTCCGGGGCAAAGGTGTCGCGGTAGAGTCCGGCAGCCGTGCCGGAGGAGACGGTGGTGGCATACGTGGTGATCGCGGTCTCGACGATCTCGCGCAGGAAGGCGAGCCGGCGGGGCGGGACATAAACGATATCGCCGGGGGCCAGCGCCAGGTTGGGGTGTTTGCCCGCCAGAATCCTGCTGAAGCGCACGACCGTGGCCTCCGGTCTGGCCAGCGAGCCGCGCACGACCACGATGCGGCCATCCGATCCCGAGCGCAGGCCGCGGGCTTCGAGGAGACAAAGCCCACGGTGCGGGGGAAGTTGACCTCCCCTAGCACATAGATGTTACGAACCAGGGCGGAAGGGATCGTGAGGATATCACCATTGCGCAGCGCGACGTTCTGGCGCATCTCGCCCGCCTTGAGCAAGCCCATGAAATCAACCGGCACCAGGCGTCCCTGGCGCATCAGGGTGGCATTGCGCAAATCGGCCATCTCGGCGGTGGAGTTGCGGAAGTATCCCGTGCGGATCCCCCGGGCGGCGGCGAGCGCGTGCAGGATCGTCGTGTGTCCCTCGA
>JFJP01037303.1_pt1 | contig 45028 bp, 40 predicted proteins | sample 431651 | NCBI WGS metagenome assembly JFJP01 (sample SAMN02602958, study PRJNA72255) | Microbial mat metagenome, whole genome shotgun sequencing project. | biome: fresh water; feature: sink hole; material: water; isolation source: purple microbial (photo- and chemosynthetic) mats found in...
GAGCCAGAGCCTCGGGTATCGAAGCAATATATTCGCGGTCGGTGGCGGTCATGCCCTTCTCGACTTGAGCTGAAAAGCCGCCGAGAATGTCGACTCCCACAGCAGTTGCGGCCCGGTCGAGGCACTTGGCCAACTCAACAAAGCCATGTCTGTCAAAACCGGCGCCGACAAAGGCGATGGGCGTCACGGATATCCGCTTGTTGACCACGGGGATACCGAGTTTCTTGCTGATGGCATTACAGGTCGGCACGAAATTTCCGGCCAGTTCCTGTATCCTCTGTTCAATTCGTGCGCAAGTTCCCTGCACGTCTCCGGTGCGGCAGTCAAGAATGTTGATGCCCATCGTGACTGTGCGGACATCGAGATTCTCCTTTTGGATCATCTCAACCGTGGCAAGGATCTGGTCTGATCGAAGCATAGTGTTTCTCCTCGCCGGTATTTCCGGCATGGCGATAGAGTATTAATCTGAAAGTCAATGCAGGCCTATCTCGTGGGTGACCCGGAAAATGTCATTGTGCTGAATCACCAGCTTCAAACCACTGTCACGGGAAAAAATCTCGAGATCAGCAAGGATTGTGTCCATCGAGGCGGTATTGCGCAAATCGAGTTGCAGGACCATTGTATACTGGTCGCCGGTCAGTGTCGTGGCCAGGTCGAGAATGTTGATGCCGTGACTGAAGCAGAACTGGCTGATGCTGTGCACAAGTCCACTCCGGTTTTTGCCCTGGGCAGTCAGAATGTAGGTGTCTGAAGGAAGTGGCATGCTGGCTATTTCAATAGGAATATCCATTTCTTTGATCAGTACCTCAAATTTCTCTCCTGACTGGATATGAGAAATTTCGGCGAGAACATCTTCTCGAGTGATGTCCTCTTCGAACGTGGCGATAAGGATCATGGTCAGATAGCCGCAGAGAATGGACTGGTTGAGGTCGGCGAGATCTCCCTTGAGTGCATAGATTGCCCCAGTGATTTCTGCGATTATTCCCGGTCGGTCTTTCGACATTACCGAGATGATCATTTGTTTACTCATGCTTATTGGTGCTCCTGTAAAAATGACGCGATGGTTGCGGGTTGAGGCAGATCCGGAGGATATTTCCCGGTTGATTGGCCACGACAATATGGCACTGTTTGCCGGAATCATCAACGATATAATAGTCTCATCTGGCCTGTTTGAGGGAAATATAGTTGATGAAACCATATGGATATTTGAATTGCGGAGGATAATGTTTATACTCCAATGAAAATGAACATGTTGATACAAAATTGCTCAAACTCATAGAGGGGAAGGCGTATGCAGAGGACGGCGCAAGTACTGATGTTTCTTTTGGCAGCACTGCTGGTAAGTGGCTGTGCTGTCGTAAATAATGGAACTGTAAGCAGAAATGCTGAGGTGGATGGATTCTTCAAGGCGGGCGCAATTCCCAATGAATACCGCTATTACTATTTCGGAGAGCGACAGCAGCCTGTGGCAATATTAGGGATCAGAAAAGAGTATACACTGCAGACAGACTTCTGGACGCCGATTGTGCTCAGCGATGAACAAATGGAAAAATGGCGTAAGTATTTCAAAGATAACTTTGGCTGGATTGACAACAGTTCACGGCAGCGGCTGATGTTTGCCGGATACAGTCTCGCGGACCCGCAGGGTAAACAAGCAGGTGTGCTGTATTCTCTCTATGATTGGATTGTTGTTAAATTTCCTGGGGAAAATACGGTTGTTGTCTATCCGCCGCAGCCCAGAATCAAGGATCCGCTGTTGGCTCCGGCCCAGTGAGCGGTTGCGTGGTATGGTTTTGCAGTTGAGAAGGAGGGAATATGCTGAAAATTACATATCGAATCGTGGTGTTTTTGCTGGTCATGTTGACGACCGGCTGCGCGGCAGGCAATTTTGGTTCAAACAGCAGAAATAATGATGTCGACAGGATTTTTCGTTCAGGCTCCATGCCAACAGAATATCGTTATTATTATTATGGCTGGGAGACTGAACCTACAGCCATCATGGGCATCAGAAAGGACTTGACGCTGCGGTCGAAATATTGGCACGAGGTCGCCATTACTGCCCAGCAGACGCAGAAATGGCGGAAATTTTTTATTCAAAGCATCGGTTGGTATGATGATCGCAAACATGGTCCCCTCAGGTTTGCCGGATACAGCCTCTTTGATCCGCAGGGACGTGAGGTCGGGATTGTTTATTCCCAGTACGACTGGATTGTTGCCGACTTCCCGGAACCAGGCGTGATTGTAGTGCATCCTCCGCAACCTAAGGAAAGTGCCCACTCAATATTGCGACCATCTTTTCGGTAACAGGAAAAGGATAGTCCCCCCCCTTTGACTATATGATTCCTTGTACACCAGCAAAAAGAGCATCTTGTGAATATACCAGTAAAACCTCCTATTTCTCGCCGAAGTTCCTCGAGAAGGAAAACAGGCCAGAATGTGCCGCCTTCTGTCCCTGGCAGTGAACTGTCACGATCGCCGCAGCGATTTTTTAACCGGGAATTGAGTTGGCTGGCTTTTAACGAGCGAGTGCTGGAAGAGGCCCGGAATGTCAGCCATCCATTGCTTGAAAGGGTTCGTTTTCTTTCCATATCCGCTTCGAATTGGGATGAGTTCTATATGGTGCGGGTTGCCGGTCTCAAGGGACAGATTGAGGCAGGTATCGTCACTCCGAGTATCGACGGTCTCAGTCCGCAGGAACAGATCTCCGTCATACTCGCCAGGGCGGCCTCCTTGATGCAGGAACAGCAGGCCTGCTGGCGGGAGCTGCAAGTGGAACTCAAGGAGAAAGGGATTGAACTGCAGTCGCCGGAAGAACTCGAGGTTGCAGAACGGAAATGGCTGCAGGACTGTTTCGTTGAGCATATTTTTCCTCTCCTTACGCCGATTGCAGTCGATCCGGCCACTGCCTTCCCGTTCATTCCCAATCTCGGCTTCTGTTTGCTTCTGCAGCTTGAAAGGCCAGATGGCGAAGGGATGTATGCCCTCGTACCCATCCCTAAGCAGGTGGACCGGTTTATCCGTCTGCCCGGCGGCAGGTCTGCCAGGTTTGTCCTCCTGGAGGATATTATCCTGCATTTTCTGACCTACCTCTATCCAAGTTTCAAACTCAAGCGTGGCGGTACCCTGCGTGTTATCCGCGATACGGTTATGGAGATCGATGAGCGGGCGGAAGATCTGGTGGAGACCTTCGAAACGGCGCTGAAGGCCCGACGCCGCGGTTCGGTTATCCGCCTGTCGATCAATGCCGATATTGATCCTGGCCTGCGCCGGATTATCGTCGATGAACTGGAGGTCGATCAGAACAATATTTTCCTGCGCGAGGGGATACTCGGCCTTGTTGATATAAAGCAGTTGATCGTTGCTGATCGGCCGGATCTGCTTTTCCCGCCGTTTGAGGCCCGCTTCCCAGAAAGGGTCAGGGATTTCAACGGTGATATCTTTGTTGCCATTCGGGCTAAGGACTTTATAGTTCATCATCCTTACGAGAGCTTTGATGTGGTCGCGCAGTTTGTCAACCAGGCTGCCCATGATCCGGCCGTTATAGCCATCAAGCAGACCCTGTATCGTACCAGCAGCGATTCGCCGATAGTGGTAGCCCTCATTGAGGCGGCCGAGGCCGGCAAACAGGTGACGGCGGTCGTGGAGTTGAAGGCTCGCTTCGACGAAGAGGCGAATATCCGTTGGGCGAGGGAATTGGAGGAAGCGGGGGCCCATGTGGTCTATGGTTTCGTCGACAAGAAGATCCATGCCAAACTTAGCCTGGTGGTGCGCCGGGAGGGCAGGCGACTGCAGTCCTATGCCCATTTCGGCACAGGTAACTATCACCCGGTCACCGCCCGGATTTATACCGACCTGTCATTTTTTACCGACAACGAAAGCCTTTGTTGGGATGCGCTGCAGATCTTTAATTATATGACCGGCTATGATCCGCCCCAGTGTCTGAATAAGCTGGCCTTTGCCCCAAAGACCCTGCGTGTTGCCCTGATGGATCTCATTTCCCAGGAGGTGGACCATGCCCGATCGGGGAGGCCGGCCACGATCTGGCTCAAGACCAATGCCTTGACTGATCGAGACCTCATTGATGGGTTGTATCAGGCCTCACAGGCCGGGGTGCAGATCAAGGCAATTGTCCGCGGCATCTGCGCCCTGAGGCCCGGTGTCCCGGGGCTTTCCGAAAACATTGAGGTGAAGAGCATTATCGGGCGCTTTCTCGAGCATTCAAGAATATTTGTCTTTGGTGCCGGAAACCCCGTGCCGTCGGAGAACGCAAAGGTTTTCATCTCCTCGGCCGACTGGATGGGGCGCAATATGGATGGCCGGGTCGAGTTGCTGGTGCCGATCGAGAATTCGACGGTGCATCAGCAGGTGCTCAATGAAATCATGGTGCGCTGTTTTAAGGATACATCGCAGAGCTGGGAGCTGATGCCCGATGGGCAGTATCGGCGACTGCCGGTTGAGGGGCAAGGCTTTTCAGCGCACACCTATTTTATGACCAACCCCAGTCTCTCCGGGCGTGGCAGCGCAGGTGAACGGGAGGAAATACTGAAAGAGAGACCGTGAGCACCATTCGTAATTCTGCCCGGAACACTCTTCTCGTATTGGTCGTCATTCCAGATCGACTGGACCGATATTCCGCATCTGCCGCATGATCCATTGCCTTCGCTGCTGCAGGTAGGCGGTTGGTCGTGCGGCATTCCATCGTCGAGGAGAAGGCAGTACGGCGGCGAGCATGGCAGCTTCTGACGTTTTGAGCTGTGCGGCCCTTTTGTGAAAATATTTTCGAGATGCCTGCTCGGCGCCATAGATTCCGGGGCCGAATTCAGCGACATTGAGGTAGACCTCGATGATTCGCTCTTTGTTCCACGCCAATTCCAGGAGAAGCGTAAAGTATACCTCAACCGCCTTGCGCAGATACGAACTGGTTGGCCAGAGAAAGAGATTCTTGGCCGTCTGCTGGGATATGGTGCTCGCCCCTTTCTGTCTCTTTCCCCGGCTGTTGTCTTTGTATGCTTTGGCAATGGCATCAAGGTCAAAGCCCGAATGGTGGAGGAATTTCTGGTCTTCGGAGGCAATAACAGCCTGTATCAGGAAAGGAGAAATTTTTTTCAGAGGCTGCCATTGTTTTTGAATGACAAAACCCTTGCCCTCTGACAGCCCTTCAAATCCTCGGATGATCATCAATGGCGTAATGGGCGGAGGGACAAAACGCAGGCAAATCGTTGAGGCGATGCTCAAGAGGATACAACTGCAGAAGAAGCGCAGGAACAGTTTCTGCAGGGTGGAAAATCGTAGCATCATGGAATCAGTCAAGGAATAAACCGTATGTGGAAGCGGGGTCAGCGGGCCTGCCGTACCTGATGCGCCAGGAAAGTGATTTTCTCGAGGGTTTCCTCCAGGTCAAATGAGAGAATTTTCCTGTTTTCCATGATAATCCGGCCATCAATCATGACTGTGTGGACATCTGCGCCGCTCGCCGCATATACCAGTAGATCAGGATTGTAGAAAGGGGTCAAGCGAGGGGTGGCAAGGTCGAGGACGATCAGGTCCGCCTTGTAACCGGCCTTCAGATGGCCAAGGCGAGGGAGGCCCAGCAGCTTGGCGTTGTCCGTCGTGGCACATTGCAGCACACTCTGGGCCGGCATGGCGGTTGCATCCTGTTGCCGGACCTTCTGGATCTTGGCGAACAGATCCATCTCTTTGAACATATCCAAGCTGTTATTGCTGGCGCAGCCGTCGGTGCCTAGGCCAACGGTGATTTTTCGTTGGCGCATTTCTTCAACTCGGGCGATACCCGAGGCCAGCTTCATATTGCTCTGTGGGCAGGTAACCACCGAGGTTGCAGTTTTTTCGATGAGATCAAGGTCATGGTCATCGAGCCAGACACTGTGCACGCAGACGGTGTTCTCTCCGAGAAGGTTCAGGGATGCCAGATGGCGCACGGGGCTGGTGCCTTGCGGGTCGATGATCATTTCCATCTCCTGCTGTCCCTCCGCCAGGTGGATGAAAAATCGTACATCCGTCTTGTCGGCAAGTTCCTTGGCCTTTCTCAGGGTGGCAGGTGAGCAGGTGTAGGGGGCATGGGCAAACACCGCCGGCGTTATTCGGGGATCGCGGTCTTTCCAATCTGCGATGAAAGAGGCAACTGTCTCGATATTTTTTCTGGGGTCGGGGACGCTTGGTGCCGGGAAGTCGACGATACCGTGTCCAATCACGGCCCGCATGCCGCAATCGCTGAGGGCTTGGGCCGACATTGCCGAAAAGAAATAGGCGTCGGCCACGCAGGTGGTGCCAGACAGAATCATCTCAGCTGCGGCAAGTCTGGTGCACCAGTAAACCATCTCAGGGTTGACGTGCCGTGCCTCGGCTGGAAAGATGTGGCCGTGCAGCCAGGTCTTGAGGTCCAGGTCATCGGCCAGTCCCCTGAAAAGAGTCATGGCGCAGTGATTGTGGCCATTGATCAGTCCGGGCATGAGGAGTTTGCCACTGGCATCGATCACACTTGCTCCTGGAGGAATGGAAATTCCAGCCATGTCTCCTGTCTCGGCGATGGTGTCACCCTTTACCCGGAGATATGCATTATGGGTGAGATTCCCGTATGCTTTTGGCAGGAATGTGCAGTTTATGAACAGAGTTTCAGGCATGATCGGATAACAGGCTGAGGAGGAACGTCGCCGCGCATCGTTTGAAAACATGGGCGTTTTCGAATATTCCAGGTATAATACTTCGTTTTGAAATATTTGTCCGCAAAAGCTCTTTTTGTGCCGCAAGAATCCTGTCTGTTACTCGGGATGACCTTTACGGCTGTGATGGAGAAGAAGGCTGGCGGGTCATGTGGTCGGTTCCGACAGTTGTACCACGGGATAAACAGAAGAGAGGCGGATGACAAGGGTGCTTGTCCCGACCTCTTGTCTTTTTTTGATAAGGAGTTGTTGTTATGGGGTTTCGCTGCGGTATTGTCGGGTTGCCCAATGTTGGCAAATCGACAATTTTTAATGCATTGACGGCGGCAGGTATTGCTGCCGAGAATTATCCGTTCTGCACAATTGAACCGAATGTTGGTATTGTCCCTCTGCCGGATGCACGCTTGGATGTCTTGGCCGATATAGCCAAAACGAAAAAAAAGATCAATACCCAGATGGAATTCGTCGATATCGCCGGGTTGGTCAAAGGTGCCAGCAGAGGTGAAGGTCTGGGCAACCAGTTTCTTGGCCATATCCGGCAGGTTGATGCCATTGTGCATGTCATCCGCTGTTTTGAGGATGAAAATATTGTCCATGTCGATGGCAGCATTGATCCGGACCGAGACCGCGAGGTCATCACCATGGAGTTGATTTTGGCCGATCTCGATACCGTTGAGAAAAGGCTGCGTAAAACCCAGAGCCAAGCCAAATCAGGTGATAAGACCTACAAGGCCCAGGCCGCCTGCCTTGAGCGCCTGCAGGCCCTTCTCGACTCGGGACAACCGGCCAGGAAACTCGTTCTCGAGAGTGAACTGGAAGAGGAACTTGTCAGGGATCTCTGCCTTCTCACTGCCAAACCGGTTCTTTATGTGGCGAATGTCAGTGAGGAAGAGGTTCTGGTCGGCAACGAATATGTGCGGCGTCTCGAGGCCGCGGCCGCCATCGAGGGCGATCGGGTGGTGATGATAGCCGGCAGCATCGAACAGGAACTGAGCCAGCTTGACAAGGAAGAACAGCAGGAATTTCTGCATGACATGCAGATGGAAGAGCCCGGTCTCAATCGCCTGATCAAGGCTGGATATGCCCTCCTGGGGTTGCAGACCTTTTTTACGGTCGGCGAAAAAGAAACCCGGGCCTGGACGATTACTGTGGGCACTAAGGCACCTGGCGCTGCCGGAAAAATCCATTCCGACTTCGAGCATGGATTTATCAGGGCGGAAGTGATTTCCTATGCAGACTATGTCGCCTGCCAGGGAGAAGTCAAAGCCAAGGAAAAGGGCCTGATGCGAGTTGAAGGAAAGGAGTATGTGGTAGCGGACGGTGACTGCATGTACTTCCGGTTCAACGTTTAGCCAAGAGGGCGGGAGAAGGCATGGGGAAAAGCCGATTTATCGAGAATCTCAAGGAAGGAGACCGCCTTGACGATCTGTTTCTGGTTAAATCGGTAAGGATATCCGAAACCAAGGCCGGAAAGAGTTATCTCATCCTGACGGTTGTCGATCGCAGCGGCGAATTGAGCGGTCCTGTTTGGGATAACGTCGATGCTTTCCAGAAGATCTGCCTTCCCGGGGAATTCATCCAGCTGACCGGCATGGTCCAGTCGTTTCGCGAGAAATTGCAGCTGAAAGTTGAGGGTATCAGGGAAGTTGGCAGAGATCAGGTCGATCTGGCCGACTTTATTGCCGTCAGCAGCAAGGACCCGCAGCAGATGGCGGAGGAGATTCAGCGACTGGTACGCTCGATCAAGAATCCTTATGTAAAAAAGCTGCTCAATCATTTTTTCAAACCAGGCGAGATCTGGGAGAGATTTCAGGTGGCTCCTGCTGCAAAGGGCATTCATCATGCCTACAGCGGTGGTCTCATGGAACATTCTCTATCCATGGCGCACATCGCCGAGACTCTTGCCTCACATTATGAAGGGGTTGACCGGTCCCTGCTGCTGGCCGGCGTCCTGTTGCATGATATCGGCAAGGTTGACGAGTTGGTAATGGATCTGGGTATTGTTGATTACACCGATCGAGGCCGATTGAAGGGGCATCTTGTCATCGGCAGTGAGATGGCTGCAGCTGCCGCTGCCAGAATTGCAGATTTTCCCCAGAGCTTACTGGAACAAGTGCAGCATCTCATCCTCAGCCACCACGGCCGGCAGGAATTCGGTTCCCCCACCGTGCCCATGACCGTTGAAGCCATGATTCTCAGCTTCATTGATGATCTTGATGCCAAAATGAACATGATTGAGGGTTTGCGTCGTAAAATGCGCGGCAACCAGATGCAGTGGACGGAATACCAGCGAGCCTTGGAAAGGTTTCTTTTTTTGAATGGTCTTGAGGATAATTGCGGTCCTGAGGAAGCGGTAAATCCCCAGCAGGTCAGGCAGCAGTCGCTTTTCTAGCATGAAGAGGTCTGCTGATATGGCTGACGCCGGGCAGGGTATATGCTTTACTGGACTTCTGGGACAGGATAAGGCTAAAAAGCTTATTTCGAGAACCGTTGCTGCCGGTCGATTGCCCCATGCTTTTTTGTTCAAGGGACCGGATGGTGTAGGAAAGCAGCTCTTTGCCCGAGGTCTGGCGGCTGCTTTGAACTGCCGAGATAAGAAGATTCCGGGAGCTTGCGGGGTGTGTGCCTCATGCCGCAAATTTCGTTCCGGTAATCATCCTGATTTTATGGTGGTCAGTCCTGAAAAGGGGGCGATCAAGATTGAGCAGGTGCGGCAGATGTGTCAGGCCCTGAGCTATCCTCCCTATGAATCCGCCATCCGGGTTGTGCTGCTGGAAGACGTCCATGCCATGCGGGCCGAGGCAGGGAACAGTCTATTGAAGACCCTGGAGGAACCGCCGGTCGATAATCTTCTGATATTGACCGCAGATTCCTCACGGGACGTTCTTCCGACCATCGCCTCGCGCTGCCAGATTATCCCCTTCCATGCCTTGACTGAAGAAGACACGGCCAGAATATTGACGGAAATGCCCGGCCAGCCGGATTCACAGACGGCCCATCTGCTCGCCAGGCTGGCGGAAGGGAGTCCAGGCCGGGCAGGGATGTTTTTAAAAACCAATATGGTTGGCATCCTCAAAGAAGTTGTGGCCGTTATTGCTGATCCGAATCTTGATGCTGATCGGGATCTGGGCATCCTGCTGCAGAAAGCTGAGGTGATGGCCGACCTCAAGGAGAATCTACCGCCGTTTCTTGGCCTGTTGAAACTCTGGCTGCGGGATCAGCTGATGTATGTCAGCCAGTTGCCGGAGCGCTGCGGCAGTGAGGGACTGACCCGTGGAGATGATTCATTTCGTCGGAAAATGCAAAGCACCAAACAGATTTTTTCCCGACTGCAGGCTGTCGGCAGGGCTGAGATGGAACTGGGGCGTAATTGTAACCGCAGCCTGGTGTGTGAAAACCTTGTGTTCAACCTATAGTACCATGGGTTTGCTGCCTTTTATATGCTTGCCGACATACCTGCTTCTCTGGTTGTGTCTGTGTGGGATACTACGATTGAAACTTTTTTTATTCTGAAATTATGACAGAAATTCAAGAAGAAGGACCTGCTGTATTGTCCCCTCATGATCCTGCGGATGTCTTTTATCATATCCGCTTCCGGGAGGATGGCCAGCAATTCACCGCAGCTGCCTCAATTGCCGGGCTTCGTCGTGATACGGTGGTGATGGTCAAGACCGATCACGGATTGGAACCTGCGCTGATCAAAGAGACTGCCCCTCCCTGTATGTGCAGCGAAAAACCGCGCCAGGCCTCATTTGAAATCGTCAAAGAGCTTGGTCAGGAGGACTTGGAGCGCTATACGCACCTCCTCGAACAGGAAAAGCATGCTTTCAATGCCTGTGTCTCATTGATAGAGAAACATGACTTGGATATGAGCCTTGTGCGGGTGGAGAGGTTCTTCAACGGCAGCAAGATGATCTTTTTCTTTACCGCAGATAACCGGGTGGATTTCCGGAATCTGGTCAAGGATCTGGTGCAGGAATTCCGTACCCGCGTAGAGATGCGGCAGGTCGGTGTGAGACACGAAACCAAGATGCTCGGTGGTCTCGGGACCTGTGGTCGGGAACTCTGCTGTTCTTCCTTTATCAAGAAATTTGACTCCGTCTCGATCAAGATGGCCAAAGAGCAGGATCTGCCGCTCAATCCCTCAAAAATTTCCGGTCTCTGTAATCGCCTGTTATGCTGTCTTACCTATGAGTACGACACCTATCGCAGGCAGCGAAAGGGGATGCCGAAAATTGGTAAAAAGATCAAGATCGGGGATGAATATTTCCTTGTCAAACGACAGAATCCATTGCAGGAGTCAATAGTTGTGAGTAATGAAAAAGGCGAGGACACTTTGCTGCAAAAGGATGAGTGGAGTGTTTCCGAGCTACCGAAAACCGAGAACTTCGACAAGGTGGAGAAAATTGAAAGGACGTTCAAAAAAGAAAGAAAAGGCAGGGAATAATAACATCAATCTTAAACCTGTCTCTTTTGCCGCCAGTGTGATGACATATGAATACCTATATAACAACTCCTATCTATTACGTTAATGCCCAGCCGCATCTAGGCCATGCCTATACCACAATCGTGGCGGATACCTACAGCCGTTTCCGCAGACTGGCCGGGGCAACGGTACGATTCCAGACCGGCACCGATGAGCACGGAGACAAGATCGCAGAGGCGGCGGCAAAAGAAGATGTCCCGCCAAAAGAATATGCCGACCGGATCAGTCGACTCTTTCAGGATACCTGGCCGCTCCTCGAGGTTCAGCCGGACAACTTTATCCGCACTACCGATCCCGGCCACGTGGCCACTGTCCAGTCGATCCTGCAGAAGGTGCATGACAGCGGTGATATCTATTTCGATGAGTACTCAGGCCTGTATTGCCGTGGCTGTGAGAGATTCCTGACGGAAAAGGAACTGGTCGACGGACTCTGTCCGGACCATCAGGTCCCGCCGCAGGAGATTGCCGAGCAGAATTATTTTTTCCGTATGTCCCGCTATCAGCAGAGATTGATTGAGCACATTGAGGAGAACCCGGATTTTATAACTCCGGAGCGCTACCGCAATGAAGTCCTTTCCTTTCTATCCGAACCGCTTGAGGATCTGTGCATTTCCCGGCCGAAATCGCGCCTGACCTGGGGTATCGAACTGCCGTTTGATGCCAACTTTGTCACCTATGTCTGGTTTGATGCCCTCATCAACTACCTGAGCGGTCTGGACTATCCGGATGGGGAAGATTTTGACCGCTTCTGGTCTGTCGCCGAACATGTAATCGCCAAAGACATACTCAAACCTCATGCCATCTACTGGCCGACCATGCTGATGTCCATGGGGCTGCCCCTGTATAAAAAACTTCATGTGCATGGTTACTGGAATGTGGATGACACCAAGATGTCCAAGAGTATCGGTAACGTGGTGCGTCCCGCGCAGTTGATCGAGGAGTACGGCGTTGATACCCTGCGCTACTTTACCTTGCGCGAGATGTCTTTTGGCTTGGATGCCTCGTTCAGCAGTGATGCTATCATTGCGCGCAAGAATTCAGATCTTGCAAATGATATAGGAAATCTTTTCAGCAGATCGATAGCCATGCTGCAGAAGTATACCGAGGGCCGGATTCCCACTCCCGGCCCGGCAGGCCCAGCTGACTTGCTACTGCAGAAGACCACTGAACAGATGCTTGAGATATATACGGAAGAGATGGCAAATTTCCAGTTTCATCGAGCCTTGCAAGCGGTGTGGGAGGTTATCAGTTCCGCAAACAAATATATAGTGACCAATGAGCCCTGGACCCTGGCGCGGGAAAGCAGCAACAGCAAGCGCCTCGCTACTGTATTGTATACTCTTTCCGAATGTCTGCGTCTTCTGGCCATGGTTCTCGGGCCTGTTATGCCGGGTGCGGCTGCGAAGATGGTTTTCGGTTTGGGGCTGGAAACCGGCAGCAATCTTGTATCCGACCTGGAGCGGGGTGGACGATGGGGGCTTCTACCGGCGGGCACCGTCCTGCGGCCGATTGAACCGCTCTTTCCGCGGATGGAAAGACAGCAGGTCAAGGAGACCGAGAAAACGGTAAAAATAGTCAGCAAAGGCGATCCAGCTCAATCGGAGACAGACTTTGGTTTGATTACCTTCGACCAGTTCCAGAAAGTTGATCTCCGGGTTGCCGAGATAGTGGCGGCGGAACGTGTAAAAAAATCGGAGAAACTGTTAAAGCTTACGGTGATGGCTCCAGAAAGAAGAACCATTATGGCCGGAATAGCTGAATCCTATGCGCCGGAAGAACTGATTGGCTGCCAGGTCCTGATAGTGGCAAATATGAAGCCGGCAAAACTAATGGGTATCCCGTCCCAGGGCATGGTGTTGGCGGCCAGAGCCATGGTAGACGGCAAAGAACGGCTGGTATTGTCTACCGTCAGCAAAACGGTGCCGACCGGAAGCAGAGTTGCTTGAAAAGAGAGGATTTTTTATGTTTGTAATAAATAATTTTATGATGGCCCTGGCTCAACTCGTGGAATTTCTTCTAGTCGCCTACATGTGGATTGTCATCGGTCGGGCGGTAATATCTTGGGTTAACGCTGATCCGGGAAATCCGATTGTTCGGTTCCTCTACGAGGTTACAGAGCCTTTACTGAGTCGAATACGGCGTATGCTGCCAATCAGCATGGGCAGTATTGATTTCTCACCTATGATTCTCATACTGGCGATCATGTTTCTCCAGAATTTTTTGGTTCCGACCTTGAAGCGTCTGGCCATGGGACTGCAGTAACCGCTATCCTCGGAATAAAAATCTCTTCCCTTAACGCATGGAGCGCTCATATGTCAATTACTCCACAAGCTATTAAAGATCAGGAATTTCAGGTAAAATTTAGAGGATACGATACTCTTGAAGTGAAAGCCTATCTTGAGCTTCTCGCTGAAGAATTCTTTGAATTGCATGAACAGAACAGGAAAATGGCTGAGGAGGGTGCCGGCCTTGCCAGTGATGTAGAAACACTGCAGCGAGAGAAGGAGGAGGCTCAGCGAGATGGCAGAAAAAGGATCGAAGAGCTTGAAAACCTCAAAGATGAGATCAAACGCCAGCAGAATCAGACCATTGCGCTGCAGAAAGAAGTTGACGAGTTGCGTGGCAAACTCGATAGCAGTCTAAAAGAAACAGAGCTTGCAAAAGAGATGGTTGAATCTGCAGAAGAACGAATGAAATCAGAGCAGGCCATTGCTGCCGCAAAAATGCAGGAAGAACGCGATGAAGCAGAAGCGAGAAGAGTAGCCGAGAACGAAAGTGCGCAGCAGATTCGCTTGGAAATCGAAAAGCTTCGACATGAGTTGAAAATTCTAGAGGAGCAGAACAGGGAGTTGAAAAAAGGCGAAGCCGATTTCAAGACAGCGATTGTAGCTGCCCAGAAATTCTCTGAGGATCTGAAGAAGCGAGCAGAAAAAGAGGCCAGACAGATAATGGAGAGAGCCAAAACGGATGTCGAGAATTTCCGAAAGCAGGCCCATGAGGAGTTATCTCGACTGCCTGTTGAAATCGAGAAGCTGCATAAAAAAAGGAATGAGATCCGTGACGAATTGAAAATGGTTCTGCAGAGTTATTTGCATAACGTCGATATTTTTTCAGAAGTTAAAGAGGCCGAACGGGAAGAGGATCTGTCGGAATTGTTTCAATCCATCCAGTTACCCGATGATAGTGAAATTGACCACACAGACGTGGAAGACCTCAATCTCAAGCTGGCCTGAGGGATCAGGAAGGATGCTGCGGCTCTTGTATTTTGATGATTTTCTCAACAAAACAGCAGCATGAAGATATATGTCCTATCTGAGCGTACAGAAAGACGGGTCGATCCAGTTGAGGATTTACGTGCAGCCTAAAGCCTCTCGCAACGGTTTGGTCGGGATGCATGACGGCTATCTCAAGCTGGCGATTTCATCTCCTCCGGTTGATGATAAGGCCAACAAATCTGTTATCTCGTTTTTTGCTGAATTTTTTCAGGTATCATCCAAGGAAATTGTCTTGTGTTCTGGGAGAAAATCTCGGAAAAAACAATTTGTCATTGGTTCGACGGATGAGGTTACCATCCGCCGTCTAGTTGAGGCAGCTCTTGCACGAGCGGAAAATAAACGGGCTGAAGGAGAGGGGCATCTATGAAACGCTTCGTTGTCGCCAATTGGAAATGTCATAAAAATCTGGAAGATGCCTGTCGATGGTTTGATATCTTTGCTTCAACCTATCAGGCAAATGCAGACATCGAGGTAATCGTCGCCCCTTCCTTCATTTGTATGGAGAATCTCGCTTCGCATGTGCGCAAACTGCAGCTGGAAAATGTCTATCTAGCCGCCCAGGATATATCTCCTTTCCCCAAAGGTGGTTATACCGGAGCAATTGCCGCTGATATGCTGCGGGGGATTGCTCATTATGTCATTGTTGGGCATTCCGAGCGACGGCGCTATTTCCACGAGACAAATCAGGATGTTGTGAACAAGGTGCACGAGGCGGTGGATTTCGGTCTGCGTCCGATCCTTTGTCTTGATCAATCCTATGCGATGTCACAACTCTCGCCGCTGACGGGTATTGACTGTGAGAAGATGATTATCGCTTATTGTCCGGTCGATGCGGTAACCTTCCGGATACCCGAATCTCCGGAGAAGGTCAAAGAAGCGATTGGATTTATATCAAATCTTCATCCGAATCGGGCATTGATCTATGGCGGCTCGGTTTATCCCGACAACGTTCGAGATTATTTTCAGATTCCTGGCCTTTCTGGGGTTATCGTCGGATCTGCCAGCCTTGAGGCCGAGTCATTTGCGGCAATCTGCAGAGAGGCGCGGGAGGCAGGCCCCGTTCTGTCGTAGCTGCAAAAAAAGCCACGAATAGGTGGCGTACCAGTAAATCCTTAGGTGAGATAAAAAAATGTTCAACGCTGAGAAATTATTAGGTCAGGTTATTGGCGGGGTGCTCGGGCATGGTGGCAAGAAAAAGAAGAAAAACAGTCTTCTCGGGGGATTATCATCCGGCGCAGGATTGATGACGGCGATAGGGCTGGCCGTCGGGGCCTATGAGATTCTCAAGGATAAAAACAGCGGCCAGGCTCCTGCTCCGCAGAATTATGCTCCAGGGCACTCTACGCCGCCACCTCCGCCTCCGTGGGGGCAGGCCGCAAACACGATGCCCCCCCCACCGCTCCCGTCGGAAGCAACTGCTGTGGCAGCACCGACGGCAATCGCTCAAGTGTCGGGTGATCCGGGCAGTGATGAACTAGCCCGCCGGATGATTCAGGTGATGATCGCCGCGGCATGCGCTGATGGAGCGATGGACGAGCAGGAGGAGAAGGCCATTCTCGATAAGCTTCGCGACATCGAGCTCTCCCAGGAAGAAAAGATGTTCATGCTCGAAGAACTCCATCATCCCAAAGATATCGCCACATTGACAGCGGGAATCAGTCAACCCTCAGTTGCCAAGGCCATGTACATGCTGGCTGTTTCTGCCGTTGCCATTGATACTGAGAAAGAGCGAAGCTGGCTTGATGAACTGGCGCGGAGCCTAGGGCTCAGTCCGGCCATCCAGAAGTTTATCGAAGACCAACAGGCAGACTCCTGAGAAGCCTTGGGATATTTCTCGGGATCACGCCTGGTCCGGGTTATTCACGTTTTTTGGGCAGAAGGAAGGAAATTACGAAGCCGACCGCGTTGATTCCGGCCAAGCCTAAACCAAGAAGCCCCATCGTGCCGAGAAATCCTTGCTGAGCGGCTAACCGGTCGGCAAGGATGAGGATGGACGATCCGACAATCAAGGCGGCGATAATCATCGCCATCCCCATAATGCGGCTGGCGAGATCAATTTTTTCGGCCAGGTGCTCAATCCGTTTCAATTCAAGATTCAGGGTGAAGCGACTGTGCCGCACATAGTCGAGGAAGCGCTGGATGTCCGAGGGGATACTCTCAAGCAGCTCAAAATAACCGGTCATGGTCTTTTGCAACCGCTCTTTGATAGCGTTGACACCGTATCTGTTGGTGACAATCTCCTGGATCTGCGGCTCAACATGGGCAAGGACATCAAAGGTCGGATCAAAATGGGCAGCCACCCCTTCAATGGTGGTAAGGGCTTTGGTCAGCAACAGCAGGTCGCTGGGGCATTGAAGCTGATAGTGCTGGAGCATACTGAAGAACTCTGAAAGCAGAGTGCTGATATTCAGATGCTGGAGATCTGAATTCGGGAAATGACTGATGAGGTGCTGCAGGTCGGCACGAAAATCTCGTCTATCGGTCTTGGATGGATCGGTATCTGTCAATTCAATAACGACTCTGCAGAGCTTTTCAATGTCGCCTTTGCTCACACCAGCCACTAGGTCGATGAGCTGTTCGGTGGTTTTACGGTCGAGTTGCCCGGTCATACCGCAGTCGATGAAACAGAGCGAACCGTCGTTTTGCAGGAATATGTTACCGGGATGCGGATCGGCGTGGAAAAAACCGAACCGCAGGCACTGCTTGAAAACTGCATCAGTGCCTTTGGCAACGATTGCCCGGCGCTCTGCCACCGTCAGATCGTCGGGGGAAAGGGTTGAAAGGAGCCGCCCGTGAATTTCTTCCAGGGTGAGGACGCTGCGTGTCGTGGCAGGCCAGAACACCTTGGGAAAATGGATGTTGGCATCGCTTTCGAAATAACGTCGGAGCCGGTCGGTTGACTGACCTTCGTAAATGAGGTTGATTTCCTTGGAGAGTTCTCTGGAGAATTCCTTGGCCACGGAAACCGGACTGTAGCCAAGATTGGAAAAATACTGCTCAGCGAACTGTGAAAGAGTTTCGAGCAGGGCCATGTCCTCTTCAACAAGCTGCCTGCTGTCTGGTCGGAGAACCTTGATGACCACCTGCTGGCCGTCAACGAGAGTAGCCCGGTGAACCTGAGCCATCGATGCGGCAGCAAGCGGCGTTTCCTCGATGGCGGAGAAGATCAGGTCGAGACGTCCAGGGAATTCAGAGGCAAGCACTTCGTAGATATCAGAGAACGGCACCTCAGTGCAGCGATCCTGAAGTTTCTTCAGTTCATCTGCCCAATCCTGCGGTATCAGGTCGGGTCGGGTCGACAGGATCTGTCCGCATTTGATAAAAGTTGGCCCAAGTTCCTCAAGAACCCTTCTGAAACGCTCGGGTTTGGGAATGTCGGCAGTCTCCCGGCCACTCTCTTTGGTTTCCTCCTCCTTGACCAGATCCTGCAGTCGATGGATGCCTGAGTCAATGAGTACCTGGCGGAATCCATAGGCCGAGAGGACTTTGATGATTTCTGCCAGTCGCTTGGTGTTTCGTATTGTGCGCTTGATATTGACAATGTTCATGAAGCAGAGAGTATGTCGAGAACGGCGCCATCTTTTTGCCGGCTTTGAGTGAGTTCAGTATACCAGATTCCGGTCTTCTCCACCTCCCAGGGAAGATTGTTGTCGCGCCAGATCTGCAGATTATCCGGCAGGAAGTCTTTGAATATGGCTATAACGTCATCAGCATTTAATTTTTCGGGATTGCAGTAAATCAGCGAGAGAATGTCTGCCATCTGGACGATAAGCGGGGAAATTCTGCTGGTTGGAGCTAACAGCGGACTGTGATGGTAACCGACGGCCATGATCAGGGATTCAGGAAAGAGCCAGCGCCGCAAGAGCCGTTTGCCTATATCGTCATGACCGATCGAGAACATCTCGTTTTCTTTGATGACACTTCGTGATTGATTCGGCTCCGACAGTTCGAGAAGGGGTGAATAGTCATGAGGAAAGGTCATCAGCATTGCCAGTTTGCCAATATCATGGATTAGCCCGGCGATGAAGAATTCGCTGGGCGAATAGCCCAGGTGTTCAGCAAGTATCTTGGCTGCAAGACCGCAGGTGAATGAATGCTCCCAGAATAGCCTAATGTTAGTTTTGTTGTTTTTGGTGAGTGACTGGAAAGAAGAAAAAACAGCCTTGCCGATAACAATGTTGCGGATCTCAGCAAAACCAAGGACTATCACGGCTTTTTCAATGGTGCTGACCTCGCCCGGCAAGCCGAAAAAGGCTGAATTGGCAATTTTCAGAATGGCTGCGCACATCGACTGATCGGGAAGGATGGCCTTCATGAGATCCTGGGCTGAACTCTCAGGGTTGCCGGTGACGGTCATGACCTTATTGACGGTCATCGGCAGGGCTGGGAAAGAGTCAATCTGTTTGAGCAGAGCAGTGAAGTGGGCGTGTGTCATAGGTCAATATCTGGATTATTGTTGAGCAGATCAGCCCGCATGTCTGTCATGAAGATGTCGTCAAGCTCAAGCAGGTTGTGTTCCTGGATGATGTCGAAGATTTTGAGAACAAGGAATGGGTCAAATTGCTTGCCTGCCTGGCTGACTAATTCTTTGATGATGGCCTTTGGTTTGAGTTTCCGGCGAAACGGCCGGTTGGAATTCATCGCTGCCAGTGAATCGACAATGTTGAAAATCCTGGCCCCGAGCGGGATCTCCTCCCCCTTCAGACCCTCGGGGAAACCACTGCCGTCATAGTGCTCACCGTGATACAAAAGAATAGAGCGCTCGTTGGCAAAATAGTCGAAAACCTCAGTTATTTCTGCAAGTTTATAAGGGAATTCGTCCATTTTTTTCCGGTCATCCTTGTTAAATTTCTTCTCCTGGCTGATGATATCATTGTGGAGAAGAAAACGGATGCTGGTGTTCAGGGTAATGGCATTCTGAAAGGTCCGGATCAGGGCGAGAGGGAGGCCCAATCGGTCTCCGAGCAGATTGATATAGTGAGAAACATTCTGGATATGATCCCGATGCTCTGCTCCGGCCAGATCTTTGGCCAGGAGTTGCAGTGAGGAAATTGCCGAACTGCGGGTCTTGTCGAGAATACGGGCAATTGTCACTTTCAGTGAGGCAAGATTTTTTTCGGTGGAGTAACGATTGACTTCCAGCGGTGTGAAAATATTGCACCGATTTCTTCCCTCAGCCTTAGCCATATTCAGGGCGGTTTCCGTCATCGTGATGAACTCATCCTGGCTCTCCGGATGGTGCTTGCGCAAGGAGGCGATACCGATGGAAACAGTGATATGTTTTTTGACAGAGCCATTGCTGAAGGGTTTGGAAGAACAGGCAAGCCGCAGCTTTTCTGCTTTCTTGAAGGCCTGATCGATATCTGCCCCGGGCATCAGGATGACAAAATCTTCGCCTGAGAATCGAAAACAGATGTCTTCCTGACGAGTGGCCTTGGTAAGCCTGGCTGACATTTCATTCAGGACGGAATCGCCATAGCTGTGTCCTGCTGTTTTGTTGACTTCATTGAAGTAATCGATGTCCAGTATCAAGAGCGAGAGTTCTGCGCCGTTTTTCTCAGCCTTGACTATTTCATCATGGAGGATCTTGGTCAATTGCCGGCGGTTGTATAGGCCGGTGAGGCCGTCTCTGGTTGACAGCCTGTCAAGAAATTCATTGTGGGCTTTGATATTGCGATAATGTTCTTCACTGAGGTTGCGCAGGTGTTCGAGCATTCGCAGCTTAAAAAAGAGGTAATCACCCGAAAAAGGCTCTCGGATATAATCAATGACTCGGAAAGTCCTCTGTTTGAGGATTTCCTCCAGAGAGGATGCTGCCGTACCGATAATCATTATAGGCAGATAGGTAGGTATTTCTTTGCTACTGAGGAGCTCGGCGAGGTCACTGCGATGTTCCGAGACAAGTACAAGAGAGAGCTTGGGGAAGAGCGAGGGTGACCAGGGTGTGCCGGGCTGGTCGGCCCGGATAATGTCTACCTGATTGCCCTCCAACATTTTTTCGAGCTCGAGGGTCTGCTGTAGGGTTGAGCCCATCACGAGGAGCTTCATGGCCATTTTTTGCGGTGTTGACAATGTGTTATCCTCGAAAGAAGAGCCGTCAGCAGACTGCTTTGGTGAAGAATATCTGCTTAAGTATATAGTCTTTCAGAGGGAAAAAGCAAATCGAATATAACTATGGGCAATATCATGCAAACTTCTTTTTTCAGAGCGTGTGGAATGCCTTCGTATTGGAAAAGAAGGAAGCTTTTCGGCGAGAGCCCGAGGGGAACGATGGTCAGCCTGTGGCCAAGACCTCTGTTTTCAGGTCGAAATCACGGGGTATTAAGTACGCCTCATCAATCAGTTTAGTGAGTTGGCGGTGAATTGTCTTGATGGGAGGCAATGGAGCGATAGTTGGCAGAAGATCGCAGGCAGGTAGAGGTGGACGGAGTCGCATCTGTTCATCAAGCCCATGCTGGGGATCACCTACGCGACCTGATTCCATCAGTTCACTTCGGCCGGAATCGGAGTTGTCGATCCTGCGGATGAAATTCATAATGCTGTCTATATCGTTCTTTTGATAAAACAGCTTGATCTGCTCGCGGATGGTTTCCTGTTCTTCGGTAAGTTCAGAGAGAGTTTTACAGTACTCTTCAACCTGATGAGCCAGCGATACATAGGTGTCAAAAAACATGTTGCGGAACCGGCGGCGTCTTGTCCAGCCCCTGAGGTTTTTGCCGGCGAAGGCCTTTTTGCGGATAGTTGGTGACTGGACAAGATACGGATCATAAAAGAATTCCTCGGGCAGTCCGACGAGTTGGGTGAAGCGATGAATCAAATCTTTGCGGTGGAGAAGGATATACATGCGTATGAGGTCAAAACCGATTTTGTTCTCCAACTCCAGGGAGGATATGGTGAGCCGTTGTTCGTAGAGTTCCTTATCGTCTTCAATACGTTTGCGGAATCCGAAATAGCGTTCAGCTATCTCTTTTTTTACCTCAAACGATAATATCTTCGTCAAATCTTCCATGGATTTAAGTATTGACCCGGGGTGAGGAAAAAAAGCAGTTCGCTGGCCTCTGCATGAGGATATTTAAGAAAGAAGTATTATAGTATTTAGTTAGTGGAGATTCACCTATCATTTTTACGGAAGAGAAATGAGATACCAGCAATCGCGCGAGGACATGGCCGCGCAGGTCAAAGAGCAGGCTGATATCGTCAAAATTATTGGCGAGTGCGTCAGTTTGAAAAAGAGCGGTGCCCGATTTCTTGGGTTGTGTCCTTTTCACGGCGAGAAAACGCCGTCGTTCACGGTGCATCCGGCCCAGCAGTTTTTCCATTGTTTCGGCTGTGGTGAATCGGGAGACGTCTTTAATTTCATGATGAAGTATTACCATCTTGATTTCTTGTCAGCATTGAAGGAGCTTGCTCGCCGGTACCAGATCGTTCTGCCGGAAAGGCCGAGATCCGCCGAGGACGAGAAGAGGGCGAAGAGGCATCGACTCTTGTATGATGTCAACAGAAAGGCTGCTGATATTTATCGAAAATATCTTCTTGAAGCTCCAGGCGCCGAGGCCGCAAGAGGGTATTTGGACTCGCGTGGTGTTATACCTGAGATCCAGGAAAAATTCCATCTGGGATACGCCCCGTCGACTGAAACAATGGGCTGGGAGTTTCTCGGGCGCCAACTCAGCAGCGAGGAAAAACAGTTGGCTGAGGAGTTGGGGCTGTTGGTGAGAAAAGAGGGGAAAGGCGGGACATATGATCGCTTTCGTGATCGCATCCTTTTCCCTATTTTTGATATAAGCGGTCAGATTCTCGGTTTTGGCGGACGAATTCTCGGAGAAGGTCAGCCCAAGTATATGAATTCGCCGGAGAGCCCGATCTTCAGCAAAAGTCGATCCCTGCTCGGCCTTTATCAACAGAAGGACATTCTCAGACAGATGCGGCGGGCTGTTCTGGTGGAGGGGAATTTTGACCTGATATCGTTGGTGCAGAGAGGCTGCCGCAACGTTGTCGCGCCACTGGGTACAGCTCTGACCCGAGAGCAGGTCCGTCTCCTTAAACGTTACGTGACTGAGGCGACACTGCTTTTTGATGGTGATGCGGCTGGCACCAAGGCGGCTGTGCGCGCTGTGCCTCATTTTTTTGCCGAACAGATGACGGGACGGGTGGCCCTGCTGCCCGAAGGTCACGATCCTGACACATTTGTCAGGCAGGAAGGGCTGCCTGCACTGCAGAAGCTGTTTGATAAGGCTGAGTCGCTGCCGGAGTTTGTTCTAGCCCAGTTGATACAAGAACATGGACTCAGTCTTGATGGCAAAACAAGGATTATTGAAGGGATTCAGCCGTTGATTGAGGCTGCCTCTTCCCCCTTGCAGCGCTCCCTGATTATCTCCCATTTTAGTGAAAAAATTGGTATTCCTGCGCAACAGATGGAAAAGCTGATCGGCAGGGGGAGCGGTCAGCAGGAAGTGCAGCCTCATGAAAAAGTAAAACCGCGTGATGGGTATATAGCGCCGCTCGCATCGGCGCAGCGTCAATTGGTCAGTTTCATGCTCTTCTATCCGCAATATTTCGACAGCCTTTCAAAGAGTGGCCTGCGCGAATGCCTTGCTGGAAGCGTTGGGGAGGTGCTTTTCCTGCAGATGCAGGCCTTGCTGAGTGGCAGATCTGAGGTTGAACCGGAGGAATTGCTCAGCGCCCTGCCGGAAGGCGCCGAGCGAAACCTAGTTGCTGATCTGCTCTTGAAAGCCACGGAAAGAAGTGGAGGCAATGCACTCTCAGCCACCCCTGAGGAGGAATTGGCTGATCTTCTGGAGTGGTTGAAACGCTTCCAATTGCAGCAAGCGTCGGAAAATCTGCAGCAGCAGATTGCCACAATCGTGACGGTGGGTGATGGGGTTGAGCTGCAACGTCTTGTCATGGAAAAACATGAAATCGATCGACAGATTCAGGGGCTGTCGGGATAGGCCTCTCTGTAAATGATTTCGATTATTTGATTATTGTCAGCCACTCGTTGATTAAATTGCTTGACAATTTGTAATATTTTGTTCCATATCTACGATGTGGCTGAATTGTTAGATTTTTTGTTATTTGCAGGGAAGAAAAGGGCATCTGTCGAATGAATTGCAGAATGACGCCTTGGAAAGCTCTCTGCAAGAGACAGTTAGGAGGAGAACGTTCATGGTTTCAAGTGGACATAGGCGCGAGGAATCCAGCTCATTTGGGCTGGAGGAAGATTTTTTTACCGCAGACGAAGACGAGTCGTCGATCTTTGAATTGACGGGGATGTATCAGGCCGACGATGAGGCTGTTCCCATCGATCTCTGTGAAACATTTCCGGAAGACAGAAGGGCTCGAGGCACTGATCGGCGTGAAAGCAGCTTCAGTGACAGGCGCAAAGGCGATCGCCGGCGGATATCAAGGAATCCGAGCAAGGATGGGACCCACTCCATTGATCCGATGAATATTTACCTCCGTGAGATGGGGGCTCTCACCCTCCTCAGCCATGAGGAGGAACTCAAACTAGCCAAGATGATGGAGGAAGGGAAGCGAAGAATTCAGAACGCCGTGTTCAAGACACCGCTGGCTATTCCGGCCCTGGTCGAGGTATCAAAGGATCTGGCGGTGAGCAAGGAGAATATCTGCAACGTCGTCAACGGAGTCTCCGAGGATCAACCTGAACTCATCGCCCGCGAAGCCAAGGCATTCCTGGAGAATGTCGAAAGGGCCATCGATCTGGACAAGATGCGTGATGACCTGCTGAAACAATACCGCACTCTTGCTAAGGATTCTCCTGAATCCGCTGATATCCATGGAAAAATACTTGAGAAAGGCAGCGAGATAGTGGGACTTTTCCAGGATAGAATCGTCTGCTCCGAATGTGTCAATGCGGTCGCGGCAGGACTTGAGGATCTCTCCAGAAGATTTCGTAAAGTATTTGTGGAGATGATGCGCAGTCGCAATCTTCCTTCTGCCGAACCTGCAGTCGGGTTCAAATCTCAGGAAATAGAAGAAGAGGTGAACCGGCAGCTTTTGAGTGAATCAGGTATGGATCATAAGGACTTGCAGCTTGCTCTTTACGAGATTGATGCAGGCAGGGATATGGCCAAATATGCCAAGGAAGCGCTGGTCAGGGCAAATTTACGTCTTGTTATTTCTGTGTCCAAAAAATTTGCCAATCGCGGACTGCAGTTCTCCGATCTGATCCAGGAAGGCAATATCGGACTCATGAAAGCCGTCGAGAAGTTTGACTACCACCGGGGGTATAAATTCAGCACATATGCCACTTGGTGGATTCGACAATCAATTACGCGTGGCATTGCCGACCAAGGACGGACCATTCGTCTGCCGGTGCATATGATTGAGACAATCAATCGACTGCTACGCGTTTCAAAGGATTTCCTCCTTGAAGAGCATCGCGAACCCACCCCGGAAGAAATGGCGGAACAGCTTGGAACAGAGGTTTCGAAAGTCAAGTCGGCCTTGAAAATTGCCAAGGATGCCATTTCGCTTGATACCCCAGTCGGTGATGATGGTGAGACCTATCTTGGAGACTTTATCGAAGACAGCGAGCATCCAGGTCCCCATGAAATCTCAATGGTTTCAAGTCTTCGGGAATGCCTTACGCAGGTGATGTCTTCTCTCTCGCCGCGCGAGGCCAAAGTCCTTCGAATGCGGTACGGTATTAATGCCGATTGCGATCATACACTTGAAGAAGTGGGGCGGTGTTTTGCAGTTACCCGTGAACGCATCAGGCAGATAGAGGCTCAGGCTATTGCCAAGCTCAAGCATCCTTCTCGGATTGAAGAATTACGCGTATTCATGACAGACTAACGCCCCGGGCAGGTCATTGTCGGAGCCCATCAGGGAAATGCCAGACGGTTGCTCCTGTTATTTATTGAAGATTGAGGAGAGCTATGACGGCCATTCTTGACTGGGTAGGTCTTTGTCTGGCTCCCGGAATTGGGCTGGCAGGATTCTGGCGATTGGTTGAGTGCCTGGGAAGTCCTGAGCGAGTGCTGGCTACCAGCCCTCATGAGTTGCGCAAAATTCCCGGAATTCAGGCCAGGCAAATCTCCGCCCTCTCATCGCCCGAGTTGCTGCGCCAAAGAGCAAAAGATGAACTTGAACACCTTGCTGCTCAAGGGGGCCTGGCTATTGCATATAGCGATGAACGCTATCCTCCCCTCTTGAGGCAGATTTCAGATCCTCCGCCGATCATTTATTTGGCTGGCTGCCCGGATTTGCTGCAGACCGACATGATCGCTGTAGTCGGTTCCCGTGCCGCCTCGACGTATGGTCGACGAATTGCCTTTTCACTGGCCCGAACTCTTGCACATTCGCTCACAATCGTATCCGGATTGGCACTCGGCATCGATACCGAGGCACATTCCGGTACCCTGTCGGTGAATGGCAGGACTATCGCTGTTCTCGGATGTGGCTTGGACGTGGTCTATCCCTATCAGAACAGACGACTTTATGAGAGGATCAGGGAGACAGGTCTTCTCGTGAGTGAGTACCCATTGGGAACGACGCCGGAAGGCTTTCGCTTTCCCGCCCGTAATAGAATCATTGCAGGCTTGAGTCTTGGAGTTCTTGTTGTGGAGGCGGCCCGCAAGTCTGGATCCCTCATTACAGCCCAATTGGCCCTCGATTCAGGGCGTGAAGTTTTTGCGGTTCCCGGTCAGGTTGACTCAATCAAGAGTGAGGGCACCCATTGGCTGTTGAAACAAGGGGCAAAACTGGTACAATCCGCTGACGATGTCCTCGAGGAATTTCAAGTAATGGGGATATCATCCTGCCATTCAGGTGGAGTCGAGGGAAAAAATGAGGGGACGCTCCTTGCTGATCCGGATGCTGTAGCCTTGCTCAGTATGATAGAGGCTTATCCGCAAAGCCGGGACAATCTTACTCGGAGTTCGGGCTATCCCCCAGCCCGTCTGAGTGAACTGCTCTTGCTGCTTGAACTCGAGGGATATGTCGAGGTGCTGCCGGGTGATGCGGTAAGGATTATATCGGGGCACAATAACTGAAACGACCGACCGCTGCTTGACAGGGGGATTGAAACCGGTCATCTCCAAATTCTTATAATAGGCTTGCGCTATGCGAACGATACAACTCGCTCCTTCGATCCTGTCTGCAGATTTTACTCGACTAGGTGAAGAAATACAGAATGTCGACCGGGCTGGGGCCGATGTCATTCATATCGATGTCATGGATGGTCATTTTGTCCCGAATATCACTATCGGGCCACTCCTTGTGAAGGCGGCACGCACTGTTACAAGCAAGGAACTGGATGTGCATCTGATGATTTCAAACCCTGACTGTTATCTTGATGCTTTTGCTGAGGCCGGAGCTGATTGGATCACGGTCCACGTTGAAACCTGCCATCATCTGCATCGGACGATTTCGCGAATAAAACAACTCGGTAAAAAGGCGGGAGTTGTTCTTAATCCTGCAACTTCGCTTGCAAACCTCGATTATATTCTGGAAGATGTTGATCTTGTTATGCTGATGACGGTGAATCCCGGATTTGGCGGGCAGTCGTTCATTCCTTCGAGTCTGGAGAAAATCTGGCAACTCAATCAGCGCATTGAAACTCTGGGGCTCGATGTAGACATAGAGGTCGACGGGGGGGTCAGTAACAGTACTATTGCAGACGTGGCTGAAGCGGGAGCCAACATCTTTGTCGCGGGTTCGGCGGTATACGGCAGTGACGACTATGCCGCTACCTTGGCGGAACTCAGGTTATTGGCGGAAACGGCACAGGCACGCAAGGGGAAGTCAACACTTCGCTGAGGAGGATGGGTTATGACAGAAAAATGGCAAAACCTCATTGGTGCAAACGCTGGGAAGCGTCTGCGGCTTCTTGCGCGGCAACCCTATGATCTGACGCTGCCTGAGGCGCTGGTCGTGAAAAATCGACTTGAAAGATATATCTGTGATTGTGGCGGCATGAGACTCTTGTATGCCACGCAACGAGTTACTGATGAGGTGCTCGATGCCTTGCAGGATCTTGCTGATGAGTGTGGTTTGGTTGCCCAGTTTCAAAAGATGCGGCGGGGAGCGATAATGAATCGTATCTCCGGTTACGAAAGTGAGAATCGTCAAGTGCTGCATACCGCCTGCCGTGATCTGTTTTCAGATCTGCCCGCTGAACCAGGGGCAACAGATCAGGCTCGCGGTGAATTGGCGAAGCTTAAGGTATTCCTCGAAGAAATAGATAGTGGCAAGATTACCACTGCAAAAGGTGAACAATTTACCAGCATGGTCCACGTCGGTATTGGCGGTTCGGATCTGGGGCCGCGGTCGATTTATGAAGCTCTTCGGCCCTATGGCCAGTTTGGCAGAGAGGTATTCTTCGTATCCAATGTTGATCCGGACGATGCTTTTGCTGTTCTGGCAAAGGTGGACTTATCAAAAGTGCTTGTCAACATTGTATCAAAGAGCGGAACAACCCTTGAAACCCTGACAAATGAAAAAATAGTTCGCGAAGCCCTGCAAAAAGCCGGGCTTGATCCTCGACGGCATTGTATCGCTGTGACTGGTGAGGGCAGTCCAATGGATAATCCTGAGGAGTATCTGCGGTCATTTTACATGTATGATTATATCGGTGGACGATACAGCGCCACATCGATGGTCGGTGCAGTCATGCTTGGCTTTTTTATGGGCTATGACCAGGTGGTCGAGTTCCTGCGCGGAGCATCAGAAATAGATATGGTTGCGGAGGATTTGGATATGCGTCGGAATCTGCCTCTGCTTCTTGCAATGCTGGGAATCTGGAACCATAATTTTCTCGATTGCTCAACGCTTGCAATTCTGCCATACAGTCAGGCGCTTCACCGTTTCCCGGCTCATCTCCAACAGTGTGACATGGAGAGTAATGGCAAGTCAATTGATCGGGACGGCAACTTGGTCTCCTGTAAAACAGGACCGGTGATCTGGGGTGAGCCAGGCACTAACGGTCAGCACGCTTTCTATCAACTCCTTCATCAGGGGACTGAAGTTGTACCCGTTGAATTCATAGGCTGCAGGAAGAGCCAGAAAGGTATGGATGTTGAAGTTGCGGGAAGCACCTCGCAGCAGAAACTGAATGCAAATCTATTTGCGCAGTGCATGGCTCTTGCGGTGGGACAGAAAAATAGCAATCCGAATAAGCAATTTCAAGGAAATCGACCTTCGAGTTTACTGCTTCTTGACCAATTGACGCCGAAAACAATGGGCGCTTTGCTCGCGCTGTATGAGGCGAAAATTGTATTTCAGGGATTTGTCTGGAATATAAACTCGTTTGACCAGGAAGGCGTGCAGTTGGGCAAGGTGCTTGCCGGCCGTTTTCTTGATTACTTGTCTGGTAAAACGAGAGAGGACAGCAGCGCCGAGGCACGATTCCTCAAAGTTGCTTTGAAAACCACTGATCAATAGAATCCAGAGCTGAATGAGTGTTCATTGCGGGCCTGATATCAGAGCCGCTTTTTTGTTGACAAAAGGGATGCACAACGATATTCTCCTCCGCTGAATGAATGTTCAAAAGTTGTGTTTTTCCAGCCCTCCCCGAGGTAGCATGTGATTGTGGGATGGGAGAAAGGTTTGTCCCCAGGGACTTTGCAAAGCCAATTTTTTGGAAAACAAGAACTGCTGATAAGTTTATTGTTTTTGGTTAAGGTTGCAGTTTAAACAGAAATTCAAAGGAGGAATTCATGGCAAAGCATGAGACGCCCTTGTTGGACCAACTGGAGAGTGGCCCTTGGCCAAGCTTCGTTACAGACCTCAAGCGGCAGGCCGAGACTAAACCAGAGTGTTGGGATATTCTTGGTCAGCTTGAGCTGTCTTACGAAGAGAGGATCACCCACTGGAAGCATGGTGGCATCGTAGGTGTTTTCGGATACGGCGGTGGTATCGTTGGACGATATTCAGATCTTCCGAAAAGGTTTCCTGGTGTAGAGCACTTCCACACCATACGCGTAGCGCAGCCGGCATCGAAATACTACTCGACCAAAAATCTACGTCAACTTATGGATCTTTGGGAGAAATACGGTTCAGGTATGACCAATTTTCATGGGTCCACAGGGGATATTATCCTTCTTGGCACCCGTACCGAGAATCTCGAACCTTTCTTCTGGGATCTGACCCATGACATGGGCCAGGATCTTGGCGGTTCTGGTTCTAACCTTCGTACTCCTGCAAACTGTATCGGTCAGTCACGTTGTGAATGGGCCTGCTATGATACAGAAGCAGTCTGTCATGCTATGACGCTGAAATATCAGGATGAGATTCATCGTCCTGCCTTCCCGTACAAGTTCAAATTCAAATTCTCTGGCTGTCCGAATGACTGCGTTGCTGCTATTGCTCGTTCTGATATTGCCGTTATCGGTACCTGGAAAGATCAGATCCGCATCGACCAGGCTGCCGTTAAAGAGTATATTGCCGGAAATTACCCATCTAATGGTGGTGCACATAGCGGCAGGGATTGGGGTAAGTTTGATATTGAGAAGGAAGTTGTCGCTCTTTGCCCGACCCAGTGTATGTGGATGGAAGGTGGAGAACTCAAGATTGATGATACAGAATGTACCCGTTGCATGCACTGTATCAATGTAATGCCTCGGGCTCTGCGTCCAGGTGCAGATACTGGTGCGACTATTTGTGTTGGTGCAAAGGCCCCGATTCTTGATGGTGCCCAGTTTGCAACCCTCATCATACCGTTCATGAAGATGTCAGCCGACAATGAGTTTGAAGAGTTGGTAGAATTCATTGAGAAAATCTGGGATTGGTGGATGGAAATTGGTAAGAACCGTGAGCGTGTTGGTGAGACCATGCAGCGACTTGGTTTGCCGGCTTTCCTGAAGGTTATGGAAGTTGAGCCTATCCCGCAGCATGTGAAAGAGCCTCGTTCAAACCCGTATGTATTCTGGTCAGATGAAGAGGTTCCTGGTGGCTTTGAACGTGATGTTGTTGAATTTCGGGCTCGTCACGCTGCCTGATACAGTTTGATCCGATACTTCCTCTATACAAAATAAGGAGATTTACCATGGGTTATAATCCCGACAAACCAATGGATGGCCGGATCTCGGATCTGGGCCCACCCCACTATGAGCAATTCTTTCCAGCTGTAATAAAAGAGAACAAAGGCAAATGGTTGTGGCACGAGATTCTCCAACCGGGCGTCCTGATGCACAAATCCGAGACAGGCGCAGAAGTCTACACAGTACGTGTTGGTGGCGCTCGATTGGTATCAGTGGAATTTATTCGTGAAGTCTGCGACATCGCTGATAAACATTGTGATGGTTTCCTGCGCTTCACCACCAGGAACAATATTGAGTTCATGGTCGATTCAAAGGCAAAGGTACAGCCTCTGCTGGATGAACTTGCCAGTCGTGGTAACAAATTCCCGGTTGGTGGTACCGGCGCTGGTGTAACAAATATTGTTCACACTCAGGGCTGGGTACATTGCCATACACCTGCAACAGATGCTTCCGGTGTTGTAAAGGCAGTCATGGACGAGTTGTTTGATTATTTCACCTCGATGACTCTGCCAGCACAGTGCCGTATCGCGTTGGCCTGCTGTTTGAACATGTGTGGTGCGGTTCATGCTTCAGATATTGCTATTCTCGGTGTTCACCGTAAGCCGCCGATGATTGATCATCTGCGTATTACCGGTGTCTGCGAATTGCCTCTGGCAATCGCTTCTTGTCCTTTGGGAGCTGTCAAGCCGGCAAAAGCTGTGGTAGATGGAAAAGAGATCAAGTCTGTACAAGTCAACGTTGAGCGCTGTATGTTCTGCGGTAACTGCTACACTATGTGTCCCGCCATGCCTCTTGCTGATCCAGAGGGTGACGGTATTGCTATTCTAGTTGGTGGAAAGGTTTCTAACCGTATATCCATGCCGAAATTCTCCAAGCTTGTAATCCCGTTCCTGCCGAATACTACTCCTCGTTGGCCTGAGACTGTGGCTGCCGTGAAGAAAATCGTCGAAGCGTATTCCAAAGATGCTCATAAGTATGAGAGAGTTGGTGAATGGGCTGAGCGAATCGGTTGGGAGAAATTCTTCGAGAAATGTGATATACCTTTCACCATGAAGAGCATAGACGATTACCGATTAGCTTATGATACGTGGCGTACAAGTACGCAGTTTAAGTACACCAGTCATATCAAGTAGTCAGCGTTTCCTTTCGGTCAGGCCGGATTCGATATCCGGTCTGACCATGGTGCTTTTTCGAGTACCCAAAACCAGGAGTTTAATATGGCCCTCAGCAAAGACGAACTTAAAGCTGCTATTTTGGAGAAAGCCGAAAAATCTCCAAAACCTCAGTTGTATATCAAAGATTTCTATGCATGTGATCCTGAGACTAAACCGCGTGATATAAAGAACGTGGCAAACGATCTGGTTAAAGAAGGGAAGATGATGTTTTGGTCTTCCGGTTCAACTACCATGTATGCGTTGAAACACCGCATTAAAAACGAAGAAGGTTCAGAAGGTATCTGAGACCCTCTCTTTTTTTATTACTGGCTGCTTTAAAAAGGTGCAGAGACATTCTCATGTCTTCGCACCTTTTTTGTTTTTTACCTAAGGTCATTTCATGTATCCAATTTTTTCATTTGAAACTGTAGATTCGACAAATAGAATAGGTTGGGAACTTGCACTGCAAGGAGTTGCGCATGGATCTGCTGTAAAGGCTGATAGACAGACAAGCGGACGTGGACGGCTTGATAGGTCCTGGCATTCGCCAGCCCAGAAGGGATTGTACTGCTCTATTGTAATTCGTCCTCAAGTTTTAGCGAGAGAATACCCCAAAATTACCTTAGTTGCAGGTCTTTCGGTGGCTACGGCTCTGGATAAAATTTGTGGGTGTAAGATCTCATTAAAATGGCCTAATGATATCTTTTTAGGTGGAAGAAAGCTTGGTGGAATACTGACGGAAGCTTTCCCAATAGCAAATGATAAAGGGGCTGCTTTTGCTGTGGTTGGTATTGGCGTAAATATAAATTCTAGAAAGGAAGATTTCCCCCTTGAGTTAGTTGATAGGGTGACTTCAGTCTTTCTCGAAATCGGTAGGGAACACAATATCCACGATGTTTTCAAAGAGATTAGAAAGGTCTTCCTGGGCGATATCTCTAGATTTGAACATGGCCAATTTCCAGAAATTTTGGCCGAATGGCAGAGAAGAGATATGCTTAATGGAAAAATGGTCACTTGGATGAAACAGAGTGGAGAGGTAATATGCGGGAGATGTTTGGGACCTGACTCTGATGGTCTTCTTTCGATAATGGATGATTTAGGCAACTATCAGATGGTCATTTCCGGAGATGTTCTTCTCCACGTTGAGGAAACTGGATTTTAACGTAAGCTCAGGAGTTATTTAGTAGCGATAATATTCAGGTTTATAGGGCCCATTGATTGGTACTCCTATATAATCAGCTTGTTCCTGGTTAAGTTGAGTAAGTACTGCACCAATTTTGCTGAGATGAAGTCTTGCCACCATTTCGTCAAGTTCTTTCGGCAGAAAATACACCTTCCGCTCATATTTTTCTGAGTTCTGCCAAAGTTCTATCTGGGCCAGGACCTGGTTGGAGAATGAATTACTCATAACAAAACTTGGATGACCTGTGGCGCAACCGAGATTGACGAGTCGTCCTTCGGCGAGGATTATGATTTTTTTGCCGTCTGGGAAAATGATGTGATCAACTTGTGGTTTTATGTTTTCCCACGGTAAATCACGAATGCCAGCAATATCAATCTCCGAGTCAAAGTGTCCAATATTGCAAACTATAGATTCATTAGGCATTTTTTCCATATGTGCCCTGGTGATGACTCTCAGATTGCCAGTGCACGTTACAAAAATATTACCATAAACGGCTGCCTCGTCCATCGTCACGACTTTGTAGCCTTCCATTGCCGCTTGAAGTGCGCAGATTGGATCGATCTCGGTGACAAATACCGAGGCGCCCATACCGCGCAGGGCTTGGGCACAGCCCTTGCCTACATCCCCATAACCAACTACAACCGCTGTCGAACTTTGATTTAGTCACTGAATCATTAACATTGATAGCCGGGCATTTTAGTCGCCCATCTTTTGCCATTTCATTGAGACGATGGACACCAGTGGTTGTTTCTTCACTGATTCCACGGATGTTTTTGAGTTCTGTGGTGTATTTCTCATGCATGACAAGAGTGAGGTCACCCCCATCGTCGAGAATCATATTTGGCCGCCAGTTGTCTGGGCCGAAAATTGTCTGGTCAATACACCACCAGAAATCTTCCTCATTCTCACCTTTCCAGGCAAATGTTGGGATGCCGGCTGCAGCCATCGCGGCGGCCGCGTGATCCTGTGTCGAAAAAATATTACAGCTAGACCAACGGATTTCTGCGCCGAGCGCTGTGAGTGTTTCCATGAGTACAGCAGTCTGGATAGTCATATGCAGACAACCACCTATTCGTGCTCCTTTCAATGGTTGTTTGTCTGCATATTCCTTACGCAGTGCCATAAGACCAGGCATCTCTGTTTCGGCAATTTGGATCTCTTTTCGTCCCCAACTTGCAAGGGAGATATCAGCGACTTTAAAATCATCATGTTGAGTAGTCATGTTGTACCTGAGTATTTAAAATTTAGATTTTTGTTGTAAGGAATTACGGGATATTCTTAGAGTTTTGCTGTATCCCGGAGAATGTCTGCTTTATCAGTTCGTTCCCATGTAAAATTCTGCTCTTCTCTGCCAAAGTGGCCATAAGCCGCAGTAGCTCTATAAATGGGCCGTAAAAGATCGAGTTGCTGGACAATGGCTTTAGGCCGAAGGTCAAATATTTCAAGAATAAGATCACGGATTGAATCATCGGAAATTTTACCTGTGCCGAAGCTGTTGACATTTACCGATACAGGAGTGGAGATGCCGATGGCATATGCTACCTGGACTTCAATTTCTGTCGCGATGCCTGCGGCTACAATATTCTTGGCAACATAGCGACCCATATAGGATGAAGAACGGTCTACCTTGGAAGGATCTTTGCCAGAAAAAGCGCCTCCTCCATGGGAACCCTTGCCACCATAGGTGTCGACGATAATCTTACGGCCAGTAACTCCACAGTCTCCAACGGGACCGCCGATGACAAAACGGCCGGTTGGATTAATGAAATATTTTGTTTTTGAATCAAGCATTGCTAATGGAAGAATAGGCTTGATGATTTCTTCCATGACCCCTTCTTTGAGGTTCTGGTAGGTTACGCTTTCATCATGTTGAGTGGATAGAACAACTGCTTCTATTCTCAGTGGTTGGCCGTCTACATATTCTATGGTGACTTGACTTTTTGCGTCTGGACGTAACCATGGAAGGATTCCTGATTTACGCACTTCCGCCTGTCTTTTCATGAGTCGATGAGCAAATGTGATGGGCATGGGCATAAGAACTTCGGTTTCATTACAGGCATATCCGAACATGAGCCCTTGGTCGCCTGCGCCTTGGTCAAGATCAAGCCCTTTTCCCTCATCAACTCCCTGGGCGATATCTGCCGATTGTTTATCGATTGAAGTGAGAACTGCACAAGACTGCCAGTCAAAACCCATGTCGGAAGAATTGTAACCGATTTCCCGGATAGTCTGGCGGACGACATCTGGCATATCCACCCAGGCTGATGTAGTAATTTCTCCCGCAATTATCGCCATGCCGGTAGTAACCATGGTTTCACAGGCTACACGTGCAGCAGAGTCCTGAGTGAGTATGGAGTCCAGTATGGCATCAGAGATCTGGTCCGCAACTTTGTCTGGATGTCCCTCTGAAACTGATTCTGAAGTAAAAATATAATTAGACATGTGAAATCTCCAAATTGAGTTGATAAGGTGAGTTTTGGCGATACAATGAAAAACTTCTGCCTTTATAAACCCTTGTGCGAAGTTGTGGTGTACACGAGATAGAACAATAGAATGTTCTCACACCAAGGAATATATTTCAGCTAGCAAAAAATCAGAACTTCGTATTTTATATCAAAATCATGACAAAAGCTTGACAAAAATTTGAAACAGCTTTCTCGGTGAACACGATTGTTCAAAAATGATTGTGCTTCAAATCTGGCAAGGTGCAATGGTTTTGTTGTTTCGGAATAGAAACTCAATGAAAAAGATACATGGACCTTGACTTGAACTATTACAGGAAGTGGTTACAATGGTTCCGCTTGCTCGATAGCATCGGGAAGTATTTACATTGTATCATTTGCTGTCACTGAAGGAAGATATGAGCAGGAACGAAGAAAAATTAAAGGAGACTCTCTGGTTAGAGATTGAAATGAATGACCATTGAAGAAGCAAAAAGAGTTTTTGAAATCGAAGAACAGGGTTTGGCTGCGGTTCGCTCACAGATTGGACTGGAATTTCTAAAAGCAGTTGAACTTGTGCTTGCCTGCCCAACCCGTCTTGTTATTACAGGTATCGGCAAATCCGGCATAATCGGTCAAAAGATTGCAGCCACTCTAAATAGTACGGGAACACCATCTTTTTTTCTGCATCCTGTCGAGGCTATGCACGGAGATCTTGGTATGGTGAGTTCCACAGATGTAGTTCTTGCAATCTCCTATTCCGGTGAAACTGTTGAATTGAATGCCCTGCTTGTAAGTCTGAAGAGGAGGGGGATTCGCATTATAGCCATGACCGGAGGGCCAAACTCCTCCCTCGCATTGGCTTCTGATGTTATCCTTGATATTGCAGTTCCACGGGAAGCATGTCCTCTTGGTTTGGCTCCAACTGCTAGTACTACTGCGACTTTGGCAATGGGTGATGCCTTGTCTGTGGTTCTATTAAACAGAAAGAAATTTCAAGCCGAAGATTTCCGCTATAACCATCCAGGCGGCAGCCTAGGAGAGCGATTGAAAGTAAAGGTTTCCGAAGTAATGCTCACAGATGAGAAAGTGCCGACAATATCTCCAAAGGCTTCGGCAAGGCTTGCTGTGCAGGTGCTCAACGAGAAAAATCTGGGTGCTGTACTCGTTATTGACAATGCGGATCACGTTGTGGGGATTATAACTGATGGGGATATGCGACGGTTTATCGTAGAGAGGGCAGGTTTCTCAGGCATTGGAGTCTCTACGCTGATGACCGCCGATCCCATTTGCATTGACCCTGATATACTTGCAGCTGACGCTTTGAGCATTATGCAGCGGCATGAAATTACAGTTCTGCCGATAGTGAATTCGGAAAAGAAACTCGTTGGTATTCTTCATCTCCACAATCTCTTGGGCAAAGGAGAATTCCGTTTTCTGCTCTAGCGATTAAGCAATATCCTGAGCCCCGATATGCATGCGCTTTCGAATCGCACCGCTGAATTATTCGGGATTGCTATGGAAGGCCCAGTTTTTTGTCGACTCTGAATAGCTATAGTACATGACCAGCTTCAAAGGACGTCCCCTGCCTTCTTCCGTACACTGAAGCTTGAAGATCAGTTTGTCTCCGGCATCTTTGATGAAGGTGATTACAGGTGAAGTGAGAGTTTCCGGTGCGGCGGCGGGATAGTTCTCGGAAAACAAGGTTTGGTAGTTGTCTTCGAGGTATTTGATCTTGTCGGCAATATACAGCTTGTCTTTGAAATCCTTGATTTTCTTGTTTGATTCTGTGAGGATTGTTTGAAATTCTTTCTCTTTTCCTGCTGGGCTCTTGTTAATTGCCTCTATTACGAGCAAGAGATTTTTCTCAGCTTCGATCCAGTTTTCTTCCTTGACAAGCCTGTCCACTTCCTGGCGGTCTCTGATGATCGAGGCCTGAAGCATAATGCGGGTGAGTTTCTCCCTGTTCTGCTCTAAATCTTGAGGGTTGAGCAGGCCTTGGTTATCCATGAGAATTTTGCTGGCTTTGGCATATTTCTTTATGGCCTCGTCCCACTGACCGTCAGTAAAAGCAGTTTTGCCTTCATTGATGGTTGAATAGAGTTCGGCTTTGATAATGTCCCCTTGTAGCGAACTGAGTTCTTGAGTTTCGGATTGGTCCAACTTTGCACCGAGGGCCATGGCATTCTGAAAGTGCATAAAAGCTCCTGTCCAATCAGAACCAGCGAAGAGTTCGTCACCCTTCTGCTTGAGCAGCAGGAAAATACATTTATCGAGCTGCGGCCTGATCTCAGCGCTCAAGTTCTGTTGATTCTCGACGTCAAGATTTTTCATCTCCGCAAGGGCCAGTTCGAAATTCTGGCGGGCTTGTTGCCATGATTTCTGACTCATCGCTTCCTTGCCGTTCTGCATGAGCAGACGGGTCTTAGCCAATGAAAGCTTAGTTTGAAGTTCGGCAAGATATGTGCTTTCAGTCTTGTTATTTTTCTTGAGGGATTCGAGACCTTGTGTATACGCGTCAATGGCATTCTGCCATTTTGACGCCAACATAAATTTGTCGCCTTCTGCTACGATATCTTTTGATGATTTGAGAATATCTGCTGTGGCCTGCAGTACATATTTGCCGTCAAGCAGGACAAACCCGGCAAGTCCCTGACGCATCTCTTCTGAAGTAAGAATAGCATCGATCTTTTGATTGAGCTCGAATCGTGCCTGTTGTTTAAAAAAGAGCACGTCCTTGGAAAGGGCTAGAGCAGAGGTACATGATTTTGAGGCTGCCTCAAATTGTTTTGCCTCCATCTGTTGATAACATTGGTTAAAAAGTTGTTCAGCTTGAGTATATTGACTATTTTCTGAGGAGTAAAAATAGGCGAGAGGTGCTGCGATGAAAAGGATAGAACAGATAATGACCACGGGAACAACATTGAATTGGCGTTTGCTTTTTTCGGTATAGAACGTAAGACCTGAAGATTTAGTAGTTTTTTTCTCCTGAACTTTTCTGTCCTTCTTTGTCTTTTCCAGGACCTTGGCACCGTTTTTGGCTTTTTCACCATCGGCCTGAACCCAATCGCCAAGAAGATCTTTGGACTGTTCTGTTCGACGGATATCGTCATGAATTTTGGGGTAGTCGCTTACCAACTCCTCTACCGCAATATATTTTTCCAGGGCCTTGCCGGGAAGCCCTTGGTGTTCAAAGGATTCTCCCTGTGAATAAATTTGTCGTGCTTCGGTGAAGACCGTTTCGATTCTCGCTGCGAGTTCTTCTTTACCTTCAAAATCTGTCTCTGCAGGGAGATCTTTGAGGATACCTTTGAGTTGAAGAAAACGTTTTTGTCGAGACAGGAGCCAGATAGTTTCAACGTCAATGACAGGTTCTTTACTCGAACCTTCTGGAGCAAGCGGAGAAGCTTCTTCAGTTTTTCGGGCCTTTTTTTCTTCCTGTTCGATTCCAAGAAAATCAAAATCTGAAGTGAAGTCGGAGTCTTCTAACGTATCTATTTGAATCTCTTGAGTGATTGATGAAGAGAGTGATGATGTGTCGGGCTGTCTTTGAAGAGATTCCTGGCCCTTGAGTTCAGCAAAAGGGAGTTTGTCTGTGTTTTCTCGATACCAGAGGGCCGCTTCTTCGTTAAAAGTGTTTTCTTTTGAATAGATTTCCCCTGCAATCATCTTCCCTATAAAATAAATAAGATCAGAAAGCGATCGATCATGCTCCCAGAAATCACCGAGACAGATTGCAGCTGGATCAAAGTCGGGATGAAAGAGCGGAGTTTTGGGCTTGCAACTCGGCGGGAAGTGTGGAAAACCAAAGGGAATGGTTATAGTTATAATATGGTTTGAGGTTTGTTGAATCTTGCCGGTCTCATCTTTGTAGACTCCGGTAAGAGTATAGCGGACTTCATACTGGTCAGGGGGGTCACCTTTGATCGGGGTGACCACAATAGAGGGATGCTGTGCAAAAGCCTCTCGGACTTCTTGGAAAATGTCTGCAAGCTGCTGTGTCTCTAAGCCCATAAAAAATCCCGGCTGAAAATAAAGGTTAAACGACGATTTCCGTGTCTATTATAACAACATCTTTGGGTAACTCAAAAAAAATCGTATGAATTTGAAATATAGGAAAAAAATACCTTCGCTCTTGCGAAGGTTCAGGCCTGCTGTATTGAGGGGCACTTGGCCAAATAACCTTCGGGCTGATCTCAAATGTGTTTTGACGATATCAGTTCTCCATCGATTTAACCCTGTTTATTTCTTGATATGTGGTCGATATGAAACAGTTTAAGGCAGTCTTTGAGATTGTTGAACAAAACAATTGTCCACTCTACGTGGCAGGAGAATGCCTTACTCTTTCCGATCGGGCCATTGGGTGTCCTGAAGGCAAAGAGGTGTGCCTGATATTGGTGCGTGAAATGACGGAGCTCCTTTTTGTTTTACTGAAAAAAAAATCGGTTGACGGCCAGGGTGAACAGGATCATCGACTGTATACCTGCAGTGGATGCACAGGCCTTATAAAGTTCCGTCGGGTGCGAAATTCCGTCCCGGTATCAACAACAAAAGGCCCTGCTGCTCAGATACGATCTATAGCAAGTCTCCTCAAGGGTCGGAAGATCGACAGCCCCTTTCTTCGAGTTTTGCCTGAGAGCGTGCTTGAGAACTTTTTTAAAGCGTGTAATGAGGTGGTCATTGAAGAGAGGGGCATCCTGATTCACAAAGGAGAACCTAACCACAATCTGTATATTATCCTAGAAGGCATCCTCCTTGTAGAGGATACCCACGTTATAATTGCCACTCTCGGAGAGGGTGAGATCTGCGGTGAAATGAGCTATCTGGGCTCTGGTGTGGCTGGTTTGACAGTGAGAGCGAAACAGGAGAGCGTGGTGCTGGCCATTCATGGTGAGGACTTCAGTCGACTACTTGGCTCAATAGCCTCGGTTCAGGTGTTCATGGCCCAACTTCTTGCCTCGAGACTGCAGAAAACTAATGCAGCCCGAGCAAAAGAGTTTGAATCATGCATGTCTGGAAAGCTGGACGAGGTTGTCCCTGCTGAACTTTTCCAAATATTCCATATGCATCAGAAGACTGGCGTTTTGACATTCCACTTGCAGGAGGGCGAAGGTAAAGTCTCTTTCCGGGAAGGTTGTATTATCAATGCGCACTATGGCAAGAAGGTGCATCAGGATGCAATATTTGCTATTCTTGCTGAAAAACAAGGGGCTTACAGATTTACAGCTGGTTTGACACCTCAAGAAATGAAAGCAGCAGAAATTGGCGATTTCATGATGCTTTTGATGGAAGGTGTAAAAAGAATAGATGAAGAGCAGACTGTCTGAAAAATAGCTTGAATCAGCACCGGTTTATTGTGAAAGGCTGTAATTCCAGAATTTCCAGAAAACTGTCTACATGAAAAGCTGCCCGCAGGTCTTTATTCCTGAAAGCGATGAAAGGAACACCGCAACCGGCTGCATGTTCCTGATCAATGATAGAATCGCCGATATAGATAGCTTCTTCTGACTGGCATGCAAAGTGTTCAAGAATTTCTTCGAGCGCATCGGGGGCGGGTTTGGGTCTCCTGGCATTCTGTGCTGTCATAACCTTGCCGAAATACTGCTCCAGATCAAATCGTTTGAGGAGCGATTCCATCGTATTGGTTCGATTGGTTGAGATGGCAAGATGATAGTGTTTACACGTACATTCAAGAAATGGACGAAGATCTTTCTCCATTTCGAGCAACTGCAGGAACGGTGTGTAATCACATGAAAGTCGATAGTGATCAACTTCTTGGAGATCCTGATCCGGGTAATGTCTGAAGATGTGGGCAATGGATGTGACTGTATTATTTATATGAACAAAATCCAATTCAGACGCACTCATTGGTGGCCGGCCGAAGTGATCGAGTAGATGATTGTAGAATTGGCAATTGGATTCTTTAGAGTCGAACATCACTCCATCGCAATCAAAGACAATAAGTTTCAGCATGTGTAACCCTGGCAGAATTGCAGAAAAATGATCGAACCTAACCAAAAATCCTTTCATTGAACCATTTCAAAGAAAAAAGCAGGAGATCCTCGTCAGTACTCTGCCCCATGGTTCGAGCAGCTTTGTTGTCAATCGAATCGTATTCTCCTCGAAGAAGAATTTCGCGCCACTCATCAAGGTTATATAAGACCAGGAGAAAAAGCTCCTTCTCGGATGTCGTTGGGATAAATCCCTGGCTAGTCTTTTCGCTGTGCACGAGAGCGGCAAAGGCATCATTGAACGCACAATATTCTGTCATCCCTTGCTCAATACTGTAACGTTCTGCAGTTTGGTAGGTGTTTTCCTCGAAACCGCGGCAGTGCTCTTCTTTCACCAGGACAAATTGTTCCTCAATCTTTCCCGATTTATCTTGTCTGGCTGCACGACCTAAGGGATAAACCCGGCAGGCACCCGGACGATGCTGATAGACTGAGCAACCATTCGGGGAGACAAATGGACAGCTGCCTCTTCCGTCATCGACCATTGTCAGATAGAGACGAGGAAAGGATTCATCCGCTTCCTGCTCGATGATGACGTATTTGTCGAGCAGAATTCTCGAATCAATACCTGTGGCTCTGCGCAGCCTCAGGATATCATAAGGGGTAAGTGCCAGATCAAGGAGTCTGCAGCACTCGGTGAAACAGCCTACGCCCTTGTGACAGGCAAAATTGAATTCTTCATTTCTATCAAGCTTGTGAACAAAACCTGGCAACTGTTCATCCTGCCATCCATCCAAGCCCATTTCAGATCTTCTTCTCAGGCATGAGGGTTAGGATAGGGCTGGCAACAAATACTGATGAGTAGGTACCGATGACAATACCAATAAGCAGAACGAGCGAGAAATCATGGATGACCGATCCCCCCATGAAAAATAATGCAAGCAGGACCAAAAGTGTCGTTGTGCCAGTGACTACAGTCCGGCTTAAAACCTCGTTCACACTGAGATTGATTACCTCGTCGAGTGGTTTTCCTTGATATTTATGGATGTTTTCACGGATACGGTCGAACACGACAACAGAGTCATTGATTGAGTAGCCTGCAAGGGTCAACAGAGCCGTCACTATGAGAAGGTTCATTTCAAGATTCAAAAGCCAGCATATACCAATGACGCAAAAGACGTCATGTAAAGTGGCGATCATTCCCGCAATGCCAAATCTGAAGTCAAACCGAACGGCGAGATAGAGGACAATTCCACTAAGAGACAGAACAATAGCAAGCAGAGCCTTGTCGCGGAGTGCCGAACTGACGGAGGAACCGATTTCTGATTGGCCCTCAAGAAAAAATTTCTGTTCAGGAAGTTCTTTGTTAAGGACAATTGTGATTTTGTCGCTGACACCCGACAGGACTTCCTCACTTTTTTTAACTTTGATAATCAGGCGGGACTCATTTTCAACTTCTTGCAGATCAATTCCCTCAAAATTGTTACGGTCAAGAGCTTTGCGGATTTCACTCAGATTGAAAGGTTTCTCGGCCTGATAGTTGAGGAGTGAACCGCCGGTAAAATCTACGCCCATATTGGCATGGCCTCTGGCAAACTGAACCATGGCAATGATGCCGATGATAGCAGTAACTCCGGAGATGATGAAAGTGATATTTTTAATCTTGAGATAGTCGAAATTTGGCTTCTCAATGAGATTCAAGTATCTGATCCTCTTAATGGGACGGAAGTGATTCAGTACATTGAACATCATTTCTGAGCATGTAAGCGATGTGAAAAGATTAAAGATAATACCCAGAGAGAGGGTGATGGCAAAACCTTTAATCGGGCCGGTACCGAACATGAAAAGAGCCACAGCTGTTATCAATGTAGTGACCTGAGAATCCATGATTGAAAGAAATGCCTTGTCAAATCCGCGGTCAATACTTGATCGGACTGATTTCCCCAGGGCCATTTCCTCCCGGATGCGCTCAAAGATCAGAACGTTTGAATCGACGGCCATCCCGATGGAGAGGACGATTCCGGCAATACCAGGGAGTGTGAGGGTTGCGTTGAGAATGGCGAGACCGGCAAAAAGGAAAAGGATGTTGAGAAATAATGCACTGTTGGCGATGACTCCAGATGTTCGATAGTAAATGAGCATGAAGCTGATAACCAGAATTGTGCCAAAGATACCTGAAGTCAATCCCTTGTTGATAGAATCCTGCCCAAGACTTGCCCCGACGGTCATATTCTGGATGATATCAACGGGTGCTGGTAAGGCTCCCACCCTGAGTACGATGGCTAGGTCAGAGGCCTCCTCATGAGTAAAGGTGCCTGAGATCTGGGCAGAGCCGCCGAGGATACGCTCGCGAATCACCGGGGCAGAGCGGACATTGTTGTCAAGTACAATAGCCATCCGCCTGCCAACGTTCTTTTCAGTGAGCTGGCCGAAAACCTTGCCGCCTCTTCCTGTAAGGTCAAGGCTGACATAGGGTTCGTTGAAGGTTCCGCCGATTCTCACCTGAGCGTCCTTGACCATCTCGCCTGTCATGAGCGTTTTGTTTTCAAGAAGCAGAGGGGTGGCCCGTTCGAGCTTGGTTTGCGGATCGACCTCTTTCTCAAAGGAGATGGTAGTATCACTGGGCAGTTGGTTCTGCAGGGCGCGATTCAGTTTTTTCAGGTCCTCTCCATCTTTCCATTGGCCAGACTTCTTCGCCTTTTCAATGAGTTCATTGAGATTGAGGCCTGCCGGTTCGGCTACGAGTTTGAATTCAAGCTGGGCTGTATCACCGATCAATTTCATGGCCCGTTTTGGATCTCTCACCCCTGGAAGCTGGATGACGATTTCATCCTCTCCCTGACGGATAATGACAGGTTCGGCAACACCGAACTGGTCAATTCTGTTGCGAATAATCTCAAGTGACTGCTCAACAGAATGTGTTTTAATGTAGTCTTTCTTTGCCTCTTTCAGGGTGAGTATAATACGGGGAAAGCTGCCTTCCTGGGACTCGATCTTTGTATCAATATCAGGGAAATCCTCCGCCACCAGTTTCTTTACCTGTTCAATGCTGCTCGTGTTGGGCAGAGTGAAGATAACTGTCTCCGGTGAGGCAGAGGGTGTTCGGATTGCACTGACAGATTGCTCGGACAGAGTGTCCTTGAGATCATTGGCGGCGAGTTCGAGAGAATTCTCCTCTGCCTTTTTCAGGTCGACCTTAAGGACAAGATGCATTCCTCCCTGGAGATCGAGACCGAGTCGCAACCCTTCGGGTGCCATATACTTTTTCCACCAATCCGGCGTCGCGGAATAGAATGAGGGGACGATTGTGACAACAGACAGGACAAGCAGAAAAACGAGCAGGCCCAGTTTGAGTTTAAGTGATGTATTCATTGATACCCCGAAGGTTTCTAAATATATGATGAGAGATCGTAGATTGTTCTGCGCCAAACCACGGGATTATACCGCAATACTTGAATCTTGCAAGGGTGGTGGGCCACCGAACAGGGGAAATATACGTTTGACTTTGCATTGATGCGAAATGATTGAAAGGGAGGCCATTGCTAGGTTGTTGTTGGCAACTGCCGTTATGTACAAGAGTGAGGAGTTGCTTAATAACTGACTGATCCATATTATAGTACTTGTGAAGAACAAGTCGGTTGGAATGGTTATTTTTCCGGTGAGATACTTTCCAGACATAGGAGCATGGTAAATCTTAAAGGTACTGAAGCAGTCGAATAGTGGAGGGCAATGCCTTGATTGATATGTAGATCTCACAGGCACATGAGTGCACATTCTCCACGACCCGTTTTGAAATGAATCCTTGGAGGATTTTTACCATGGGTGAGAATAATCTCCCCGATTACATTAACTAT
>JFJP01027035.1_pt1 | contig 45010 bp, 41 predicted proteins | sample 431651 | NCBI WGS metagenome assembly JFJP01 (sample SAMN02602958, study PRJNA72255) | Microbial mat metagenome, whole genome shotgun sequencing project. | biome: fresh water; feature: sink hole; material: water; isolation source: purple microbial (photo- and chemosynthetic) mats found in...
AAAAAAAAAAAAAAAAAAAAATATATAAAAATATTTTTATTTTCATTAATTTCAAAAAAAAAAAAAATTAGAAGTTTTTCAATTTTTTTTGTTTTGAATTTAGATAGAAATTTTTTTTCCATACTTTAATTTAATTGTTAAGATTTTTGTATAATTACAAGTTCTTTGAAATATTGGAAGAATAAAGCTTTTCCATTGCGCAAGACAATTTTTCCAATTCTTCAGTTCTTCTATTATTATTATTCAATTTCATCTATAAACGAAAAAAAAGTTCAAACACTTATAAAAAATTAAAAAACCCATTACTTTATTCAAATTATCTTGCTTTAATTTGCTCAATTCTTCTTTTTTAAAGACTTCATTCAGCCTTTTTTTCAATGTTTCGTTCTCATGAATCAGTTTATCAGATAATTTCGATAGTTCGATCACTTTTTCATTCATATTTTTGAGCTCATTACTCAAAGTTCTATAAAAAAAGTTTTCTTTCAATTTTTTTTTGATGATAAATACTTCAATTTTTGGTTTTTATCATCTATTTTATTGTTTTTTTCTTTGATTTCCTTCTGAATTTCTAACATTTTATTCTCATTTTTCTTCTCTTTTATCACGAAATCCTCCATTACTTCTTCATTTCTCAACAAACTCCCTTTGCATTTTTCTAAATCCCTCAAAATTTCTTCATTTTCCTAAGAAATCATTGTTTTTCAATAGATAAAATTTATGGAAAAAACTTCGATTAATTTGGCTTTGTCTTGATCAAAACTCATTTTTATATTATTGAACTCTATTTCATTTTCTTCTTTTTCCAGAAGAATTTGTTCATTCTATCACAAAAACATTTAAAGCTCATATTTAAGAAAGAAACCTTTTGCTTTGTTTCCAAAAAAGCTTCATAAATTTGATTCAAATCTTCAATTTTTCCACTTAATTGTTTATTTAATTTATCTTTTTGCAGGATTTCTTCTAAAAACTCCTCATTTTCCCTCTTGAGCTTCTGAAGGAGGTCTAATAAAAATTTAACTTTTTTTCTTTGTAAATAATTTAAATAAAAACCTTCTTGTTTTTTTTCTTTTCTCTCCATTTCTTCAATTTTTTCCTGATAATTTTTTCGGATTTTGTTTAATTCTCGTTCTAAATTCTCTATTGATTTCTCGTTTTTATTGATTGTTCTCTAAAAAATTTTTTAAAACCCTTTATATTTTCTTGTAATTATTACCACATAGTCCTCCAATTTAGAAGAAAGACTGTCTCTTTCTTTCTGAATTTCATTTTTATTTTTTTTCATTCTTTTTTATTTTTAAAATCAAATGAAAAAAAATTAACAAATGAAAAAAAACCCGTCAAATTTTGTCTGAAGCTCAGATTGGCATTTTTTCATTTGAAAAATTTCGCTATCTTTTTCTTTGAGTTTCAAATCGAAATTTTCGACTAATTTCTTTGTGGATGCTAATTCCCTTTGTATGCCTACAAAAAAGAAATCACTCATTTTATTCACCAGTTCTTATTATCTTACATACTCATTAATTCTGATATTTGGGTCTCCAAAGTTTTGATATTCTCATTTTTCAATTTTAATTCATGTTTTGCGTTTTGCAGCTGTTTTAAAAGACAGAAATTAATCAAATTTATAAAGACTTTTCTTTTAAAACTGTTGTTATTATTTCATCATAAAAGGGTCTTCGTTCATATTCTTGTGATTCATCGGCATCGAATGATCGTTTTAAAAACTCAAATAGTTCTTAACAAATTAATTTGATAAAATATAAATAAAGGGTGGTTTGTGGAGACCTTTCAGCATTTCAAAACCGTTTTTCCATTGGCTTTTGAGATTTGAAATTAAAGAAGACATAAAAATAGCAGTTTTTTGGGAATTTCGATTTAAAATTTGAAATTGTTAATTTTAAATTTGAGATTAAATAAATAGTTAACCAGAAATAGATAGAGAAATAAGTCAAATTATTTGAAGAGTAATAGAGGGAATTTTAAAAGTCTTTTTATTTTGACAACAAAATTTTTTTTAAAGAAAATTAAGCAAAAAAAAAAAAAAATATTAAAAAAGTTTTTTAAACAAAAAAAAAATTTCAGTCGAAAGATGGTGTTTTGTTTGATAATCATAGATCATACAAAAATTGTTTCTCATCATATATTGAATAATTCAAAAACTCATGAAAAAAATGTACTAATTTTAATACAAGTGTATTCAAAATTATAATTTAAATACCACTGCCAATAAAATCAGCGCGTCTCTCTAGCAAGGGTGAAATGGTTTTTAGATATCATATCAGGATACCAAACCTCAAAGGTGCTTGCAGTCATTTAAACTTCTAAACACAAACCCCAAAAAAAAAAAACATAAAAGATTTAAATTTTTTTTGTAAAAATTTAATTTAAATTTATAAAAAAAGATATTTTTTTTTATTAAATATTCAAAAAAAATATTTAAAAAACGGCCGCTTTTTCATTTCCCATACATTTATTTAATATATTTTGCATAAAACTCTCTAGCTCTAGCTCTGAGCTTATCAATTCATTTTTCATAAAGAATTCACCTTCCAAATATAAATTCTTCACAATTTCAAAACCTTTCGATCCATTTCATTCTCTTTTCCAAAGATCTCTAACTCTTTCAAAACAGCTTTCTTCACAATTCCTTCTCTAAATAATTACAAATACCCCTGAAATGAGTTTTTTTCACAAAAAATTGGCTCACAACATTTAGACAATTTGAAGATGTTAATGATTCAATCAATAAACTTCAAAGACACATTATTTAATATCTCCAATATGTAGCCACCCCCTTCATCTAAAACCTCCTTTGTTCATCTGCTAGTCTGACACAGAAATCACAAAGGCTCCTGTTTTTTGATTCCGTTTGTCCATACCCTTCAAAAATAGGACACACATTAGCAATTTTTAGAAAATTAAGCGAAACTTCTGACATGACAAATACCTTTCTTCCAAAAGCCTGATTCATTTTCTTAAAGACCATACAGTCGTAAAGGGATGGGTCCAAGTCCCATATTTTTTAAAAGCTGTTTGTTTTAAAGCAACTGCTTTTTGAGCCAAAATTGTCTTAAACCCACTCAATTTTTCTTGTGAGTGATTTTCATAGCTTCAAAGAATTTATTGTATAATTTTGGCACACTGGCAAAGATTGTGGGGTGTAAAGCCTGTAAATAATCTTTTAATTTCAAAACAGGAAATTTTAGTAAAAATTCGAAATGTTGTTCAATAAAAAATTAATTTTATTTTTTCGAAAACTAAAACGAATGTTTTGTGAAATTTCAAATTACAAGACCAATTTAAAAATATTAATTTTTTCACTTAAAATCAGTTTTTTTAGAAAAATGCTTATTTTCTTATAATAATTCCTTCTATTCCTTCAACTCACAAATCAGTGCGGTTCCTCTCTTGACCCAATGTTCTTCCTCCACATCGCTCCACATCTCGATATTCATCACGAAATTTGTGCTATGTCCTGTGGTCGACAGCACCCCCTTCCTTTCCACTGTCCTATACACTGGACAATTATACCCTTTGTTTTCTTCAATCTTCCCTATCTCCTGTGGCCTCAACAACACAACAGGTGCTTCTACAAATAAAACCTTATTATTGGCTTCCTCTAGTCTCTGTTTTTCATAATCCCATTTAGCTCCTTCTAAATAAAGTCCAAAAATATAGTTCCCATCAATAGGTTCTTTGTATTTTTTCCTCTGAATTTCATTAGATTCACCTTTAAAATCGAATTCAAACGCCAGATTATCAATGGCAATGGTATGTTTCCTTGCGTAATTCTGAAGAATCCCTGTCAAAAAGCTCTGTGTAAAGAAGAATCCACTGAGCCAATAGACCACAGGCGGTCCTGAATCGATCCATTTCTGGAAAAACTTCAATCTTTTCACTAAATCCTCAATAAAACTAGCTAAATGTCTTAAGGTGGGATAGGACTTATTCCTCCAAAGTTCAGGAACCAAACCTTTTAACAAGGAATCACATACCTTATCCGTGCTTTCTGATAGTCCGATCAATCCTTTTAACGCTTGATCAATCTCTTTCAAAGAATCCACAATGACTTTTATCAGAGAATTAAATCGAACAAGTTCTTGTAAAAGCACAGAATTCAATGAATTTTTACCAGAAATCGGGTATTTCACAGCCGCAATTTCCATATCGAATTTTTTAGGCATTTTTTCCATAATTTCATTAATAATCACAGCAAGTGAAGTTTCCGAGTTTTCACTATGAATCTTATCAGATTTTCCTCCAAAAGCCAATAAAAGACTAGTATAAAGCTCATTAGTTTCGTTGATGTCTTTTGTGATTTGTGCATTTGGGTGAAAACCAAATAATTGTGGATTTGTATTCGAAGGCATTTTTTCAATAAATTGCAAATATTGTTCATAAGTATTAGATGAAATTGGCAAGGAATAATCATTTAATCCGCAGAAACTGAAGTCTTTTGTGAATATTTTCTCAGCAAAGAACTCCTTCATCAAGGCATGTATCAATCTCCGATCTCTATCATCAGTTATTCTCCCTCCATAATTGCATTCTCCGATCAGATAATTCAAAGCTTTATAAGGTATTTCCTCATAATTTGCAACGAAAACCTGAAAAAATTTTTTAAAAATAATAAATAAAAAAAATAAATACCTGGACTTGTTTCGCTGAAATCTTCAAATCATTCTGATTAAATTCATAAAGGATATTCCATCCCAAAGGCCCATACGTTCTCCTCTCTTGTATAACCGCGTGGAAAAAGCATAGTCCGAACAAAAGACCTTTGAAATTCTTGGGTTTCGCATGATTATCAAAGAAATTCCTATCAGAAATCAGTTCGTTCATATAGGAAACCTTCATATTTGATTTTAGTCCTTTAGGAGGTTCATTAGTCATTTTTATGCTATTTTGAAGGATTCCTATGGGGAATTCCTTTGAAGAAAACGTTGTCAGCCATAATCTAAAGGACGGATGGAGTTTTTCCCTTCCTATTTTGCTTTCAATTTCTTCACAAATTTTCTCTAAATTAGGCATCCAACTGGGTGCTAAATGGCAATTCTGAAGTAGAACCCAGTTGCCTAGTTTCTTCGCATCTTCTATGGCTTTTTCCGCATGGATTCCTTGGCCTTGACCTAAAGAAATGGACTTCAAAGGCTTGCTTTTTGCTTCTGCGAAGTTCTGAAGAATATTCAGAGGGTCAGTGCCTGGCAAAAGAAAAACTAATGGACTTATTGATGAGGAATCGTTAAAGGAGAGGTTTATATCAAAAGTGATGGGGGAAACATATTTATCAGAGAGTTCTTTACTAATGAAGTCACGGACTGCGAAGATCACTTTATCAGGACGAAGTATCTTAAGAAGACACAGACGTGATAATGAGGAAATATCTTTGAAAGGCTCAGGGAATTTAGCTTTGTGGACTTCTGGGGATTGAATAATTTCATTCCATTCTTCGGGGAATTTTTGGAGACTTTCGTTTAATAATGAGAATTTTTTAGAGATTTTCATCAGTTTGTTGAGTTTTGTCCAGGTTTCTGTAGAAATGAAGGAATTAGCTGGATTTTCTGGTAAATCTTTATCGGGGATTGAAGAAAGAGGGGTTATAAAGAACTCATATTCTATAGAATCGAGGTATTTTTTGTTCTTAAGAAGCTGGATTAACACGATAAATGAGAATAAAAGCTTGTCTTTCTCATATAATGAACGAGAAACGTTGCAATAAATTGAATATGTAAAGGCTTCTATTATGTTATCGACTCGTTGTTTCAAGAAAGATGAACGCTCAGATTTATCAAAGGATTCAAGGAAAAGCTGGATGAACCAGGAGAGAGAGTATTGGTACATTGATTCTATTTGACCCATGCTGATCACGGAGAAGAAGAGCACTGTTGAATGGATTGCAATTGGCTTGTAACCGATACGGGCTTCTTCGATTTTCAGCTCAGTGATCTGTAGGAGAAAAAATTTAGGTAAATATTTTTTTTCAAATTTAAAACAAATTAAAAGATAATTTTCTTTAAAAAATTCAAAAATAAGATGAAATTCAAATGAAAATAAAAAAACCTCTGCCGCTTTTTGTTTCTCCTCGATCTCATTCGCCAAAATTTTGCTTTTGGTCAGAATATCCAGCGTGTTCTCATCATCCAGGATATTCCCTTCCCTATTCAACACCTCCAATATTTGTTTCTCAATCCCGCTAAGTTTCTTCTTGTTCTCATGATCCTGTATAATCAATTTAGTCCTCTGTTCTTCCAGCTCTGGTTTTTCCTTTGTAACAGCCACTTCCAACAATTGATCTTCAAGTCCTTCCCTTGTGATCATAAAATTAACCAAAGTGATCTTTGTAGAGATTTCAGGAATATAATTGGGATTCCTCAATTTGCTAGTGATAAACAACCTGAAATTCTTCGCATATTCCACTATATTCTCCCCAATCTTTATAGATAAAACCCCTTGATTCTTGAAAAACTGCTTCGAAAGCAAAGGATCCAAAATCGAGTCCAGTTCTTCCAAAGCATTTTCTATCAATAAAGAGTAACCAAATTGCAAAGAATTCTCTAAATTCCTTGCAAAATCGGTATCAGTCTGTTTCACCACAATCAGTTTATTCTCAATTTCATTGTTCTTTATCCATTTGTTTGCCTGATTCTGCGGGTCTATCAACAAAGGCCATCTATTGGATTCTGCGATTATCATGCCGTTTTCTCTTGAGAACCCATCACTAGGCAACCCGTTCATAACCCATTTCTTTATTTGCATGGCTTCCCCCAAAGAATTCTCTAAAGAAAACCCTTCAGAAACCAAAATCTTGTTATTCTTGATAAACTCCACCCATTCTTTCAAAGTCTGAACCCTATAATTCAAGCTGAAGCAGCCTAAATAACTAATGATTCCAGAGCTTATCAACACATCTCCATGGATAAATTTCATTGATTCTTCCAGTTTCATTGTTAATTCATTCCAACGTGTTTTTTCACCTGATAAACTATTTATCAAAGCGTTTGCGAGAAGAATTCGTTTTTCGCAGTCAGTTATTTCACTTTCGAGGGCTTGCTGGCGTTTGTGGATCTCGGAGTAGTTTGATTCTAGGGCAGAGATTTCTTTGTTCAGACGGAAGAGCTCTGCCTGGGTTTTGAAGAGGGATTGCTGGAGCTTTTCTACTTCCTTTTTGGACTCGCGGTAACGCTCCATCTTGGGACGGACGATCTTGAGAACTTTTTCATATTCATTGAGGGCCAGAATCCATTCGCAGATACCTTTGGAAAGCGTTTTTTACATTATATTTGAATCAAATGATGTTAAAATAAAATAAAAATTAAAAAATTAAATTAGATAAAAAAATTAAAAAATTGTAATAAACACATAAAAAAATTAAAAAATTTAAAATATGGTAAAAATATTTTAAAACTAAAACTTTAAAACTGTGCTCATAAAAAAAAACTGACCTTTAGCAGCGCTACTGGCCTTCTCCACTCTCTTGGGATTAAAATCTGCAGTTCTTGACACATACCTTTCCCTGATCTTTTTCATCGCTTCTTCATCAATATTATTTTTATCAAAACTTATCATATTCTTCAGGAAATCCTTCTCATTTAGTAATTTCTTCGAAGTTTCCCAATAGCTCGGTATCTTATCCTTCGGGTTCTTCGCAAAAGGAGCGGGTATTGGTCCCAGCTTATAAAGCACACAAAGTGCTTCAAACACTAATCTTACAGTTTCAGGTGGTTTGAGCATAGATTTTAGTAGATTTATATCATTAGCATCCAATGTATTCAATGCATCTTCGGCCTGTTTCAGCTTAGGTTTTGCTTTGGAAAGGTCTTTTTCACATTCTTCATTGATAATTTCTGCTTCTTTGACCCTTTCATTAACCATAGCCTCTTCCTGTTCGACCTTTAGCTTAGTAGGCTCCATAGCAAGTGCTTGTTGTTTGATTTCTTCGGCGATTTGTGTGGTTTCTTTATTCATTTGTATCAGAATAGGCTTTTTTTCTTTAAGTTGAAGCTCTAAAATCTTCACTTTTTCTGCAGTAATTAGCAGTTTTTGAACTCCTGTCTTATAGTTCTGAATAGAATTCTCGATCTTATTCTTCTGTTTTCCCATTAAACCCTTATAAAGCTTTATCAGTTCCAAAAATGAACTTGGAGTCACATAATTAAATCTCCCTTCACATTCATAGTATTGCTTCGAATTCCGCATAATAGTCTCATGGAAAAACTTGCAAGATTTCACTAAATTCCTTTGTAAATCTTGACTCAGAAATAAATCCTGGAAGGAATTCTCAGCAACATGTTCCAAAGCTTCATTAGGCCATTGCTTAAACATGATAATATTTGTGCAATTCACAATACTGGGGAAATTCCTGATCCTGTTTCTTAAAGTATCGCCTACTGGACTCATTATCAGTACAATATGCAGATGTTTCTTCACAGTTTCTATGAAGAAATCATAGCTTTGTGCGTTATTCGTAGATTCCGCTACTTCTAACACCCCGTTTCTTTTGGCATTGCTTCGAATTTTATCCAATAAAGGCATGAAATCTTCTTCTTGAAAGACCCCAGGCACATCAGCAGTATTCAATATATTGTTGAGATCTTCTAAAATAAAGCTATATTTCAAATGGGTTTCTGAAAGCATTAACACAACATCTTTACAATCAGCACCTGCTCGACTCATGATCTTTATCAAATCTTGCTTCCATTGTTCCCAGTTATAATACTTTGTCAATTCTATTTGAAACATCTCGAAATCACGGATAGAACTCGCTAGTTTTGTTAAAGATTGTCGTCCAGTACCCCCTAAACCAATCAAAACAGCATGTCCTCCTGCCATTTTCAAAATTCTTAAGATTCGCAGAATGTGATCAATCGCGAACTCAAATAAAACTAAAGGCATTGGCTTCTTCGAATTCGTGTTGTAATCGTCAAGAAATGAGTCCAAAACCATTTCAAGCTTCTTGGTATTGAGAATTTCATTATAAGCACGGTCATTAGCAATAACTTCTTCACCTAAACAGTCACTGAACCGAATTTCTTTGAGAATTGCAGGTTTTTCGAAGACTAGTCCTGGATTATACACATCTTTCATCACCATTTTCAGATCTTCCTTCATGCGGACTCTGACCACTGTTGTTAATATATTGAAGAAAATCATTTCATCGTCTTCAGTGGATAATCGATCGAAGAAAACCTTGCAGAATTCATGTATACAGAGTCTTACGATCTTATTGCCATTATTCGCTTCTTTTTTATTTATAATCTGAATCCCTTGTATAGTCCTTGCGAGATCCCTCAAATTAAACAAATAATGTGGTTTGCTTGGAACGGCCTTCAAATTCGCATTCACCTTCAAATAAAGATCAATCGCAGCGTCCACTGCCAAATTAAACACATTATGCAGCTCAAAATCAATGCTTTTTTTGTTTAAAAACCAGCCCATTAAATTCGAAAAAATACGTTTTAACCCTTTTTCATCAGCTTCTGAACACCCTAGCGTTAGAAAATGTCGAATAAATCTCGCAGATAAGACGCCTCGACCTCCTCCTGGGGGTCCCATCGCAGTGATAAGTTGTGTATCAATTATCTCAATGAATTTGCGTTCCTGATTATACAGTCCTTTCTGATCAAGAAGCTGTCTCAAAAGCTCAATAGGAGGCTGAGCACCATATTTATCATACGTCGGCATGTTCAAATCATCAATAAAAACAAGGCATTTCATGCCAAAAGATGGTCCATAAACATTTTTCCTTCTTTTTTCCAGTTTTGAATTGATTATTTCGAAGGTTTTATTCGCAGTGGTTTTCGCTGAGAAACTCATAGGAATCAAAAGGAAATGATTGACGTTTATTTGTTTCAAATGAGTATTAATATATAATGATTTACCAGTACCTGTAGGTCCGATTAAGAGAAATGGGATTTCATTTTCAATAGCCATTTGTAATAAATAACGAATTCTTAAGGATTCTGCAGTTGGTATCAGGATTTCATGGTATTGTTTCGTGCTGGGGATATTCAGCTCAGTTTTATCAAGGGAGTCTTTCCAAGATTTCCATTTGTAGTCCTCTAAGAAGAAATCGTAGATAATACCCCCCCCGATCTCTGGTGGTATTGAGATTTTATCGAATTTAATGATACGATCCTTCTTAGTATCACATTTAATGGAGTCTTGAATCAGTTTCCTTAAGAATTTATTGAAGATTTGTCGCGAAGTTTCATCAATAGAGCCTCCAATACTCCACATTAAACTAAAAAGAAACATCATATCAATTCTTGGTACAATATCCTCAATCCTGAGTTTATTGAAGATTTCTTTGTTAAGAAACCCACTGGAGATCAAAAGAACCTTTAATAACCTCATCAAAGCTATCACGCAACAGCCTTCTGGAATCATTTGAAATTCTAGACACTTCGACTTCACGAAGTCCAGGCATTTCTGCACCATGGCATCAAATAACTCCTCTATATGTTTTATGATTTGACTATCGAAATTTGCAGAAATCTCTTGTAATTTCGTCTGGAAAATAGGCCACCAGCCTATTTGATCTGGTTGTAAATATACCATCCCACACCTGGAAACCGTGGCAGGCGAAGCCTGCAATAAATCTGCTACTTCAAACATCATGGTCATCAAAGAAGACATCTGTATGGTCTCTCCATTCATTAAGCATAGTTTCTTATTATCATCCAGCACTGAGTTCATATTCTCAATCCAATCCGCATCCACTGGTCCATCAAATACAATAAATTGTCGATCATTCGATAGGGTTGTAGCACAACGTCTGAAGATCTCCGCAAGGACTCCTTCAGTCCATTCTTTTGAAATTGGATCTGAATAACCGTATAATTGTGAGAGATTCAAAGCTTTTGGGTTGATTATATAGTAATTCGCAGGTTTTTCTTCAGGATCTCCTAAAGTAACACATTCTTTCAAGGCAGAGGCTAGGATCTTATAACATGTTGATTTGCCGGAGAGAGTCTGGCCTACGAGCATGATGCCGTGTCTACAGTTGATCATTTCGTACAATTGCACGATTTTTTTCCTTAAGGAATTCACATTCTGAAGACTATGAGCATTAAAAGCGTGTGTAATGGCATTGTTCAAGATGAGATATTCAGGGATTTGTGGCTTCACGTTCGGGAAAAGATCAATGATGATGCCGTTGAATAGAAGGATATCCTGTGAAAGGAACTTTGGGAGATTCACATCGTTTAACGCGCGAAGAATCAAGACTTCTTCTCTTTCAAACTGATATTTTCTTTTTAATTGTGAAGCTGAAGTAAGCACTGTTTTAACGGCCCTCATGCCGTAATCATAATGTGATTGTGTTGATAAAAGTTCTGAACAAAGTCTATAGGTAGCAACGATTTTTCTCGCCAGTATTCTGGCTTCGATAAACCCATAACTATAAAGCTTTATTTCAGAGATCATAGCGTAATCAGGCACCATCATTGCCACTGGTCGGAATAAAGCCTTCAGATTATCAGGAAGTTCTGTTCTTCCTGCATAACCAGGGTTCATAGTGATAAAGATATTACAATTGGTTTTAAGCTTCAAATCAGTTCCTTCAAAGAAAAACCTCTCTTTTCCCAAGGTTTTAGCCTGTTGAATCTGTAGGATCTGCTGAGCAATTACTGATAAAACCTCAATGAAAATTCTGTTGAACTCATCAAAACAACTCCAGGCTCCTGAGGAAATCAAGCCTTTAAAGAACTTAGCCATTGAATGTATATTCAAACCTTCTGAACAATTGAATACTATGCATTGCATGGCTAAGGCCTTGGCTAAATCTTTTGTGGATTCAGTCTTTCCAGTCCCTGCAGGTCCTTCAGGAGCTCCTCCTAAATTCAACTGTAAAGCGGACATTAACGTTCTATAGCAACGGTCTGTCAAAGGAGTTATCACTAATCTTTCCGTATTCCCCAGGTATTCATAACCATAATCTATGGTAGTTGTGATCATTTTGACAATGTTTCTACAGGCTTTCGGCTCCCAATAGTAGCGTAATTGTGCGATCCATTCAAATTCCATTGAATTTTTCACATTTTCTGTGAGCAAATACTTCACGACATCTCTATTATGTACTTCATTTACGATTAAAGCCCCTAAAGTCAATAATTCTAGTGAACTTAGGCTTCCTCTTACTAATTTAACGATTTCTTCGAGATTTATCGTTGATTCTTCATAAAACTCTTGCAAAGAATTCTTCGCTAAAGAATCCTCTACTCTCGCAGTCCATTGAATCTGTGTGTTGCAAAGAGCTATCTGTCCAGGCCATTTGCGAATCCAATCAGTATGTGAAGTTTTATTGGCGTTCAAGTCGATTAAACTATCCTCCATGACCTTCTGCAAAGCATTTCGCATTTCTTCTTCTACCCTTAATAACCATTTCTCCACATTGGATTTATAGTCTTTTGGTGATATTTTTTCCACAAAATTTATCTCTTCTTTCTCCAAAGACCTCATACCCAATATATCTGAATACGAATTAAAGATCAATTCATTGATTCCTTCAAAGCATTTCTTTAAATGCGGCTGCACAAGCAAAGGATCCCTGGTTTCAGCCAAGATATTGATCAAATCCTCATTAGAAAGGAAGAAAAACCTTGGGAATTCTAGCCGTTTTTCTTCTAGATGTTGTTCAAGCCCCTTTTCAATTTCTTCGATAAGCTTCATGCATTGTTTCAAAGTTTCGTGAAGATTGGGAATTTGCTCAAGATTCACAACCAAAGGGTCGTTTTCCACAAAACGCATGGTCTCAATCCATGCTAAATTCACTTTCCCGAACTTTTCGGCTTCTATTGCTAAATTCTTATTAATGTCTTCGAAGTTGAAAATAGGCTCTAAATACAGGTATTTACTTTGGACTTCGATCCAGATTTCTAATATATCTTGTATATAAAGCATCAGTTTCTCCCATTTAATTGCTCTTTCCTCCATGAATTTCACATTAGGGTTGCTTCGTATAGTCTGGGCTTTTATCGTATGATCATCCAGAAGCAGCTGAATATCTTCAATAGAACTGCCTTGAAAAATGCTGATACCCCGATTTTTCCATTTTATCAGGCCGAAATTCAAATTTTGCCATTCTTTTTCCATTTTTTCCAGCATATTCTCCAATTTGAATTCTTTTGAAGCCGTTTCGGAAATTTCTTCGATTTCCACAAGGTATTTTTCAACTCCTTTCATAAGGATTTCCTTCAAAGAGCCTTCTTTTGAATTAAATGAGATACTCATCACATTATTAATGATTTCCCAATGTCTTTCCTTTAAGCCTTTATTCGAAAGGATTTCAATACTCGGTAGATTTTTCCCCATATTCTCAATATCTTCTTTGAATTCCGTAAGAATGCGCATTGTCAGCGAGTTTTGATCAAAAGAATTATTCAATTTCTGAGCAATTCGCTTACTCTGCTTCAAATTATTTTCAATATCCCCTGGGTCAAGACATTTCACAGGACTGGTCATCCAGTTTTTCTTTTTGTCAAGGAAACTTCCCAAAGACTTCCAAAGGTCTGAATGTGGCTGTATAAGGTTTTGCAAAGATTGGAATTTATCATAATTGGAATTATATCCGAAAAGCTTCACTTCCTGATCAATAATATCTAACATTTGTTTATTAAGATCCTGAAGAATATCTTCAAATTTCTCTATATCCTGGATATATGTGCGATATTTTGAATATTCAGTGAATTCTCGAACAGTTTTTATATCTTCACAATGGGTTTCGAGTCTTAGTTCAAAATCTCTTCTTTGATGTTTCAACGATTCTTCGAGCCGAATCCTCTCAATATGATGTTTTTCTTCATTGGACTTCAGTTCTTTATCAAGATTCACTGGCCATTCAAACAATTCCTTTGTTAAGCCCAGCACGTTTTCTGAACAAATATGGTCCAGTTTTAATAGATAAACAAACTTTTGGAAGTTTTCATTGGTATTTTGCTTTATAATTATGCGATCAGCTGTGAGATCGTAAAGGTATTTCTCCATAGCTTCGACTTCTTCAGCTTTTATCGTGCTTTTCCTGATAAAGGAGACTATCGAAGAATACTTATCACATAGTTTCTTCATTGAAGAAATCACAGTGTTTTCTAAATGGCTGAGGACTCTAAATCTTTGATCTTCGATCATTTTCAAAAGGGCTTCTTTCACTTTGAAACAAGAAACATCGAATAAAGTGAAATAGATGTTATTTGGGAGTTTATGCCAAAGGGTTTCGAATTTATTAAAGGCAAGGACATAAGCTTTATATTCCTCAAGTTTTATGGTCTTTTTATTCAGAAATACGTCGATTTCTTTTATCACATTTTTATCAATAAAAGGCTTGAACTGTTGAAAAACCTGAAAACCTTGAGAACATTCCTTGTATAAACTTGAAATATGGCTCACGATTCTATTGCAGGAATTCAAGAACATTTTCTCATTGAAATTCGCTATTTTCAGTCCTAGCTTCTCCTTTATTTCTTTTTCATTGAGCTTTTCACCTTCAAAAATCGACGCTTTTTTCTTCTTATCTTTTTCCTTTAACTTCAAAAAACTGCAGAATCTTGAATAAATAGTATCATGATCTAATGTCATAAAGTTGTTTTCTGCTTGAAACGCATGTCTTCTATTCTCATTTCCCTGTGTCTTCTCTTCAGAAACCTCGATTTCCATAGTCCTTGGATGTGTGAAACTGTCGAAACTATTAAGAATATTCTTGATAAATCCAATGAATTCTTGCTTAATATATTCTTCTTTCTCATCGAAACAAAGGCCTTCATCATTGATATTCATATCGATTCTTAAGAAAGGGAACATGCTATTTTGTTGGTTCATGAAGTCCAATTCAATGAATTCTATTTCTTTATCAGGTTTCACAAGAGTCAAAAGACTTTTTTCCTCTGATTTGCTGTCTAATCTTTGAAGTTTTTGCATGATGTTTGATGGTCTTCTTTTGACTTTTCTCTCCTGCGAAGTGTTCTGTGGGGTTCGATCACTGATATCTTCGTTCATGCTGTCTTGCATCTTCAAAAGACTTCGATCTTCAAGACTAGCGTTAATTTTACTATGCGAATAGTCCTCAAAACCCATATGTTGACTTTGGATCGTCTCTTTTTCTAAAGGATTGTTCATTGTGTGAAGATTCGACTCAATAGAAGTCCTTATTATCTTATTATTTTCTTTATGCTTATTAATGATCGTAGGACTTTCTTTTTCCTCATCGTGGTGCTGGGGAATCACTTCTAAATTACTAACCATTTTAGCAGCAAAACCTTGGCCTTCTTTAAATGAACTATATGCAGGAATTGACAAAATGAACTTCTCAAATCTTTCAACAGAATTTTCAATAAGATTCCTCATTTCAAGACTCATTAATTGGCCTGCAGACTCTAAAATTAGTTTTCGAGCATCTTTGGGAAGCTTTTTCCAGCCATCTTCTTGTAATTTCAGCTGTTTATCTATAGAAAGAAGGTAGATTTTATGTGCTGGATTATCTCTGATATCCTGGAATTCGTTCATTCCCACATTCAAATAGAAGTCAAAAGGTTGATCGAAATTGCATTCTTGATCCAATTTATTTTGAAGAATGTTCTGAAAGATCTTTTCAGCTTTTTCCTTCTCCTTTTCTTCGAGCTCAGACTCGTTCATTTTCGAACTATGTGATAAAGAGCTCGCATTCATTGAATTCTCCATGAGATTCTTTCGTGAATTCGAATTAATTCGCAGATTTTCGTAATCTTTGAACCCATTATAGGTCCATTTTCCAGGTTTCTGGCCTGTTTTGCGAAGGTATTTGAACTTCCTGATGATCAGAATACAGCCTCTAAACCATACGTTCTTCAATAAGGAGATCGTTTTGGAACGATAAATGTTCTCCTGCTTCATAAAGGCTGGGATATTCAAGGTGTGGCCTAAAACTCCGAATTCTTTGAGAGTTTCAGTTTCCATCAAAAGGAATTCTTTGAAATCATCGAACCAGTTCAATAAAGAACTATTGATGATATTCATCAGAATCAACTTATTTTCTAAAAAATTTCTGCCTTTAAGAACATAATTATGCCAATCTGGGTATAACATCATGGAGAACCCTCCTTCTCTTGAAATTCTTTCAGCACTACAGAAAGTCTTTCTTGGTAAAAGCTCTATGTGAAGACGTTTTCTTTCTTCAGGACTGCGAAGAACATAGTCCATTATCGTTTGTTTCATTGCAAGGCGGTAGTTTTCGAAGATTTCTTGAAAGACTTTTCTTGCACAATCTTCGTTTCGCAACAAAGCTTCTGGGACTAAACTAAAGGCATTTACCATCCAATCCTTTTTATATTTAGAAATATCCTCTGGTCGAATAAGGTCTGAAGTGAGGTAATGACGGTAGCGTGTGAGTGAGGAAAGGACTTTTTGCTTCGTGGTGTCAGGCCAAGTGTCTGGGTTGATAAAAATATAGTTTGAGCGGCCAAGAAGCTCGGGGTCATAGTTGCCACGCATTTCATAAAGCATGCGCTGGAAGAGTTTCTGGGCTGTAACGGCAGAAGAGATCCTAAAGAAAGAAAAAAAATTGGATAAAAGGTTATTAAGAGTTAATGGGGATGATGGAAATTAATGAATATAATTGTTAAACTCGATGGGGATATATTTAGATTTATAGGGATTGATTGAGATTTAAGAAGATTAATAATGATGGAATTTTATGTATTTAATTGGATTAAATTAAGTTATTTGGGATTTAATATTTTTCTAGTTACATTTCATCAGTGTCATCTTCTATGTATTCTGGATAAAGTGTGAGAGTGATGGGTGTTCTGTTGACATCTTCAGGCTGGAAGGTAGTGCTGATTCCAGTTCTGGTGTTAGTTTATAGCCACGCAGCAAAAAAATTTAAAAAATGTTTAAGATAGAAATTTCAAGTACTTGATTTTGTTCTGGAAAGGGTTCAAATCATCTATTATGGCCAATTGTATCGGTATCTCGTATTCAGACTTCTCGATATTAGTGACTGCATTCACGCAAAAAAACAAATTAATTAATGAATTATCTCCCAAAACCCTCAACCCCTCTATTTTTATTTATATAATACTTGTTTTCTGTAGATTTATAATTTCCACCAAATGTTCTCTTTTAAGTTTCGCGCTGAATTGCATATAGGCTCCAATCCTCTGCACCGGTGAATAGTACCCCAAATCTCCGAATTTTGCATAGGTAGCAGCAATAGTCCTTTCATTCCTGTCGAATAAATCCTCATATGGCAATTCCACATCATTAAACTTGGCAAATTTGGTAAAAGTATTGAAGAATTGTTCAGGTGCTGCTGATCTACCACTGATAGGTCTCGAGTTTAATAAATTTGATTTTGGCCTTGCTTTGAACTGATATCCTTGCAGTTCTTCAGCCTTTTCATAGAACTCATCGTTTTCCTCAAAATCTTCTCTGATATCAAGTTCTTCATCCCCAAAAAGGTCCATATTTTTCTCGATTATCTGGTTCTGAATCGCATATTTCCTGCTATTTTCCTCTATTTTGGAAATTTTGCCAGAAAAAACTCGATTTCTTGCTGAAAAGGCTCGGTTATTCCCAGAATTTATCCTGTTTTGTGCTGATAAAGTCTTATTTTTACTCCCAGCCTTTTGAATATTTGCTGCAGTCATTGGTCTATGTTTATTTTCTCCTGTTCTTTTGATCAGTGGAATAACGTTTTCCTGCAATAAGGCCGAATTAGCTCTAAATTGATGAGAAAATGGAATAGTTTGTAAAGCCTGTGAAGAATTCACAGTCAAAGGTCTTTTCATTTGTGATTTCGGCCTTTTCACTTGAGATTTCAAGGATTTGTCCATATCTAGTTTGGAAAAAATTTGGATCGCTTTCGCAACATCTTCAAGGTTTTCTTCAGCAGTTTGCACATTGACAAGGTTTTCTTCAGTTCTTGTGTTTATTATTTGTGTATAAGAGGTCTTTTTGCCACCCAAAGACGAGAGAAATGTAAAAGGTTTCTCTTTCTCATAGCTCAGTTTCTGGAAAACTGCATTGGAATTCAGGTTCTTAGCCCCTAGTTCTAGCAATTCATCAGGAATATGATCCTTTTGTAATGAAAGGCCTCTGAGTAGACTTTTTTCATTTGCACTTTGTGGGCTAAATATTCAGAAAGTTTTATATAAATTAACAAAGAAAATCAACCGCTTCAAATTCTCGTTCGTTTCTTTCCAGAATTCCAGAGAAACCAAATAATTTGATTTGCCTGGATGGGCTATACGGTAATTCAAAGGGAATTCAACGATCTGATGCAGGTTTTTCTCGTTTAAAGGAGTAAAAAAAGGCTCTTTTTTTGAGTGTTGGTCTTCTTTTTCTTTGAGGTTAGGCAAAATATTGGAGTATTTTAGTGGGATTTGAGAGATTTGCAGGTTTGAAGAAAGAAAATTTTTAGAAGGAGGAGCGTTTTTTAGAGCTGAAAAAGGACGGGTGACTTTCGGCTTTTCGGAAGCTGGACGAGGCTTTTGTGACATTGTTTTGTGAATTTTAAAGTGGGGGGTTTTGTTGAATGAAAATTTAAAAAAAATTATATTTTTTTTGGTTTTGTTTGGGAAGTTATGTTTAAATTTAAATTTTTTTGTTAATTTTATAAATTTTTGGTGATTTTGGCGAAAATTTTCAAAATGTTTTCGTTTGGGAATTTGCGTTTCTTGCTGTTTTTCTCTTCATCGTCGGGTTCTACTGATTTTTCAAGAGATTTTATGGGAAAATTTTCTTTGGTAGTTTCTTGAAGGTTTTCATTATCTTTGTTAATATTTTCTTTAAAAGCTTTTTCTTTGTCATTATTTTCTTTTAAGCTTTCTTTGGGGTTTTCTTTTAAATTTTCTTTAAGTTCTTCTTCAAAATTTTCTTTTTCATTAGAAATTTCTTTTTCATCAATATTTTTATTTGTTTTTTCATTTTCCTTGAGATTTTTTTCTGAATTTTCATTGATGTTTTCATATTCATCGAGGGCTTCTTCGATGTTTTCATTTTTTTCTGTTGGATTTTCGAAGGAATCACCTTCTGGCTCCTCAGTTTCCTGCTGATTTTCCTCAGTTTTCTCAGGGATAAAAGCGTTTTCTGCATCAAATAAATTGTTTAATTTTTCATCTTCTGGCAAGGATTCACAATTTTGCACATCTTTTTTCTCTTTGATAAAAGTTATGTAATTGGCCATTTCTTCATTGAAGTCGCTACTCTTTGTAAATAAAAGAACGTGAAGAAACTTTATTCAAAATTGACTCTATACTAGGTTTGTCAGCTCAAAAAGCTCGTTTTCTTCGTAAGCGAAGGTCTCACATTCAGAATCGCTTTTAAAATCAAAGAGTCGTTTGATGTTTTCGTCATCAACTTGAAATTCACTGAATTTTTCGTCGACTACATTGTCTGATATATTGCCTTTTAAAATCTGCCTTTGAAGGATCTATGGAAATTTGAAAATGGTTAAATTTTATGAAAAATCTTGTTAAAATTTACCTTTTCCTCAAGAGTTCCTGATGTAATAAGGCGATAAATATAAACCTAAATTAAAAAAAATTAAAATATCTTATAAAAATAATTTTTTATTAAATTTTTTATAAATAAATAAATATATTACAGGCTTTCTTTGTCCATCTCTCCATATTCTACCCATAACCTGCAAATCATTGCTTGGATTCCAATCAACTTCAAATAAAATCATCCTATTCGCCCCAATTAAATTCAATCCGGTCCCTCCTGCCTTTGCACATAACAAAAACACTTGAATCCCTGAAAAAACATTATTAAATTTATCCACAAGCAACTGTCTTTTCCTAAAAATCCTAAATTTAAAATGAATTTTCTTTTAGAAAATATTACGTTGCAGGCACTTTTCCATCCAATCTTACCAATTTAAAGCCCATTTCTCTGCAAAGTTTTTCAATCATATCCAAAGTCTGTGTAAAATAGGATACGATAATGATTTTTTCGCTAGGATCCTGCAAAGATTTCACATGATTTAAGACATTGACAAGAAATTTGAACTTATGAGAACAATCCCAGCCAAACTCGTTTGTTTTCTGGAATAAATACCTTTGTAATTGTTTGGATAATTCAGAATCATCTTTTAGAAGAATGTGTGGATGGTTCAGTATTTTACGCAAGGCCATAATAAAAGGAAGAACCTCCACTGTTTTATTGTCCAAAAGTTTTCGTTGAAATGTTTTCTCTTTAATTGTGTTTCTGTTTAAATAATTAAAACATAAAAATATTAAGGGCTTACTGATAAATATGAGATTGGATGTCAGTCATACGCACAAAAATTAGGAATTCATGCTTGGGAGGAAGCATTTTTTTAAGAAGGTTTGGTTGTCTGCGAAGAATTATATTCGAAATTATTTTGCTTAATTCTTTGGATCTTTCTCTAAAAAATTAAAATTTGTAGTGATTTTCAAAAAAATTGATAAATAAATAAAAAAATACTTGCTCAAGTTAAGAATCTCCTGTGTGGCATTTTTCTTTAAGCTATCCATAATAGGGATCGAGAAAACTCTTCTAAACGTGGTCAAAGAAGGGAACAGTCCTGGGTTAACAAAGCTGACACAAGAATAGAACTCATCCAATGAATTTTGCAAAGGCGTCCCAGTTAAAATGATTCTTTTTGTGCAATTGGTTTTACTAAAGGCTTGAAATGTTTTAATATTCATGTTTTTGATTCGATGCCCTTCGTCCAAAATCATCAAATCACAATGATTAGTAAATCTCTCCACATTGATTCGAAAACTCTCATATGAAATAATCAAACATCGATAATGTGCCTCACAAAATGAATTAATAGTTTTCAAAACTTCCTCTCTAGTTCCAATGGCTACCAAAGGAATAAGTCTATTATTTCCAAGCCATTTTTTTATCTCATTTTCCCAATTCTTGATAAGTGAGACTGGAGTTATTATAAGGACTTTTTTTAAAAAAGGAGTTTCATGGCAAAAAGGATCTAGAATTATTAATTTTATTATTTTAATCACAAAATAAAATTTATACTTTGTCTGAGCAAAGTCCACACAAGAGCTATTGATTGAAGGGTTTTGCCAAGACCCATGCTATCAGCTAAAATGCAACCATTGATATTGGAGCCTTTGAAGCCACAAATGCATTGTAACATGAATTTAACGCCTTCTTGTTGATGAGGTCGCATAAGTTTTGAGAGGAAGGACTCTATATAGCATGAAAATGTGTTGAAAGTTTCTTTAGGCTCACATAGCATAAAGCAATCTAATCAGCAAATCATGAGAAATATTAGATTATTACACAAAAACCTATGGGGATCTCTGATGTTATTTGAGTTTTTGTTTGTAAATTCTTTTTTTTTAATTTGCTAAAAACAAATAAAATGAATAAAATTATAAATTTTCCATTTTAATTTATAAAATATTTACGGGTCAATTTTCGGCAATTGTATGTTTGATGCTTGGATAAAAGCTTCACCACTTTCAAATGATTCTTTTGAAAGTTGCTTGATAATTTCAACTAAGTTTACTTTCAAATAAACACATTTTATAAAAAAATTTACTATAGTAAGAAAATCCTAATGTCATAGGCTCGTCACTTTCGAGAAACTGTTGAATATTCTTGGGCTTTGATGCATCAAAGATCTGTTTGCCTTCTGAATTAAAAATCTGGCATTTATTCCCAGAAACTACCAAAACTCCTTCATCGAAAACCTTGTGTTTTTTTTTTACATCCTTTGAAAAATAAATCCTGAAATATTGCTTTTCATTTGTGATTTTGGGATTTTCATCATGTTTTTCTGTAAGTTTTTCGGATTGTGGGATGGAGTTATTGGAGGATATTGGAGGTTTAAATGCTCGGTTCAGATTCTTTTTTTGTTGGTGAAATAGCATTTTTTTAGGTTAAATGAGAGATTTTTTAAGAGGTTTAAAGTTTCCCTCGTATTTATTAAAAAGGAATTTCAAAAAAAGGTTTTAAAATTAGAGTGATTTTTTATCAAAAATAACAAATATGTTTCTTTTAACCAAAGGACAGCATAAAAATAATTAATCAATTAATTGTAAATAGACAATATTTTCAAACCGAATTAAATACTATGGGATGCACTGAATCGAAAATTAAAAGACCCAATTTAAACCCTTACTATAAAACATATTCTTCTGATGGATTTTTCTTGAGAGAAATCGAGGAAACTGACCTTGCAAATGGTAAAATTATTTAAAAACAAACAATAATCCACTAAATTTTAGAGGATTATTTTAATTTATTGAGACAATTATATGATATTCCTGTTCAAATCGATAAGGAAGAATATAAAGGTTGTTATTTTTCATGAAGAAATTGATGAAATTTTTAAAAACAAAAGCAAGACTCAAAGAATTCAAAAGCAAAATTGATCTCCATTTGATTTTAGGTTCAATTTTAATAAACAAAAAGACATTTCTTAATTTTTAACAAAGTATGGATTGACATTGATGATAATAACATTGTAGGAACAGGAACATTGATTGTCGAGAAGAAATTTTCTCATAATCTTGGAAAAGTTCATTAAAAATTAAAAATTTTCTTTGGATAACATGAACAAAAAGATTGGAAAAATTGAAGATGTGATTGTTGATAACTGCTCTGCGAACAAAGGTTTAGAAGCCAAGTTAAAATAAGATAAATTATTTGAGAAGTTCTTAAATTTTACAAAAGAATGGTTCAAGCATTAACGAGAATTGCTTTTCAAGAAGGAAAAGTCTATAAAGTTGTATTGGAAGCTAAGGAAAGGCTTATCCCAATATATGAAAAAGTGAATAATTTAAAGAAATTTTTTTTGTAAAAAATTGGTTTTTTTATATTTAGCTTCATTTCAAATGCTCAGAAAAACAAATGATTTTGTAAAATACAGGGTTTATTTTTTTTAAAATTATAGTTTTAGATATGAAAATTCTTTTGTTGAAAACTTTATTCATGAAAAAAATAAAGAAGAAAACTGAAAAAATCAATAGAAATGATGACTAAATCGAATTTATTAATGAATGGAATTAAATTTCTTAAAAATCCTTACTAGTAAATAATTAAAATTTTATTGGTTTATTTGTCTTCGCAAAGACTTGCGAAACTTCGAAAAAAAATATTGGACTTTAAAATATCTTTAAAGAATTTCGAAAAAAATATCAAGAAAAAAAAAAATTAAGTTAAAAAAAAATAAACAAAAAATGGGTAAAACACAAGAGAAGAGAGGAAATATTAAATTGTTCAATTACAGAAATTTGAGAATATTAGCAGAGGTGATATTACGTCATCATCATTGAATGTCAATTTGAATCAGAAGTCAATGCAAATCTTTTGATTATCATTAAAATCTATCATTTTTTACTATAAAATAATCAGTTCTCAATAAAGAAAAACTTAATTAAATACAATTTTTTATTAATTTAAGTATAACAACTTTTATTTCTTCATTTTCTTTCCGTCAATCCATTTGCCCATCGTCTTCATACCATTACTCAGCACCATAGTTCCTTCACCATTTTGTTTATCTTTCACCCATTCCCCAATATATTTCCTCCCATCAGGAAATTCCAAAGTTCCTTGTCCATGTCTCAAATCATTAAGATATTCCCCGTTATATTTCCTTCCATCAGGCCAGAGATACACTCCTTTGCCTTCTTTCTTATTATTCACCCATAAGCCCTCATAAATCCTTGCATCAGCCCATTTATACTTCCCTTAACAATATATTTTATTTCTCCATATATGATAAATTATTATTATAGATTGAAATATTTTTTTTCTAAAAGAAATTTCTTACCATAGCCTTCAATATTATTCTCCATGAAATCTCCTTCATAAGATGATCCATCAGCCCAACTAAAACATCCTTTTCCATGTTTCTTCCCTTCAAAGAACTGTCCTTCATATCTAGACCCATCAGGCCATTTTTCGACCCCTTTCCAACAGATTTTTTTTTTAATAAACTTCCTATATTTTAAAAGATTACCTTTTCCATGTTGTAAATCATTTTTCCAATCTCCACTATAAGTGGCCCCATCCAAATGAGTATGAACACCATAGCCGTTCGCTTTATCTTCAAGCCATTCCCCCTCATACACTTCCCCATTGGCATGGATCAATCTCCCTCTTCCGTTAGCCTTATTATTTTTGAAATAACCTTCATATTTGGACCCATCTGGCCAAATCAGAATTCCTTTTCCCGTCCGAACATCCCCAATCCTATATAAAAACTTTGATTTTGGCCTAATTTATGAGAGAAAAACAAAATACCATTCACCAAAATATTTAGCTCCATTTTCCAGATTAACGGTCCCTTTAAACTCTTTCAAATGGTTATAAGGCTCATCTTCATCATCATGGCCGTAATAGAAGGAATTAGCGACTCTTGTATTGAAGTTAAGGATAGAAGAAGAATAAGCTGAAAGTTGTTCATTGACTTTGTTCTTATAATGTTCATTCATCAAGGAATTGACTTTTTTCCTCGTGAGAAAGCCTCTGATCAAAGCTTGAATTTTCACGATCTGATCTTTGTTCCTGTCTAAGTCCGAAAGCAAGGTTTTTGTGTGATTGAACTCAAGATTTGAATTCACTTCACTGTTTGGATTGATCTGATCTTTGATGCAACCACAGTAATTGCCCATTATATAATTTCAAATATATAGATAAAAATTTTTTTCAAATTAATTAATGAAATCACTAATAATGTGGACTTTGAATTTTTTTCTTCAAATTAATTAAAGAAATCTCTAATAATATGGACTCTGAATTTCAAGAACCTAAGATAGAAATCACCTCTTTTGTTTCTTGGGAAGAATGGATCTATGTTATTGAACTTCTTTGTCCCAATATAGCCTCTTTACCAGAACTCAAAGCCACATATAACCAATCTAAAGCCAAAGAAGCCTTGCCTTATTATTATTCATTTATATTAGATTCTCTTCTCAACACCCAAGAAAAATTAAAAAATGGGTTAAAAATGCTTGATAGCATTCTTTCACGAAACTCCAAACAAAATCCCTTGTCAGTTCTTGCTACAAATCAGTTTTTAAGTCATTATCTATCCATTAAATACGATGAAAAATATTGTAATTATCAAGCCATCTTATTGGATATTATAAGAACTTCGAGCCAATTGTCTGACATTTATCAGGACTCCCATAAGATGAATAAGAGTATCAGTCAGGTTCTGGAGTCAGTTCATATGAATGAAGGTCAGTTTATAGCTGAGATTCGACATAAGGCTACACATAAACAAATGCCTTCCAAGCTATTGACTAGAAAAAGTGTTGAGTATTTGCTGGTATTTCTTTTGGAGAACTACTGGTCGAAAATTTATCAGAAAATCAAAAAGGAAATCCCGAAAGAAATAAATGTAAAGGTCTTTATAGAGAAAGACGAAGGATTTGAAGAAAATGAAAGGGTTTTTGTGATTAATAAAGAGAAAAACCTGTTTCAGAATAAAAATTTAAGGTTTTTTAAAATGAATGTTAAGACACTTGTTGCAGATTTAGCAAAAAATGAAGATTTAGAAGCGGTTGAAGAGGTTTTTCGAGATTTTAGGAGAAATCTTAATAAGAATAAATTCAAATGTGCTGTTTTTCTTGGGGAGATTATAAGGGAAATTATTAATTTCGGTGTTGGTTTGGGTGAGAATGTGAAGAAAATTGAGAGTTTGAAGGGGTTGATGGTGAGGATTATAGAGATGAAAGAGAAAAAAATGATTGGGAGATTGTTCAGATTCCCATTTATTAAATATAAGCTTTTGAGATTGATTTCGTTAAAGGAAATTAATAAGAGCTTTGGGATGATTTTGGACATTTTCTTTGAGAGATTCTATGCAAAAAACGACAGGAATATGGTGTTTATGAAGGGGTTTGAAGAGGTTTTGGAGGAAAATTGTGAAAAAAAGCAAGTTTCGACTGAGGAGATGGAGGTATTTTTGAAGGAATTTGAAGAAAAATAATTTAAAAAGGATGTTTTATTAATATTTAAGAAAGTTTTTAAAGGTTTCATTCTTCGAATAATTCTTTGATCAGAGAAAACGTAGTTTCTAAAGTTTTATGTATTTCTTTGATTTTTTCTTCTAAAGCCTAAAATTAAATACAATAAAAATTAAATATAATAGAAAATGGCGAAAAAACCAATTGTCGTTGCTCGTTTTTCTTTATCTCACTGTGAAGGAGAGATAATTCGGCATTGGCGGATTTGTTAAGGTTCAAATTTTCGAAAGGATCCACATCCTTTTCTAATGAAGAAGGCCTTTTATTCTTCTCATCATCATTTTCGGCTTCTAATTAAAAAAATTAAATGTTCAAAATTTTTTTGGAAGGAAAAAATAATTTCAATAAAAATAAACCATGATTTTTCTCGCTGTTTTCGCTGTTTCCGCTTGAAGAGCTGCTTTGACTTTCACTCTGGCTTTTCTCATCATTCTCATTGTTTTCCTTCCTTTGGGCTGATTCATCATCTTTATCAACCTTCAATGCAGTTTTTGAGTTATCATTTCCTTCATTTTTTTTCTGAAGACTCAATTCTGTTGTTTGTGGTTCAGGCATGATTTTATTCTTATTCAGCTTGTTCTTGAATTTAAATACCGCATCTTTCAATTTCGTTTGATTCACAGGGTTCTCAGCAATTTCTTCCTCTTGAACAGACAGATCATTTATTTTCTTTTCATCAACAGAGTTCTTTAAAGTTTCCTCGTTGCTGTTTTTCTCAAAAGTGATTTCTTTCGCTGTTTTCAGCAATAATGACACATCTTCCATTGCTTGCTTGTTGATTTTATCGCGTTTTTTTGCGATAGATTTCATTTGGTCTGCTATATGAGGGAATTCCTTCACCAAAATATTTTCAAAATCCTAAAGAAATAAAGTAAATTAATTTTTTTTGGATTTTACATAGCGGCTTAAGTAATAAAGTTCAGAGTCCATTTCGCAATTTACTGTGAAATCTCTAAAGCAAGAAAATAGAAAAGAGTAATCAAGAATTCAAAGAACCTCCGCCGTTTGAAAAGAATCTCGATCTCTCCGAAGTATGAGCCTGCGACCATGCTTTTGAAGATGAAGTTCTATCATAAAAAATAGTAAATCTAATAAAAACGATGCATCTGAACTTAATCATTAATACTTTCTTTGAGTCTTCTGCAACGTTTGTTGATGAAAACAGTTTGACTTTGTGTTTATCGAATTTCGACACATAGTTCACTCTTCCGCTCACCAGAAAATAAACTAAATTAAAAGAAAACTCCTTTATTTTTTCATCTATTTCGATAAATACTGGCATCAGGATTCGTGCCATATGTCCAAATATTCTCTAATCCTTTAAGAAACAAAGGCTTTAACAAAGGCACTGTCCTGACAACAAAGAACTTATCATCACAATTCTTGAAGAAAAGGATTTCAGAAATGACCTTATCGTGAACATTCATCACGATTTCATAGCGGAGATTAATGGGCAAATCATTGAAAATATTGGTTTTTTCAGCCCATGTGAATGAATTTTTCTGTGAATTGTACTCCAGCGTTTTTCTAAGTCGTTCTTTTAGTGATTTGCTAATTTTCATTTCATTGCAGAACTCGTTCATGATAGCTATTTTCTTCTGTAAGTTAGTGGCTTTGGTGTCGATGTAGGCTAGAACTGAAGAGAGAATTCCTATTGTAAAGGAATAAAACCCCACACCAAAGAGCATCCATACAATAGAAGTGATCATTTCAGCTAAAACCTATATAAGTTTAATCAGAAAATAAAGTAGATAAACTGTTGGTTTTCGCACAAATATCGCCGTAACCCACTGTAGCGAGGGTTGTAAGGGCGAAATAGATGCTGGCCATATAAAGCGAGAGATCGCTATTATCTTGCATGTTATTTCTAATATAAAATAGAGATGTATTTATGGTAAAAAAATACCGGAAAACCCAAGTGTCTGGTCCGAATTCATCTAGTTTGGCTTCATAATACCAAAGACAACCCATTAAATGAATAAGAATAGAGACAGAGAATAATAGCGTGATCAATCTCATGATACCTATCAATAAAAATCAAATTATTCCCATCAATCCCCCAAACCATCCCATTCATTTTCTCATGAAAAACTCCACGAAAAATTAACCAATTACCTGAATTAAACTCAAAATACTCCATCACAAAGGAGTCATTGGTCAGAAATCTGAACACCTTCGCGATCTTGGTTATCTTCACCAGTCGATACAGCCTAGGAATCCTCGATAGCCTCACCAGATGCAGTTTCCCTGCAGCAGAAGTCCCGTCATTCATTAACGCATCCCCGATATAATTAAACGGCAAACATGCGATCAAATCTATAAAAAACCATCCTCTAAAATAACTCTCCATAATTTGCTTTGGACTTTTGACCAGAATACCCTCCTCATTATAAAATGCACTGAGCATATTCATCAATAAATCAATCCAGAAGAGAATATCCACAACCAATTGCAGAATAACCCACTCATTCGTCCAATCACTGTCATCATGATCAAAAAAAACTAACGCATAAGGCATAAAAGTGGCAGTATATATTAATAAAAGCACCACAATTGGAGTCCAAAGAAGCTTGATTTTGCTTTTGGGATGAATCATTGGAAAAGGCAAATGAATTTCTTCAGATTTCACGTTTTTTGTCTCATTTTCTTCGTTCAAAGGGTAAAGGACTTTTTTTACAGTCGTGCGGTCCCTTGTGGTTAAATCAAAGAGATTTGAAGAGGTTCCATAGGTTTGAATGTCTTCACTTATGATTTTGAGACGCAAAATCACCTTGATTATCTGAAAGGAACGCTGGAAACGCTGAAGGATCACGACTCTGTTGGATGCTTTGTTGGTGTCGTTCGAGTTGGAATTGATGAATTTCTTGCGTTTTTTCAGATTTGTGAGTTTATTGACGAATCCTATTACATTTTTGCCAATTTCTAATGAAAAATATGAAGAAAATACAAAAGAACATATAAAGAATAATATTGCTTATTTTATACTGGCTGATAAGATCTTTTGTGGCTGAATTTGGGGGGAATTATAGGATTTTTTAAGATCGAAGGTCTTTTTACCAGTCAGAGTTTTGGACAAATTAGCTTTAAAAAGAGCTTTTTTTAATAAAAATTAAAAAGGAAAGAAACTAGTCAGAATTTCAGAATCACTGGCTGTAAAATGTTGCATTTCTGAAGCATTTCTTTTGTGATAGATAGGAGAAGTAGGATCAGAATGATCATTCGGGCTTTTTACAGCAGTTTTTGTGACGAGAGAACGAAAATTCTGGGTTTTTAGATAAAATATCTCGAATTGATGAAATTCGACGTTTTTGATCCATTTATGTTCGAATTTTTATATTTTTTTCGTTTAATTAATAAAATTAGACGAATATAAGAAATTATATGAAGAAATTGGCCATTTTTAAAGGTTTTTTTCAGGAATTAATGAAACTGCGGCTTTTTTCTATGATTTTCTGATCTTTTTTCATAAGAAATCGCATTTTTATCAGTTTCTTATGCATTTTTCTCTATTTTTTCCTTATTTTGTACACATTTTCTTCGATTTTCCCATTTTTTATTTTTTGTCGAAAAAAACCCTTTCTCACAAAAAAAACTTCAGAAAAAAATTAAAAAATGAATCAAAAATCAAAATTTTCTTATAAGTGTTTTTCGCATAAAAACTCACACAAAAATTAATAACTTAATGAATTAACGGGTTCCCGAGCATATAATCATCGAAATCAATGATATAAAACCTAAGCTTCCCTCTTTTCTTGGCTTCTTTCTTCACATCGAGCTCCTTCTTTTGTAAAGCCATGGTCTTTTGGCTCAAACTCTCGTAATCTTCTCTCAAAAGAACCGTTTCAAGTTTCAAAATATGCGAGTTTTTTCCAGCTTCTTTATTTTCTTTTAAAATTTCCCCTTTTTCATTTAAAATCTCGAATTTTACCTCCATATCAATAAAACATGAGATCTGAAGTAAAATAAGACTATTATCAGTCAGATTCATGCTTTTATGCACGATATTCTCGCAGGGAATATCGTTTATAAAGGAGTTTTTCACATCAAAATGGTCATTTCCATCGTTTTTCAAACGATCTTCTTTTAAACCGATCGCAAAAACCGTATGCACATTGAAAATATCGATAAGAAAAGGCTTTTTCTTAGGGAAAATTAATTTGGTTTTAAAGCCGAATTTCTGCATTTTTTCCATATTTTTCGCAAGTTTTTGAAAGAAAAAAGGCTCAATAATTTCTTTTAGAGTTTCATAGTCGAAGTCTTCAATAGAAAGCAAGAAATTCTTGATAATGCTGATCACTTCATTCTCATAGAGAATCTGCTCCAAAGAGACTGGGCTTTTCAAATTACCTTCTGTTGGTTTTGTGAAAGATTTTTGGAAGTTCCAAGGGAATTGTAGAAAATCTATAGAAAAATATTCATTCTCTTTTGTATTTTCGGGGGTTTCTAAAGGTTTTTTTGCTGTAGGAGGAGTTTCATATGAATCTTCACAAAAAAAATCATCAATTGGGTCTATTTTTTTTTCATTTGATAAATCATTTGGAAATTCCTTTGAAAAATGTTTTGATGATTTAGTTTGGTTCGATGGGACTCGTGAATAGCTTGAAGGATTCTTTAGGGGTCGTGAGGTCTTATGTGGGTTGTTGAGATGTTTAGATTCAGGAGTTTGAGAGGTTTTGTGGGGTCTTGATTGGGATTTTTGCTGGGACTTCTCTTGGGATTTTGGGGTTTGGAGACCAAAAGATTCGGTTTGTAGGGAGTTTTTGACGGTTTGTTTGAAAAAAGAGAGAAGGGAAGGGGATGTCTTGGAAGTTTTGGGGGAGGAGGGCTTGGATTTTGAAAAGGAGAAGAAGGAGATGGTGTGAAAGGGAGGGGGTTTGGAAAGGATTTTGAAGAGATTTTTCATTATTTTGGTTAGATTTTTTTCATTATTTATTTTTTTTTTAAAAAAATAAATAATGAAAAAAATCTAACCAAAATAATGAAAAATCAAATTAAAAAAAAAAAATTATAAATGAAAAAAGGAAATTTCACAAATCTCTCAACTCCCAATTTGGGAATCCAATCAAATTTAGGAAAAAATCAACAAACCAAATCTGCTGCAACTATCTTTACAAACGCACCTTTAGAAAAAAAAGGTCCCTGGCTTTGTGCTTGGAAGGACCCTTTAACTTCACTAAAAACAGTTTCAAGCTGTATTAAACTGGGAGATGTGAAAGGAGATGGCGAAGCTCGTTTATTAATCGCAGATCAAGGCCAAAAGTTTTCGATTTATAAAGGAAATAACATAGAAACTGAATACAATCTATTAGATGTTCCAATTGCTTTGGCTTTGTATTATAGTGAAAATTCAAAAAACCGTACTTTTTCTTTTAAAAATAAAAAGGGATAAAAAAATATTTTATAGCTGTTCCAAATATCGCCGTCGTTTGTGAATCTGCAGTTTACATTTATAAGAATTTGAAACCTTATTTCAAATTTGTTTTACCTCCTTTGGAAATCCTCAAAGAAGAAATAGAACTATGGAATAAGTACTTAGAGATAGACACTTTAGTGGATTTAATAAAAGGATTGCAAAAACTAAAAGCAGATGGAATTATCATGTCTTATAAATCAAACGATTTATTGAGTTGTCAGAACATTGATGAGCAGAAGCAGCTCTTTGAATCATATAAAGGTTTGATAAATATCCCAAATATGCCTACGTGTGTGCAGGTGATAAAATGTCAAAACGATGAAGAGACTGCATTGTCTAATTTGATTTTGGGGACTGAGCTGAGAACTCTGTTTGTATTGGACACGCAAGGCACCAAAATTATAAAGAAGTTCTCATTGCCAAGCACACCAGTCAATATACTGACTCATGGGTTATTGGAGACAGATTATAAGTTGATTGTTGCTTGCAGAGATGATCGTGTTTATTTTATAAGAAATGGAGAGGTCTTTATTTTTTTATTCTACTTTATTTATTTGTATTTATTCATTTTAAATTTATTTATTTTATTTTAAATAGGTTGAAAACAGTATAATTGATTTGGAGTCTAAGACCTGTGGGATAGTAAAATTGGACAAAACAATTTATGTAGCGTCAATGGATAAAGCGATTCATGCTTATAATTTCAAAGGGATAAAAGTGTTTTCTCTGCATGTGAATGCGAATATTTTGAGCATTGAAGGATTGGAGTTTGGGAAATCAAAACAAGTGAAGGTCTTTAAAATTTATAAAAAAAACCCAAAAAATTAGTTTGAAATTATAGGGAATTCTAGTTGCTTTATCGTCAATGGAGATTAGGCTTTATAAAGAAAAACAATTGATTTATTCTTTGTTGTGTGATGTAAACTATTTTTTAAATTGATTTGTTTTTAATAATTCATTTGATTTATGAACTTGAAAGGATGTTGTTATAGGAATGAAATTCGGCTATTATGGTCGAGAAGATGGCTGTTTAATCTCAGTTTTCCAAAAAAAAGGAATTGATGTGAAAATCTTGCAAAGACAATTCACATTTTCTGTTAATCCACATTTTATTTCTTTATTAAATAACTCATCTATTGATTGATTTAGGGTTATATTCAAAAACAAGGAAACACAATCGAAGCAGAAGAGGATACACCTTTAAACATCCCCAAAAAAACTAAATTGTTCCTTGAAGACACTCAAAGAGAACGTGATCAATCCAATGAGATCCATCGCAATTTCCAAAAAGATCTTGTGAAAATGCGTTTAAAAACCGCTCAATCCTTCTATCACATGATTTCAGAAGGAACAGGACCTATAACTACAAATTATGGCTCAAATTTGAGATTGCATTCTTCTATTATTGGCTTGGGACCAAATTTTACTTTGCATTTGAATGTGGAAAACGTTAGCAATAGACCCATTGTTGATCTATTTGTGGTTATTAATTTTGACCCTATTATTTATAAATTGGTCAGGATGCCGAAAAAAATACCGTTTTTGATACCGAATATTGCGTATCCTTTAGATATTTTGATTGAATGTGTGGATGCGAATGGGGTTAACGATTCGATTAAAGTGTATATTTGCGATAAAAATAAAGATTTGCCTTTGCTGGGAGCTATGATTCAAATGCCTTTAAGTGAATTGGCAGTAGCATAATTGAAAGAATAAAAAGATTCATAAATATTAATTTGATTTTTTACAAAAAACTTTTAAATTATTTTTTTTTTGAAAAAAAAACATTTCGAATGTTTTTAGAAAAATTAAAAATATTTAATTTTTAAATAAATTTTAGAACTTATTAAGTTTGATTTATAAAATAACTTAAATAAAATTTGAAAACAAACAATAAAACAAGAAACATTTAAAAAAATCCATAATAATAAATTGCTTATAATTTTATCAAAAAAATAAAAAAATGAACCAAAATCGAACTTGTTTCATCTGCAAGGAAAAAATAAAAACAGGGGATTACTTGCAACTTGGAGACAAAACCTATCATACGAAGCATTTTTGCTGTTTCACTTGCAGTATTTTCATTTGATCTCCTTTTTTTTTTCTCTTCTATTGAAATTTAAATTTTCACCAATAGAAACACCCTTGGAAAACAAAGATTTCAGTGAATATGAAGAAAATGTTTATTGTGAAGAGCATTATTTAGAAGCATCCAACGCTCCAAAATGCATGAAATGTTTAGAGTACATGATTGGAGAGTATTGTATCGTTCAAGGCAAAGCTTTTCATCCAGATTGTTTCAAATGTGATTATTGCAAACATCCTTTTCCAAGTAAAAAAACATAAAATAAATTTGAAAATTTTTTTTGTTAAAAAAGATTCAGAATACTATAAATGCGAAAAAAATTACCTATGTCAGCTTTGCTTCGGTAAATTCAAGGCTAATAAATGTGAGTCCTGCAAAAAGATCATAACTGATCAAACATGGAATGCCTTTGGGAAGACTTATCATTTTGAATGTCTTGTGTGTTTGAAATGTGGTGGCACTTTTGATGGTAATGGTTACATCACAATTGATAACAACCCTTTTCATGAGGATTGCATAGCAGTTTATTGTGCAGAATGTGATGAGAACATCACTGACGAATATTATGAAATTGAAGGAGAAGTAAATTTTTTTTTGTTTTATTGGTAATTATCGATATTTTTCAGAGTATTCATGAAAATTGCCTTGAAAAATTCCAAAAAAGAGACAAATCCATTGCAAAAACATTAACAAAAAATGAATTAAAAGAACTTGAACTCAAAGAAAAGTTTGAGAAAAATAAAAAAGAGAAAGAATTCAAAGACCAACAAACGAAAGAAGCTTTTTTAAAACTGGAAGGAATGTTAAAGAAAAAAGATTGTGGTCTCCAAAAGCAGAAAATCGAAGAAAAATCCTCACAAATGCAAAAGCCGAAACTAGATGAAAAGCCCAAAGGACCACCCAATTTCGCTTTTTTTATGAAAAATTTGAAAGGAAAAGAAAGTAATATAAAAATTGTGAAGGAAACTAAAATAGAAACGATAACAACTTCAAAATCAAATGAAATCTCTTCAGAAATCAATAAAAATAAAGAATCACAGAAGACATTAGAAAGCCAATTTAGAGAAAAACCGGTTCTTGATGAAGAAAAAGTTATGGATAAACCGAAGATTTCGACTTATTTGCAAGAGGATTTGAAGAAAAAAATGGTGAATGCAGAAGAAAAGATAAGATTGAATCAAAATATTGAAGGACCGAAGGAGAAATTCGACGAAAAAGGATTTATGTATGAGAAAATTGAAAAGGAAATCATTGTTGACAAAACTGAAACGTTCATAATACCAACGAAAATTGAGAAAATTATAGCTCAGAAAGAAAAAAATGAAGAGAAATCAAAGGGGGAAGAAGGAATTGAAGAGAAAAAACAGGAAAAGGTTCAAACTGTGAAGATCGAGAAAAAGTTCATTAAAATGCATAATAAATTTAAAAAAATTTAATAATTTTTAGATTTTTTTTAATTTTGTGAAATGATAAGAAAAAAATTATGTTTTTATTTGATTTTTTTTTATTTAAATTATTCATTTTTTATTTATTTATATTATATTTATTGAAATGAAAGAAATTTTAGTTGCAGGAGTGGGATCTTGTGGCATAAATCTTACCACTTCCTACTTATCCTTAATCACAGAGGAACATGACCTTTATTCTAAACCCTCCCCTACCGAACTGCAAGTGCATTTTCAAGAAACACAATCACAGAACCCAATATCTCGTTTTCTCTTTATAGACCGCGACCCATTCCCCATTGATAAACTTCTTTCACAACCCACAGCAACGCTATTAAATCAAGACAATTTAATAGCTGGTGATGGGTCTTCAATGAACATTTTTGCAAATGGTAAACGTGAGAATAATACAAGTTTATTTGAACAAACAGAAGACGTTTTCAGAAAAGAGTTTGAAAAATGTGAATCTCTTCATGGGATTATTATAAATCATTCTTTATCTGGAGGAACTGGCTCTGGGTTGGCTTGTAGTCTATTGAGCAACCTTAATGATAATAGACTTATTGTAACAAACACCATAGTGCCAGGTCTTTATTCAAGGGAAATCTATGAAAACACGACTCTATCGATCTATAACTCAATTTTATCGATAGCTTATCTAGTTGAACATGCTTCGATGAGCATTTTTTCAGATAATAATGCGTTAATCGAAAGAATGGGGGATCAATACACTGATGGATCTTGGAATTCAATGAATAAATATACAAGTAAAACGTTAAGCGGTTTGACAAGTGGTACGAGATTTACGGGGATTCAACCTTTAAATCTGAGAAAAATATTGATTAATTGTATTCCTTTTCCAAGAGTTCATTTTTTCTCAAGCAATTATTATGAAGACTGTTATAATCGGAGAGATTTTATAGATTTTACACAGGAAAAAGTCTTGAAAAATCAAGACAGTCTTTTAAAATTTCCGAGTAGCACTGGTCCTTTTATATCAAGTTCTGCACAATTTTTTAGAGGAATTGATTATGCTTCAAGTGAATTAGAACAAATAAATAAAAACAGCTTAGTAAAGGTTTATGATTACATCCCGAATGGCACTTGTTTAGTAGGTCATGTGAATAAAGTCTGTAAAAATAACACAAAAGAAGCAACTTATTTGAATATGGGGCCATATATTGGAGAATATATGAAGAAACTTAGTGAAAGTTTTGGAAAGTTTTTCAGAAGGAAGAGCTTTGTGCATTGGTACACAAACGCAGGAATGGATGAAATGGAGTTCATAGACGCTGAAAGCAATGTAAATGATTTATCTTCAGAATACATGCTGTTCGGTGGTGAAGGATATGCTTATGTGGAAGGGGATGATTTAGAAGATGAATAAAGTTTAAAAGATTGCGAAAAGGTTGAATTTTTAATTTTAAATATAATAAATAGAGAGAATTTTTCGAAGTAAAATTAAAGACTATTTATCAAACAATTTTTCTATTTACAAAGTTTTACTTAATAAAAAATTTAGTTTAGAAAAAAGAGAAAATACAAAATGAAAGAAATTGTAGTTTGTGGGGATTGGATTATGTAATGAATCAAGAGAACAATTTATCCTTCAAAACCTAGCTAGCCTCTCTTAAGAAAATTTTTTGCATAATTTAGTAGGAGACTGTTCATTTTGTATTTTTTCCGAAAATGATGCCTTAAATTCAAAAACTGGTGCTCAAATAGCAATAATAAAGGAGGGTTTTGGGGTAAAAACTTTAAATTTTTTATTGCTTTTAAAACAAGCAAATAAATTATGATTTTAATTTTAAAATTTTTAAGTTCTTTCATTTTTTTATAACAATCATTAGTTAATAAATTAAAAAAACAACAAAGCCACGAAAAGGAAAATAATAGAAAAGCCTTTTAAATTATAATATTAAATATATTAAACAGATGGAAAAACGATGGAAAATTGAAAAAAAAAAACTCGAATAAATCGACCCCTAATTAGTTTTTGAAATACGGTATATCAGCATCCACAAATTTTTTCTTGCCCTTTACACTTTCACCTTTCTTTACAGTGCAATCCAAAACTTCTTTTATTCTGTACATAACCTCTTCATTATTTATCAGATCAATCTTCTGATAATGCAATTTCTTCAGTAAATCGCCATCCTCGCTTTTCAAAAGCCAGTTTTTTTTATTGAAATCTAGCGATTTTATCCTTTCATGTTTATTTTTCTCAATAATTTTATTCTCATAATTCACTTTATTTGATGGGAAAAATGAATTCATTACAGATGGTTTCACTTTTTCATCAATATGTTTCATCGTTTTCGCAAAGAATTTAGTCTCATTTAATGAATGATTCCCTTCAAATTCTTGAAAAACGAATTTTTTTTTGCTTTTGTTTTTGGTGGATCCATTCAATTGAGTGATATTATGGCATTCCTTTGACTGCCTCACCTTATTGGCAGTGATATTTTGATTGAAAGTTTCAAGATTCTTCTCTATTTTAATGGTCAAATTGCTTTTCTTCATTTCTTTCTTTTGAATCCCGACCAGTTCATATCTTTTATTCGGCAAATTCGCTTCTAAATTATGCAAATGTGTGGTGAAAACATGAAGCTGGCTCATTTTTTTCTCGCTTGGGATCTCAGTTTTTTGTTTATTAGCAGAAAAATCTCCGGAGTTATTCGCATTATTGCTGTTTTGACAAGAACTGCTATTGTTTTTATCATCATAAACGTTAACTAAATCGTTTTTCAGGTTAATAAAAAGCTTTTTGGCAACTTCAATCGATTTTTCAGATTCTTTTTCGTCCTTATCCTCTTTATATAAGAAAAGATCGCCAGTTTTCTTTGTGGTGGGCTTCAAATTATTTAGCGTGCAGGCTTCATTTGTAGCTGCGATATTCTGGAAAAAAGACTTCCAATCCTGGAGAAAAGAGCCTTTGGGATGATTCGAAGAATAATGTTGATTTCCTTCAGTTTTTATGCAATAGGAAGATTCTATGAGTTCTTTGGATAAATAGTCTTTATCAATCAGAAAAAGATCTTCTTTGGGGGGTCTTTAATTTAAATAGAAATTTTATTTCTTTTGAATTTAATTTTTTTACATGAATTTGAAATTTTGAAAGGTTACAACAGCGTTAAGTGTGTAGAAAAGTGGGATTATTGCCTTGATAGGGAAATATTTGGCCTCTTTCAAAAAGTTATTTACGAGGAAATCTTTGAATTGGGCTATATTGTTGGAAATTGAAGAGAGAATTTCAAGGATTGGCAAAAGATGATGGATTTGAAGCTGGAAATTCTCAGTAAGCCAGATAGTTGCATGGATGTTTTTCTTGAATTCCTTCAGGAATTTCTTGTGGTATTCATGCAATAGGCTTACAGCTTGTGTTTTGGATTCCTTGGGCTTGAGAGCTGAGGAGGTCAGTTCGAGGATTTTTTTAATTTCTTGGCATTCTTCCTGATTTTGCAAGAGGGAATAAAGGTATTCTGGATCGGATTCCATGAAATCACAAATGTTTTTTATCATAGATTTGTTTTCTAATGAAAAAATTAAATAATTTGTTAAAAATTAGAATATTCACAAAAATTTACTGTTCAATTGAAATTCCTTCAGCAGGGAATTTTCAATGGAATAGATGAAATACTCATCGAAATCCTTGAATTCTTTGAAATGCACTCCCTCTAAATAATCTTTCTTATTTAGCTGAATATTCAACCCTCCTTTCGCAAGAAACTTCATCGTATCAACTCCTGAGATTTTTTCTCTATGAACATCTCCCTTCCAATTCACTGAAGGATTAAAATCGACGTTTTCAGCTTTAAACTCTGAATTCATATGTTCATTTCTAATCAATTCATCCACATTATTATCCAATTGATCCAGATCAAAATCGCTTAGCAAATCCACGATTTTTTTCTTTTCGTGATCAATTATTAAAAACTTCCCTTCATTTTCGGCTCCTTTACCCTTGAACAAAGCACTGAGATTCCCTCTCACGCATTTCATTTTCGAAAACCCCGCCAAAGTCATATCAACTCTTAGAAAACTGCCTCTTTTGAATATCTTATACGTATCTGATGGTGCTAATTTCTTTGCAAAAGGGATGAATTTCGAATCGCATTCCCAGTTCATTTCACAACTGAAATCTGGTATTGCTTCAATCGCACTGATTAAATTACTTTTCTCTTGTTCCCATTGCGATTGTCTGAGTCTATGTCCAGCAATCAGCAAATATTTCAACATAAGATACGCCCTTTGACTTATAGCTTCTTCAATAGGTGTCTTTAACAAGGGATTCCCACGCAATTTTGGGTTACAACCACATTCTGTTAAAACAAGAACTGCATCTTTTCTATTTAATTTGATTGCATACATCAAAGGGGTCAAACCCAAAGGGTCCTGATCCTCTACATTGCAATAGAAGGACTGTATGGTTTCTTGGGAGCAAAGCCGACGAATAAACGGCAAATTACCTTCGAAAACTGCTTTGTGCAAAGGGTACTCATCGGAGTTAAAACTTGGGATTGAAATCCCATAGAGAAAAAGCTTCAAAGTCTCGTATATATATTCATAGGTTGTGGAATTCTTGAAAAAACGCCATATTGTGGAAAAAATCTTTGGAGTGTAAGTGTTTAGGTTCAGGTATTTGAAGAAATCTGATGGGAAAAGCTGAAGGAAATATTGGAGACAATCTTTCTCAGCATTAAAGTCAAGGGTTTGGGTCAGGAGTTTGGTGGGGATTGAATTGTTGATATAGGTGATAATTTGTTCAAGAGAGTGAAGCATGAGCTGATAACGTTCCAATACGTTTTTTAACTGAGAAAAAGAGGATTTGATAGTATTGTGGATAGTTGAAAAATAGGGAAAAACGCTTAAAATCGCATGAACCTTGTATTTGATGATGTCTGATAGCTTGATAGGCTGAAAGGAAGACTTTAAATCAAAAGGAAATGACTTTTTGGCTGAGATTATGTTGATATCTTCAAGAAATTGGGCCTTTAGAAAATATAGAATCTTTAAATATTCTGATAAGGTGATATTCATTAGGGATGTTGTTGAGTCGATGGTGCTTTGTTTGGCGATATGCTGTTTGCGTAGGGAAGGCTCTGGATTCGTTTTGTCCAGGAGTGGGGGTTTGAACAATTTGAAAGCTGATGGTATAAGAATTGTGGTTTTTTTCATGGATGAGTAAAGTCAGAGCCAATTTTTGTTAAGTAATTAAATTAATTTACATTTGTTGTTTTTTTTTTCTTTGCTTTAAAGCAAAATTTTTCACAGGAAATAAATAATTCGCTTATTCAAGTTTTTTATTAAGTTTTATAAGTGAAAATTCGAAAGAAAAATTTAAAAATTTTCCTTTTCAGTTATAAATGAAATTTTTTTTAATTAAATTTTCGTAAGAAAATTTCTTTGTTTTTTTTAACTCGAACTGATAATTTTAAAACTTTACAAATTTAAATGGAAAGTGATAGATAAATAAAAAAATTATAACAATTTGCTCCTTATAATTTTTTTATTTCTCTTTAAAATAAATTCAAATAACTATACAAAACCAAATGAACTCTTATTCATATGGCGCTAGGCCGAAATTCGATATCCTCTTAACCCCTGACCAAGCCAACACTAAATCCATTCGTTTAACAACCCCATTGGCAACGGGCTCCAGAAACTTCCTTCCTGAAGAATCTCTTTATTCTCTGCCTGAAGAATCCCGCAAAAGTTCATATCTGGAGAGTCCTATGGCAATGCGTCAGTTGAGTTACAGAGAAAGGGCATCAATTCGCAAGAGTTTCAACATAATAAAGCTGTCAGAAGGTGCACATTTATTGGAATTCAACCCGAAAAAGTATCCAGATTTCAAAGAAAAAGACGTGCTGGAATTAAAGGCAGTTTTTGATTATATGGATTATAATGGAACTGGGATTTTGATTCCCAATGATATCAAACGGGCTTTAAAAGCCTTTGGGTATAACCCCACAAAAGAGACAATCTATGATATTATGGCAGCTTATGATGATGATGAATCAGGAGGATTGAGCTTTGATGAATTCATGAAGATTATGAGTATGACGAGCGAAAAAGAGAAGGAAACGGAAGTACAGAAGGTTTTTAAAGAGTTTGATAGAGAAAATAAAGGATATATTGACCTAGAAAATTTAAAAAAAATGTCGAGAGAACTCGGAGAAGATGAAGATGAAGATGTACTGAAGGAGATTATAAAGAGGAGCAGCTCAAGTAGTGAAGGAAAGATCTTCTATAAAGATTTTAAAGAGATTATGTCCAAGCGAGTTATATAGGAAAAAAATATTTTTCATTTGGAAACAGGAAATAAACAAGAATTTTCTTTATTTTTTTGGTAAAAAATTAAAAATTTGAAGAAAAAAAAATTATATGATTTTTACCAATTTAAAGAATTGTGAAAAATATTATTTTGAAAGGAAAATAACTTGAACAAATTGAAAAATTGCATATTTGAAAAATATGGACCGTCAAAGTTAAAAAAAATTATATATAAAGAAAAAAACAAGATTATTTAAAAATTTAAAATTAAAAAAAAAAAAAAATTAAAATATTATTTTTTTTAGTAAATAAGAATGAATTTGTTAAATTTCAATAAAAATAACTATAATGTGCGTAAAAGTTTACCGTTTTGCTTTGGGGGAATTCCTAAACAAGTTGTTTCCGTGTTGAAAAGCCCAGGTTTGAACTCAGAAATGAGGAAATCAATGTCGTCAATCAAAAGAACAGAATCACATAGAAATCTCGATATAAATGAAAAAGCTCATCGACGAAAGGCTTCTGCTATGAATATTGCCATTCTGATGCAGAATTTTCATAAGATTTATGAAGAATTAAAGACAAAGTTAAAAAACGTAAAAAGTCTAAAATCTCAAAATTTTAATGGTTTGAAAATAGAAAAAATTCTGTGAAATTTATGATATTTGTATGATTTTCTATCAGTTGAGAAAGGAGTTCAATCTTATAAATGAAATAAAGGTCTTGAGAATTAATTTCATCGGAATAAGGAAGATTTTCAAAAGAGACGCTTTGATAAAGCTTGAAAAGCTGAAATCCGACAAATGGGAACCATTATTTGAAATTTCATTGGAAATTCTAGGTTTTTGGACCAAGTTTCTTTGTGTTCATATCAATCAAAAGCAGAAATGGAATTGTGCTGGGAAGGCTTTGGAAGAAAATGAAAATGATTACCCTAGATTTAACAGTAAGAAAGGGGAAAATGAGGAAAATAACTTGATAAAACTCCCTGATTATGTAGAGTTGATGCTAAATTATAGGAAGTTTGTGAAGAATAAACTTAAAAGTTCAGATTTTTTAAAAATTTTATTAGAGTTTTGTAATTTTTTGGAAAAAATTTGAGATTTTTGAAATTTTCATTGCAAATTTTGCAAAATTAATTTTTTTTTTGAAATAGCCAATTTTGAAGTTACAGAATATATCTTAAATATACTGAACATGATGATATGTAGGGGAGAGCTTTATAAACGGCAGAAGAATTATCGTCTTGGCTATTTATATATTTATGAAGCTTATAACTTTAGCAAAATGTTACAGGATTCTCTTGTATCTATTTTCTTTATTCCTTAGAAAATTTCTCTTCATTTAATAAGAACCCAGATATTATTTCCCTTTGTGTAAAGATCAGAATGCTGAAATGTAATTTTTTTATGGAATTTAACAAGTTCTCTTCTTTTTAAATTTAATTTTTGAAATAAATTGTGATATAGAAACAAAAAAGCTTTGAAATTATGCCTGAAGACTCTGCAATTGCTGGAATATGAGCTAGAATTAAGAAGAACGTTATTGATGAATAAGTCAAGTTTGAAAAAAGAGAAAAGAATACAAAGATGCGTTGAATTTTTATCAATAATCCTTTTTTTTATTGAGAAAATGTGTAAAGATTAACAGTATTTTGGTGTTAATTCTCATGATTTCAAAAATCTTCATAACCCCACCTTTAGTGAATTATGGGAGACTCTTTGAATCAATCAGGTTTTTATTTACTATACCATTATTTTCATTGTGAAGAAAAGAGTGGCTTACTGGCTTGCTTTTTCGTTTCCTGATCAAAATTATAATAAAAATGATATCAAAAGCTTTATTTTTTTATTAACCTCACAAATTTCGAAAAAAGTTCTTTTTTTTTTATTTCTTTATCATTGAAATTTATAAAATTCATTGAACTAGCTTGAAAAATTCGTTGAGTTGTTTATAATCTATGAAAAAAAAACAGAAGAAGCTTTGCCTTTGTTTCAAAGAATCAAAAAAACACAATCTCTTCATATTAACAATAACGCTTCTCAAATAAATTTACAAGAAAATAAGAAAAAAATCAAAGAAAAGAGCAAAAACCACCTGATAAAACTCTTAAATTCTCCAATTTTACCTGTAAATATTCCATTGGCAACATCAAAAATGTTAAAATCTAGCGATTTCAAGTCAAAATCTTCACTATATTTACAAAGAAAACCATTAGAAAATTCAGAAAACCCAGAAAATTTAAAGAACAGTTTCATAGATACGCAAGAATCCCTTCTAGAATTGTCTTCAATTTTTTATGATAATCCGCTCAAAACGATAAAAAATGTTATTGATTTAGAAGAAAAAAGACAAAATACCAGAAAGGCCCTTTTTAGAAAGAGATATATTAAAGAATATCCAATCGATTATAGGCCAAAGGCTTTAACAACAAATAAATGTATTTTTTATTTTTTTTGAGGAAATTGAGTTTTCAAAGATTTTGGAAAAGATTTTGAAGAGGATCAAAAGGAATCTAAAGGGAAAATAGAAGGGGATAAAAAAAGGAAGATAGAAAATAACAAGCAGATTATTGATATGGACAATTTGTTTAGAAGAAAAATAGAGAAAAGATTGGGAAATAGCTATAATAACAAATCATTTTTTCAGTATTTTTTTTTAAGCTTTAAATTTATTTATTTTTGAAAAAGAGTCCAAAAAGAAGGTTTTAAGGTGAAATGCAAGGAGGAATTCGATAAAGGGGAGTTCCCGTTTTGTAAGAAAATGCTGCATATAAGAAAGATGGAAAGCGATTTGATTGAGCAGGAGAATAATTTATTGTGAAAGAAATTTTTAGAAAATTTTAGTTTTTTAGGATTTATAAAATATTTGTTTAATTTAATAAAAATATGCATTTTTTTAATTTTTTTCAAATTTTTAAACAAAAAATTTACTTCATTTCAAAAAAAATTAAAAAAAACAGGCTAATTTTCAAATTAAGGCAATATAAGTAGAGGACCAACTTTCAAAATAAATGAACATAAAAAAAATCTCATCCTTCAAAACATAATTTCTCAATGCCAAACAAAAAAAAAACAAAGAGAAACAACCAACATAAACCCAAAATTCAACCAAAATCCTCTAGCATAACCATCAAATCTAACAAAACAAAACTTTTAACCAAATCGAATTCGCAAATAAATTCCAATAAAACTCCAGAAAAAACAACCAACAACAATTATAAACAAACTATTGAAAAGGATTACAAACAACCAAATTCCAATAAAACTGAAAAGGATTACAATTTCTTACAAAGACAAATGAATGAATTAAGTTTGAGCCCCACAAAAGCTCCAGTAGTGAAAGGTCCTAAGGGCCATTTGAAGAAGGATGTGAATGATGAAGAACAATACCTCAAATTCAAATATCAAGAATTGCCTTTTATGATTTTGGAAGAGGATTTGACCAATATTTTGAAACGGGTCGTTTCTGAAGAAAAAAGCTCAAGATCGATAAAATTAAAAAAAGTGACAGCATTCTTTATGAGTTTTTTCTTTAATGAAGGTGAAATCGATGCGATGTTTTTCTCGATGTTCGCAAATAGAGATGAAGGTTTTATGAAGAAATTTTATAAGTTACATGAGAAAAGAAGCTTGATTCAGGAAGCATTATGCAATTTATTATTTGATTGATTTATCTGGTTAAAATGAAACTAAAAAAATAACACTTTTTGTTTAAAATAGAAAGGGATCGCAATTTTTTTTGGAAAATTTAATCGCTTTTTGGAAAAAAATATTCACTTTTTGGATAAAAAAAATCAATTTTGGAAATTTTAATCGTTTTTTGGATAAAACTTACATTTTTT